>Ga0209676_1000617_pt1 | contig 51959 bp, 49 predicted proteins | sample AraplaCvi_mLB_r2_FD_184282 | JGI IMG/M metagenome (GOLD analysis project Ga0209676, IMG submission 184282) | Arabidopsis root microbial communities from North Carolina, USA - plate scrape MF_Cvi_mLB_r2 (SPAdes) (version 2) | ecosystem: Host-associated > Plants > Roots > Endosphere | place: USA... | reverse complement strand
TATCGATGTGGGCGAAGCGCATGCTGCTTTCGAACGGCGCCTCGTACACATGCAGCAGAATGAGCTCGGCCTGTGGGGCAATGGCTTTTGCCAGGGCGATGGCGCGCTGCGACGAAGAAGAAAAATCCACCGCCACCAGCACAGTGCGGTACTCATCGCGGGGGGCCTGCTTCACCACCAGCAAAGGGCAGGGCATGCGGTTAAGCATTTTCTGCACTGTGGAACCCAGCAGCAGGCGCCGCACCACGCTCTGGCCCTTCGCCCCGCACACCAGCAGGTTGCTGCGTTTGTCCTGCACCACACGAGTGATCTCCGTGGTCACCGAGCCGTGCGCGACTTGCACGCCAGCGGCGATGTCATGGCGCTGGAACAGCATTGCAGCCAGTGCACGAATTTTTTCGCCAGCGGTATCCAGTACCCGGTTCAACAGATTGTCATCAGGTGCCAGCAACAGCTTCAGGCGCTCGAAGGGGGCCGTATTGGCAACGTAAAGCAGGTCCAGTGAGGCCTGTTGCGCCTTGCTCAGGTATGCCGCGCGCTCTGCCGCGTTGCGGGCGGAGGTGGACAGGTCGGTGGCTACCAGTACGTGGTTGAGTTGGCTCATGTGGGGCTCCTTGTCCAAAGCCGCGTACGGTGATCGATGGCGAGGGCCTTGATCACAATGCGCCTTGTGGTTGTCGATTCGTTCCTTGCTGCTTGCCATCGTCTCGCGAAGCTGGCTCGACAGCTTGATTTGCATCAATGAGCGCGCCAAGCATATTTATAAATAATTGTGATGTCATGCATCATGACAATATATTTATCATTATCAATGCCGCGCTCTAGCATCTGTTGCCCGCCATCGCTCATCTATCACGAGGTCTTGATGAACAGTTCGCTCTTCATTCACCAACGTACCGCGGCCTTGCTGCTGCAACACTGGCGCAGCGGCGAGCTGCTGGCTGAACTGCCTGCCAGCCTGAGACCCGAAACGTTGAAACAAGGCTACGACAGTCAGGACCAGTTGTTTGCTGCCGCTGCAGGGCAGCGTGCCGGGTGGAAGCTGGGTGTCGGTAGCCCTGCGGCCATGCGCGCAGGCAGCTTGTCCCGTCCTTTGGTTGGCCAGTTGGACGCGGGGCGCTGTCATCCTGGTGGGGTGCATATCCGGTTGCCGGCCGTTACGCCGGTAACCATCGAATGCGAGGTCGCCTTCGTGCTGGACCGCGATATCCCACCCCAGGTTGGACGGGTGCCAGCCAGCGAAGATGTTCGCGCTACCTGCGTCACCTTCGAAGTAGTGCGCTCGCGCTTCGTCGATCGCAAGCGTGTCGGGTGGCCGAGCTTCGTGGCGGACAACGTTGGGTTTGAAGCCCTGGTAATCGGCAACAGCCTTGCTGCAGGTATTGATGTGGCGTTGCTGGCTGACCTGGCCGAAACCACCGAGGTTTACGTAGACGGTCAGTTGAGGGCGCGGGGCTTGTCTGGCGATGCGGCGACCGACCCGTTGGCATCGCTTGCGCACCTTTATGCGCATGCCGCCGAACGTGGCCAGGTCCTGAAGGCCGGTGATGTGGTGACCACCGGGGCCATGTGCCAGCCGTTCGACCTGACCGAAACAGGGCATCAGGTCAGCGCGAAGTACCTTGGCCAGGAGCTGTGCTTCACCCTGTAGCGATTGCCGCCGACATCCGTTGTCGGGTTAGCGGGTCGGCGGGAATCAGATGCTCGATGCGCAGCGATTCCACGGTGATGTCCAGCGGCATGCCGAACGTGGTGAAGGTGGACAGAAAACTCAGCTCACCTTCCGGCGTGTTCACACGGGTCAGCAGCACCGGTGTGGCATTCATCGCCTGCAGGGGGGCGCAGGGGGCTGGCAGGTCGCGCAAGCGCCTTGCCAGCGTCGGGTTGCCTGCGGCTTCCCTGGACGCGCGTTGCCAGGCAACGGCGCGGATCTGCGCTGCATTGGCCAGATGGTCGCCCAGGCCGCCAGGTTGCAGCAGTGTTTCCAACAGATTGAGGCCTGACGCCGCCTGTGCGGTAACGCCTGCCATCGCCAACAGCACGCCGGTACTGGCATTCGCGGCGATGACGTTCCAGTTGCTGTCGATGGCGATTGCAGGTGCGGGGTTGTTTGCCTGCAGGATGTGCTCGATCGCGGCATGCACCAGGGCCAGGTCAGGCGCATCGAGCGGCGAGGCTGCGTACCGGGGCGCGTACCCGGCCGCGACGAACACTTCGTTGCACTGCTGCAGTGGCGCGCCGAGGGCTGAAAGCAGGGCGTGCAGTGTGCCGGGGCTGGCGTTGGCGCGCCCTGTCTCCACGCAGCTCAGATGGCGCTGCGACAGGCCTGCCAGCAGCGAAAGCTCAAGCTGGCTTAGCCCGGCTAGCTGGCGCAGGTGGCGCAATTGCTGGCCCGCCGATGCGCTCGATGCTGGGCTTTTGCGATGAAAGGGATGATGGCTCATGCGTTGACCCTGTCCGTCCTTGAGTACAGCGTCCATGACCTCACAGGTCATTGAGCGCAGACAACCCTACCACTATCGTGCCGGGAAACCCTACTCAGGAGAGGACGATGGGCTTGCGTATCTGTGCGCTGGTGTTGCTGGAACCGTTCTTGCTCGATGCAGTGCGGCTGCAGGCCGTGGTCGTTTCGCTGGGGCATCTGCTTCACCTGGTGGCCAAAGGCTTTGTCGAGGAATGTCATCCATGAACAGTGCCTTGGCTGTATACGCGCTGTGTGTTGTGGCGCTGTTCTTGAAGATGTTCGTGGTTTCCTGCTATCAGGGCTATTACCGCTTGCGGTTCCTGGCTTTCACCAATGCGGAGGATGCCGCTGTTTTCAAGCGAAACGCGCAGGTAGCGGAGCGACCGGAGGTAGCCCGTGCCGCCAGGGTGTGGGCCAACGACCTGGAAAATATTCCGGCATTCTTCGCGCTCTGCGGGCTTGCCATTGCCCTCGACACAGCGGCGGAGCCCAACGTCTGGCTGAGCATCGTGTTCACCTCTGCCAGGGTCCTGCACACATGGGCCTATCTGGCGGGGGGGCAGCCGTGGCGCACGGTGTTTTATGGCATCGGGGTTGTTTGCTTGCTGGGCTTTTGCGTGGTTATCGCAGCGAAGGTGGTGAGTTCTTTTGCCTTGTGACGCAGTCCGGCTGCCGGTCTGGTAGTGGCATTGTGTTTGTATGTAGGCGCAACTGACTTTGCTCAGCTTTTGAGGCGTGCTCCCAGTGCTTGGGGTTTGAACCGCGAACACCGGCACAGCCGGTGCCATGCACCGCGTTGTATTCTTCGCGGGCTTGCCCGCTCCCACAGGGATCGCGTCTGGCCCAAGGGTGGTGCCGTTCCTGTAAAGGCCATGGCTTTGCCCAGGATCTTGAAGCCTGCACGGTCGGTGTGGGAGCGGGCATGCCCGCGAACACCGGCACAGCCGGTGCCATGCACCGCGTTACATTCTTCGCGGGCTTGCCCGCTCCCACAGGGATCGCACCTGCCGGGGCTTTGCGTCAGGCGTGCCTGAGCGCTTCCACCAATTGTGCCTTGGTCATGGTGGAGCGCCCTTTGATGTCTTTGCTGCGCGCTTCTTTCATCAGGCTTTGCTTGCTCTGGGTTTCCAGGGAGCTGTCCGATGTGCGGGAATGACCCTGGCGTGACTTCGCTGCACGTTTGGCGGAGTCAGAGCGGGCAGTTTTCTTTTCGCTGGAAGATGTGGCTTGCCCCGAGCCTCCTTTTTTTTCTCCACCCCCGGACTGCTTGTTGACGGTGGCCCAGGCGCGCGCTTCGGCCTGGTCTTTCGGCACGCCTTTGTGCTCGTAGCTTTCCTCGATATGTTCGGCCTTGCGCTTCTGCTTGTCGGTGTATTTGTCCTTGTCGCCGCGTGGCATGGCATTCACTCCCGTCTGGTGTGCATGAGCGGTTGAATGCCGGGGCAACGCCAGAGTGCCCGGTAATCGACGAGTGGTGCCGCAAGCCTGCTGCCCGCTGGAAACCGTCATCCAACCGACACATCGAGGCCTTAGGGTTGAGACATCCCCTGGGCTGCCGTGATGGCGCACCCGGACGGCTCTACCGTGCGGCCTGCCATTCATTGGTCACAAAGCTGTAACATTGCTGCTGCAAAGTGTGCCGGCCATCACACGGAGCGCTTTTCGATGATACGCCTGATGAAGTCTGCTGCACTCGCCGTTGCCGTTTCTCTTTGCGCCACTTCGGCCTCCTTTGCCGCAGAGAACGTCCGCCTGACCGGTTCCGGTGCCAGTTTCCCTGCACCGATCTACCTGACCTGGTTCAAGGCCTTCAGCAAGGAAACCGACGGTGTCACCGTTGACTACCAGTCCAAGGGCAGTGGGGCGGGTGTTCAGGACTTTCTGAATAAAACCGTCGACTTCGCCGCCAGCGACTCGGCCATGAAAGCTGAAGAAATCGCCAAGGTCGGCGAAGGCGTGCAGTTGCTGCCAATGACCGCCGGCGAGATCGTCCTGGCCTACAACCTGCCAGGCAACCCCAAAGGGCTTAAGCTGCCACGCGATGTGTACTCCAACATCTTCCTCGGCAAGATCACCCAGTGGAACGACCCGCAAATCGTCGCGGCCAACCCTGAGCTGAAACTGCCAGCCACCCCGATCACCGTGGTCGTGCGTGCCGACTCCAGCGGTACCACTGCGGTATTTACCAAGCACCTGTCGGCCATCAACGCCGACTTCCAGCAAGCGCTGGGTGAAGGCAACACCGTCAACTGGCCGGCCAGCGACAAGTTCATCAAGTCGCCGAAGAACGACGGCGTAACCGCCACGGTCCGCCAGACGCCAGGCGCCATCGGCTACATCGAATACGGCTTCGCCAAGCTGGCCAAGGTCGACTTCGCCCAACTGCAGAACAAGGCCGGCCAATACGTCGTGCCGAACGCCGAGAGCGGTGCCGAAGCACTGGCAGCGGTGAACATGCCGGAAAACCTGGTGGCCTGGCTGCCTGACCCGGACGGTGCCAAGTCCTACCCGATCACCTCCTACACCTGGATGATCTTCCGCAAGGACAACGGTAACCCGGCCAAGGCCAAGGCGATGCGCGACATGGTCGAGTACAGCCTGACCGAAGGCCAGAAGATCGCCGACTCGATGGGCTACATCCCGCTGCCACCGTCGGTTGTCGATCAGGTGCGCAAAGCGTCCGCCAACATCCAGTAATACGCCCAGGCGCTCCCGGTGTGGCCTTGTGGCCATGCCGGGTGTGTTTGCCCTCTGTCCCGGAACTTGCCAATGAACACACCTTTTGCCATCCCGGCCAACCCCGACTCCGCGTGCAAGCCACCGTCCGCGAAAGACTTTCTGGTCGATCGCACCTTCCGTGCGCTTGCACGTATCGGTGTGGTGCTGGTGCTGGCGCTGGTCTTCGCGCTGGTCTACGAAGTGGGCCGCAAGGCACTGCCTGGTATCGAGAAGCATGGCTTTGACGTGCTGTTCGGCAGCGTCTGGGACGTCAACCAAGGCAAGTACGGTATTCTGCCAGCGATCTGGGGCACGCTTTACAGCGCCCTGATCGCCCTGTTGATCGCCGGCTTCTTCGGCATCAGCATGGCCATTTTCCTGACCCAGGACTTCCTCCCGGCCAGGCTGGCGTCGGTGTTCCGCACCATCGTCGAGCTGCTCGCTGCCATCCCCAGCGTCGTTTACGGCCTGTGGGGGATCTATGTGGTCATCCCGGCCATTCGCCCGCTGACCACCTGGCTGAACAGCGAGCTGGGCTGGGTTCCCTTTTTCGGCACTTCCCTGAGCGGGCCCGGGCTGCTGCCTGCCGCGCTGGTGCTGGCGATCATGATTCTGCCGACCATCGCTGCCGTTTCGCAGGATGCCCTGACCAGCGTGCCGATGAAGACCAAGCAGGCCGCCTACGGCCTGGGCGCCACCCACTGGGAAGCCATCCTCAAGGTAATGGTGCCATCGGCAGCCACCGGCATCTTCGGTTCGCTGGTGCTCGGCCTGGGCCGTGCGCTGGGTGAGACCATGGCGCTGGCCATGCTGGTGGGCAATGCCAACACCATTTCCCTGTCCTTGTTCGCCCCGGCCAACACGCTGGCGGCCTTGCTGGCCCTGAACTTCCCGGAGGCCGGCCCGAACGAGGTCGAGGTGCTGATGTATGCCGCACTGGTACTGATGTTCATCACCCTGCTGGTGAACGTGCTCGGTTCGATGATCATGCTTTACGCCCAGCGGGGTAACAAATAATGACCAACCTCAGCACCCCTGCAAAGGCGTTGCCCAGCCTGCAACGCAAGCTGGAAGGCCGTTCGTTGCGCAGCCTGGTATTGACCACGCTGGCCTGGTTCGCGGCACTGGTGGCCAGCGTGCCGCTGATTTCCGTGCTGTACATGCTGATCACCCGTGGCGGTGCACGGCTCAACCTGGAGGTGTTCACCGAGCTGCCACCCACCGGTTTCGAGATGGGCGGGGGCTTCGGCAACGCCATGGCCGGTACCTTCGTCATGGTCGGCATTGCTGCCGCCATCGCCGTACCGGTCGGTATCCTGGCCGCTGTGTTCCTGGCCGAGCTCGGCCCGGACAGCAAGCTGGCCAACGCCGCGCGCTTCGCCGCCAAGATGCTCACCGGCCTGCCGTCGATCCTGGCCGGCGTATTCGCCTACGCCCTGGTGGTGATGACCACCGGTACCTACTCCGCCCCGGCAGGCGGTGTGGCCCTGGCGGTACTGATGCTGCCCATCGTCGTGCTGACCGCTGAAGAGTCGATGAAGATGGTGCCAAAGATCATGAAGGATGCCGCCTACGGCATGGGCTGCACGCGTGCCCAGGTAATCTGGAAAATCGTCCTGCCCACCGGCCTGCCGGCCATCCTGACCGGCGTGATGCTGGCCGTGGCCCGTGCCGCCGGCGAAACCGCGCCGCTGCTGTTCACCGCGCTGTTCAGCAACTACTGGATCCTGCATGACGGCGACCTGGCGGTCATGAACCCGACGGCCTCGCTTGCCGTACTGATCTACAACTTCTCCGGCATGCCGTTCGACAACCAGCTCGAGCTCGCCTGGGCGGCCTCGCTGGTACTGGTGATGATCGTGCTGGTAATCAACATTCTGAGCCGAGTATTCGGCAAGCCCAAGTATTGAGAAAGGGAGCATCCGACCTTGAACGTATCCACTGCGCCAAAAGCCGCTCCCGTGGTCAGCGAAGCCCCCATCGTCATGGACTGCAAGCTGGACAAGATCTTCTACGGCAATTTCATGGCCGTTCGCGACAGCCATGTGCCGATCAGGAAAAACGAGATCACCGGTTTCATCGGCCCGTCCGGCTGCGGCAAGAGTACCGTGCTGCGTAGCTTGAACCGCATGAACGACCTGGTGAAGGGCTTCCGCTTCGAAGGCCATGTGCACTTCCTGGGCCAGGATGTCTATGGCAAGGGCGTCGACCCCGTGGTGGTGCGCCGCTACATCGGCATGGTGTTCCAGCAGCCCAACCCGTTCTCCATGAGCATCTTCGACAATGTCGCCTTCGGCCTGCGCCTGAACCGCTACAAGGGCGACATCGGCGACCGCGTCAAGCACGCGCTGCAGGGCGCCGCGCTGTGGGACGAAGTGAAGGACAAGCTCAAGGTCAGCGGCCTGGCCCTGTCCGGCGGCCAGCAGCAGCGTCTGTGCATTGCCCGCGCCATTGCCACCGAGCCGGAAGTGCTGCTGCTGGACGAACCCTGCTCGGCGCTCGACCCGATTGCCACCCGCCGGGTAGAAGAGCTGATGGTCGAGTTGAAGAAGGACTACACCATCGCCCTGGTGACCCACAACATGCAGCAGGCTATTCGTGTAGCCGACACCACCGCGTTCTTCTCGGTCGACATCTCCAAGGGCACCCGTACCGGTTACCTGGTCGAGATGGGCCCGACCACGCAGATTTTCCAGAACCCGCGTGAGCAACTGACCGCCGACTACATCAGCGGCAAGTTCAGCTGAGGCCTCATGCGCCAAGGTGGCCGGGTGTTGCAGCCAGGAAGGCAGCAACACCCGGCCGCATTACCTTCCGTCAAGTGTTACCAGGGATTTCCAATGCGAGCGACGTGTCGTCTTGATCTGCCAGCGGTAGAGCGCGCACTGCGCGAGGTGCAGGCCCGCTTTGCCGAACTCAGCCAGCACTTCACCGAACCGCGGGATCCGTTTACCGACGAGGTGCTGCTGAATGTGGTTGAAGGCTATGCCCTGATTGACGACTATGTCGCCCGGGGTGTCGACCTTTTCGACCTTCAGCAACTGAACCTGATGCTGGAGATCAATGCCACTGTGCTGTGCGGCAACGACCCGGCGCGCAGGCTTGAGTTTGCCCCACACCTGGCGGCGACCGAGGCGCACTTTTTCAATAATGTGGAGGGCGGCATCAAGGACCTCTACAACTGGTACTGCTCGTATGGCAGCGACTCGATCTGGAAGCGCGCGGCGGGTGTCTACGTTCGCATTCTCAGCAAGCCGCAGCTGTTCATCGAAGGCAATAACCGCACGGGGTCGCTCATTGTCAGCTACTTGCTGATGCGCGCGGGGCTACCGCCCTTCGTGCTGTCACTGGACAACGCCGAGGGTTACTTCAACCCGTCCTCGGTCATACGCAACTCCGCCAAGCATGGTGTCAAGGCCTTGTACGAACTACCCAAGATCAAGAAAAAGTACGCAGCCTTCCTTGAAGCGAAGGCGCCCGAGCCCGGCAAGTTCTTCCTCGGCGGCACATCGGTGCCGGCGCGCGAGAGGTGCCGCTGATGCCAGGGCCTTCACTGCTCCAGCGCGGGCGGCAAGCCATCGAGCGCACGTTCAATCGCCCGCAGGTACGTATTTCGTTCGATATCGACGACACGCTTGCCTGCCAGGCCGACCACGCCGCCGCCGAGGACAGCAAGCTGCCGGCATTTGTCCACCGCTGGTTGGGTGAACCCCTGCGCAGTGGCACGCGCTCGCTGATCCGCGACCTGCGCCGCCAGGGTTGCAGCATCTGGATCTACACCTCTTCGGGGCGCACGCCGTCCTACATCCGCCGTTGGCTGATGCTCTACGGTATCCGTGTCGATGGCGTGGTCAACAGTGACCGGCACCAGCATATCCTGGCCGTGAACGGGCTTGAGAATGCGCCCTCCAAGTTGCCATCGGCCTTCGATATCGACTTGCACGTCGATGATTCCGAAGGCGTGCGGCTGGAAGGCGTCGACCACGGTTTTCGCGTGGTGGTGGTGTGCCCCAAGGATGAGAACTGGGCGCAGAAGGTGATGGATGCCGCGGCTGATGTCCAGGCACAGCTGGCCTGGCAGCAACCGCACCGCTACGAGATGCCGGTACGGCAGCGTTCGCAGGCCCTCGCATCCTGAGGGCTTCAAGGTACTTTTCCCGCTACGCCTCTTCGCTACTCGTTACCCCCCAATCTCCCTGCGCGGCTTCCCGTTTTCGGGTTTGGCTTGACTCGTGAAATTTTTCATGTAATTTTTCATGAAAAATAACTCTAAAAATTTCACGGCAGTCTCAAACGATGAAGATGCACGAAGAGGTTGAAGCCCTCGCGATCCTTATTCACGACCTGCGCAAATTCAAGAACCTGACCCTGGGCGAACTGGCCGAGCGCATCAACCGCTCGGTCGGTTTCCTGTCCCAGGTCGAACGCGGCGTTTCCCGCCCCACCGTGGCAGACCTCACCGCCATCAGTGAAGCGCTCGGCGTATCAACGGCATATTTCTACAACCTGAGCAAGCCGCGCAGCATCAGCTGGGTCACGCGCCCCCACGAGCGACGCACGCTGTACCTCGAGTCGGGCATCACCGATGTGCTGGCTTCGCCCACCATCGGCGGCGCGTTCTCCATGCTCGACAGCCATCTCGAGCCAGGCGCCAGCAGTGGCGAGCTGTACCTGACCGACCGTTCCGAGCAGGGCTGCTTCGTGCTCGAAGGCGAACTCACGGTGTGGCTGGACCACGGCGACGCCGTGACCCTGCAGGCCAACGACTGCTTCCAGCTGCACCCCCACGCGCAGTTCCGTTACGCCAACCTGACGGAAAAAACCACCCGCGTGCTCTGGGTTTTCAATTGAATTCGTTCACCTCACAAGGACAAGAAGATGAGTGTCGTCTTTCCGGATCTGCTGACTGAAGTGCGCTCGTTCCGGGCGCAGCACCCAGAAATACGTTATGTCGACCTGATTGCGCTGGATATCCCCGGGCACTTCTACGGCAAGCGCTACCCCATGGACATGCTGGAAAAAGTCGCAGCCGGCGCGCCGCTGAAGTTGCCGCAGAACTGCGTATTGCTGGGCACCCAGGGTGGCCTCTACCCAATCGGTGACTACTGCTTCGCCGACGGCGACCCGGATGCTGCCCGCCGCCTGGTGCCGGGTACCCTCAAGCCGGTGCGCTGGGAAAAGGAAGTGATCGCGCAGATGCTCATCACCTCCGACGGCACCGCCAAGCCCATCGAGTTCGAGCCCCGTGAAGTGCTGGCCCGCGTGATCCAGCGCCTGGCCAGGCGCGGCATTCGCCCGGTGGTGGCCTTCGAACTGGAGTTCTACCTGTTCGACCGCAAGCTCGATAACGGCCTGCCACAGTACCCACGCGACAAGGCGACCGACGACCAGGACGACCAGCCGAACATGCACATCGAGCGGCTGTCGCGGTTCGCCCCGGTGCTGCACGAGATGGTCGATGGCGCCAATGAGCAGGGCTTGCCGGCGAACGTCATCACCGCGGAGCTGGGCCCGGGCCAGTTCGAGATCAACTTCTCGCACAGTGACGATGCCCTGAGCGCAGCGGACTGGTCGGCGCTGTTCTGCCGCAGTACCCGTGGCATCGCGATGAAGCATGGCTACCGTGCCAGCTTCATGAGCAAGCCGTACCTCGACGCGCCGGGCAGCGGCATGCATGTGCACGTCAGCCTGTACGACAACGCGGGCAACAACATCCTCGCCGGCGATGACCAGCGCAGGCTGCGCCATGCAGTGGCAGGGTGCCTGGAGCTGCTGCCGCACTGCATGCCGATCTTCGCCCCCAACCACAATGCCTACCGCCGTTACGGCGCCATGGTCAACGCGGCGAGCAAGGCCAGCTGGGGCTTCGAAGACCGCGATGCGTGTATTCGCATCCCCGAGTCCGACCCGCGCAACCTGCGCATCGAACACCGCCTTGCCGGTGCCGACGCCAACCCGTACCTGGTGCTGGCGGCCATCCTGACCGGCATGGAGCACGGCCTGGAGCGTGGTATCGAGCCCATCGCCCCGCTGAACGACAACCGCCAGAGCGGCATCGACTTCCCCAAGGATGCTCTCGGCGCCCTGGCCGCCATGCGCCACCACCCGGTGGTCAACGAAGGCCTGGGCAGCGAGTTCGTGATGGTTTATTGCGAGAACAAGTACCAGGAGCAACTGGACTTCATGCGCCACATCGATGCCCGCGAATACCGCTGGTTCCTGTAGCGGCTGCTGCCCGAACAGCCGCCTTTCCAACGTTTCGATACCACGCGCAATACCGATTTGCCGGAGGACGATATGCCACGTGTGCCCGTTATTGGCATTACCGCATGCACCAGCATGATTGAGCAGCATGCCACCCAGACCATCGCCGAGAAGTACGCACGCGCGGCGGCCAAGGCAGCGTGTGGCTTACCCATCGTGATACCCAGCCTTGGCGAACTGATGGACAGCGCCGACATTCTCGACGTGGTGGACGGGCTGATCTTCACCGGTTCGCCGTCCAATATCGAGCCGTTCCACTACAACGGCCCGGCCAGCGCCGAGGGCACCCAGCACGACCCGCTGCGTGATGCCACCACGTTGCCGCTGATGCGCGCGGCCATCGCTGCCGGTGTGCCGGTGCTGGGCATTTGCCGTGGCTTCCAGGAAATGAACGTGGCACTGGGCGGCACCTTGCACCAGAAGGTCCACGAGGCTGGCGTGTTCATGGACCACCGCGAAGGCAAAGGCGAGCCCATCGAAAAGCAGTATGGCCCGCGCCACACCATGCATGTAGAGCCAGGGGGGCTGCTTGACCGCATGGGCTTGCCGGCGATTTTCGACGTCAATTCCATCCACGGCCAAGGCATCGATGTACTGGCCCCTGGGCTGAGGGTGGAAGCGCTGGCACCCGACGGCCTGGTGGAGGCGATTTCGGTCGAGAACGGCAAAGGCTTTGCCCTGGCCGTGCAATGGCACCCTGAGTTCCAGGTCATGGATAACCCCCATTACCTGACCATCTTCCAGTCCTTTGGCAAGGCTTGCCGGCATCGCTCGGTACTGCGCCAGATGCTGTTGAAGTCCGCCTGACAGCGATCTTTCCCGATTACAAAAAAGTACCTGCGTAGCACGGCTGCGCAATTTGATGGAGTGAAGTCAATGAGTGACCAGCATTCGCAAACCCTTGCCTGGCAAGCGATGAGCCGCGACCACCACCTGGCGCCGTTCAGCGACGTGAAACAACTGGCCGAGAAAGGCCCGCGCATCATCACCTCGGCCAAGGGCGTGTACCTCTGGGACAGCGAAGGCCACAAGATTCTCGATGGCATGGCCGGCCTGTGGTGCGTAGCGGTGGGCTATGGCCGTGATGAGCTGGCCGACGTCGCCAGCCGGCAGATGAGGCAGCTGCCGTACTACAACCTGTTCTTCCAGACCGCGCACCCGCCCGCGCTGGAACTGGCCAAGGCCATCGCCGATGTGGCCCCGCAAGGCATGAACCATGTGTTCTTCACCGGTTCCGGGTCCGAAGGCAACGACACCGTGCTGCGCATGGTCCGCCATTACTGGGCGCTCAAGGGCCAGAAGGACAAGAAGGTCATCATCGGCCGCATCAACGGCTACCACGGTTCCACCGTGGCCGGTGCGGGCCTGGGTGGCATGAACGGCATGCACCAGCAGGGTGGGCTGATCCCGGATATCGTGCATATCCCGCAGCCGTACTGGTATGGCGACGGCGGCGACATGACCGAGGCCGACTTCGGCGTGTGGGCGGCCGAACAGCTGGAGAAGAAGATCCTCGAAGTTGGCGTGGACAACGTCGCTGCTTTCATCGCCGAACCGATCCAGGGCGCCGGTGGGGTGATCATTCCGCCGCAGACCTACTGGCCGAAGGTCAAGGAGATTTTGGCCAGGTACGACATCCTGTTCGTCGCCGATGAAGTGATCTGCGGTTTCGGCCGCACCGGGGAGTGGTTCGGCAGCGACTACTACGACCTCAAGCCCGACCTGATGACCATCGCCAAGGGCCTTACCTCCGGCTATATCCCCATGGGCGGCGTGATCGTGCGTGACGAAGTGGCCAAAGTCATCAGCGATGGGGGCGACTTCAACCACGGTTTCACCTATTCCGGCCACCCGGTTGCGGCGGCGGTGGGCCTGGAGAACCTGCGGATACTGCGTGACGAGCAGATCATCGAGCAGGTGCACGGCAAGACCGCTCCTTACCTGCAGCAACGCCTGCGCGAGCTGGCCGACCACCCGCTGGTAGGCGAGGTACGCGGCCTGGGCATGCTCGGCGCGATCGAGCTGGTGAAGGACAAGGCCACCCGCGCCCGCTACGAGGGTAGAGGTGTCGGCATGATCTGTCGCCAGCACTGCTTCGACAACGGCCTGATCATGCGCGCCGTGGGCGACACCATGATCATCGCGCCGCCGCTGGTGATCAGCATCGAGGAGGTCGACGAACTGGTGGAAAAAGCCCGCCTGTGCCTGGACCTGACGTACGAGGCTGTTCGTTAAGGGACGAGCCCTGGGGCTGGCGCCAGTCAGTTGAATGGTTTGGGGCCGCTTTGCGCCCCTTCGCGGGCACGCCCGCTCCCACAGGGATCGCGCTTCTCCTGACACTAGCGCCAAACCTGTGGGAGCGGGCGTGCCCGCGAAGGGGCGCAAAGCGGCCCCAGTAACCACTTTGCTGGGCCCTGTTTTTGAAGAGCCTGTGGGATCGCCATGAAGCATCTTGCTTTGTGAAATGAATCATGTACTTTTCAGGGCATCAATTTTCCCATCCGAAAGTCGCGATTCAACCATGAAAGTGCACGAAGAGATCGAAGGCCTGGCCGTACTGATTCGCGACCTGCGCAAGTTCAAGGGCCTGACACTGGGCGAACTGGCCCAGCGCATCGGCCGTTCGGTGGGCTTTCTGTCCCAGGTCGAACGGGGCGTGTCGCGGCCAACCGTGGCCGATCTCACGGCCATCAGCGAAGAGCTCGGTGTCTCCACCGCCTATTTCTACAAGCTGGACAAGCCCCGCGAGCTCGACTGGGTTACCCGCCCGCACGAGCGTCGTACGCTGCACCTGGCCGGCGGCATCACCGATGTGCTGGCGTCCCCGACGATAACGGGGGCGTTCTCCATGCTCGACAGCCACCTGGAGCCGGGCGCCAGCAGTGGCGAGGAGTACCTGGACGACAGCTCGGAGCAGGGCTGCTTCGTGCTCGAAGGCGAGCTGACCGTCTGGCTGGATGGCGGCGAGCCGGTAACGCTGCGCGCCAGTGACAGTTTTCAGCTGCAACCACACGCCAGTTTTCGTTACGCCAACCTCACCGACAAGCCCACCCGTGTGCTCTGGGTGTTCAGCTGACGCGTCCCGACCCGCGCACGACAGTGCCACACAGGTCATCGGCCACTTTCACCCGTTCCGCCGCCATGTCGCGCCAGAGTCGGCAGTAAAGTTGTACAACTCGGTTAAAAGCTGTACATAATTACCGGTGTTGTACAATTTTTGCGGTCGAGGTCAATATGGGGCGCACTGCTCGTTGGGCCTGGCTTTGCCTGCTACTGACAGCCCTGTCCGAGGCGGCAGACTGGCGAGCGGAGCTCCCGGCGGCACAACGGCTGGGCTCCGGTGACTTCACCTGGTTCGGCCTGCGCCTTTACACCGCACAGCTATGGGCAGCAGGCCCGGTTCAGGACTGGAACCGGCCTTTTGCCCTTGAACTCGCCTATCACCGAAGGTTGTCCAGAGACATGCTGGTAAAGGCCAGCCTCGAGGAGATGTACCGCCTGGATGCTGATAGCGTGACACCGCAGCGGCGCGCGGCGTGGACCCAGGCAATGCAGCAGGCGTTCGTGGATGTGCGCCCCGGGGTGCGCATTACCGGCGTGTACATGCCGGGGCAGGGTTGCCGCTTCTACGTCGATGGCAAACTCAGCCGGGCGATCGCCGACCCGGTCTTTGCCCGGGCGTTCTTCGCCATCTGGCTGGATCCACGGGCCAGGGATCAACAACTGCGTCAGCGTCTGCTGGAGGGCGTGCCATGAATCTGCGTAGCGGTAACGCTGACCAGCCAGGAGTAGCCTGAACGATGCGCCTGGGCCTGGTATTGGGTGACCAGCTGTCGTTCGACCTGGCAAGCCTGAAAGCCCTCGATCCTGCCCGCGATGCTTTGCTGATGGCGGAGGTGGAAGGGGAGGCCCGCTACGTGCCGCATCATCCGTTGAAGATCGTTCTGATCTTCAGCGCCATGCGGCACTTTGCCCAGGCGCTGCGTGAGCGCGGTTGGCAAGTGCACTATGTGCAACTCGACGATGACGGCAACAGCGGTACCATCGTTGGCGAGTTGCGGCGCTGGCAGAAAACCCTGGGAGCCACGCACATTCACCTGACCGAGTGCGGTGAGTGGCGCCTGGAGCAGGCGTTGCGCGATGCTGCGCTGCCGCTTGTGTGGCATCGCGACACGCGGTTTCTTTGCTCTCGCGAAGCCTTCGCGCGCTGGGCCCGGGAGCGCGGCCAACTGCGCATGGAGCACTTCTACCGTGGCATGCGCAAGCGTACCGGCCTGCTGCTGGAGCCTGACGGTAGCCCGGCAGGTGGAACCTGGAATCTCGATGGCGACAATCGCAAGCCCTTGCCTCGCCAGCTACGTGGCCCCTTCGCCGCGCATTTCGAGCAGGACGAGATCACGGCAGCGGTCATTGCCCTGGTACGTCAACGCTTCAGCGACCACTACGGAGCCATCGACGGTTTCGACTACCCTGTGACCCATGCCGAGGCACTGCAGCTCTGGCAACACTTTCTGGCGTTCGGCCTGGCGGCGTTCGGTGACTACCAGGATGCAATGGCCGAGGGCGAGCCGTATCTGTTCCATGCGCGCATCAGTGCTGCGCTGAACATCGGGCTTCTGGACGTCCGTTGCCTGTGCGACGAGGTCGACAAGGCCTGGCGCGAGGGGCGAGTACCGCTCAATGCAGCCGAGGGCTTCATCCGCCAGCTGATCGGCTGGCGCGAGTATGTACATGGCATCTATTGGCTGCGCATGCCGGAATATGCGGCGCTCAACTACCTGGGCAACGAGCGGGCGTTGCCGGAATTCTACTGGACCGGGCGCACCCGCATGCGCTGCATGGAACAGGCCATCGGCCAGACCCTTCGCCTGGGCTACGCTCACCATATCCAGCGGCTCATGGTCACCGGCAACTTCGCCTTGCTGGCCGGCATCGCCCCAGCCGCGATCTGTGAGTGGTACCTGGCGGTCTACATGGATGCCTTCGACTGGGTCGAACTGCCCAACACGCTGGGTATGGTGATGTACGCCGATGGCGGCTACCTGGGTTCCAAGCCTTACTGCGCCAGTGGTCGTTACATCCAGCGCATGTCCGACCATTGCAAGGCGTGCAGTTACCGGGTTGGCCAGGTGACCGAGGAGGATGCCTGCCCGTTCAATGCCTTGTACTGGCATTTTCTGATTCGCCATCGCCCCCTGCTTTCGGCTAACCCGCGTCTGGCGCTGGTCTATCGAAGCCTCGATGGCATGCCGGCCGAGCGCCGCGATGCCATCTGGCAGCGTGGGCAGGCACTGCTGGCACGACTCGATGCTGCGCAGCCGATATGAAAAAGGGTCTTTTGCCCAGCAAGGTCTGTGTGGTGTGCGGACGGCCGTTCAACTGGCGCAAGCGCTGGGCGCGTTGCTGGGCGCAGGTACGCTACTGCTCTGAACGATGCCGCAAGTCAGCACCGCGTCGCGAGGCGCACGAGCAGGGGCAGGGTAACGGCCCATAACGGCATCAGTAACAGGGCGGTTTGCAGCGGGCCCATGGGCAGGTCGACATTTGCCAGCCTCGCTCCGCCTACATAGGCCAGAGGGCCGCCAAGTGCACCCAGCAGCGCACCCCACCGCCAGTGCCTGCCCGCCCATGCCATGCTGTGACGCATGCCGCTGGCCAGCACCAGCCACAGCAACGCGAGCCACAGCGGCAGTGGCCAGGTGTCGAAACCGAACACGCCCAGCGCGCCCAGCGTGCTATCCAGCACACAGCCGACCGGCGTTACCCACAGCAGCGCCTTGACCTCTGCGTAGAGATCCGGGCACAGCCTCAGGTGCATGGCCAGGCCGGCAATCACCAGAACCGCGACCAGCGGGGTTCCGGCGCCCAGTACGCAGAGCCACCAGCCAGCCTGTAACCAGAGGGCATTGGCGACCAGCCAGCGGCGGCTCATCAGGCACTGCCAGGCAAGGGTGCACGCCGTGCCTGGGGCGCTGCCCAGAGCAGATGCGCGACACCGATGGTGCGCTCCTCGAAACCGCCTTGGCAGTAACACAGGTAGAACTCCCACAGGCGCTGGAACATGTCGTCATAGCCCAGCTCCGTCAATGCCGTGCGTGCCTGGCGCAGGTTTTCTCGCCAATGCTGCAGGGTGCGGGCATAGTCCTGGCCGAAATCTTCCATGTGCAAGAGGTTAAGTGCGGTGTGCCGGCTGGCCGTTTCCAGCAACACGCTCAACGAAGGCAGGGCGCCACCGGGGAAGATGTAGCGCTGGATGAAATCGACCGATCGCCGCGCCTGCGCATAGCGCTGGTCGCGGATGGTGATCGCCTGCAACAGCATCAGGCCGTCGGGCTTGAGTAACGAAGCACACTGGCGGAAATACACCGGCAGGTAACGATGGCCGACGGCCTCGATCATTTCGATCGAGACCAGTTTGTCGAAACTGCCCTGCAGATCGCGGTAGTCTTCGCGAAGCACTTTCACGCGCTGCTCCAGCCCCAAGGCCTGAACGCGCTGCAGGGTATGGCTGTACTGCGCTTCGGAGAGCGTCGTTGTGGTGACCCTGCAGCCATACCGGGTGGCGGCGTGGATCGCCAGGCTGCCCCAACCGCAACCGATCTCCAGCAGGTGGTCGTCAGGGCACAGTTCCAGCTTCTGGCAGATACGCTCCAGCTTGTGCAACTGGGCCTGCTCCAACGTCTGCCCAGGGTGTTCGAACTGAGCTGCCGAATACATCATGGTGGGGTCCAGCAGCCGCTCGAACAGGGCATTGCCCAGGTCGTAGTGCGCCAGAATATTGCGGCGGGCACCGCGCCTGCTGTTGCGGTTGAGTTTGTGCTGCAACCGCAGGGCCGGGCGGCCGAAGCGGGCCAGGCCGCCCTCGAGCGCGTCAAGTACCTCGAGGTTTGCGACGAACAGGCGAGTCACCAGCGCCAGGTCGGGGCTTCGCCAATAGCCGTGGATGTAGGCTTCGCCAGCACCGATCGAGCCATTGCCGGCTATCAGGCTCCAGGCGATGTCATCAAGGATCTCCACCTCGGCCTGCAAGGGGCTGCCTGCGTCACCGAAACTCCATTGCTGCCCGTGGCTGAGCAGGCGCAGGTGGCCATGGCGCAGCCTGCCCAGCCGGGCGAGCACGGCGTTTCGTGCCAGGCCACCGAATAATGGCCCGAGGCCGGCGAACTTGCTAATGCTCAGGGTGGGGTTCGACATCATCAGGGTCCTCGCAGCAATGGCCGAGCGCCAGGTCGTTCTGGCTGGGCGTGTGGTCATGGATGGGCGTGCGTTTGAACAACAGGCGCAGTGCCTGCCAGTAGATGGCCAGGACGGTGCGCAGGCTCATCCATGGGAAGGCCAGTACGTATCGGTGCACGGCGGCTTTATCCAGCGGCTGGCGCTGCAGGGCCAGGTCGGCCTCGAACACCTTGCGATCCGCTTGCCAGTTCTCCATGTGGATGCGTACGTGTTCAGCGTCCAGGGTGAAGCGCAAGCGATAGTCCATGTGCAGTGGCATGAACGGCGACACATGGAAGGCCTTGGCAACGGTGAAGGGCCCGGCAAGGTTTCCGCGCACCGGCAGTACGTAATGAAAGCGCTCGTGCCATGGCGTGTTTCGCACCTCCAGCAGGATCGCTGTCAGCCGCCCGTCGCGGTCATGGCAGAAATAGAAGCTCACCGGGTTGAACGACAGCCCCCAGCAACGCAATTGCGCGAGCAGGTGCACCGGCCCTGCGGGCATGTCTCCCGTTGCCTTCTGCACCAGCAAGCGTGCAGCCTGGGCCAGCGTCTCGCCCTGGCGGGTCCAGGCTGGCAGGTAATCCGCCTGGCGCCAGCTCAGCGGCGCCAGGCGCCAGCGCCACAGCCAGCGTGACAGGCCTGTCAGCCAGGCTTGCTCGTCCAGGTCCAGGTAGAACATGCCGATCCTGTAGCGGAACGCGTGGGGCCGCGGCCTCAGGCGCCGGTGGCTGACCCATCCCGTGCAAAGGCTGCTGTTCACAGGTGCTCTCCGAAATGCGCGGCCACCTTCAGCGCACTGACCACGCCATCTTCGTGAAAGCCGTTGCCCCAGTAGGCCCCGCAGAAGTAACTGTTGAGGTGCCCCTGCAACTGCGCCTGGCGCGCCTGCGCGGCGCACGCCGCAAGGCTGTATTGCGGATGGTCGTAGCGGAAGCGGGCGATGACCTGTGCCGGGTCCACCAGTGCGGTCTGGTTCAGGCTCACGCAGAAAGTCGCCGGCGCCTGGATACCTTGCAGAATGTTCATGTTGTAGGTCAGCGCGGCAGGGGCCTGCGGTGGCCCGCCGAGGCGGTAGTTCCAGCTGGCCCACGCGCGTTTGCGGCGGGGTAGCAGACGGGTATCGGTGTGCAGTACCACATCATTGCCGGCATAGCCGATGGCGCCGAGCACTTCCCGTTCCTGCACGCTTGGCGCTTCCAGCAGCGCCAGGGCCTGGTCGCTATGGCAGGCGAACACCACATTGTCGAAACGCTCGGTACCGGCAGCGCTCATCAGGGTGACGCCACCTTCGTCGCGGCGGACCCGGTAAACCTTGCAGTCGAGGCGGATGCGCCCGGCAAACGGCCGGCACAGCGGACCGATATAGCTGCGCGACCCCCCTTCGATCACGCGCCACTGGGGGCGTTGGTTGATCGACAACAAGCCGTGGTTGCGACAGAACCGTACAAAGAACGCGAGTGGGAAGCCGAGCATGTCCGCGCGGGACATCGACCAGATCGCCGACCCCATCGGTACGATGTAATGATCGATGAAGCGCTGCCCATACCGCTGCGCCTGGAGGTAGGCGCCGAGGGTGGCGTTGGCATCGATACGCTGGTTATCCAGGTCGGCGAGCACCTGGCGATTGAAACGCAGAATATCCCGTAGCATCCCCCAGAACCCCGGGGACACCAGGTTGCGGCGCTGGGCAAACAGGGTGTTCAGGTCGTGCCCGTTGTATTCCAGGCCGGTGAGCGGATCATGCACCGAGAAACTCATTTCGGTCGGCCGTGAGGCCACCTTCAAATGCTCGAGCAAGCGGATGAAGTGCGGATAGGTCCAGTTATTGAAAACAATGAACCCGGTATCTATTGCATGGCGTTGACCCTGCCAGATCACATCGAGGGTATGCGTGTGGCCCCCGATCCATTGCCCGGCTTCGAAAACCGTAACCTCATGCCTGCGTGACAGCAGGTAAGCGCAGGACAGCCCTGCGATGCCGCTGCCGATGATTGCTATACGCATGGATCATCCTTCCTGTTCATGACGGGCGAGGCGTTGCCCAAGCGCCAGGCGCAGGCGCGCGGGCAGTGCGCCAAGCAGGCGCAATACCAGGGTGAACAACCAGGGGAAGTGGATTTCCAGCGGGCGCTCGGGAAGGCGTCTGGCAATATGGCTGGCTGCGCGCTGCGCCGACCATAGCTGCGGCATGGGGAAGTCGTTGCGACGGGTCAATGGCGTGTCCACAAAGCCTGGGCTGACGAGGGTGACGGCGATGCCTTCGCGGGCCAGGTCGATGCGCTGCGATTCCACCAGATAACGCACGGCTGCCTTGGACGCGCCATAGGCGCCGGCGCGGGGCAAGGCCAGCCAGGTCACCGAACTGCCCATCACCACCAGGTGAGGGTGCTGGCCGGCGCGAAGCAGGGGCAAGGCCGCCGCCAGGCAGTAGCTGACAGCAAGGAAATTGGTACGGAGCACGCGCTCGACCAGGGCAGGGTCGAAACGGCCCGGTTCCAGGTACTCGCAGGTGCCGGCATTGAGGATCACCTGGTCCAGCGCACCCCAGGCCTGCTCGATACGGGTTGCGATCCCGGCTACCTGTACAGGGTCGTCAAGGTCGCCAGTGGCCAGCAGCACCTGCCCGGGGAAGCGTTCAGCCAATGGCGCGAGGCGATCCGCATGGCGTGCGCCCAAGGCAACGTGGTGGCCTTGCTCCAGCAGGCAACGCGCAAGTGCGGCACCGATACCGCTGCTTGCGCCAGTCAGCCAGCAGCGGCTCATGCCATCCGGCCTTTGAGCCATCGAATCGCACCGCCCATCAGCGGAACATGTTCGTAGAGCAAGGCCGCAGCGTCGAAATAGTCCTGGTGAAAATGCACACGGTCATGCCATTGCAGGTAACTGCATCCCTGCAAGGTGATCTGCTGACCACGGGCCAGGCGTGGATGGCGGAACTGCAGGGTCCAGCGCAGGTAACCTTGACCAGGCGTCACCTCGTCGATGCTGGAGAAGTGATAGCGAATATCGTGAGCGTTGGCGTACTGCTGCGCCAGGTATGCCCGCAGAGCCCGAAGCCCTTGGATCTGATGCAATGGATCCCGAAAGGTCACATCGTTGCTGTACAGCTTTTCAAGGGTGTCGAGGTTGCCCCCGTCGAGTCGGGTGAAGTGCTCGGCGAATTGCTGCAGGTACGCTGACATGCTGGGCTCCAGGGAATCCTGTACAAAAATGGCTTGCTGTACAGGTATAGCTGAAGTCTAAGCGTAAATCTATACAAGTCAACGATCTTGTACAGGTTTTGGTCAGCGCTCCGCCTGGCCCAGTTGCCGACGCAATTCCGCTACCTCGGCCTCAAGCTCGCGCAGCCTTTCTTCGGCGAAAACCTGCGCTGTGACGTCGCGCTGGATGCCTATGTAGTACGTCAACTGATCCGCCTCGTTGTGCACGGGCGTGATGGATAATTCGTTCCAGAACAGGCTCCCGTCCTTGCGGTAATTGCGAAGCACCTGGCAGCACGGGAGGCCTCCACGGATTGCCTCGCGGATGTTGGCGAGGGCCGCCTGGTCATGATCTTCGCCCTGGAGAAAACGGCAGTCCTGATACAGGATTTCGTCGGCGCGATAGCCGGTCAGGCGTTCGAAGGCGGGGTTGACGTAGATAAGGATGCTGTCGTTGCCTTCTTGCTCTGCGACGACGATGCCGTCGTTGGAATGCTCGACCATCAGTTGCAGGAGTTTCGCGTTGATCATGGGGCCCACCTACAGGCATTTCGTATGCGAAGTGCGCAGCCTGGCCTGCGTGCAGAAGGCCTCGGCGCCGTTTGTTGCATGATGGACCAAGGCGGCTCGCCGCAGAAGGTGTATATGGGTTTAGAATGTGACACCCCCCCAGACAAACCCCCATCATGACTGACGCCACCCCAGCCGATTTGCTACCCATGCGCGATGTGGTCAGCCTGACCGGCATCAATCCGGTGACCTTGCGGGCCTGGGAGCGGCGCCATGGGCTGATAAGCCCGCAGCGCACCGAGGGCGGCCATCGCCTGTACACGGCCCGGGATGTCCAGCGCATCCGCGACATCTTGCACTGGACCGGCAACGGCGTGCCCATCAGCAAGGTCGGCGACATGCTCGCCGGTCAGCCAGATGCGCCGGTGCGCCAGCGCTCGGGCTTCGACGACTGGCGCGCCGCCGTGGAGCGCGCAACCAGGGCATTCGATACGCAGGCGCTGGAAGCCATCCATGGGCAGTTGTTCACCCTCCTGCCCAAGGCCACCGTGCTGTGTGAGGTGCTGATGCCGGTCTGGCATGGCCTGGCTTCAGGCCTTGAGCCAGGGCAGCGTAGTCAATTGCTGTTCCTGGACATGTTCTTGCGCGCCCGCCTGCTGCTGCGCCTGCAGATGAACCAGGCCGATGCGCCGCGCGTGCTGCTGGCGGGCACCGAGGGGCAAGCCGAACTGCAGGTATTGTGCGCCGGGCTGTTGTTGAGCAGTGAGCAACAACGCATCGAAGTACTCGGGTGCGGGCAGCCGCTGGAAGAAATCCCCATGCTGTGTGCGGCCATGCAGCCAGCAGCACTGGTGATCAAGGTCCAGGTGCCGGTGGACACTGCGTTGGCCAGGCGCCTGCGTTCGCTGCAAATGCAGATCGCTTGTCCGCTGGCCTTGATTGGCGAGGGGCTGGCCGATTCGCCACTCGCCTGGCAAGGCCTGCCGCTGTGTCTGCTGGACGAGCAACGGGCTGATGCCTCAAGCATGCTAAGCGCGTTGCTCAGTGGTGCCCTGGACCTTTGACCGGGGCTCACGCTAGCCTGCCGTATTGATCCTCGCCTGCTCCTGTGGGTTACGTCTGAAGTCTTGCCTCTGGGCGTAACCCGGTCCTGGGCCGGAATCATCACGCCCCGTGCGCTGGCCCAAAGCACCTGGCAGCCCATTCCAAGGCAGCGTTTCTGGCTGTTTGCCTGCTTCTGATAATCGCCTCCGACATCCCGTCCCCGTTTCGGAGCGCGCCATGTACAACAATAAGAACCTGTCCTCACGTTTGCTGGCGGCTGTTTCCGTCAGCCTGTCGACCCTCTGCCTGAGCAACCTCGCCCAGGCCGAGATCATGCTGTACGACAAGGACCAGACGACGTTTTCCACCGACGGCTACATCAACGCCTTCTACGTCAACAGCGATGTCGATCGCGAAGGCGAGCAGTTCGACCGCCGTCAGTCGCGGGTGAAGATGGGCTTTCTGCCCAACTACCTGGGCTTCAACATGGGCAAGCAGGTGGATGACCTGAAGCTCGGGGCGCGTGCCTCGTTCTGGGTGACCATCAACGACAGTGAAACCAACGGCACCGACACCGCCATCGACGTGCGCCAGTTCTACGGGACCGTGGCCAACCCCGAGTGGGGCGAGGTGCTGATCGGCAAGGACTTCGGGCTGTTCGCCCGTTCCAACATCCTGCTCGACGAGCTGCTGGCCGGTTATGGCCAGGTCAGTGACACCCTGGGGCTGGTGGATGGCGGCGGGGTGTCGTTCGGCAACATCGGGAGTGGCTACCCGTACCCGTTCCCCACCTCGCAGATCACCTACCGCACGCCCGTGATGGACGGCCTGCGGGTAGCGGTGGGCATCATGGACCCGGTAGACACCAACGACAGCAGCCCGACCGGCAAGGCCTACCAGGAGAACCCGCGTACCGAGAGCGAGATCACCTACCAGTTCGACCTGGGTGGGGCGCAGATCTACAGCTGGCTCAACGGCAGCTACCAGACCTCCGACAACACCGACCCGGCGGTGCAGTCGGTCACCTCCAAAGGTGTCGGCTACGGTGTGCAGGCGAAGATGGGTGGGCTGTCGCTGACCGGTTCGGGGTTCCAGGCCAAGGGCATCAACCCGTTCTTCACTAATAACGCTGGCGAACCGACCTTGCGCAATGTCGACAGCGATGGCTACCTGCTGCAGGGCTCCTACAAGGTCGGCAAGAACCGCGTGGCGCTGTCCTATGGCAAGACCAAGGACGATGGCAACGGCGCGGTGGGCAGTGGTGCGGATTACGAAACCCGCGGCGTGGCGCTGTTCCATGACGTCAACGACAACCTCAAGCTGGTTGCCGAGTACAACCAGTTCTCCATCGATGGGCATGAAACCAGTGACCAGAACGAAGACACCGATACCTTCGCGGTGGGGGCGGTGCTCACCTGGTAAGCCCTCGGCCTTGACTCAAGATTGCTGGGGCTGCTGTGCAGCCCTTTCGCGACGCAAGGCCGCTCCCACATGGGCTTGCGCGGTCGATGTGGGAGCGGCCTTGCGTCGCGAAAGGGCCGCGCAGCGGCCCCGGCAATCTTCAGGAAAAGCTATTACAACCATGGAACCGCCCACCCGCTACCCAAGTAGCATTCGTCCTCGATGATCGCCTTCGTACACTCATCACTCAGCCACCCCGCGCCGGAGACCACCATGCAACAGGCTCACAACGACGGGGTGGTCAGCGCCATGTCCCAGGCTACCGATGCTCGGCAGGCAGCCCAGGAGCTGGCGGCGCAGTTGCTGCACCCGCACCTGGGCTTCGTGCTGTTCTTCTGCTCTGCCGAATACGACCTGCAAGCCTTGGGCGAGGCCCTGGAGCAGGGTTTTGGTGGTATCCGCCTGGTCGGTTGCACCAGCGCCGGCGAAATCACCCCGCAGGGCTATGGCCGTAATTGCATAACGGCAGTCGGGTTCGATCATCGGCACTTTTCCATCGCCACCGAGCTGATCGATGAAATGGAGCGCTTCAGCCTGATCGACGCCCAGCAGATGGTCGAGCGCCTGGTCGGCACCTGCCGCAGCAATACCCTGGCGCCGATCAAGGGCCACAGCTTTGCCCTGACCCTGCTCGACGGCTTGTCCAGCCGCGAGGAGATGGTGCTCGCCGCCCTCAGTGCGGCCCTGGGCGACATCCCGCATTTCGGCGGTTCGGCTGGCGATGACAACTACCTGACCCGCACCCACGTGTATTACGGCGGTGCGTTCCACCACGGCGCGGCGGTGGTGGTGCTGGTCAATACCTGGCTCGACTTCGAAGTGTTCACCACCCACCACATCCTGCCGCGCCAGGAAAAGCTGGTGGTCACCAGCGCCGACAGTGCCCAGCGCCGGGTCTTCGAGCTGAATGCCGAGCCTGCTGCCGAGGAATACGCCAGGCACATCGGCGTGCCGGTGGCCGAGCTCGATCATCGGGTCTTCGCCGCCCATCCACTGGCTGTGCGCATCCATGACCAGTATTACGTGCGGGCGATCCAGCAAGTGCACCCGGACCTGAGCCTGAGTTTCTACTGCGCGGTGGAAAACGGCATCGTGCTCACCGCCATGACGCCAGGCCCGCTGTTGCCCAACCTGCACCAGTTGTTCGACGGCTTGCAGCAGCGCCTCGGCCCGCTGCTGCTGACCATCGGTTGCGATTGCTTCCTGCGGCGGCTGGAGCTGGACGCCCGGCACGGCCTGGAGCCGATCGGCGCGTTCCTGCGCGAGCAGCGGGTGATCGGTTTCAACACCTACGGAGAACAGTTCAATGGCATGCACATCAACCAGACCTTCACCGGGGTCGCCATTGCCCGCAACCGGCCTCCTGTCGGTCGCTGAACTGCAGGCCGAGGTCGCCCGGCTGCAGCACCATAACCACAAGCTGCAGCGTATCAACGGCGCGCTGATCGAGCGTATCGAGTCTGGCGTGACGCGGGGCAACGACCCTTATGCCGCGTTCCAGCATTCGGTTGTACTGGCCGAGCAGGTGCGCGAGCGTACCGAAGCGCTGAACCAGGCCATGGCCGAGCTCAAGGCCGTCAACCACCTGCTCAGCGAGGCCCGGCAGCGGGCCGAGACTGCCCACCAGCACCAGATTCGCCTGATCACCGACCATGTGCCGGCGCTGATCGCCTACCTGAATGCCGACCTGGTCTACGAATTCACCAACAAGGTCTATGAAGAATGGTACTGCTGGCCCCGCGGCGTGATGCTCGGCCAGAGCCTGCGCGAGGCCCACAGCGAGCAGCATTACCAGCGCCTGGAGGCCTACGTGGCGCGGGCCCTGGCGGGGGAGAGCGTAACTTTCGAGTTTGCCGAAACCAATATCAAGGGCCAGGAACGTTACATGCTGCGCTCCTACGTGCCGAACCGCCTGGCCAACGGTGAAGTGGTGGGCATCTTCGTGTTGATCCGCGACATCACCGAGCGGCGCAATACCGCACAGGCGTTGCACCAGGCCTATCAGCACCTGGAGCAGCGAGTACGCGAACGCACCGCCGAGCTGACCAGCCTCAACGAGCAGTTGCTGCGCGAAATCGAGGAGCGCAGCCGGGTGGAATCACGCCTGCGCGAGGCCAAGCGCGAGGCCGAGCAGGCCAACCTGTCGAAAACCAAGTTTCTTGCCGCTGTCAGCCATGACCTGCTGCAACCGCTGAATGCGGCGCGGCTGTTCACCAGTGCCTTGCTCGAACACCGCGAGCCGCATAACAGTGCTCACCTGGTGCGCAATGTCAGCAACTCGCTGGCGGATGTGGAAAACCTGCTAGGTACGTTGGTGGATATTTCCAAGCTCGATGCCGGTGTGATCAAGGCTGATGTCGCCCCGTTTGCCCTGCGCGAACTGATGGACAACCTTGCCGCCGAATACGCCCAGGTGGCGCGCAGCGAAGGGCTGGAGCTGCATTTCGTGGGGTGTTCCGCCGTGGTACGCAGTGACATCCAGCTGCTGGCGCGGATCCTGCGCAACCTGCTCAGCAATGCCATTCGCTACACCCCCAGCGGCCGCGTGGTGCTGGGTTGCCGACGCCAGCGTGGCGGCCTGCGGATCGAAGTATGGGACAGCGGAATCGGTATTGCCGAGGAGCACCTGGAAGAAATGTTCCAGGAGTTCAGGCGCGGCGATGTGCAGCGCCCGGACCAGGACCGTGGGTTGGGCCTGGGCCTGGCGATCGTGGAAAAGATCGCCGGCATCCTCGGCCACCGGATTCGGGTGCGCTCATGGCTTGGCAAAGGCTCGGTATTCGCGGTGGAGGTGCCGCTGAGTGCCACCGCGCCCAAGGTCCAGCCGAGCCTGGCGATCAGCGAGCCGATGCTCGAACGGCTGCGCGGGGCGCGGGTATGGGTGCTGGATAACGATGCGGCGATTTGCGCCGGCATGCGCACCCTGCTGGAGGGGTGGGGTTGCCAGGTGGTCACCGCGCTGTCGGAGGAGGACCTGGCACGCCAGGTGGACAACTACCATGCCGAGGCCGACCTGCTGATCGCCGACTACCACCTGGACAACGACTGCAATGGTGTCGATGCCGTGGCGCGGATCAATGCCCGCCGCGCCCAGCCCTTGCCGGCGATGATGATTACTGCCAACTACAGCAACGAGCTCAAGCAACAGATCCGCGAGCTGGGCCATACCCTGATGCACAAGCCGGTGCGGCCGATGAAGCTGAAGGCGGCGATGAGCCATTTGCTGGGCAGCAGCGTGTAATAGCCGCCGGCCTCTTCGCGGGCTTGCCCGCTCCCACAGGATTCCCGCAGGTTTCAGTGTTGCGCAATACCTGTGGGAGCGGGCAAGCCCGCGAAGAGGCCGGAACAGGTCAACGCCGCAGGTAATCACCGAAATCGATATCACCGGCACTGAGGATGGCCTGCACCCGGTTGTGCACGTTGAGTTTGCGCAGGATCGCCGAAACATGGGCCTTGACCGTGGTCTCGGCGATATCCAGGGTGTAGGCGATCTGCTTGTTCGATTCGCCCTTGGTCATGCGCTCGAGCACCAGCAGCTGCTTGCGGGTCAGGGCCTGGAGCATCTCCGGCGGGAAGCTCGGGGCATCGTTCAGGCGCCGGCTGGTGCTGCTTTTCTGGGCGCGGATGATGTCGGGCGGCAGGTAGACATTGCCGTTGAGGATCTGCTCGATCGCTTCGATCATCTGCAAGCGTGGCGAGGACTTGGTGATGAAACCCACTGCGCCATAAGTGATAGCCTGCAGCACGATCTGCTTCTCCTGCTCGGCCGAGACGATCACCACCGGTGTGGTCGGTGCCTCGTTGCGCAGGGTGATCAGGCCATTGAGGCCATGCATGCCAGGCATGTTCAGGTCGAGCAGGATAAGGTCGAGGTCATCGTGCTCGTGGGTCAGCGCCAGGGCGCTGTCCAGGTCGGCAGTTTCGATGATTTCGCTGCCCTGGAAACCATCGCTGATAACGTTGTGGATGGCTTCGCGAAACAGGGGGTGATCGTCGGCAATCAGAATTTTGTACATGGCCTTTTCACCTCGTTTTTATTGGATGGAGCGGGGCACGCATTCGCAGGCAATGAATTCAGGGGAAGGGTTCCGGTTGCGCCGGCTGCAGCGGCAGGTTGGCCTGCTGCCAGGCGTCCAGGCCGTCGCGATACCAATACAGGTTCTTATAGCCCAGGGCTTTGGCGCGTTTTACCGCGTTCCAGCTTAACCAGCAATCGGAGCGGCAGTAAAAGACCAGCGGTTGCTGCCTGCGCCCGGCGGTGGCCTGTTGCAGGTTGCGCACGAAGTAATCGTGCCACGCCGGGCTCAGCTCGCCGTCGCCGGTGTTGGCCAGCCAGCGGCTGCCGGGGATGTTGGCGTGGGGCTCATCTTCGATGAAGCGGCCTTGCAGCCACTGGCGGCGGTAGACGTCGATCAGCACCGGCTTGGGGGTGTGCCCCAGCAGGGCCTGCAGCCTGGCGGTGTCGATGACCTGGCCGCCCTCGACCTGCTGTGGGGTCGGGCTGCGGTAGAGGGTGGTGCGATAGCCCTCGGCGGAGAACAGCGGCGTGGTGTCGGCCTGGGCGATGCCCAGCGACAGGCTCAGGGAAAACGCCGCCAGCAAAGGGCGTGGCAGCCGGGGCAGGGCACGTGGCATGGGGTTTATCCTTTTTGTTATAGGCCCATTACATGCCAGTGGCGGTGCATTGTGAATGCGACGATCAGACAGCAAAGGCAGTACTAAAGTATTAGAAAACCGGGCGCGCAACCCTGTGGGAGCGGGCGCGCCCGCGAAACAGACGATGCGGTGCATGGCACCGGCTTCGCCGGTGTTCGCGGGCGCGCCCGCTCCCACAGGGTCCTGCTGAACGATTGGATTGTGGCCAGTCAGCGCGGCTTGCGCAGCGCCGCATGCTGGGGGTTGAAGGTAAGGATCGCCAGCAGGGTGAACAGCACGGTCAGCCCCAGGCACACCGCCAGCGCCAGCGGGTTGAAACGCTCATACAAGGCAAAGCGCACCAGCTCCACGGCATGGGTGAACGGGTTCACTGCACACAGCCAGTACAGCCACTGGCTGGCCTCGCGCATTTTCCACAACGGGTATAGCGCCGAGGACAGGAAGAACAGCGGGAAAATCACGAAATTCATCACCCCGGCAAAGTTCTCCAGCTGGCGAATCGCGTTCGACAGCAACAGCCCCAGGGCGCTGAGCATCAGCGCCACCAGCAGCAACGCCGGCAGCGCCAGCAACAAGCCCGCGGCCGGTGGCTGCACGCCATACACCCAGGCGATGGCGAGGAAGGCGTACACCTGCAGCAGGGAAATCAACGAGGTCGCCAGCAGCTTGCTGCCGAGCAGGAAGGGCCGCGGCAACGGGCTGGTCAGCAGCACGCGCATGCTGCCCATTTCCCGGTCATACACCATCGACAGCGAGCCCTGCATGCCGTTGAACAGCAGGATCATGCAGGCCAGGCCCGGGATGATGTACACCTCGTAGGGGATGTAGGTGTCGTAGGGTTCGATGATCGCGATACCCAAGGCCGCGCGAAAGCCGGCGGCGAACACCAGCAGCCACAGCAACGGGCGCACCAGGGCGCTGAGAAAGCGCGTGCGCTGCAGGACGAAACGCAGGCATTCGCGCAGCAGAATGCCATTGAAGCACTGCCAGTAAGCGTTCATCGGGCGTTGGCTCCTGAGGGGGCGCTGGTCAGGCGGGCAAAGGCATGGTCGAGGTCGCCGCCGTGCTCCAGGCTAAGGGCATCGGCCGTGCCGCTGGCCACCAGGCGCCCTTGATGCAGGATCAGCAGGTCATCGTTGGGCTGCACTTCGTCAAGCAGATGCGTGGTCCATAGCACACTCAGGTGCTGCTCGCGGCACAGCCGCCGCAGGTGCTGGTTCAGCGCCAGGCGGCTGGCCGGGTCAAGGCCGACGCTGGCCTCGTCGAGCAACAGCAAGCGCGGTTCGTGCAGCAGCGCGCGGGCAATCTCCACCCGGCGCCGATGGCCGATGTTCAGCGCCCGGACCGGCTCACGTCGCCTTTCATCAAGGCCCTGACGGGCCAGCTCGGCATCGACCCGAATACTGCCCTGGCGCCGCGACAGGCCATGCAGCGAGGCGTGGTAGCGCAGGTTCTGCTCCACGCTCAGGTCCAGGTCCAGGGTGCTTTGCTGGAACACCACGCCCAGCTGGCGCAAGGCCGCACTCGCTGCGTTGCGCAGCGAGCAGCCGCACACACGGATGTCGCCGTGCTGCAGGTCGTACAGCCGGGTAAGCAGGGCGATCAAGGTCGACTTGCCGGCACCGTTGGGGCCCAGCAAGGCAGCGAAGCGCCCCGGCGCCAGGCTGAAGCCGACCTGCCTGAGCGCCTCGCGCTGGCCGTAGGCGAAGCTCACGTCACTGACTTCGAGGGTATTCATGGCGTCACCACCACGCCCCAGGGGTAGCGGCCAACCTTCACCGACTTGAGCACCTTGAGGTTTTTGGCGTCGATCACCGAAACGTCGCCGCTGACCCCGTTGGTGGCCAGCAACTGGCTCTGGTCCGGGGTGAACGCCAGTTGCCAGACGCGCCGGCCCACCAGCAGGTAGTCGAGAACTTCATAAGTCCTGGCATCGACCACCGCCACATGGTTGGCCGGGCCCAGGGCGACGAACGCGTACTTGCCATCAGCGCTGAGCTTGATGCCCACCGGCTGGACCTTGTCCGGGTGCACGCCCTTGATCTGGAAGTTCAGGGTTTTCAGTACCTGGCGGCTGGCCACATCGAGGATGGTTACCGTGCCGCCGATTTCCGCCGAAGCCCACAGCCGCGAACCGTCCTGGCTGAATTCGACGAAGCGCGGCCGCTGGTCCACCGGGGTGCTTTCGGCCAGGGTCTGGGTGCTGGTGTCGATCCAGTGCAGCATGTTGGTGGTTTCGCTGGTGTTCACCGCCCATTTGCCGTCCGGGCTCACCGCCATGCCTTCGGGCTCGATGCCGACGTCGATCTGCCCGAGCACCTTGTCGGTCTGGGTATCGATCACCGTGACCAGCGCGTCGTCCTCGTTGGACACGTACAACCAGCGGTCGTTGGGGTGCAGGGCGAACTGTTCGGGGTCCTTGCCGGAGGGCAGTTCCTTGATGATCTTGCGGGTGGCCACGTCCATCACCTGAACCCGGTCCGAATCGCTGGCGCAGATGTACAGCAGCCTGTTGTCGTGCGACAGCAGCAGGCCGCGCGGGCGCTGGCCCACCGGCAGGGTATCGGTGACTTGCAGGGTCTGCATGTCGATCAGACTGAGGCTGTTGTCCTTCTCGTTCGACACCCAGGCGGTGGCGGCCACGGCGTGCCCGCTGGCAAGGGCCAGGGCACCCGACAGCAGACTGGGGTAAAGCAGTGCCCGGTGAAACGGGGAGCGACGCATGGCGAAATCCTTTTTTGTTGTGGTTATCGGTTCAGGGGTAGGCGCAGGTCACTTCGGGCTTGTCGTAGCCCAGGCTGTCCATTTCGTTGAACGGGTGCAGGAAGCCCTCCTGCGGCGAGGTGCTGACCAGGGCCCGCGGCTGCACCAGCGGGATCGGTTGGCGCAGTTCGCCGTTCCACGGGCGGTAGCTGAGCTTGCGGCCCTTGAAACCGTCCAGCGGCAACTGCTCGCTGAGCAACAGTTGCTGCAGGGCGCGGGGCTCGGCCTGGCGCAGTTTGCTCACCGCGCTGGCCACGCTGCGCACGGCCATCCAGGCGGCGAAGTCGCGGTCGTTCATCCAGCGCCCGGCCTGGGCTTCGAAGCGCTTTTGCAATTGCGCCGCGCCGAAGGTTTCCACGGTCTTGTGCCAGCCGGTGGGGGTCAGGCCCTGGGTGCCAGCCACCGGGCGCGGGTACCAGGTCTGGTAGGGCAGGTACTCGCCGAAGTCGCCGCGCTCGTCGGCCACCAGCACCACGTCGTACTCGGCGGTTTGCGTGAACAGCGGCATGTCGGCCTGGGCGCTGCGGCGCTGGTCGTTGTCGAATGTCCAGGCTTTCTCCGCCACCAGCTGCATGCCGAAGCGCTTCATGGCGCGGCGCAAAGCCGCCGCGTAGGCCCGGTCATCGTCGGTCTGGCCGACGATCAACAGCGCCCGTGGCCATTTGCGCAGCACCAGGAACTGCGCCAGGGCATCGGCCAGCATGGCGCGGCTGGGCAGGCTGTGCAGCACATTGCCCAGGCACTGGCTGCTGCGCAGGCTGTCGTCCGGGCTACCGGCGTTGAACAGCAGGCTGTCGGGCAGGGCGGCAGACAGCGCGCGCAGGCTGGCGGCGGGGGCATTTACCACGAACAGCCGCAGGCCCTGCTCATGCTGGGCCCTGGCGGCTTGCAGCAGGGCTTCGGGGCTATCGACGCTGGCGTTGGCCAGGTGGAATTCCTGGTTGAGAAAACGCCCGCTGCTGTTGCTGTCGACAATCGCCAGTTCGGCGCCTTGCAGCCCGGCATCAACGGGCTCGGGGATGATGTTGGACAGCAGCGGGCCGGGATCGGGGCGATAGCCCAGGTAGCCGATGCGTACCTGCAAGGGTTCCGCCCCCTGCGCAGCGGGCGCCGGGCTCGCAGAAAGCGTCGCGGCCAGGGCCAGCAGGCAGGTCAGGGCAAGGTGGGCAGGCTGGCGCATAATGCAACTCCACGGCAGATGGCGCCAGCATAGGAAGCCCGCCGGGAGGGGGAAATATGCAGAAAGTAGCGCTCGGCCGGTACCAAGGTAGTAATTCACCACGCGGGCCCGGGTTTTACGATGGGCCGCAGCACCCTGGGAGGAGAACCACCCCATGCGCCTTCTCAACCTGTCGGCCCAGTGGCGGATCAACCTCGGGGTCACGTGTTGCTTCGCGATGGTGACGCTGGCCTGTGCCGCGGTACTGTTGCATCAGGCGGTGGCTGATGTAGAGCGGGAGTTGCAGTCGGCCGAGGCCGTGGTGGCGTACCTCGGCGACACCGCCGAGCGCGACCCGCAGCACCTGCAACCACGGCTGACGCAACGCCTGCGCCATGTGCGTGTGCACTGGCTGGCGGCAGGTGAAGCCGCGCAGCTGCCGCAAGAGACTGGCCTGGATGCCTGGCTGGGCCGCCAACTGCTTGGCCAACGCCGTGACAGCGGCCGGCTGCTGGAACTGGGTGACGGCCGCCGGGTGCTGATCGCCGTGGATGCCCGGGATGAAATCGACGAAGTCCGCGACTCCCTGCAGCAGCTGTTGGTCTTGTGCGGCCTGGCGTTGTTGCTGAGCTTGTTGACCATCCGCTGGGCGGTGCGGCGGGGCATGGGCTTGCTGGACGATCTGCTGCAGGCCTTGCGCCAGGTCTCGGGCGGGCAATTGACCACGCGCCTGCGCGAGGCCGGCCTGCCGGAGGCGCGCCAGCTGGCCGAGCACTTCAACCGCATGACCGCCTCCCTGGAGCAGGCCCGGGCCGACAATACCCAGCTGACTCAGGCCCTGTTGGCAGTGCAGGAGCAGGAGCGCACCCACCTGGCGCAGACCCTGCACGACGACCTCGGGCAATACGTGGCGGGTATTCGCGCCCAGCTCTGCCTGCTGCGCATGGTGGCCGACCAGCCCACCCAGGTGGTGCAGACAGCACGTACCCTGGAGCTCGATTGCGAACGCCTGCAACAGGGTTTCCGCGCCCTGGTGCATGACCTGTATCCGCTGGCGTTGCAGCACATGCCGCTGGCCGAGGCCTTCGGCCTGCTGGTGAGCCAGTGGCAGGCCAGCCAGGGTATCGATTGCCGCCTGCGGGTCAGCGAGCAACTGCCGGTGCTGCCCGGGGCGAGCCGCACGCATTTGTATCGCTTGCTGCAGGAGGCGTTGACCAACGTCGCCCGGCACGCCGGCGCCAGCCAGGTGCGGGTACGCCTGCAACGCAGCGCCAAGGGCTTGCGCCTGCTGGTTCGCGACAACGGTCGTGGCGCGCGCCAGCCCCAGCGCCCCGGGGTTGGCCTGCACTCGATGGCCGAGCGCGCCCGCAGCCTCGGTGGTGAGCTGCGCATCCTCAGCCGCCCGGGTGCCGGCTGGGCGCTGGCCCTGAACATTCCCATGGAGGTGTGATGAATATCGTGTTGGTCGACGACCACGCCGTGGTCCGCCAGGGCTATGCCAGCCTGCTGCGCGCGGTGCTGCCGACAGTACAGGTGCGCGAGGCTGCCAGTGGCGAAGAAGCGCTGGCGCGGGTTCAGGAGCAGGTGCCCAACCTGGTGATCATGGATTTCGGCCTGCCAGGTATCAGCGGCCTGGAAACCACCCGGCGCCTGCGCCAGCGCTTGCCGCAATTACGGGTGCTGTTCTTCAGCATGCATGACGAACTGCCGTTGGTGCGCCAGGCGCTGGATGCCGGGGCCTCGGGCTACCTGACCAAGAACTCGGCACCCGAAGTGCTGATCGAGGCGGTGCAGCGGGTGTTGGCGGGGCATGCCTATATCGAACAGCCCTTGGCCACCCAGCTGGCCTGCACCTCACAGCAGAATGCCAGCGACCCGCGCCTGCAGCGCATGACCCAGCGTGAGCTGGAGATTTTCGTGATGCTGGCCAAGGGCACACCGGTGCGGGGGATTGCCGAGCAGCTGTGCATCAGCGCCAAGACCGTGTCCAACCACCTGACCTTGCTCAAGAGCAAGTTGCAGGTCAGTTCCCATGCCGAGCTGGTGCACCTGGGGATTGATCTGGGGGTGGTGCGGGTGGCGGGGTGAGGTCTTGATGGTTCGGCGCCGGTACCCTGTGGGAGCGGGCATGCCCGCGAACACCGGCGAAGCCGGTGCCACACACTGCGTCGGCTGCTTCGCGGGCGCGCCCGCTCCCACAGGTAACCGAGTGGTTGCAAAAATGGCAGCGCTCACTTGTCCCAGGTCTCCGGGCACCCCTTGCACCCCTCCATGTTGGCCTCCTGAAAATTCCCGTAATGCTGCCGCGCCCCGCGCAAGTCGGCGCGGGCCAGGTTGCTCTGGCCAAACTTGGCCTCCTGCAGGTTGGCATCGCCAAGGTCGGCCCCTTGCAGGTCAGCCTTGCTCAGCCAGGCCATTTCCAGGTCCGCCGCGCGCAGGTTGGCCTGGTGCATCCTTGCCCCTGACAACCTGGCGAACTGCAGGTAGGCCGCGCTCAGGTCGGCGTTGGCAAATTGCGCACCCTGGGCGAACAGGCCCCAGGCCTGAATGGCCACAAGCCGGCCATGGCTGAGGTCGGCCAGGCGCAGGTTGCTCTGCTGCAGGCTGGCGCGGGTCAGGTTGGCGCCTTGCAGGCTGGCCTTTTCCAGGTTGGCCAGGTCCAGCCGGGCATGGCGCAGGTCGGCATCGCGCAGGTCGGCGCCGGCCAGGTTCATCTTGCGCAGGTCCTGGTTGGCCAGGTTGGCACCGCGCAGGTCGGCCCCCGGGCACTGGCTGGCCTCGGCAATCACGCAGCCGTTGATGGTAAGGGGGGGATCGTTGCCAGCGTCGTCGGCATTCTTGGCAACGGCAGGGGACAGCACGATCAGCAAGGCAAATGGCAGGTAGTTCATGGCGAAAGGCTCTCGAGGTGAAGTCGGGTATGCACCCTGGGGCCGCTTTGCGGCCCATCGCCGGCAAGCCAGCTCCCACAGCAATTGCTCAAGCTTGAGCTCTGCGCTTACCTGTGGGAGCTGGCTTGCCGGCGATGGGCTGCAACGCAGCCCCAGTGACGCGTCAACTCAGGTGGTCAACGCTGTGCCGTCTTGTTGTCCCAGCTGGGGATCTTGAACACCCAGAACGAACCGCCCTGGGCCACCGGCTTGGTCAGCTCGGCCATGTCGCCGCCCCACAGCGGCACCGCGCCGCCGTAGCCCACGGTCACGCCGATGTACTGCTCGCCGTCCTGTTCCCAGGTGATCGGCGGCGAAACGATGCCGCTGCCGGTCTGGAACTTCCACAGCTCCTTGCCCGTCTTGGCGTCGAAGGCCTTGAAGAAGCCGTCGCCGGTGCCGGTGAACACCAGGTTGCCCTTGGTCGCCAGCACGCCGGCCCACAGCGGCAGGTGCTCCTTGTGCTCCCACACCAGCTTGCCGGTGGTCGGGTCCATGGCGCGCAAGGTGCCGACGTGGTCGTCGTACATGCGCTTGATGCGGAAGCCCATGCCCAGGTAGGCCGAGCCCTTCTTGTAGTTCACTTCCTCGGTCCAGTATTCCTCCTTCCACTGGTTGCCGGGGATGTAGAACAGGCCGGTGTCCTGGCTGTAGGCCATGGGGTTCCAGTTCTTGCCACCCAGGAACGGTGGCGAGACTTCCACCGGCTTGCCCTTGGTTTCGCCCGGCAGCGGTTTGGCCGGGCGTTGACCGGGGTTCTCCACCGGGCGACCGGTCTTGAGGTCGATGTGGCTGGCCCAGGTGATGTTGTCGACGAAGGGGAAGGCGTTCTGCAGTTTGCCGTTGCTGCGGTCCACCACATAGAAGAAACCGTTGCGGTCGGCGTGGCCGGTGGCCTTGACCACTTTGCCGTCCTTGCCCTTGTAGTCGAACAGCACCAGCTCGTTGTTGCCGGAGAAATCCCAGGCATCGTTGGGTGTGTGCTGGTAGAACCACTTCACCTCACCGGTGCTTGGGTCGACGCCGACCTGCCCTGAGGTATAGAGGCTGTCGAAGTCTTGCGGGTTGCCATCCTTCGAGGTGCGCGCCCAGGTGTTCCAGGGGCCTGGGTTGCCAGCGCCGACAATGATGGTATTGGTCTCGGGGTCGAAGCTGGCGCTTTGCCAAGGGGCGCCGCCGCCATGGCTCCAGGCTTCGACCTTGCCGGTTTCGGTGGTGGGGTCGTCCGGCCAGGACGGCGCCTTGACGTCACCGGTCGGCGTGCTGTCCTTGCCGTTCAGGCGGCCCATGTGGCCTTCGACGAAGGGCCGCATCCACACCTCTTCGCCGGTGTCCGGGTCGCGGGCGAACAGCTGGCCGACCACGCCGAATTCATCGCCGGAGCTGCCGTGGATCAGCAGCACCTTGCCGCTGGTCTTGTCCTTGATCAGCACTGGCGCGCCGGTCATGGTGTAGCCGGCGGCGTGGTCACCGAACTTCTTGTTCCACACCACTTTGCCGGTGCGCTTGTCGAGGGCGATGACCCGTGCGTCGAGGGTGCCGAAGTAGATCTTGTCACCGTAGATCGCCGCGCCGCGGTTGACCACATCGCAGCAGGGGCGAATGTTCTCCGGCAGCCGGTGGTTATAGGTCCACAGGCGCCTGCCGGTCCTGGCATCGAGGGCGAACACCCGCGAATAGGAGCCGGTGACGTAGACCACGCCGTCGCTGACGATGGCCTGCGATTCCTGGCCGCGCTGTTTTTCGTCGCCGAAGGAGTAGGACCACGCCGGGGTCAGCTTGAACACGTTCTGGTCGTTGACCTGGGCCAGCGGGCTCCAGCGCTGGGCGTTGGTACCCATGCCGTATTGCAGCACGTCCTGGGTGGTCAGGTGATCGTTGGCGATGTCTTCCCAGGTCACGTTCTTGCTGGCAGGTGCCGGGGTGGTGGCCGCTGTGGCCATGCTGCCGAGGGCCAGGCTACCGGCCAGCAGCAAGGCCCGCACGCTGAGGGCCAGAGGGGAAGGGGCGGGTAGCGTTCTTGTTGTCATGGTTGCAGTTCCCAGTGGAGGTTTTGGCCTGCACAGGGTGGGACGGGGCGGGCGTAGCCGGATACGGAAAAAATCCCGCCCTTGCCGGGAATAGTTCCCGCAGGGCACCTCATTTGGCCCTTCGCCACAAGCCCTACTACCAAGGGAGTAAGGTGCGGCCACCAAAGCAGCATTCGGCCACCCGCGGGCTGTTTCTAAGATGGCGGCACGGCCTCTGTGGTTGAGGCCCGCGTGCAATCGTGAGGGCATAAAAATGACAACAAAACGCAACGTCTTGCTGGCTGCCGGGCTGCTTGCCAGTGCAGTGCTGACCGGCACGGCCTGGGCACATGGCAATGTGGTGCCGCAGGCCGTGGAAACCCAGGGCCTGACCCCGATCAAGGACGCCGGCGTTACCCTGGACGCCGATGGCTGGGCGGCGGTCAACCCGTACCGCACCTCTCCCGAGCACGACAAGGCCGTGGAAATCGGTGCCTCGGCCTACAACCAGAACTGCGCCGCCTGCCATGGCCTGGAGGCCAAGTCCGGCGGTATCGCCCCGGATTTGCGCATGCTCGATGCTGGTGAGGCGGGGGATGAATGGTTCGTCGAACGGGTACGCCATGGCGCCGTTCGCGACGGCCGGGTGTACATGCCGAAGATGGCCGACTACCTGAGCCAGGAAGCCCTGTGGGCGGTGCGTACCTACCTGGACAGCGTGCACGTCGAGGAGTGACGGCCATGCGTCTGTTGGCGGTGCTGTTGAGCGGCCTGCTGTTGTGTTGCGCAGCGGCCCAGGCACAGGTGCGCAGCTATGACACGATCATCGCTGCCGGTGAGCTGAAGGTGGCGGTGTACAAGGACTTTGCGCCCTACAGCTTCCAGGACCACGGCCAGCCGCGCGGTGTCGATGTTGAGCTGGCGCAGGCACTGGCCACGGCGTTGGGGGTGCACTTGCAGCTGATCTGGGCGCCGCCGGGGGAAAAGCTCGACGACGATCTGCGTGACTACATCTGGCGCGGCAGCCCGCTGCGCCACCAGCAACTGGCGGACCTGATGATGCGGGTGCCGTACGACCACGCCTACGCGCAAAGGCGCAATGAGGTGGGCGAGCTGGAGAATGCCCAGGTGGTGATGTTCGGCCCCTATCAGGAGGAGCGCTGGCAGGTCGCCTACGACCGGCGCCGCCTGCCCTCGGTGGCCAGTGTCGCGGTATTCCGGCAGCACCCGATCGGGGTCGAGGTGGACAGCGTGCCGTCGTTCTACCTGACGTCGGTGTTCAACGGCATGCTCGGTGCAAAAACCCATCATTACCCCAATGTGCAGCAGGCCTTCGATGCCATGCAGGCCGGCCAGGTGGACGCGGTGATGGCGATGCGCGGCGAGGTTGACTGGCAGCTGCACCGGGCCGCCGACCCGCAACTGGCCCTGGCGGAAAACGCCTACCCGAACCTGGGCAAGCAGGCCTGGGAGATCGGCATGGCGGTGCATGAAAGCAACCGGCAGCTGGCCTATGCGGTGGAGGAGGCGCTTGAGGCGCTGATTCGCGATGGGCGGATGAAAGCGATTTATGCCCACTACGGCCTGCGCTATCAAGTCCCGGAAATGTATCAGTAGCGCATGCGTATCCCTGTGGGAGCGGGCATGCCGCGAAGCAGGCACCGCGGAGGATGGCACGGGCTTCGCCCGTGTTCGCGGGCACGCCCGCTCCCACAGGGGCGGCGCTGGCTCAATGGACAACTGTTTCATCAAGGAGTGGGCGATGAACTGGCGAGCAACGTTGCTGCTGGCCTGCTGGATGCCTTGGGCCGCACAGGCCCTGGCCAGTGAGCCAGGCCTGAAGGACCCGGTGCCATCGGTGATGTGGGACTTCTACCACAAGCAGCTGCTGGGCCAGGCCGCATTCGTGTTCGATGACCGGGTCAAGCTGCTGGCACCGCCGTTCGCCGAGGACGCCCGCCAGGTGCCGCTAGAGATCGACGCCCGGGCGTTCAGCGGCGAGGTGGTGCGGATCCTCGCCTGGGCCGAACTCAACCCGCTGCCGCGCATTGTCGACTTCCAGCCTGGCGAGCGCGTGCTGCCGTGGTTGTCGATCCGCATCCGTATCGAACAGGCTACACCGCTGCGCGCTGCGGTGCTGACGCGCGACGGCCTGTGGCATGTCGGCTCGACTTTGATCGATGCCGCCGGTGGCGGTTGCACCGCACCCAGCGTGGTACGCACTCAGCCCGGCTGGGAGGAACACCTTGGCGAAGTCCTCGGCGGGCGCTACCCGCGCGGCGACAGCAGCCGCCTGCGCCTGCAGGTGGCCCACCCGATGGACAATGGCCTGGTCAGCGGCATTCCCGAATTCTTCCTCAACCATGCCGAGCTGCAAGGCGCGGACGGCCAGCGCCTGGCCAGCCTGGAACTGTACCCGGCAGTCAGCGAAAACCCTAACCTGGGCTTCGACATCCAGGGCCCCGGGCCGACCCGGTTGGTGTTGCAGGACAACAGCGGCAACCAGTTCGAGGCGGCAGTGCCCTGAGCGTGTTGCCTGACTTCACCCCTGACCAGAGGCGCCCGTCATGCGTTGCATTCTGCTGTTGCTGCTGTGCCTGGGCCTGCCGGCCTGGGCCGACCTGGACTATCGGCTCAAGCCCCGGCAGATCGCCGAGGGCACCTGGCTGCTGGAGGGCAGCACCGACAATTTCGCCAAGGACAACGGCGGCAATATCGTCAACACCGCGTTCATCGTCACCGACAGCGGCGTGGTGGTGATCGACAGCGGGCCGTCGAAACGCTACGGGGAGGCCTTGCGCCAGGCCATTGCCGCCACCACCGACAAGCCGGTGGTCGAGGTGCTGCTGACCCATCATCACCCCGACCATGTGCTGGGCAACCAGGCCTTTGCCGATGTGCCCATCGGCGCCCTGGCCGGTACTGGCGAGCTGTTGCGCCAGCAGGGCGAGGCCATGGCCGAGAACATGTACCGCCTGGTTGGCGACTGGATGCGTGGTACCGAGGTGGTACTGCCGACCCGGGTGCTGGAGCCGGGTATCCACGAGGTGGGCGGGCACCGCCTGCGGCTGCTGGCGCTGGGCGGGCATACCGGGGCCGACCTGGCGATTCTGGATGAAACCACTGGCGTGCTGTTCGCCGGCGACCTGGTGTTCTACGAGCGCGCGCTGACCACGCCCAACAGCCCGGGGCTGGAGGTGTGGCTGAAGGACCTGGACACCTTGCAGGCGCTGCCCTGGAAGCAACTGGTACCCGGTCACGGCCCGCTGGCCAGCGATGCCCGGCCGTTTGCCCAGATGCGTGACTACCTGGGCTGGCTGGACGGGCTGATGCGTGACGGCGCGGCGCGTGGCGACGACATGGCCGAAATGATCCGTAGCCCGATACCCAAACGGTTTGCCGGTATCAGCCTGACCCGTTACGAGCTGATTCGCAGTGTCAGCCACCTGTACCCGCGTTACGAACGCCAGCAGCTGCGGCGCGTGGACGCCAAGTCCCCAATCTGAGGGTGTAACGCGGTTCCCTGTGGGAGATCGCCCAGCCCTTTGGGCTGCGCTGTCGCGCAGAGAACTGAGTTCACAAGCAATCCGCGCACCTGTGGGAGCGGGCGTGCCCGCGAAGAAGCCAACACGGTGCCTGGCACCGGCTACGCCGGTGTTCGCGGGCATGCCCGCTCCCACAGGGTCCCTGCTAACTCAATGAGTTATGTGCAGTTCCATGAGAGCGGCCTTGTGTCGCGAAAGGGCTGCAAGGCAGCCCCGGCGATTTCAGCCATCGGCACAGATTCTGGGGCCGCTTCGCGCCCCTTTCGCGACACAAGGCCGCTCCCACAGGGGGCGCGCAGGTTCACCGCTACCAAGGAACTAGAAAACTCCGCACTGCGGGCAATTGTTGGCAATCGGGTCGGGCCCAAGAATTCCCGACACACCGGGAAGTTTTCCCGGATACAACAAAAAAACCAAAGGTAGCCGTCATGACCCGATCCCCACGTCGTCCCGTGTTCGCCTTGAGCCTGGTGCTCAGCGCCATGCTGCTTGCCGGTGCAGCCCACGCCGCTGTCAGCAATGAAGAAATTCTCCAGGACCCGAAGAACCCGCAGCAGATCGTGACCAATGGCCTGGGCGTGCAGGGCCAGCGCTATAGCCCGCTGAACCTGCTCAATACCGACAACGTCAAGGACCTGCGGCCGGTCTGGGCGTTTTCCTTCGGCGGTGAGAAACAGCGCGGCCAGCAGGCCCAGCCGCTGGTCAAGGACGGGGTGATGTACCTGACCGGCTCCTACTCGCGGGTGTTCGCCGTGGACGCGCGTACCGGCAAGAAGCTGTGGCAATACGATGCGCGCCTGCCCGATGACATCCGCCCGTGCTGCGACGTGATCAACCGCGGCGTGGCGCTGTACGGCAACCTGGTGTTCTTCGGCACCCTCGATGCCAAGCTGGTGGCGCTGAACAAGGACACCGGCAAGGTGGTCTGGAGCAAGAAGGTGGCCGACCACAAGGAAGGCTACTCCATCAGTGCCGCGCCGATGATCGTCAACGGCAAGCTGATCACCGGTGTCGCCGGCGGCGAGTTTGGCGTGGTGGGCAAGATTCAGGCCTACAACCCGGAAAACGGCGAACTGCTGTGGATGCGCCCGACCGTGGAAGGGCACATGGGCTACGTGTACAAGGACGGCAAGGCGATCGAGAATGGCATTTCCGGCGGCGAGGCGGGCAAGACCTGGCCCGGCGACCTGTGGAAGACCGGCGGCGCGGCGCCCTGGCTGGGCGGTTATTACGACCCGGAAACCAACCTGATCCTGTTCGGCACCGGCAACCCGGCACCGTGGAACTCGCACCTGCGCCCGGGCGACAACCTGTATTCCTCGTCGCGCCTGGCTCTGAACCCCGACGATGGCACCATCAAGTGGCACTTCCAGAGCACGCCGCATGACGGCTGGGACTTCGACGGCGTCAACGAGCTGATCTCGTTCAACTACAAGGACGGCGGCAAAGAGATCAAGGCCGCTGCCACCGCTGACCGCAACGGCTTCTTCTACGTGCTGGACCGCACCAACGGCAAGTTCATCCGCGGCTTCCCCTTCGTCGACAAGATCACCTGGGCCACCGGCCTGGACAAGGATGGCCGGCCGATCTACAACGAGGCCAGCCGTCCGGGTGCCCCGGGTAGCGAGGCCAAGGGCAGTTCGGTGTTCGTCGCCCCGGCGTTCCTCGGTGCCAAGAACTGGATGCCGATGGCCTACAACCAGGACACCGGGCTGTTCTACGTGCCGTCCAACGAGTGGGGCATGGACATCTGGAACGAAGGCATCGCCTACAAGAAGGGCGCGGCATTCCTCGGTGCCGGCTTCACCATCAAGCCGCTCAATGAAGACTACATCGGCGTACTGCGCGCCATCGACCCGGTCAGCGGCAAGGAAGTGTGGCGCCACAAGAACTTCGCGCCGCTGTGGGGCGGGGTGCTGACCACCAAGGGCAACCTGGTGTTCACCGGCACGCCGGAAGGCTTCCTGCAGGCGTTCAACGCCAAGACCGGTGACAAGGTCTGGGAGTTCCAGACCGGCTCCGGCGTGCTCGGCTCGCCAGTAACCTGGGAAATGGACGGCGAACAGTACGTTTCGGTGGTTTCAGGCTGGGGCGGCGCGGTGCCGTTGTGGGGCGGCGAAGTGGCCAAGCGGGTCAAGGACTTCAACCAGGGCGGCATGCTCTGGACCTTCAAGCTGCCCAAGCAACTGCAAACGGCAAGCGCCAGTCGCTAAGCCGGTCACCTGCCGCTTGCTGCCACAGCAAGCGGCCTTACTACCAAATGACGAGAGCCCCGCTGCCAACGATGCATTCGCCCGGCAGGCGGGGCTTTTTACCATCGGCTCATCGCCTGTCGCCGGACAGGCATCGACCCACAGAGGCTCAGCATGATCTACGCACAACCCGGAACCCCAGGCGCCATCGTGTCCTTCAAGCCACGCTACGGCAATTTCATCAACGGTGAATTCGTGCCGCCGCTGGGCGGCCAGTACTTCACCAACAGCTCGCCGGTCAACGGCCAGCCGATTGCCGAGTTCCCGCGCTCTGGTGCCGAGGACATCGAGCGGGCCCTGGACGCTGCCCATGCCGCGGCCGAGGCCTGGGGCAAGACCTCGGTGCAGGACCGTGCGCTGGCGCTGCTGAAAATCGCCGACCGCATCGAGCAGAATCTTGAAGTACTGGCGGTTACCGAAAGCTGGGACAACGGCAAGGCCGTGCGTGAAACCCTCAACGCCGACGTGCCGCTGGCGGCAGACCACTTCCGCTACTTCGCCGGTTGCATCCGCGCCCAGGAAGGCGGCGCCGCCGAGATCAACGAAGGCACCGTGGCCTATCACATCCACGAACCGCTGGGCGTGGTCGGGCAGATCATCCCGTGGAACTTCCCGCTGCTGATGGCCGCCTGGAAACTCGCCCCGGCACTGGCCGCCGGCAACTGCGTGGTACTCAAGCCAGCGGAACAGACGCCACTGTCGATCACCCTTTTCGCCGAGCTGATCGCCGACCTGCTGCCGGCAGGCGTGCTGAACATCGTCCAGGGCTTTGGCCGTGAAGCCGGCGAGGCGCTGGCCACCAGCAAGCGCATCGCCAAGATCGCCTTTACCGGCTCCACCCCGGTCGGCTCGCACATCATGAAATGCGCGGCCGAGAACATCATCCCGTCCACCGTCGAACTGGGCGGCAAGTCGCCGAACATCTTCTTCGAAGACATCATGCAGGCCGAGCCCGCGTTCATCGAAAAGGCCGCCGAAGGCCTGGTGCTGGCGTTCTTCAACCAGGGTGAAGTGTGCACCTGCCCGTCGCGGGCGCTGATCCAGGAGTCGATCTACGAGCCGTTCATGGCCGAGGTCATGAAGAAGATCGCCAAAATCACCCGTGGCAACCCGCTGGACACCGAGACCATGGTCGGCGCCCAGGCCTCGGAGCAGCAATATGACAAGATCCTTTCCTACCTGCAGGTCGCCCGCGAGGAGGGCGCGCAGCTGCTCACCGGTGGCGGTGCCGAGCGGCTAGACGGCGACCTGGCCAGCGGTTACTACATCCAGCCGACCCTGCTCAAGGGCAACAACAGGATGCGCGTGTTCCAGGAGGAAATCTTCGGCCCTGTGGTGGGTGTGACCACCTTCAAGGACGAAGCCGAAGCGCTGGCGATCGCCAACGACAGCGAGTTTGGCCTGGGCGCGGGGTTGTGGACCCGTGACATCAACCGTGCGTATCGCATGGGCCGTGGGATCAAGGCCGGGCGTGTGTGGACCAACTGCTACCACCTGTACCCGGCGCATGCGGCGTTCGGTGGCTACAAGAAGTCCGGGGTAGGCCGCGAGACGCACAAGATGATGCTCGATCACTACCAGCAGACCAAGAACCTGCTGGTGAGCTACGACATCAATCCGTTGGGCTTCTTCTAAACCGCGTAGCGGCCTTCGCGGGCTCGCCCGCTCCCACAGGTATTGCACTGGTCTTGAACCTTGTGCAGGCCCTGTGGGAGCGGGCGAGCCCGCGAAGAGGCCGGCACTGGAATGTACCAATCCACCGGGGGTGGTTGCCCCCCTACCAACGCACCCTACAAAACGCTCCCAAAGTAGCATTCGGCCCTGTCGCCCCTCGTGCATTAATGCCTGTACCGGAATCGCCCGGCACAACAAGAGGACTGCCCCATGTGGACTAAACCCGCCTTTACCGACCTGCGCATCGGCTTCGAAGTGACGATGTACTTCGCCAATCGTTGATACCTGTCCGGCCATCGTCGCGATGGCCGGGTCTTCCTTGTGCACCCCCTGTGAACCTGATCGATCGCGAGCAAGCCCTGGCCTTGCGCAAAGGCTATCGCCTGCGCTGGGAGCCGCACCAGGCGTGCCATGTGCTGCTGTACCCCGAGGGCATCATCGAGCTCAACGCCAGTGCCGGCTGGGTGCTCGAGTTACTGGACGGCCAGCGCAGCGTGGCGGCGGTCATCGACCGCCTGGCACAGCGCTTTCCCGGTGTAGCGGGGCTAGACGAAGACATTCTGGCGTTCCTGGAGGTGGCCCGTGCCAAGTACTGGATCGAATGAGCCGTGCCCCCGCTTTGGTCTGGTTGCTTTCGTCACGGGATGCTTTACGCTGGCGGTTACCTTCCAGAACAATAAGAACAGGCTTTCCGATGAGCCAGAGTTTCAGCCCGCTTCGCAAGTTCGTTTCGCCCGAGATCATCTTTGGTGCCGGCTGCCGGCATAACGTCGCCAATTACGCCAAGACCTTCGGTGCGCGCAAGGTGCTGGTGGTCAGCGACCCCGGTGTGATTGCCGCCGGTTGGGTGGCGGACGTGGAGGCCAGCCTGCAGGCCCAGGGCATCGACTACTGCCTGTACAGCGCCGTATCGCCCAACCCGCGGGTCGAAGAGGTGATGCTCGGTGCCGAGATCTACCGGCAAAACCATTGTGACGTGATCGTCGCGGTCGGCGGCGGCAGCCCGATGGATTGCGGCAAGGCCATCGGCATCGTGGTCGCTCACGGGCGCAGCATCCTCGAATTCGAAGGCGTGGACATGATCCGCGTGCCCAGCCCGCCGCTGATCCTGATCCCGACCACGGCCGGCACCTCGGCGGACGTGTCGCAGTTCGTGATCATTTCCAACCAGCAGGAGCGCATGAAGTTCTCCATCGTCAGCAAGGCGGTGGTGCCGGACGTGTCGCTGATCGACCCGCAAACCACCCTGAGCATGGACCCGTTCCTGTCGGCCTGCACCGGCATCGATGCGCTGGTGCATGCCATCGAAGCCTTCGTTTCCACCGGCCACGGCCCGCTGACCGACCCCCATGCGCTGGAGGCCATGCGCCTGATCAACGGCAACCTGGTGGAAATGATCGCCAACCCCAGCGATATTGCCCTGCGCGAGAAGATCATGCTGGGCAGCATGCAGGCGGGGCTGGCGTTTTCCAATGCGATCCTGGGGGCTGTCCACGCCATGTCGCACAGCCTGGGCGGGTTCCTCGACCTGCCGCACGGCTTGTGCAATGCGGTGCTGGTGGAGCACGTGGTGGCGTTCAACTACAGCTCGGCGCCAGAGCGTTTCAAGGTGATCGCCGAAGTGCTGGGCATCGACTGCCGCGGCCTCAACCACCGGCAGATCTGCGCGCGCCTGGTGGAGCACCTGATCGCGCTGAAGCATGCCATCGGTTTCCATGAAACCCTCGGCCTGCACGGGGTACGCACGGCCGATATCCCGTTCCTGTCGCAACACGCCATGGATGACCCGTGCATCCTCACCAACCCGCGTGCGTCGAGCCAGCGTGATGTCGAGGTCGTCTATGGCGAGGCCCTCTGACGAGCAGCAGCGGGCGCTGGCCGGGCTGCTGGGGCTGGGTGACCATTCGGCACGCAAGAGCCATTACCCCGAACTGGCGGCGCGCCTGGACGAGCTGGAGGCCGAACGCAACCGCTACAAGTGGCTGTTCGAAAACGCCGTGCACGGCATTTTCCAGGCCAGCCTGCAAGACGGCATGCGGGCCGCCAACCCGGCGTTGGCCCGCATGCTCGGTTACGACAATCCACAGGCGTTGCTGTTTCCACTGACGGACCTTGCTGCCGACCTGTTTGTCGGCGGGGCCGAAGAGCTGCACGCCATCACCGCGATCCTCGCCCGTGAACGCAGCCTGCACGGCTACGAAACCCGCCTGCGGCGCAAGGACGGTAGCTACCTGGATGTGCTGATGAACCTGTTGCTCAAGCCAGGCCAGGAAGGGCTGGTGGAAGGCTTTGTCGCCGACATCACCGAACGCAAGCAGGCCCAGCAGCGCCTGCAGCAACTGAATGACGAACTCGAGCAACGGGTGGCCGCCCGCACCGATGAACTGCTGGAGGCCAACCGCAACCTGCAACAGCAGATCGCCGAGCGCAAGCAGATCGCCCGCGCCCTGCGCGATGCCCGCGACGCCGCGCAAACCGCCAACCGCAGCAAGGACAAGTACCTCGCTGCCGCCAGCCACGACCTGTTGCAACCGCTGAACGCCGCGCGGCTGCTGATATCGACCTTGCGCGAACGGCCACTGCCAGAAGCGGAAAAAGTGCTGGTGGAGCGTACCCACCAGGCCCTGGAGGGCGCCGAAGACCTGCTGACCGACTTGCTGGACATTTCCCGGCTCGACCAGGCGGCGGTGAAGCCGGACGTGGCGCTGTACCGCCTCGACGAACTGTTCGGGCCACTGGTCTCCGAGTTCCGCACGGTGGCCGATGCGGCAGGCCTGAAGCTGCGCGCGCGCATTGCCGACTACGCCATCAGCACCGACCTGCGGCTGATGACGCGGATCCTGCGCAACTTTCTGAGCAACGCCTGCCGTTATACCGACGAGGGCAGGATTCTGCTGGGGGCCAGGCGCCGGGGCAAGCACTTGCGCCTTGAGGTGTGGGACACCGGGCGGGGCATTGCGGCAGATCGGCTGCAGGCCATTTTCCTCGAGTTCAACCAGCTGGACGTAGGCCGCGCCGCCGACCGCAAGGGCGTGGGCCTGGGGCTGGCCATCGTCGAACGGATTGCCAAGATTCTCGGCTACCGGGTCGAGGTGCGCTCGTGGCCAGGGCGTGGCTCGATGTTCAGCATCGAGGTGCCGATCGGCGAAGCCATGCCGCAGCCTGTTCACCAGGCTTCGCCGCAGCCGGGCGCCGGCAACCCGTTGCCGGGCCGCCGCCTGCTGGTAGTGGACAACGAAGTGAGCATCCTCGAGAGCATGGGCGCACTGCTCGGGCAATGGGGCTGCGAAGTGGTTACCGCGACCGACCAGGCCGGAGCCTTGCTGGCGCTGCAGGGGCGGGCACCGGAATTGATCCTGGCGGATTATCACCTGGACCACGGCGTGGTCGGCTGCGAGGTGGTCAGGCATTTGCGCGAACATTTCGGCGTCGCCATACCTGCGGTGATCATCACCGCCGACCGCAGCGATCAGTGCCGACGCGCCTTGAACAAGCTTGGCGCACCATTGCTGAACAAACCCGTCAAACCGGGGAAGTTGCGCGCAGTGTTGAGTCAGTTGCTGGGCTGATGCCTCAATCCATGGCCTTGCGCCACAGATAACTGAATTCGCAAGCGATCCTCGTACCTTGTGGGAGCGGCCTTGTGTCGCGAAAGGGCTGCAGAGCAGCCCCAGCAATTTCAACTATTGCGCATCAATCCTGGGGCCGCGTTGCGGCCCTTTCGCGACACAAGGCCGCTCCCACAGGGTCCTTGCTAATTCAATGAGTTATGTGCAGTTCTATGAGAGCAGCCTTGTGCTGCCCCTACAGGGGGGCGCGCAGTGCCAGGTAGCTGTTCCCGAAAGGTGACCCAGTGTTGCGGATGCCAGGCCGGGAAACTCGCCAGCGGTTCAGTTCCTCGTCATCGTTCGAAAACCTGCAGATTCTGCTCGCGGATCACGCGTGCGGCCTCGTCGTAGAGGAAGGGCAGGAACATGTAGCGCTTCCCGTCGCAGACAGGCGTTGCCTCGTGCAGCAGGGAGCAGGAGAACACCACGGCCCCACCGACCGGGGCGCTGTACAGCGCACGCCCATACTCCGGGAAGCGTAGCAAGCCACCTTCGTACTCACCGGAATTGAGGAACAGCGATACAGCGAAACGTCTATGTGCGGTGCCTTTGGTGGTGTTATCCCGGTGCGGGCTGAAATGCCCGCCTTCCTTGCTGCAATAACACGCCACCAGGTAGCGCTCGATGCGCGTCACTTCGAACTGAAACGCCTTGTGTATCTCGGGCATCAGGCGGTCCCTGATGCGCCTGGTGCAGGCCGCTTTGAGTGCTTGATCCTGAATCATGCTGTCGCGTCGCCGCTTGTGGCTGCGGTCGGCAATTTCAACCGTCTTGCCCTCACGCTCGACCATGAATCCCGATTCCTTGCCGCCCTGTGCGTCGTAATAATCGATCAGCGCCTTGCACAGTGACGCTTCGAATACCCTGGGCACCACGATCACCGGGGCATGTGGCCCGGCGCGATGGGGCGGTGTCGGCGCGGGCAGGCGCTTGAGCAGGCGAATCAAGGACTGCACATGCTGCTCGGCTGACTCGGTGATCGGGTAGACCGCCAGGACGCGCAACCGGGGGTCGACGACGTAGGTCACGCGCCTCGCAGGGCCGTTGCTGCTGGTGGCCCCGTATCGTTCGCTTACCGCGCGGTCGAAATCCCAGAAATAGCGGATGCCGGGTATCTGGTCCCGCACACGCCCCAAGGCCTCGTCTGCCGGGTCAGTCGAGATCCCGAAGAAAGACACCCGGTCATCATCGAACAGACTGCAGTTCGCCTGAATCCCTGCCAGGATCGTGCGTGTGGTGGAATCAGTGGCCGAGCCAAAGAAACACAGCACGATGTAACGGCCGGCGACGGAGTCGAAGCAAAATTGCTCTCGGGTAGCGGTTCGACAGAAAAACCAAGGTGCGGGCGTACCGGTTTCAAGAAACTTCGAGCTCATTTCGCCCCCTTGCCGCATGATCGGCGGCATTGCAGGCAGGTTCAGGTCATTTGCCGCATGCATGGCCACACTGCGACCGCTGGCGGAGTGGCTTCGCCTAAGGCTAGATCACCCTGGATCGCTCTGCATCGGGATGGCCGGGCATGAATCACCGAGCAGTCTGGGGGTGAACTGCCCTGGCCGTTGTTCGTGAGATGGGACACAGCGTCCCGGAATCCAGCCTGTCGTCAGTTAACCTGCTTATATATCTTACGGTTGCTCATGTACTGACCCGGCCCGGCGAACCCTGCGCCCCTGTGCGGATCCCCGGTCGTCGTGCCACGAGGTGCCGGATGGCTCCACTGATTTCCTACTTCAAGATGGCCTTGAACCCTGGCCGTGGTGTGCTGTTCTTTGCACTGCGCACCATCGTTGCAGGCTTGCTGTGCCTCTACCTGGCGTTCATCTTCGACCTGGAGCAACCGAAGTGGGCGCTGATGACGGTGATCATCATCAGCCTGCCGTTGGCCGGCATGACCCTCAAGCGCAGTTTCGCCCAGGTCCTGGGCACCGCGGCAGGGGCGGCCATGGCGGTGGTGATCATGGCCCTGTTCCCCCAGGCGCCAATGCCTTTCATCGTCTGCCTGGCCCTGTGGCTGGCGTTCTGCACGGCGGGCGGTACGCTGCTGCGCTATACCGATTCGCATGCCTTCGTCCTCAGCGGGTTTACCGCCGTGGTGGTCGCGATGCTGGCGGTGCCGGAGCCGGACGGCATCCTCCTGCTGGCCATCACCCGGCTGACCGAAACCCTGTTGGCGGTTGCCTGCGTGGCTGTGGTCAGTTTGTTGAGCGCGCGCCCCCAGGCAGTGGCGCAGGGCTACTTCAGCAAGGTCGACAGCCTGGTCAAGCTGATCGCCCGACATGCGGCCGAGGTGGTGCGCAGCGAAGAGGACGAAGCCGCGCTGCACCAGCGGCAGGCGCAACTGATCAGCGAGATCAGCGCGCTGGAAGGCCTGCGCCGCCATCTCTATTTCGACGCGCCGCACCTGCGCAACGCCGATGGGCTGGTGCAACTGCTGGCCAACCAACTGGTGCTGCTGGTGTCGCGCCTGCTGGTATTGCGCCAACA
>Ga0209676_1000613_pt1 | contig 52085 bp, 49 predicted proteins | sample AraplaCvi_mLB_r2_FD_184282 | JGI IMG/M metagenome (GOLD analysis project Ga0209676, IMG submission 184282) | Arabidopsis root microbial communities from North Carolina, USA - plate scrape MF_Cvi_mLB_r2 (SPAdes) (version 2) | ecosystem: Host-associated > Plants > Roots > Endosphere | place: USA... | reverse complement strand
CGAACCGCCGCGAACACGGGCGAAGCCCGTGCCATCCACCGCGTCGCCTGTTTCGCGGGCTTGCCCGCTCCCACAGGTACTGCGCATGGCTTGAGGTCAGCGCGGTCGGGGTGGGAGCTGGCTTGCCTGCGATGGGCTGCGCAGCAGCCCCATAACCCTACCCTACAGGAATACACCACCAGGAGGCCTTTAGCAGAGGGCCAGCCGCAAGGGTGATATCTGGCCCGTCATTCATCGATGATCCTGCCTAACTAACAGGGTCCTGGCCGTTTCGCTCCATCACCTTCCCACACTGCTCACTGGCCAAACGGCTGATGATCCGGATCGCCTGATGGATACCGGCCGTGTTGCGAAAGCTCAGGCGAGGGTTGTGTTCGCATTCCAGCATTTCGTCGTGCTGGACCAGGGCTTCGCCTAGCAGTTCCAAGGTCCAGGCGTAGCTTTGGATGGTCGATAGGCGTTCTTGGTCAGTCATGGGGCACCTCCGGTTGGGCGGAGACGGAGCGGGATTGTCTAGAGGTAAGATCGCTGAGGGCCGTCAAGGAACGACGGTGGAGAACGGATGCGAGGATTCTGGATAGACTTGAGATAAGCATGCATGACACTCCAAGTTTTAGGTGGAGCTGCCACGATCCTTCCTACGGGACTGGGTGGCAGCTGTGCATGGGGTAGGAATACCGGGAAACTTGGAAACCCGGCCAGGCCGAAGCCTGCCCACACACAGCCGCCATGACACAGCACGGCAGGCACAAAAAAAGCGCCAGCTGTGGTGCAGGGGCGCCTAGTGCGTGCGCCAAGTTTACCAACGGGTTCCTACGCCCGGTCACGGAATTTTCCGCGACAGAGGAAATTTAGCCTCATGTACTTCGGCCAAGCAAGTGTCAAAGTTGTAGGAAACGTCTCTGAATGAGATAGGAACTGCGCCGAATGTAGCGATCAAACTCACATCCAATCATCTGCATCCAAATAACCAATCAGACTTCAAATGCAGGAAGTGGGCAGATCGAGTGCGACCACACAACTTCGCGGCCCATTAACTCGGCCTTGAGGCGGTACCAGTACTCGGCGTTGCGACGCGAAAGGCGGTCCACCGGATAAATCCAGAGCATGAGCGCTGGCTCGGATTCGGAAAAATCACGTGTCTTTTTTTGATGTTATAGCCTGCGCCATCAGCGGACTGTCATACACAGCATCTGAGCCCGCCGGCATCGGGACGGGCTCTTGCCAGAATGGTGTCTTTCCTTCCTGACTATCAAACCTGCGGCGGGCCTGGCGGATCTGTTCCACGTTTTCAACCACCCACGTCCAGACAGGCGACATGCGGATAAGCAGCTCCCCCCCCAGCGGAGTGAGGTCATATTCCACACGGGGCGGAATCTCTTGGTACTCGTGACGGTTGACCAAGCCATCCCGCTCAAGTGATCGCAGTGTCTTGGTCAGCATCCGCTGTGTGATGCCAGTCAGCTGTCTTTTGATATCGGCGTGACGCATCGTGCCATAGACACCCAGAGCGTGCAGGATTCCCAGAGACCAGCGACTGCCCGCATGCGTGAGAACCTCACGCCTGACCCCGTCGTCATCCTCTCTCAGAGTCTGACAGATAGCTTGGGCCTGCCGCAGAGCCTCATGATCGGACATTCTTCCCCCTGGTATCACGCGTGTGCCTTCTTACGAGCGCTGCATAGTCGTGCAAGCATTTGTCCATCTTACAGCAACTCTATTCAGGACAAATCATGACTATTCCCACCCAACCTACCCCTCAATCGATCCTCGTTTTGGGCGCAGGAGAGCTTGGGCTACCAGTCCTTCGCAACCTTGCTCGGGTTGCTAAACGAGCCCCAGGCTCAAAGGTCAGCGTGCTGCTCCGCAAGTCCACCATCACCACCCAGGAGCCTGCGAAAAAGGCTGAAATCGATGAGCTTCGTAACCTCGGAATTCACATGGTCGCTGCCGATCTGGTAAACGACTCCATTGACCAGCTTGCAGAGGTGTTCGCGCAATTCGATACCGTCATTGGTTGCGCAGGAATGGTTGCAGGCCGAGAAACTCCGATGAAGCTGGCCACGGCGGCCCTCAAGTCCGGCGTTAAGCGCTACTTCCCTTGGCAGTTCGGCGTGGATTTTGAGGTGATCGGACGCGGAAGCCCGCAGGATCTCTTCGATGCCCAGCTAGACGTCCGCGAGCTGCTACGAGCTCAAGACAAGACAGAGTGGGTCATCATCTCGACTGGCATGTTCACCAGCTTCATGTTTGAGCCTATTTTTCAGGTGGTGGACTTCGAGAATGACACCGTGAACGCGCTGGGCGGCCTTGAGAACAGCGTCACCCTCACCACACCAGACGACATCGGGGCGCTGACAGCAGAAATCGTTTTCTTCGAGCCCCGCTTCCGCAACGAAATCGTGTACCTCTCCGGCGACACCGTTACCTACGATGAGGTTGCCGGGCTGCTCGAACGTGTCCTTGGACGACCTTTCAAACGTAACGAATGGACGGTCCCGTATCTGATGGAGGAGCTGGAAAAAGACCCGACTCATCACATCAAGAAGTATCGCGCTGTGTTTGCTCAGGGCCGAGGCGTGGCCTGGCCGAAAGCTGGCACCTTCAATGAGCGGCGAGCGATTCAAGTCACGACCGCCGAACAGTGGGCCCAAGCCAACCTCCAAGGGAAGTAGGCATCTCGGTGGATAGCTACGGCTGCGCCGGTTCGCGGGTGAACCCCCCACAGGATATGCGATTCGCCTGCAGGCTATGTGATGACCAGGCGGGGTCAACAGCTGGAGATAGTGATGGAAAGCTTGGCCATCTGAAAAATATCTCTAACCGGTGAAAGCACTATCTTAAAAAAATTCGCCAAACACCCCGCAAACACTGGGCGAAGGCCAAATGCCAGGCACCCATTATCTTGAAACCTGTGCAATCGGAAGTGAAAAGCCCGGACCATTCACTCAGGCGAAGCGGGGGGCTGAAGTAGCCTGAGCTGCCAAAAGCACAGTGAGGCAGAAACGAAAATACCCGCGCAAGGCGGGCATTTTTGGAGGAGCCGAAACCAGGAAACACCTGCATAGTGCCAAGAAGATGTGGTGCGGAGACAGGAGTCGTACCAACACGAAAGGGTCTGAATTCAATGGGTATTATTCTTAAGGGTACAACTCTTTATCTCTAAAATTCTCCTCAGACTATTTCTAGCCTCCCGACCACTGCGATAAAGCTATGACAGGATGATTGCAATATCCGATTGCAGCTTGGCGATGTCTTCAAGCGCATCGCTTGTGCTCAATTCAAGTTTTAGCTCGGCATGGAAAGGGCGCAGCAGGTCTAGCAACACCTCGACGCCAAGCAACACCCCACAGGTCAGTCGGACTGTACCGTGATCCATCGACGCTTCAGAGCTGGCCATGCGGTTGAAGGTTTGCGCGGCTAGATCCATGGCCTCCACATGTTCGATCCGGCTCTGCGCTCCGGCAATAGACGTAGCCGCGGAACACCAGCGGGCAATGGCCGATGCATTCAGTCATGCGGGCAACTCGCAGATCACCTACCTGCAGCTAATAGCCAAGAAGATCGCAGTGGCGCAGAGCACTTCGAGTGATGTATCGAAATCCGGGCTCGACTCACTGAACGAGGACGGCGACTCGGTTTAAGCGGCGCTAGCTAGACAATTTATAGCTGCATAAAAGTGGCCACCAATAGATTGCCTTTCTTATTAAAAAGCCATTACTCATCTTCGTAACCGAAGCCGCTGCAGATCTCCCACACCGCGAGAAATGGCGTCAGCATTTGATAGCCAAACATCACCTCTTGCTGACCAGTCTCATAAAGATAACAAACATACTCGGCATACACCTCCCTCAATAAGCCTGTAGTATAGGCCTCTAAGTTGTGTGTAAACACGGCATCTACCATACTTGTCTTAAACCCATACCAGTTAGGCAGACCGATCTCAACATGGATCGACTGCGACTCATTCAGCAGGCAGAACTCCAACTGATCGCGAACTGTTCGGATCAAACGACCTAAAAAAATCACTCTCCATTGCCTCAAGCCAATTAAAGCGCTGACCGTCTTCGGTAAGCTGATTGTAAATCGCCTGAATTTCAGTCAGCCGACCTGGAGCAGATCTCCCCCTAACACTCCCATCCTCGGTGTAAGTTCTCGCTGACGAGAATGGATTTACAGCCGCCACTACAATCGTATTAGGGTAAGGAAATAAACCAGCAATCTCACTCCACTTCTGAGTCGCATAAACTATGGAATGAAAGCCCTTAGACTCCAAGACATGCGCAACCGAACTACTTATTTGATTCAACGCATCCTTTGCATACTGAGGCGGCTCACTATACTCAGAATCTATCCAGCCTGGGATTAGTGGGAAAGACATTGTCGCGCACGTCATCGAGTGATCATTGAAGACATTATTCTCAAACCACTTATAATAGCTTTCCTCTGGGTAAAACACACTCAGAGAATAACATCCATGTTCACAAGACGGAATAAATGCGACAATATTTTTTTGTTCAGCAAAAGTTCTTGTACGTATGCATCCTTAACAGTTCGCGTCTCCATTGGCGCAACTAAGACAGAGGTGATTGCCGTTTCATTAACACCCGGAAATATCGAGCAAAAGTGATTAGCATAGGCCAAGAGCTCTGTAAATGCCTGCCGCTCGGTTTGCCGCGACTTCTTCAGTTCGACGATCGTGATCCCCGTAGATTCCGAGCACCCAAAAAGGTCTACCCGTGTTGGATAAGGGCCTGCTTTGTCGAGCCGAAGTTCCTTAGCCGTTAGTACAAGTTCTTCTAGCTGATCCAATATTTCATTTATAGCACGCTCTACTTTCCGCTGAAGCAAGAAATGAAGCGGCGGGAATTCTTCACCGCCCCACTCCACCGGTTCCCTTCGACCTACAATAAGAGAGCAAAAGTCATCCTTATGATTATTGAATAAGTAGTCCCTGAACTCATTCTCACTTATATCCAGCATCGCTACCTCGCCTACGCAGTCACAGTGGAGATCTCACAGATGATATGCCGCGTTTCAAGCCATTGCCCCTGCTCTTCAGGTCTCATTTGAAATTGATTTCTATGCTCAAATGAGACGTCTGGTGCGACCGCGCCGCACCAGAGAGATCAAGCGCAACTTCAGCGCCGCACTAAACACTGAAGGCTAAAGCCCGTCTACGTGCTTTTTCCGCTCCTCCTCATGACGGTCCAATATGGCCCGAAATTTGCGCTTATCCTCAGGAGAAGGTTCTGGAAGATTCATTAAAACTGGCTCCCAGCGTTTCATTATCCCCTCAAAGGAAACCTCGTCTGTCATCCCCTTCTCAAATTGCGGCGCAATGAACTCCAGCAACTCCGGCGTCATTTCTTTCTTCTCAAAGACACGCTTCATGAGCCAGAGATATATATCTACCAACTCTAGGCCAGCATTCATATCACCAGGAGTACAGGTAATGGGTATATTTGGCATATTGGCTAAATCCATTTTCGGCAGCCCAGGCCCAACCTCCCAAGGAACATTCTTTTCCTTGCCCTCCCTGTAGAAGTTAGCAATCCACTCCTGCGCTTTATTGAATTCACCCTGCCGATCAACAACGATTGACACAGCTTCTCCACCAGAAACTTTCAACCGCAACGCAACGCCGTGCATAACAGACTGAAAACCAATTAAGTTTGGCGAAATCTGTAGCCTATCATCATTCCCGTATATATTATAATGTATCTCATCCGGATTTTTACTAGCCCACCTCAACGCATCACCAATGATTTCGCGACTGCGCGGATCAGGAATGAGCCCAACTCTTTCCAACAATGTATCGCAGACCTGTTTCAACATGCCATTTGCTTTCGCGGTTTTTTTCTCGATTCGAGCTGCCCAGGCCAGTTTCAGCAAATCATCATCGAATAAGTATGCCAACTTACCCAACACAACGTAGCGAAGAGGTGTCCAATAAGCCACCCATGGAACTGCTTTATTCAGCCCTTGATCAAACACCTGATCAAAAAAGCAAATCAAGGCATGGTCTACTTTGGCGACTCGATATATATCAAAAGTCAAATCTAGACTATCTTGCAACGCACGCAGCTCCGACACAACAGCTGTCAACCGCCCAATCCCTAGCTCATTCGAATGAAGCCTTGCGACATCAAAGCGCTCTCGAATTGACTGAACCGTCGCTCTAGCTGCCTCATCCAAATCATGAGGTGATGATAAGACGCCATAGTAGAGAACTGGCTGCTGCGGGTCGAACAAATTTAGGCCCGTCTGCCCGCTTTCATCTACATAAAAATACATACACCCTCCTTATGCATCAAACTTTAGTTGAAGCCACTAGTTACATTTTAAGCATTAACTTTAGATGTGGTTTGATCTCTGGGGTGCCCCCTCCAACAGTAGAGCAGAATTAGCTGGCGGTAGACAAGGACAGTAGCTGCTGATCTGCAAGGGCTGGACGTTCCGAGGTTATCAGGGTGAACTCCTCGAGGCGCTGACAAAAACTCAAGCAGGTCGAGGTGTACATTTTCTGTTGAAACAGAATCATGGTTGAGCTTCGCGCTATCTGCGAATCCGATGTTTACGAACCCCAGCATCTGTGATATCAATACGCCACCCTAAAACTCGGGGTTCGGTATTGTTAAGAAACTACACATATAAGGATGAACTATGTCTAATCCAGACAGCGCCGCTCTGCGGGTGGCATACCTGAACATTATTCAGGGAATAATCTCACGCTTGGCCAATAGCTCCTCGGTCATCAAGGGAGCCAGCGTTACAGTGCTGAGTGCACTGCTTGCCTTCGCCGGCGGAGAACATGTCACGTTTCATGCCTGGATGTTCATTCTGCCAGGCGTGATATTCATGTGTTACCACGCCTACTTTTTGCAGCAGGAGCGTGCGTTTGTTAAGCTTTATAATACTGCAGCGGCACAACCATTCACCACACAAGTAAATTTCGTGATTGACGCGGCGACTATCAACGCTGTCAAAGAGGCCTACTGGTCTGTTCTTTTTAGAAAGACTATTTGGGGATTCCACATTCCCATGATCGCTGGTTTTATTTTCGCCTTCTGTCTTTCCCCGAGAGGTTGATATGTTTCTGGACTTGCAGATAAATGGATTTTCCGGGTCGGACTTGAGCGCCACCAGTTCCGAAATCGCTGAGTTTGAATCGCGAAATGCCAACCTCACCGCCGATATCGAGAAATATCTGGTCGATGGCGAAAAAAGCCTTAATGCCACTGCGATCAAAAATCACCTCTTTCCAAAGATGCATGCCGACATCTTCATCTCACATGCCCATGCAGATCAGGCTGAAGCAATCAACCTCGCTATCGCTTTTCAAAGGCTCGGGCTCACTGCCTTTGTGGACTCCTGCGTGTGGGGCCATGCTGATGATCTTTTGTTCAAGGTAGACAAGGAGTTCAGCGCCAATAGACAGAAAGAAAATTCGTACTCGTACGAGCTGAGGAATCGAACCACATCCAACGTCCACATGATTTTGAATTCAGCCTTGCATGACATGATTGACCGGTCTGAGCTGCTGATTTTTCTGGACACGGATCACTCCGTGAAAGTCAAAGATCTCATGGAGGACGGCGAATACCTCTCTTCTCCCTGGATCTTTTCCGAGCTCATGTTTGCCAAACGCGCCAGACGTACGCCTCGGCAGGTCGCGCAAACCGTATTGGAACATTTCAAGGCCTATGCCGGAACAGAACATCGCCAATTTGAATTCCAGTACGAACTGCCTCAACTCTCCAGCAGCGTATCCTATTCTGAATTCTTGACGTGGATCAAAAGCGGCAACAACTCGTCTGCGGATTGGATCACTGGCCTGAAGCATCTTGACGTGCTCTACAAGCAAGTTGGCGTGCCGGCAGAGCTGCTAAAAGCGCCGCGGGTCTCTGCTTGACACCCTAACGCGTCGAGCCTGGGCTCGACGTATGATGAATTTCAAACAGGTGACGGCACGGTTGTCCATGTTTCGGTGAGCACATCAAATGAGGCTACGATTTATCCTATCTCGCTGTCGCCCCGAGTTTGGTTCGGCAGCGCGATACCTCTCCGCTCGACCCTCCCGGCGCACGACACCGACATCAACCCGTGCCACCACCTGGAGGTCGGGGTAATAAACACTTCCAAGCCTCATAATGAGGCCCAAATAGGAGGTGCCATGAGTCGTCAGCGTTACCCCGAAAAATTCAAGATCGAAGCGGTCAAGCAAGTGAGCTAGAAAGGCAGGCCTCTTGCCGATGTCGCACAACGCCAGGGCATGTTGGCTCACAGTCTTTACGCCTGGATCAAGCTCTACAGCAAGCCCGAAGAGCGGCGTCAGCAATCCGCTGATCAGTATTCTGAGCTGCGCAAGCTACGCACTGAACTAAAACGCGTGACCACGTCCGAAGTGATATTTTCGGTTAAATTTAGATACTCTATAACCCTAAACGCTGACACGACAGAGCTATGCAGCTGACGCTAGTAGAGTATGAGAAATGCCATTTTTTGGGCTTGGAGGGTGTCTAGGAAACCAGAGGCTACTCAGATAACATTTATAGACCACCACTACTAGAAACCGGAATACTTCATGTCAGTTAGAAAAAAGAAAACGGAAATCAGACGACTCATAACTGCCTTTGAGCGCGAAGCTGATAAATTTCATGACCTTTCTTTTAGCATTTTCTATGTATCCAATGACGGCATAACTGACTCTAGGGCTTTTTCTTCGCCAAACCACTCAATAATGCTATGGCAGTACTATGGGAAGATTGAACCTGGAAATGGAAAAAATGAACTTCTGCAAGATCTAAAAGACAGCGACCTTAAGTGGGGCATACGGGGCGCAAAATTATCAGCATTTGCAGTACTTGAAGGCGAGAGTTGCAACTTGTTTTGTAGAATGGCCAAAAGGGCAGCGAGCTTGTTCAATGAAAAAGAATCAAGCGCAGTGAAATCACGCTTAGTTGACGAGATCATAGAATCAGAAAAAGATGACATCTCAATTCAAACAGCAGCCGTAAATTCTAATGGAATTGCTATTTGGCTAAACTTTCTTCTTTACTATGTATCGAAAGTAAATCCAAGCAGAGGGAAAGAGAAAATAATTGAACCAGATCCTTTTGCTTTATCTCTATTAGCCTTAGAGGATCTTTTAGAAAATCCAAAAACAGAAAAAGTTGACAAGTCATTTAGCAAGGTTAGCGAAATTAATTTTAAGGTGGCATTATCATTCCCTGGCGAACACCGAACGTACGTGTCAAAAGTAACTGACATTCTAAGAGGAGCTCTAGGAAAAGACCAAGTATTTTATGATTACGACTACCAGTCTCAGCTTGCGAGTCCAAACTTAGACACCACACTGCAAGAAATATACAGAAACAACTCTGATTTAATTGTCGTCTTTCTGTGTAAAGAATACGCAGAGAAGGAGTGGTGCGGACTGGAGTGGAGGGCTGTCAGAGATATAATTAAATCTAGAGACAACGACAAGGTCATGTTTATCCGATTTGACAATGAAAAAATAGATGGCATCTTCTCAATTGACGGCTTTATCGATGCCAATATTTTTTCCGAGGAAAAAGTTGCGGAATTTATTATGGAGCGCATACAGCTATCTTCTGACGCAAGCACTTAATATCTTCATGCATTTACTAACCATGGTTTGTGCATGCCCCACTCGCCTCACTTAGAAGCGATGAAAAACCATTCCTTCTCGACCCATATAGCTCTTCGCTGCATATAGCGTGTCATCTAGATCAACAAGCGCTTTTAGCAACACGCCCCGTTGCTCCTCAAGATGCTCCAGAGCTACCACATGTCCCCCCGGCTTCAAGGGATTACGCTCAAGGCACAAACGCCGAGGCCAAAGCAGCTGATCTGTTGATGCTTTCACTGTGGCGAAGCGTCATGGGGAACCAAGCGCACGAATACCTTCGAGCGGCTGCTTCTGGCCTAGAGCAGGCGGTTGCGATCGTCCGCACTGGGTCGATTGCTGTGAGTCGTGCCTATCACCATCAGATATTCGCTCAGAGGCTGAAACCCACTTTTTTGTAAACGGCGAGCGAGTAACCTCACGGTCAGAAAATAGTAATAACGCGTCATCCTGCTCAGATCCAGGCGGTGCTCAAGAAACCAAGCCAAAATGCGTCTCTCGTTGCCAGCGATCTGCAATTTCAGCTTGAATGAACGTTGCCTGCCGCAAATGACGTTGCCGGGTCGCATGCGACCCGGTCAGCACGCCAGCTAAGAACAGTTCCATATCGAAGGGCTTACTCACGCACGCCCTCCACTGTACATAGCGACCACATCGACCCGACCGTGCCCCAACTCATAGCTGATTTGAACCCGGGCCTCACGATCAAGACACCGATCTGTCTGGCGACATCCACAACCGTTGATGGGGGCGTGGTGTTGGGTAATTTGCTCGTAGCGCTCACAGGCGTATGCCGCTCGTAGCTCATGGAATCCGTTGAGTTTGTGTGCATGCAGAATGCCCCGCGCAGGCCGAACGACTTCCTGCAAAACCTTCAGGTAACTTTCGTTTAGTGCAATCAGATTGCGTTACCCGCAGGCGATACCTGTATTGCAAATTCAAGCGAGCCTCGAATATGGCGATCCACTTCGATCCAACGGGGCGCCGAGGCGCCAGCGCGGTCGCCTTTGGTGCCATCCTGAATGTTAATTTTGCCTAGGTCGTGAGCCTCACTACTTAGCCGTGGCAGGTCAGCCAAGATGGCCTCGCGCAAACGCATGCCGGTGCTCGCGCCAACAGAAGGATCGCGGCAGCCCGTAGCTGATGATGCCGGCAAAGCGCATCAACGATCTGCTTAACCTGTTCGCGGTCTTGGCCCAGAGGCATTGAGTTACGTACTCCGCTGCGCTGCATACCCAACGCCTTGCTCGGGCTGGGCAATTTCACGTTTTTATCACCTCGAAGCGCCGCCATGGTCCTGTTAACGCTGGATAGCCGGTTTTGTGCTGTACTGATGGCGAGATCACCGCGCCCAACCATATCGCGTAGGTACGCAGCATAGTTGGCCAACACCTTCCGATCTATTTGCCGCGCATCATTGATACCGGGCCCCTGTTCGGAGCGGCACCACTTCACGAAAGCCAGCCACCGGTCACAGTGCGCCTTGACTGTGCCGTAGTGGCCACCGCCAAACATGTCTTTCAGCGCCTGCAGCCCTGCGTAGCTCAACTGCCTGCCGTAGCCAAAATTACGGCTGTCACGTCTACCCACCAATGCCATGTCAGTCACCTCATCTACCGTTCTCCGATCCTCGCCCCACGTCATCCCGCCAAGAATGTTGAGTGTTATCAGGGATCAAGGCCCCTGCGACCTGTGGGGATGTCCACTAACGCGGGACTGGCGGCTCCTTACGACCGGGAGCAAGGGCATCTCATGATCTGGCCTCCTGAGCACCGTTACCGGTGGGCGGGTGGAGGCTGCATTGGCTGACGAGACCGATGCCGCGAGATCCTGAGCCATGTGCAAGCAGCAATGCGATGACCGGGGCATGCCTGACTGTCAGTCAGGTGCAGTCCATTCCTTGGTCTGCGGCACCATCATCTACATGGCTGTTGCTGGTGACATCGGCGTTTGTCACGCCGATTGTCACGAGGGGGAATGCCGCAAAGCCATGTGCGATCAGGGCTGCAGCAGTGGTAGAAGTGCCCGTCTCTTTCCTGAAGAAAGAGACGGGCACAGGTTGGCGTAATATTCGCCCAAACGGATAGGCTGCCGCAGGACCGTGAAAAAAAGAGAGGCGTCTAGCGCACGAAAGCGGTGTACTGGAACAAGCGTCCATCACATGGGTAGTGAACATGCGAGCTATCAGCTTGGGGAGAACAGCCAAAATCATCGCCGTGGTTTTCAGGGCTCGTACTACAGGGCCGCAGGTGAAAACTGCATTGGCACCGTTCTTTCTACGCGCCTTCGGTGGCTCAGTATCTCGGAGCATGGCACGGGCTTCGCCCGGTTTGCGGGCAAGCCCTGATGCCGGTCAGTTAACGTTTGCCGGCTTGATTGGGGCTGCTTTGCAGCCCTTCGCGGGCTTGCCCGCTCCCACAGGGATCGCGCTAGCCTTTAGATTTGAGCAAGACAGTTGCTCACATAGGTACGGGGTAATTTTCCGGGTAGCGATACCTGTCCGACTGCCCGGCTGCGCATGCTTTGAAAGCTGCTCCGAAGTGGCTTGAAAGGGTTTCGTACGGAGAGGGAACAGTAGCAGGGCACAGTTCAGCGGTGGAGCAAGAATTGCCGGGGCCGCCTTGCGGCCCTTTCGCGACACAAGGCCGCTCCCACACAGTGCGTGGAACATTCGAGTATCGTGCTTACATTTGGACCTGAGTGTTCACGAAAGGAAGACTACTTCAACCTGAAATAGCGCCGACTCCACAATCATTCACGGCCTATCGAGTGGCTCTGGGATGAAGCCCTGCTCCCTCAGCGCCTTGATCACCCCACGCACCAGGTAATTGTTGGAAAAGCCAATGGTGTATTGCCTCGAACCTGGGTTGATTGGCAAAAGCATGCCTTGCTCCACCAGATTCTTGATCTGATACGTCCGTTGGTTAGCCGTGAGCGCGGGGAGCGCCTGAGCAATATCACTCGACTTCACGACCTTCATCTTTATGACGCTGACCAGAATCTGCTCCTCGGTCTCGGTAATCCACTCCCGAGCGCGTGCAAAACTCACCGCCGGCAACAGAATGCATTTCGTGAGGTAGCCGTAGTCGGTCAGCTTGTCCACCTTCTCCAGTTCGTCGCGAATGCCCTGCAGCACATAAGTGCACCACGCCTCTAACCCCTCGGTGGTTCCGGTATCGGCAAGCCCCAGCATGGTGTAGTACTTGTCTCGGTCATTGCAGAACACTGCTGTGGGGTTGAGCACCCGGCCACCCGTGTTCACGTTGAACCCGTACTTGATCAGCAGCGCATAGGTAAGCAGCCTCACCACACGTCCGTTGCCATTACCGAACGGGTGAATCCAACCGAAACGGTGATGCGCCAAAGCGACCTTCATCAGCGCGTACTTAGGGGAATCGTCTCGATTGATGAAGCTGACCAGTTCCTGCATGTACTGCGGCACCAGCACACCGTCCGGAGGTAGATGCTCTGCCTGGGCGATCCTCACTGCGCCTTCCCGGTAGGCGCCAGGCGTCTTGTCGCCCTCACGCCGCAACCCAAGCACGGTCATGGCGTGCAGTTCCCGAATCGTATGCTCTGTAAGGTCTGCGCCGGGCTTGATTACCTCTTCGAGGTAGTCCATCGCAGCCTCGATGTTGGCGATTTCCAGCAACTGATCGGTGCTGCCGGCTTTCCCTTCGACCTTGCTGTCGATGTAGTCGGCCAGTGTGGTGTGGTTGCCCTCGATTCTTGCCGACCCCAAGCTCTCCAGCGTGTGGAAAAGCGTCTTCAGCTGAAAGAACACCTGAGGTGGCGTGTCCCCTTCCAGCCTCAGCCTGCGCAGAAATTCGAGCTCGGCCAGCACGTCAACCAGCGGCGAGTCGAAGGACGGGTTCAGTAGCTGCAGGTCGTGGTGAGAAAACTGGGGCATCTCAAAATTATCTCTAAACAGGAAAATCATTATCTAGAAAAATTTCGGTTTTCACCCCGTAAACACTGGCCAAAACCTGAACGACAGCTAACCATTATCTAAAAAGGCGTGCAACCCTAAGTGGAAAACTGCGAACCATAAAGTCAAAAACACGCAGATCCGTGGGAAAAAAGCGGGCACAAAAAAGCCCGCACAAGGCGGGCTTCTGTTGGTGCCAGGTAGCGAGAAACCACCATAGGTCACCTGATTCTGGTGCCGGAGACAGGAATCGAACCTGCGACCTTCGCGTTACGAGTGCGCTGCTCTACCGACTGAGCTACACCGGCGTGTAGCGCAACGTACCACTGCTCGCACCCGTTACGCAAACCCCTGTTTCCCCTGACTTATTGCCCTACCCTCAAGGCGCCTTGCACCCCTTCGGCGCCAGGTCTTCCTCGATGTCGGTCGTACACGCCCACCCGCTAGCCGAACGCGTCAGGGTCAGTGCCTTGCCCAGCACAGTAGCCGGCGCATCCACCAGCGTGCAAACAATGCTCCCGCTGCCATCCACCGCCTTGCCACTAGCCGTGATCGCACAGTGCGCCGTCGCCGGCTGGCCACCCAGCGCGCCCACATCCGCCACATCCTTGCCGTCATTCAACCGCAGGTCCATCGCGGTCTTCAGCGCGCTGATCTCCAGCAACCCGGCCGCGGCCTTGGAGCGTGACTGGTGGTTGGTGTACATCGGTAAGGCGATGGTCGCCAGAATGCCGATGATCGCGACGACGATCATCAGTTCGATCAGGGTGATACCGCGTTGCCCTTTCATGAACGTTTTCCTTTTTGATACGCGTACTCGTTGAGGTCAGGCTCGACCCCGGCTGGCAGCGGCGCAGTAGGCCTGAACAGACACCTTTTGTCACCCCTGCCCGCTGGGGCGTCGTCTTCGCTGAACTACTCTAGTGAGCATCACGGACGCGCGCCCTTGCATGGACGCGGCAAGCTGTTTCCAGGCTTGTCGCACGGGCAGGAAAAGGACCTTTGCATGACCCAATCCACACTCCTTTACACCTGGCACGGCACCGACGCCAATGGCACGCCGGTCAGTGGCCAAACGCCCGGGCGCAGCCCGGCTTATGTGCGCGCCGGGCTGATCCGCCAGGGCATCAAGGTGGCCAGCTTGCGGCCTGCCGGCGGGCTTGGCTTCAGTTTGCCGAAACGGCGGGAGAAGGCCGACCCGGCGGGGTTCAGCCGGCAGCTGGCGACCTTGCTCAAGGCCGGGGTGCCGCTGCTGCAGGCGTTCGAGGTGATGGGGCGCAGTGGCTGTGATGCAGCGCAGGCGGCATTGCTGGAGAGATTGAAACAGGATGTGGCCTCGGGCCTGGGGCTGGCGGATGCGTTGCAGCGCCACCCGGGGTGGTTCGATGCGCTGTACTGCAACCTGGTACGAGTGGGTGAGCAGTCCGGCACGCTCGACCGGCAGCTGGAACAGTTGGCGGGCATGCTGGAGCAGCGTCGGGTGCTGCACAGGAAGGTGCGCAAGGCAATGATCTACCCGCTGCTGCTGTTGCTGACGGGGCTAGGGGTATCGGCGATCCTGTTGCTGGAGGTGATTCCGAAATTCGAGAGTATGTTCGCTGGCATGGGCGCGGCGTTGCCGGCATTTACCCAATGGGTGATCGACTTGTCCACAGGGCTGAGCCGCTTTGCGCCGCTGTTGCTGGTGATGGGCGTGGTACTGGGTTTTGCCATGCGCCAGCTCTACCGGCAGCACGCGCCAGCGCGCCTGTGGATATCTCGCCGGGTGCTGGGCCTGCCGGTGTTCGGCAAGCTGCTGGGACAGGCGGCGCTGGCGCGGTTTGCGCGCAGCTTGGCAACGTCCTACGCCGCCGGGGTGCCGTTGCTGGATGCGCTGGGCACGGTGGCCAGGGTCAGTGGCGGCGACCTGCATGAGCAGGCGGTGTTGCGGCTGCGCCAGGGCATGGCCAATGGGCAGGGGCTGCACCAGGCAATGGCTGGTGAGCCGCTGTTTCCACCGCTGCTGGTGCAACTGACGGCCATCGGGGAATCCAGTGGCACGCTGGACCAGATGCTGGAAAAAGCCGCCGGCCATTACGAGGAACAGGTCGGCCAGGCGCTGGACCAGTTGACCAGCCTGCTGGAGCCGGCCATCGTGCTGGTCCTGGGCCTGCTGGTGGGCGGCCTGGTGGTGGCGATGTACCTGCCGATCTTCCAGTTGGGTAGCTTGATCTGAACATGACTCTATGGACTTTACTGGCTGAGCAGCCGGCGTACTTCCTCACCCTGGCCGGCGTGCTCGGCCTGCTGGTGGGCAGTTTTCTCAATGTGCTGGTGTACCGCCTGCCGATCATGCTGGAGCGGCAATGGCAGCGTGAGGCGCAGGAAATGCTGGAATTGCCGATCACGCCACACGAGCGTTTCGACCTGTGGCTACCCGCCTCGCGCTGCCCGCATTGCGCGCACCGGATTCGCGCGTGGGAGAACATTCCGGTCATCAGCTACCTGGCCTTGCGCGGGCGTTGTTCAGCCTGCAAAACCCGCATCAGCCCGCGCTACCCGTTGGTGGAGGTGGCCAGCGCGCTGCTGTCGCTGGTGGTGGCCTGGCGCTTTGGTGTTTCGCCCGAGGCCTTGCTGGCACTGCCACTGACCTGGTGCCTGCTGGCCTTGAGCCTGATCGATGCCGAGCACCAGTTGCTGCCGGATGCGCTGGTGCTGCCGATGCTGTGGCTGGGGCTGATCGTCAACGCCTTCGGCCTCTACGTCCCGCTGAGCAGTGCGCTGTGGGGCGCGGTGGCCGGGTACCTCAGCCTGTGGACGGTGTACTGGCTGTTCAAGCTGGTCACGGGCAAGGAGGGCATGGGCTATGGCGACTTCAAGCTGATGGCGATGATCGGGGCCTGGGGTGGCTGGCAGGTATTGCCGTTGACCCTGCTACTGTCGTCGGTGGTGGGGGCGCTGGCTGGGTTGTGCCTGCTGCGTCTGCGCCGGCATGCCATAGGTACGGCGATCCCGTTCGGCCCTTATCTGGCGATTGCGGGGTGGATTGCCGTGCTCTGGGGTGATGAAATATACGCTTCATACACACAACTGCTTGGATTCTGATGACCACTGCGGCCTTTACCCCCTGGATTCTCGGCCTGACCGGCGGCATTGGTAGCGGCAAGAGCGCCGCTGCCGAGCGTTTCGTCGAACTCGGCGTGCACCTGGTCGATGCCGACCAGGCGGCGCGCTGGGTGGTCGAGCCTGGCCGCCCGGCCCTGGCCAGCATCGTCGAGCGCTTCGGCGCCGGCGTGCTGCAGGCGGACGGCCAACTCGATCGTGCCGCCCTGCGCCAGCTGATCTTCGCCGACCCGGCGCAGCGCAAATGGCTGGAGCAATTGCTGCACCCGCTGATCGGGCAGGAAATTTTCAGCTACCTGGCCAAGGCGCAGTCGCCCTATGCGGTGTATGTGTCGCCGCTGCTGATCGAGTCGGGCCAGTACCAGAAGACCCAGCGGGTGCTGGTGATCGATGCGCCGCAGGAGCTGCAGGTGGCGCGTACCCTGGCGCGTGACAACACCAGCGCCGAGCAGGTGCAGGCCATTCTCAAGGCCCAGCTGGCCCGCGAGGAGCGCCTGCGCCATGCCGATGATGTGGTGGTCAATGACGGCGACCTGGCCGCGCTGCATGAGCAGATTGACCGCCTGCACCACTTTTACCTGACTTTACGAGGAGGCCAGCCATGAGCCAGCCATTGACCGTCGATTGCCCGACCTGTGGCGCACCTGTGGAATGGAACGAGAAAAGCCCGTTCCGGCCGTTCTGTTCGGACCGTTGCAAGCTGATCGATTTGGGGGCCTGGGCAGCTGAAGAGCACAAGATTCCAGGGGCGGAAGAGTCCGAGGATGAGCTGTATTCCGGGGACCTGGAGCCGCGGCATTGAGCCGATAGCAAGGTGGTTGTGCGGGCATGCCCGCCCTCATAGAACAACACATAAATCACTGATTAGCAGGGTTCTGTGGGAGCGGGCGTGCCCGCGAAACGGCAAACGCGGTGTATGGCACCGGCTCCGCCGGTGTTCGCGGGCACGCCCGCTCCCACAAGGGACTGTGAACGCTCTCGAACATTGTCCCTGTGCGACAGCGCAGCCCAAAGGGCTAGGTAATCTCCCACACAATCACCGCTCATCCTCCTTCCACGGCGCCTGCAGATACCGCGTGCGGTTAAAGGTTTCCAGCCACTCCGGGCAAAACACCACCAGTGCACTGATCACCGTGCCGTTGATGAACGCTTCGGGGAACATCATCAGCCACAGGTAGCCGACAAAATCGCTGAGCCACTCCGGCATGGCGAAGCGCCCGTCCAGCCACAACAGCCCCAGCCCGACCGACAGGCAGGCCAGCACCGTCAAGGCTGCCGGGAAGAACCCTGAACAGAAGATATACACAAACAGGTTGCGCGGCTGGGCGCGCTCCACCCCGATCGCGCACGCCTCGGCTATCAACACCGGCAGGCCAACCAGCAACAAGCCATTCACCCCCAGCGCCGCCAGGTCCTGGCGCCCCAGCACCAGCAAGCCGAGCTGGGCCATGAAGCCACCCAGCACCGCCAGTGGCCAGTCCAGCAGCAGCGTGACCGCCGTCATGCCGATGAAGTGGTACGACACCCCGGTATCGAAATCGCGCCGCACCAACCACAGCGCAAACAGGCAGAACACCGTGCCAAACAGCAGATGCTGGCGGCGCCGGTCAGTGAACAGCTCGACCCAGCCCACCCGGCTGACCGCCCAGATCAGCAACAGCACATAACCCAGCCAGCCAAGCGTAAGGGTGGTGCCGGACAACACCTGCGCGCTGATCACCTGATGAATACCCCTTGCTACCTTGTGGATAAAAACGAGTCTACACCCATTCTCCCTTCCCTTCGGCTGCGATAGGCTGGCGCCCTCACTCGATGCAGGAAGCATTGCTCATGACGGAAGGACTCAACCTCGCCCTGCTGCTGGCAGCGGCACTCAACGCCATCATTGGCGTGCTTCACCTGGCCATCATCGCCGTCGGGCCGCGTTGGTACCGTTTGTTCGGGGCTGGCGAGCGCATGGCCGTAGCCGCTGAAAAGGGCCGTTGGTACCCGGCGCTGATCACGGCCGCTATCGCCTGCGTGCTGCTGGTCTGGTCGGCCTATGCCCTGTCGGCGGCCGGGGCGATCGGGCGGCTACCCCTGCTGCTGCCGGCCATCTGCCTGATCACCCTGGTGTTCCTCGCCCGCGGCTTGCTGGCCCCCCTACTGCTGGCCGGCACCGGGCGTTCGCGACGTTTCATTGTGGTCAGCTCACTGGTCTGCCTGGGCTTCGGCCTGGTGCATTTGCTGGGGGTGGTCCAGCAGTGGCCGGTGCTGGGCTGATTTCTGCGCACAAACAGCATCTTATCGTCATCGATTAGCGTCTAAGCTTGTCCCATGGATGATTCAGACTACCTGCGCCTGCTTACTATCCAGGCCGAACAAGCCAATGCCTTTCTCTCCAACGCCCGCAAGTGGGAGCGGGAGCGTTGGGTGTGCCAACGCCTGTTGCAGGGGCTGAACATCCCCTACCGCAGCGAGGACTTCACCCCGGCCGGGCAAGAGCCGCCAGACGTGCTGTTCCGCGACGCGGCCTTCGAGGTGTTTTTCGTGCTCGACGAGGGCCGCCGGCTCAACGATGAATGGCGCGAAGAGCTGCAGCGCCGGCGCAGTGCGTTCTCCCTGGCGCAGCTGGTACGCCGTGAAGCGCGCCCGCGGCGCATCAGTGCCACCGAGCTGCTGGGGCGCCTGGCGCCGACCTTGCGCAAGAAGGCGCACAACTACCGGGAACGCGGGCTGGAGCTGAACGAGCTGGACATCATTGCCTTCGCCAGCCTCAAGCGCGAAGTACTCGACCTCAACACCCACTTCCCGCCGCCCACCGAATACCTGCGCCAGGGCTGGCGCTCGCTGTCGCTGGTGGGGCCGACCTTTGCCCGGGTGCTGTTCGCCCACCCCGACGCGCCGGACTTCCTGCGTGGCAACCTGGGCCGCAGCATTGTTTTCGACGTGGGCATCAGTCTTTGATCCACTGCAGCGAGTGTTTGCGATGGCGTACACTCGGCGCCAGAGATAGAAAGCCTTATCATTTGTTTCAAGCGCTTGCGTGAACGCTGTAGCGTTTACGCAGTCACAAACGTCTACCTGACGAGGCCCCACCATGACCAGCCGCCTGAATCCGGAAGATCAGCGTCGTGTCGATGAGTATCTGCGAGCCCCCCAGCACCAAGTCGAGCGCAGGCCCTTTCGGCCGTGGCTGCTCCTTGTGCTGGTGGTGGCCGTGACCATCGGGTTGGGTCTCATCAGCCGCCTGCTCAGTGGACTGGTGCTATGAGCTGCTTCGCGCTCGCCCTCCACTCGTGCAGTTTGCGGCCGGCCCCCGGGGCCACGCATTCCGTAAACCTTATGAGATATCCCCATGACTCATCGCATCGTGATTGTCGGCGGCGGCGCCGGCGGCCTGGAACTGGCGACCCGCCTGGGTAAAAGCCTGGGCAAGCGCAAGCAGGCCGAAATCACCCTGGTCGACGCCAACCTCACGCACATCTGGAAGCCACTGCTGCACGAAGTGGCCGCCGGCTCGCTGAACTCCTCGGAAGACGAACTGAACTACGTGGCCCAGGCCAAGTGGAACCACTTCAACTTCCAGCTGGGGCGCATGAGCGGCCTGGACCGTGAAGGCAAACAGATTCAACTGGCCGCCACCCTCGATGAAGAGGGCCGCGAGCTGCTGCCTGCGCGCACCCTGGGCTACGACACGCTGGTTATTGCCGTGGGCTCCAACACCAACGACTTCGGCACCCTGGGCGCGGCGCAGCACTGCCTGTTCCTCGACACCCGCAAGCAGGCCGAGCGTTTCCACCAGCAGTTGCTCAACCACTACCTGCGTGCCCATGCCGGTGACGTGGCAAGCGAGAAAATCAGCGTGGCCATCGTCGGCGCCGGCGCCACCGGTGTGGAACTGGCAGCCGAGCTGCACCACGCGGCCCACGAACTGGCGGCCTATGGCCTGGACCGCATCCAGCCCAAGGACATGCACATCACCCTTATCGAGGCGGGCCCGCGCGTGTTGCCGGCGCTGCCGGAGCGCATCAGCGTGCCGGTGCACAAGACCCTGGAAAAACTCGGGGTGAAGGTAATGACCAATGCCGCCGTCAGTGAAGTGACCGAGGATGGCCTGAAAACCAAGGACGGTGAAGTAATCCAGGCCAGCCTGAAGGTGTGGGCGGCGGGTATTCGTGCGCCGGGCTTCCTCAAGGACATCGATGGCCTGGAAACCAACCGCATCAACCAGCTGGTGGTGCGCCCTACCCTGCAGACCACGCGCGACGACAATATCTTTGCCTTCGGTGACTGCGCCGCCTGCCCGCAACCGGGCAGCGACCGCAACGTGCCGCCACGTGCCCAGGCGGCGCACCAGCAGGCTTCGATGCTGGCGCAGAGCCTGAAGGCGCGGCTGGAGAACAAGGCGCTGCCAACCTATGAGTACAAGGACTACGGTTCGCTGGTGTCGCTGTCGCGCTTCTCGGCGGTGGGCAACCTGATGGGTAACCTGATGGGCAGCGTGAAGCTGGAGGGCTGGCTGGCGCGGATGTTCTATGTGTCGCTGTACCGGATGCACCAGATGGCGTTGTACGGGTTCTTCCGCACGGCGTTGATGATGCTGGGTAGCAAGATTGGCCGGGGTACCGAGCCTAGGTTGAAGTTGCACTGAAGATTGCCGGGGGCGCTTTGCGCCCCTTTCGCGACACAAGGCCGCTCCCACAAACGACCGCGCGCCATGCAGGCTCACAATTCTGCCAGGCAAAAAAAAGGGCATCTCATGCGAGATGCCCTTTTTTTCATGGTGGGTCGTGTAGGATTCGAACCTACGACCAATTGGTTAAAAGCCAACTGCTCTACCAACTGAGCTAACGACCCGGAAATGGTCGGGGTGAGGGGATTCGAACTCCTGACATCCTGCTCCCAAAGCAGGCGCGCTACCGGACTGCGCTACACCCCGTGATACTTAAAGAAAAAGGGCATCTCGCTTGAGATGCCCTTTTTACATGGTGGGTCGTGTAGGATTCGAACCTACGACCAATTGGTTAAAAGCCAACTGCTCTACCAACTGAGCTAACGACCCGGAAAATGGTCGGGGTGAGGGGATTCGAACTCCTGACATCCTGCTCCCAAAGCAGGCGCGCTACCGGACTGCGCTACACCCCGAGATTGGCTCCGCGACCTGGACTCGAACCAGGGACCCAATGATTAACAGTCATTTGCTCTACCGACTGAGCTATCGCGGAACTGAACTTCGGTACATCTTTACAGCTTCGAAGCTTGTGTTAGCTTCGGTCTCTTTGGCTATCCGCTTTCGCGTTGCAGCTGCTGAGGCCGGCTATTCTACATTCTTCGTTTTGCTTGTCAACCACTTTTTTTCATTCAACTTACTGATTTGTAAGTTGTTTTGCGGTCACCGATGTTGCTGGTGATTCGCTTAGTGCCTGACAACGCGGCGTATATTAGGGGCACCCGATTTTAGATGCAAGCAAAAATTTCAAAAATTTCAGCAGGTTATCCCGGAAATTCCAAACACCCCGATTTTGCTGGTGCCGCGCTGGCCTCTTCGCGGGCTCGCCCGCTCCCACAGGGGCGGCGCAGCCCTCGAAATCTGGGCAATTCCTGTGGGAGCGGGCATGCCCGCGAAGAGGCCAGCACAGAAAAAACAGGCAAGAAAAAGCCCCGCAGATGCGGGGCTCATGGTGCAACAGATCAGCCAAAGACGATTTCGTCGCCTTCCACCTTGGCGGTAATCGCCGTCCCCGGCATGAACTTGCCTGCCAGGATCAACTGCGCCAACGGGTTTTCGATCCAGCGCTGGATCGCCCGCTTCAGCGGCCGAGCGCCGTACACCGGGTCGTAACCCACGGCAATCAGCTTGTCCAAGGCCTCCGGGCTCAGGCTCAGCGACAGTTCGCGCTCCAGCAGGCGGCTGCGCAGGCGGCCCAGCTGGATTTCGGTAATGCCGGCAATCTGCTCGCGGCCCAGCGGCTCGAACACCACCACTTCGTCGATACGGTTGATGAACTCCGGACGGAAGTGCGAACCCACCGCATCCATCACTGCCGCACGCTGCGCCTCGCGGTCACCCACCAGTTCCTGGATCTGCGCCGAGCCCAGGTTGGAGGTCATCACGATCACGGTGTTGCGGAAGTCCACGGTGCGCCCGTGGCTGTCGGTCAGGCGGCCGTCTTCCAGCACCTGCAGCAGCACGTTGAACACATCCGGGTGGGCCTTCTCCACCTCGTCCAGCAGCACCACCGAGTAGGGCTTGCGCCGTACCGCCTCGGTCAGGTAACCGCCCTCTTCATACCCGACATAGCCTGGTGGGGCGCCGATCAGGCGAGCCACGGAATGCTTCTCCATGAACTCGGACATGTCGATACGCACCATCGCCTCTTCGGTGTCGAACAGGAACTCGGCCAGCGCCTTGCACAGCTCGGTCTTGCCCACCCCGGTCGGGCCAAGGAACATGAACGAACCACTCGGCCGGTTCGGGTCGGACAGCCCGGCACGCGAACGGCGCACGGCGTTGGCCACGGCGGTTACCGCCTCGCCCTGGCCGATCACGCGCTGGTGCAGCAGCGCTTCCATCTTCAGCAGCTTTTCACGCTCGCCTTCGAGCATCTTGGCTACCGGGATGCCGGTCCACTTCGACACCACTTCGGCGATTTCTTCCTCGGTGACCTTGTTGCGCAGCAACTGGTTCTCGGTCTTGCCGTGCTGGTCGACCATCTGCAGGCTGCGCTCCAGGTCCGGGATCACCCCGTACTGCAGCTCGGCCATGCGGCTAAGGTCGCCTTTGCGACGGGCGGCTTCCAGCTCCTGGCGGGCCTGTTCGATCTTTTGCTGGATCTGCGCCGAACCCTGCACCTCGGCCTTTTCGGAGGCCCAGATTTCTTCCAGGTCGGCGTACTCACGCTCCAGCCGCTCGATTTCCTCGGTCAGCTTCTCCAGGCGTTTTTTCGCCGCTTCGTCTTCTTCCTTCTTCAGCGCCTGCGATTCCACTTTCAGCTGGATCAGGCGACGGTCCAGGCGGTCGAGCACTTCCGGTTTGGAGTCGATTTCCATGCGGATGCGGCTGGCCGCTTCGTCGATCAGGTCGATGGCCTTGTCCGGCAGCTGACGGTCGGTGATGTAGCGGTGGCTGAGCTTGGCCGCAGCGATGATGGCGCCGTCGGTGATGGCCACCTTGTGGTGCACTTCATAGCGCTCTTTCAGGCCACGCAGGATGGCGATGGTGTCCTCCTCGCTCGGTTCCTCCACCAGCACCTTCTGGAAGCGGCGCTCCAGGGCCGCGTCCTTCTCGATGAACTGGCGGTACTCGTTCAGCGTGGTGGCGCCAACGCAGTGCAGCTCGCCACGGGCCAGGGCCGGCTTGAGCATGTTGCCGGCGTCCATGGCGCCCTCGCCTTTGCCGGCGCCGACCATGGTGTGCAGCTCGTCGATGAACAGGATGATCTGGCCTTCCTGCTTGGACAGCTCGTTCAGCAGGCCTTTCAGGCGCTCTTCGAACTCACCGCGGTACTTGGCACCGGCAATCAGCGCGCCCATGTCCAGCGCCAGCAGGCGCTTGCCCTTGAGGCCGTCGGGCACTTCACCATTGATAATGCGCTGGGCCAGGCCTTCGGCGATGGCGGTTTTACCTACGCCAGGCTCACCGATCAGCACCGGGTTGTTCTTGGTGCGGCGTTGCAGCACCTGCACGGTACGGCGGATTTCGTCGTCACGGCCAATCACCGGGTCCAGCTTGCCTTCTTCGGCACGCTTGGTCAGGTCGACGGTGTACTTGTCCAGCGCCTGGCGCGATTCCTCGGCGTTGGCGTCGTTCACGGCCGCGCCACCACGCAGGTTGTTGATGGCGTTTTCCAGGGCTTTCTTGGTCACGCCCTGGCCCAGCAACAGCTTGCCGAGCTTGCTGTTCTCGTCCATGGCGGCGAGCAGCACCAGCTCGCTGGAAATGAACTGGTCGCCCTTCTGCTGGGCCAGGCGGTCGGCCTGGTTGAGCAGGCGCGCCAGGTCCTGCGACATGTTCACGTCGCCGGTGGGGTTCTGGATTTTGGGTAGCTGGTCGAGTTCTTTCACCAGCGCCTGGCGCAGGCTGTTGATGTCGAAGCCAACCTGCATCAGCAGCGGCTTGATCGAACCGCCCTGCTGCTCGAGCAGTGCCTGCAACAGGTGCACGGGCTCGATGGCGGGGTGGTCCATGCCAACGGCCAGGGACTGGGCATCGGATATTGCAAGCTGCAGCTTGCTGGTCAAACGGTCTATTCGCATGGGGTACCTTCCTTTAAAGGGCAGGTCGGAGCGATGGACAGCGCCTGTTTATGAAGAAACCTGCCTGAGATGACCTTATAGATAAGGCTGATTCTGGAAGATTCAAGCGTAGCGGGGTTGACCGGGGTCAACCTGCTGGATTAGCGGAGGGCCATTCGCGGGCATGCCCGCTCCCACAGGTACTGCACCGCCTTCGAATACTGTGCCCCCCTGTGGGAGCGGGCGAGCCCGCGAAGAGGCCGGTACAGGCTAGCGAGGCTCCAGCCACACCAGGGAAGCAAACCGCCCACCCTGCGGGGTACGGCGATAGGAGAAGAACCGCTCATCACTGACCGTGCACCAGCCACCACCATACACGGCAGTCACGCCACGGGCGGCCAGGCGAATGCGCGCCAGCTCATAGATGTCGGCCATCAGCTTGCCCGGCCGGGCACCCTCGACAAAGGCCCTGGCCGCATCCGGGTGCACCGCCGTAAAGGCATCACGCACTTCCAGCCCCACTTCGAACGCCTGCGGGCCAATCGCCGGCCCCAACCACACCAGCACCTCTTCGGGCGGCAGTGACAGGCGATCCAGGGTAGCCTCCAGCACACCACCGGCCAGCCCGCGCCAGCCAGCATGCGCCGCCGCCACGCGGGTACCGGCCCGGTCGCAGAACAGCACAGGCAGGCAATCGGCAGTCATCACGGCGCAGGCGATGCCAGGCTGGTCGGTCCAGCTGGCGTCGGCCTCGGCCACCACGGCCGGCTCGGCATCCGCCACCACCAGCCCGTGCACTTGCTTGAGCCAGGCCGGCTGGATGGCGAATTCGTCGCTCAGGCGACGACGGTTCTCGGCCACCGCGGCAGGGTCGTCCCCTACATGGTCGCCAAGGTTGAAGGTTTCATAGGGCGGCAGGCTGATGCCGCCCTGGCGGGTGGTGACACAGGCGCGCACCGAGGCCGGGGCCGGCCAGTCGGGGAACAGCAGCGACTGGGTCAGGCCGCTCATCCGATAAAGCTCTCGCGGTCCTGGTTCAGCAGCGACAGCAACCAGACGAAGTCATCCGGCAGCGGCGATTCCCACTTCATGACTTCACCGGTAATCGGGTGGGCCAATGCCAGGAAGCGCGCATGCAGTGCCTGGCGCGGGAAGGTTTTCACCGCCTCGACCATGGTCGGGCTGGCGGCCGGCGGAATGCGGAAGCGCCCGCCGTAGGTCTGGTCGCCGACCAACGGGAAGCCGACGTGGGCCATGTGCACGCGAATCTGGTGGGTACGGCCGGTTTCCAGCTTGACCCGCACGTGGGTGTGCGAGCGGAAGCGCTTGAGCACACGGTAGTGGCTGACCGCCGGCTTGCCGCCGTCGGTGACCGCCATGCGCTGGCGCATGCCGCCGTGGCGGCCGATCGGGGCATCGATCTTGCCGCCGGCAGTGACCACGCCAATCACGATGCACTCGTAGATGCGGCTGACCTTGCGCGCCTGCATCTGCTCGACCAGCCGGGTCTGCGCCTGCAAGGTCTTGGCCACCACCATCAGGCCGGTGGTGTCCTTGTCCAGGCGGTGGACGATACCGGCGCGCGGTACGTTGACGATGTCAGGCACGTGGTGCAGCAGTGCATTGAGCAACGTCCCGCTGGCATGCCCGGCGGCCGGGTGCACAACCAGCCCGGCAGGCTTGTTGATCACCATGATATGGTCGTCTTCGTAGACGATATCCAGCTCGATATCTTCGGCGACCCACTCGCCCTGGGCCTCTTGCTCGGCCTCCAGGACAAGTTGCGAGCCACCATGGACGAGGTCTCGAGGGCGCACCACGGCACCGTCGACCGTCAGGCGGCCTTCTTTGATCCACGAAGTCAGCCGGGAACGCGAGTACTCGGCGAACAATTGGGCGGCGACCTGGTCGAGGCGTTGACCGCCCAGTTCGGACGGCACCTCTGCGCTAAGTTGAATGATCTCGGACATGCTCGATTCGGCGGGCGCACAGCCTTTGGTTTCGGCTGCGAGCTTGTGGTTAAATACGACTTCTTTTGTCCCGGGGTTGGCCGGGGCGCTCATCATAACAGGACGGCACCGCCCAAGACAGCGGCCGTCAAAGGGACGCAAGCCGCCATGCAAGTGAAACACCTGCTGCTGATCGCCATCCTCGGGCTCACCGCGGCCTGTTCCTCCAATAAGGAAGTGATTGACGAGAACCTCAGCGAGGCCGAGCTGTACCAGCAGGCACAAGCTGACCTGGACAACTCCAGCTACACCAGTGCCGTGAACAAGCTCAAGGCCCTGGAGTCGCGCTACCCGTTCGGCCGCTATGCCGACCAGGCGCAGCTCGAGCTGATCTACGCCAACTACAAGAACTCCGAGCCCGAGGCGGCCAAGTCGGCGGCCGAGCGCTTTATCCGCCTGCACCCGCAGCACCCGAACGTCGACTACGCCTACTACCTCAAGGGCCTGACCTCGTTCGACCAGGACCGTGGCCTGGTGGCGCGCTTCCTGCCGCTGGACATGACCAAGCGTGACCCGGGTGCTGCCCGCGACTCGTACAACGAGTTCGCCCAGCTGACCAGCCGCTTCCCCAACAGCCGCTACGCGCCCGACGCCAAGCAGCGCATGATCTACCTGCGCAACCTGCTGGCTTCGTACGAAATCCATGTGGCCGACTACTACCTGAGCCGCCAGGCCTATGTAGCCGCTGCCAACCGTGGCCGCTACGTGGTGGAGAACTTCCAGGAAACCCCATCGGTCGGCGACGGCCTGGCGGTGATGGTCGAGGCGTACCAGAAGATGCACCTGGACGAACTGGCCGCCACCAGCCTGGAAACCCTCAAGCTCAACTACCCGGACCACCCGAGCCTGGTCGATGGCGAGTTCCAGCCCAAGCAGACCGAGTCTGACGGCCGCGGCTGGCTGTCCAAGGCCACCCTGGGCCTGATCGAAACCGACGCCCCGCTGCCGCCGGGCGAAACCCGCGCCAACCAGGACGTGGTCAAGCAGTTCCAGGACGCGCGTGACGAGATGCCACGCGAGTTGCTGCCGACGGACGAGAACGGTGACCCGATCGTGCCGGAAGGGCCGAAGGAAGCCGAGAAGGACCGCTCCTGGTTCAGCTACATGACCTTTGGTCTGTTCGACTGATACACAGCGCTACATGAAAGGGAGGCCTCGGGCCTCCCTTTTTTGTTGGCCGCGTCCTAGACTGTCGGCTTCTTCAACCGACAAGCTGGACACCATGGTTCGCCTACTTTTCTGGATCGCCCTGATCGCCGCCGCGTTCTGGCTGTGGCGCAAGTTCAAAGCCAGCCAACAGTCGCACCCCGAGGCGAAGCTGGATGCGCCGCTGAAGATGGTGCGCTGCGCCCATTGCGGCGTGCACCTGCCCAATGACCGGGCACTGCAGCAGGGCAACGAGTGGTATTGCAGCCAGGCGCACCTGCAGCAAGGCCCAGGCCGCCAGAACTGAACCTGAATCACCTGAACCCCTTCGCGGGCACGCCCGCTCCCACAGGAACCCTGCAGGCCTTGGGCCTTTTGCAGTACCTGTGGGAGCGGGCGTGCCCGCGAAGAGGCCAGTGAATCCAACATCACTTATCCCTCCCCGACCCTTTCGCACCATTTGCGACCCCTCCCCCACCGCCAGCATTGACCCGCCCCGGCAAAACTCGCTAAATCCTATTTATCCGCATAAATATGAAAAATAGCGAAATGCTCAAACCCAAACGCAAGCGCCAGAAGCTGTCCGATGTGATCGTCGAATCGGTAAAGCGCTCGATCGTCACCGAAGCACTGCACCCCGGCGACCGCCTGCCTACCGAGCGTGAGCTGATGGAGCATTTCGAATGCTCCAAGGGCACCGCCCGCGAAGCGCTCAAGGCGCTTGAGGTCGAGGGCCTGGTCAGCACGCGCACCGGCCCGAGCGGTGGCGCCTACCTCAATGAAGTAGGCACCGAACCTGCCAGCCGCGCGCTGCGCAACTACCTGCACTTCCAGCACCTGGACGGCGAGCAGGTGTACCAGCTGCGCAAGGTCATCGAGGTGGAACTGGCGGTGTCGGTGATGGGCAAGCTGAGCGAAGCCGACTACGCCGCGCTGCAGGCCAACATCGACTTCTGCAGCGCACCGGAAGACAGCGAGGAAGGCCAGCGTGAACAGCGCCTGGCGGAGCTGGAGTTCCACACCCTGCTGGCCGATCGCTGCTCCAACCCGTTGCTGCGTTTCATGGCGGTGTTCCTCAACGACCTGCTGCGCGACCTGGTGGTGCTGAAAAAGGCCTACCTGCCCAAGCGCCAGCAGTTCGCCGCCGCCAACATCGCCTACCACAAGCAACTGCTCACCGCCCTGCGCGCCAGCGACGAGCCCGCCGTCCGCCGGCTGATGCACGAACACATGTGCGACGCCGAACACCACATGACCGCGCTGGAAGGCGAGGTTGCCCGCAATTTCCTGCTGGAGTTCGAACACCACCACTGATCCGCCTGGAAAGAGGCCTGCACACAGGCCCGGCCGTACCCGCTTTGTCATTGCCACTCCTGCCTAATAACCACAACCAAGGAGTTACTCATGCAAAGACGTACCCTGCTCAAGGCAGGCCTTGCCCTGGGTGCCTTAGGTAGCCTCCCTTTGGGGGCGCACCGGGCATTCGCCGACCAACCGTTGACCTTCTATGGGCTCAAGTCGATGTCTGGCGCCTTCGCCAGTTACGGCAAGTACGCCGACATGGGCTCGCGTCTGGCCATCGCCGAACACCCGCAACTGCTCGGCCACCCGCTCAAGTACAAGGTCATCGACACCGAAGGCAACGCCGGCAAGGCGGTGCGCAAGGTGCAGGAAGCCATCGGCCAGGATGGCGCACGCTTCTTCCAGGGCTGCACCCTGTCGTCCTCGGCACTGGCGGTGTCGAAGGAAATCCACAAGGCCGGCGGCGTGTTCATGACGCCTGTGGGCGCCGACGAAATCACCGGCAAGGACTGCAACGCCTCGACCTTCCGCTGGTCGGTACCCACCTACGGCGCCATCCGCGAAACGCTGGTGCCGATGATTCGCCAGCTGCCCCAGGCCAGGCGCTGGTACACCATCACCCCGCAATACGTGTTCGGCGATGCCCTGCTGGACAATGCCCGCAAGGTGTTCGCCGAGCTCGGCGTGGAACACATCGGCAACAGCTACCACTCGCTGCAGGAGCAGGAGTTTTCCGGCTACCTGACCAACGCCATCGCCGCCAAGCCCGACGTGCTGGTGCTGCTCAACTTTGGTAGCCAGGCATCCAACGCCCTGCGCCAGGCCGTGAACTTCGGCATCAAGGAGCGCATGAAAGTGCTGATGGTGTGGTCCGCCGGCCTCGACCAGTTCCAGGAGCTGGGCAGCGACGTGCTCGAAGGCGTGTACCTGGGCGCGCAGTACTGGCACCAGGTCGATACGCCGCTGAACAAACAACTGGTCGCGGCCACCCGCAAGGCCTATGGCATCAACCCCAACTACCCGCTGGCGGCCGACTACATCGGCACCAAGGTCATGCTCGAAGCCATCATCAAGGCCGGCAACCTGGATGGTGCGGCCGTGTCCGCGGCGCTGCAGGGCATGCGCTTCCAGGGCCCGACCGGTGAAGAACTGATCCGCCCGGGCGACCACCAGGTGCTCAAGGATTACTACCTGCTGCGCGGCAAGCCCCAGGGGCAGATGCGCGACGAGGACGACCTGGCCGAAGTCATCAGTTCGGGCCGCTCGTTCGTCGAAGTCGACCAAACCGGTTGCGCCCTGGCCTGAAGCCGCGGCGTCAGTCACTCACACTCGTACAGGCAGCCGCGCCGCGCGCTGTCGAGGGCACCCTCATGCTCGATTTGTACCTGTTCCAACTGCTCAACGGCCTGGGCCTGGGGATGATCTACTTCCTCATCGCCGTGGGCCTGACGATCATTTTCGGCCTGCTCAACTTCGTAAACTTTGCCCACGGCGCGTTTTTCCTGCTGGGCGCCTACCTGTGCTACACCGCCGTGGCCATTACCGGCAACTTCTGGCTTGCCCTGCTGATCGCCCCCCTGGTGGTGGCGGCGCTGGCCTGGGCAGTCGAGCGCCTGCTGATCAAGCGCATCTACCACCTGCCACACACGTTCCAGATCCTTGTCACCCTTGGTATCGCGCTGATCATCCAGGAAGCTTCGGTACTGATCTGGGGCCCGGTGGGCAAGAACATCGCGGTGCCGCCGGAGCTGCGCGGGGTGCTGATCGTCGGTGATTTCATCTACCCCTACTACCGGCTGTTCCTGATCGGTTTCGCCGCGCTGATCGGCCTCGGCCTGTGGCTGCTGCTGGAGCGCACCCGCTTCGGCGCCCTGGTGCGGGCCGGCAGCGAAAGCACCGAAACCGTGTCACTGCTGGGTACCAACATCTTCCGCCTGTTCTCCCTGACTTTCGCCCTGGGCGTGGGCCTGGCCGGCGTGGCGGGCGTGCTGTTCGCACCGCTGCGTGGCGCCCAGCCCTTCGTCGGCCCGGAAATCCTCGGCATCGCCTTCGTGGTGGTGGTGATCGGCGGCATGGGCTCGTTCGGCGGTGCACTGGTCGGCGGCCTGCTGGTGGGTGTGGTGCAAAGCATGATGACCAGCCTCTGGCCGCAAGGCGCCAGCCTGATGATCTACGGCGCCATGGCCGCCGTGATCCTGGTCCGTCCCTATGGCCTGTTCGGGAGAGCCTGAGATGAGCGAGAAAAACCCTTTGCCAGTCGCCAAGGGCCGCGCACCGGCCCTGCTGTTGCTGGTGGTCGCCAGCCTGGTGGCGCTGCCACTGCTGCTGCCATCGGCCACCCTGGCCACCGAGATCCTGATCTTTGCCCTGGCGGCGCTGGCCTGCAACCTGCTGCTCGGTTACACCGGCCTGCTGTCGTTCGGCCAGGGCATCTTCTTTGGCGTGGGCGCCTATGGCGCAGCGCTGCTGATGATCCACTTGCAGTGGGGCCTGTTCGCCGCGCTGCTGGGCGCAGCCGTGTTCGGTGCCTTCCTGGCGCTGCTGGTCGGTGCCCTGGCGATCCGCCGCACGGGCATCTACTTCGTCATGCTGACCCTGGCCTTCAGCCAGATGGCCTACTTCCTGGCCTACACCCTCAGCGGCTGGACCGGCGGTGACAACGGCCTGCTCGATGTGCCCCGGCCCAATATCGAAATAGCCGGCCATGTGCTGGTCGACCTGGCCGACCCACGGCACTTCTATGTGTTCGTCGCGGTGCTGTTCCTGCTGATCTTTGCCGGCGCCTTGCGGGCGATCCGCTCGCCATTCGGCAGCACCCTGCTGGCCATCCGCGAAAACGAGACCCGCGCCGCAGCCATCGGCTACGACACCCGCCACTTCAAGATCCTGGTGTTCATGCTGTCTGGGGCCATCACCGGTATCGCCGGGGCGCTGTACGCCATGCTGCTGCACTTTGCGCCGCTGTCGAACATCGACCTGATGATGAGCGAGAACATCCTGATCATGACCATCGTCGGCGGCACCGGCTCGCTGTTCGGCTCGCTGCTGGGGGCCGGCGCCATCGTGTTGCTGGGTGATGTGTTGTCAGAACTGTGGCCGCGCTGGCTGATGCTGCTGGGGGTGATCCTGATCCTGGTGGTGGTGTTCATGCGTGGCGGCCTGTGGGGCGGCCTGGCCGCACTGGGCAAACGCCTGCTGGCTACCCGCAACGCCAATGACAAACCCCAGGCCAAGACCAAGGAGACCCTGTGATGAGCGACTACCTCCTGGAAACCCGCCAGCTGGAGCTGGCCTACGGGCCGTTCAAGGCGGTTGCGGGCGTCGACCTCAAGGTCCGCGCAGGCTCCATCCACACCATCATCGGCCCCAACGGCGCCGGCAAGACCAGCCTGTTCCACTGCCTGACCGGCGAGCGCCAGGCCACCGCGGGCAAGATCCTGTTCAACGGCCAGGACATCATCCGCAAGCCGTCCCACGGGCGCGTGGCCCTGGGCATGGCCCGTTCGTTCCAGCTCACCAGCCTGTTCCAGAACCTGTCGGTACGCGAGAACCTGCGCCTGGCCGCCCAGGGCCGCGATGGCCTGGGTGCGCTGAACTTCTGGCGTAGCGTCGAGCACAAGCGCAGCCACTGGAACACTGCCGACCAGGTGCTGGAGCGCCTGAAGCTGACTGCCCGCGCCGAGACCCTGGCCGGCGAGCTGTCGCACGGCCAGCAACGGGTGCTGGAGGTGGGCATGTCGATCTGCGCCAAACCTGCACTGCTGATGCTCGACGAGCCCACTTCGGGCATGGGCATCGACGACATCCCGGTGATGACCGACCTGATCAGCGACCTTGGCCGTGACCATACCGTACTGCTGATCGAGCACAACATGAGCATCGTCATGTCGATCAGCCAGTGCATTACGGTGATGAGCCACGGCCAGATCCTGGTCGAGGGTACCCCTGAACAGGTGCGCAACGACGAGCGTGTCCGCACCGCCTACCTTGGAGAGGCCGCCTGATGCTCAATGTCGATTCGATCCATTCCTACTACGACAAGAGCCATGTGCTCGAAGGCGTCTCGCTCAAGGTCGAGGCTGGCGAACTGGTGACCCTGCTGGGGCGCAACGGTGCCGGCAAGACCACCACCCTGCGCAGCATCCTCGGCATCGTCCGCCCACGGCAGGGGCAGATCAGCTTCAACGGCCAGCAGCTGGTCGGCCGTGAAATCTTCGATATCGCCCGGCTCGGCATTGCCCTGGTGCCGGAGCACCGCGGCATCTTTCGCCAGCTCAGCGTGGAGGAAAACCTGAGGATTGCCGTACGCAAGGACAGCCGCTGGCAACTGGAAGATGTGTACAGCATGTTCCCCCGGCTGAAGGAACGGCGCCGCAACGGCGGTTTCGCCCTTTCCGGCGGCGAACAGCAGATGCTGGCCATCGCCCGCGCCCTGCTCAACGGGCCGAAGTTGCTGATCCTCGACGAACCGACTGAAGGCCTGGCCCCGGTGATTGTCGACGAGCTCGTGAAAATTTTGCGGCGGATCAAGGACGAAGGCCTGTCGATCCTGCTGGTGGAGCAGAACCTGATGGTCTGCGACGCCCTGGCTGACCGCCATTACGTGCTGGAGCAGGGTCGGGTTGCCTACCAGGGCAGTGCGGCGCAGTTCCGCGAGGACCCGAGTATCAAGAACCGTTACCTGGCCCTTAGCGCCTGACCCGGATCCGTTTTCTGTACCGGCCTCTTCGCGGGCTTGCCCGCTCCCACAGGGTTCTCACCACTCTCAGGCCTGTGGAGTACCTGTGGGAGCGGGCAAGCCCGCGAAGAGGCCGGCACAAGCAACCTAGTCATTTCAGGAGAGATGAACCATGAACACCCGCATCGATCCCTCGCAGCACCTGCTCGGCCAGGGCCCGCTGGTCAACCGCGAACGCCTCTGGCAATCGCTGATGGACCTGGCCCGCCTCGGCGCCACCGCCAAGGGTGGCGTCTGCCGCCTGGCCCTGACCGACCTCGACCGCCAGGCACGCGACCTTTTCGTGCGCTGGTGCGAAGAAGCCGGCTGCACCGTCAGCATCGACGCCATCGGCAACATCTTCGCCCGCCGCCCCGGGCGCAACCCGGCGCTGCCGCCGGTGATGACCGGCAGCCACATCGACACCCAACCCACCGGCGGCAAGTTCGATGGCTGCTACGGCGTCATGGCCGGCCTCGAGGTGCTGCGCACCCTGAACGACCTGAACCTGACCACCGAAGCGCCGCTGGAAGTGGTGGTGTGGACGAACGAGGAAGGTTCGCGCTTCCCGCCATGCATGATGGGCTCGGGGGTGTTCGCCGGCAAGTTCGGCCTGCAGGAGACCCTGGCCAAGGTCGACGACCAGGGCCTGTCGGTAGGTGCGGAGCTCCAGCGCATCGGTTACGCCGGCCCGCGCGTGCCCACCGGGCATGCCGTCGGCGCCTACTTCGAGGCGCATATCGAGCAGGGCCCGGTGCTGGAAGACCAGCGCACCACCATTGGCGTGGTCCAGGGCTGCCTGGGGCAGAAATGGTTCGACCTGGTACTGACCGGCGTCGAGGCCCACGCCGGCCCCACCCCGATGCACCTGCGCAAGGATGCCCTGGTCGGTGCCGCCGAGGTGGTAGCTGCGGTCAACCGCGTGGCCCACGCCCACCAGCCGCATGCCTGCGGCACCGTCGGCTGCCTCAACCTGCACCCGGGCTCGCGCAATGTCATTCCGGGGCAGGTGCAGATGACCATCGACCTGCGCCACCTCGACCCCGAGCACCTCGCCGCCATGGTCAGCGAGGTGCTCACGGCCATAGAAACCAGCACGGCGAAACACGGGCTGAGTTTCGAGCTGACGCCAACGGCCGACTTCCCGCCGCTGTACTTCGCCGAGCAGTGCGTTGACGCCGTGCGCCAAGGCGCGCGGGAACTGGGCCTGAGCCACATGGATATCGTCAGCGGCGCCGGCCACGACGCGATCTTCCTGGCCGAACTGGGCCCAGCCGGGATGATCTTCGTGCCCTGCGAGGGCGGCATCAGCCACAACGAAATCGAAAATGCCGCGCCACAGGACCTGGCCGATGGCTGCGACGTGCTGCTGCGCGCCATGTTCCAGGCCGCCAATACGGGGGCCCGTTGAGATGACCCGGAAAACCGCGATTGGCGAGTTCACCGCCGCCGAACTGCTCGAGTTGTACCAGCGCCGCCAACTGTCCCCGGTCGAGGTGATCGACGATGTGCTGGCGCGCATCGACCTGCACAACCCGGCGGTCAACGCCTATTGTCATGTCGACGGCGAAGGTGCCCGCGCCGCCGCACGCGCCAGCGAACAGCGCTGGCAGCGTGGCGAGCCCTGCGGTCGGCTGGATGGCGTGCCCGCCTCGATCAAGGACCTGACCCTGACCCGGGGCATGCCCACCCGCAAGGGCTCGCGCACCACCTCGGGCGCCGGGCCGTGGGAAGTCGATGCGCCCTTCACCGCCTTCATGCGTGAGGCCGGCGCTGTATTGGTGGGCAAGACCACCACGCCGGAGTTCGGCTGGAAGGGGGTGACCGACAACCCGCTGTACGGCATCACCCGCAACCCCTGGGATACCCGGCTGACCGCTGGCGGCTCGTCCGGTGGTGCCGCGGCTGCAGCCGCACTGAACCTGGGCGTGCTGCACCAGGGCAGCGATGCCGGCGGCTCGATCCGCATCCCGTGCGCCTTTACCGGCACGTTCGGCATCAAGCCAACCTTCGGCTACGTACCGCAATGGCCTGCCAGTGCCATGACCGTGCTGTCGCACCTGGGGCCGATGACGCGCACCGTCGACGATGCGGTACTGATGCTCGACTGCGTCGCCCGCCCCGATGCCCGTGACGGGCTCGCCGGCGCCCCCCGGCAGGCGCCGTGGCTGGGCCAGGAACAGGACCTGAGCGGCCTGCGCATCGCCTACAGTGCCAACTTCGGTTACGTGCAGGTAGACCCGCAGATCCAGGCACTGGTGGCCCAGGCCGTGCAGCGCCTGGCACGGCTGGGCGCACAGGTTGAGGAAGTCGACCCGGGGTTCGGCGACCCGCTGGAGACGTTCAATACCCTGTGGTTTGCCGGGGCGGCGCGGTTGGCCAGTGCGCTCAGCGATGAACAGCGAGCGCTGCTTGACCCAGGGCTGCGCTGGATTGCCGAACAGGGGGCGCGGACCAGCCTGGGCGAATACACCCAGGCTCTGGAGGCTCGGGCAGCGTTGATCGCCAGGATGAATGCCTTCCACCAGCGCTATGACGTGCTGGTATCGCCGATGCTACCGCTGGTGGCATTCGAGGCCGGGCACAATGTGCCGCCTGGATCGGGGATGGCGCAGTGGATGGAGTGGACGCCGTTCAGTTACCCCTTCAACCTGACCCAGCAACCGGCGGCTTCGGTGCCGTGCGGGTTCACCCGCGAGGGGTTGCCGGTGGGGCTGCAGGTGGTGGCCGGGCGCTTTGCCGATGAGCAGGTGCTGCGGGTGTGCAAGGTGTACGAGCAGCATTACCCGAGCCGGCACTTGCAGGCACCGATTACCGGCTGAAATGTCTACTGGCCTCTCCGGCCCTTTCGCGGGTAAACCCGCTCCCACAGGGATCGCACAGTTTTCGAAACCTGTGATGTACCTGTGGGAGCGGGTTTACCCGCGAAGAGGCCCTCAGTTCAACCGCCCGGCTGGCGCATACGGCGCCGGGTCGATGATCGGCTCACCCCCGGTCAGCAAATCGGTAAACAGCTGGCAGGAAGCCGGTGCCAGCACCAGCCCGTTGCGGTAATGCCCGCAGTTCAGCCACAACCCCGCATGCCCCGGCACCGGCCCGATGTACGGAATACCTTCCGGCGACCCCGGCCGCAGCCCGGCCCAGTGCGCCACCACCTCGGCCCCTTCAAGCCCAGGCAATAATTCCACCGCCGACGCCTTCAGGCTTGCCAGCGCGTTCTCGGTCGGGGTCTTGTCATACCCGGCATGCTCCAGCGTGCTGCCCACCAGAATATGCCCATCACGCCGCGGGATCGCATAGCGCCCCTTGGCCAGCACCATGCTCGGCAGGAAGTCTTCGTCGCACTTGAACAAGATCATCTGGCCCTTCACCGGCTCAACCGGCAGCTCAAGGCCAAGCGTGCGCAGCAGGTCGCCACTCCAGGCGCCGGCACTGAGCACCACTTCATCCGCCGCCAGCACACCATCTGCCGTCTGCACACCGGTCACGCGACCGCCTTGCTGGACGAAGCCGGTAATCTGGCAGTGCTCACGCAAGGTCACGTTAGGCAACGCCAGCAACGCAGCCTTGAGCGACTTCACCAGGCGCGGGTTACGCACGTTGGCCACGCCGGCCATGTAGATGGCACGCTTGAAGCCCGGCCCCAGCACCGGCACCGCGTCATAGGCCGCCGAGATATCCACCGCACTCAGCGGCCGTTGCTCGCGCTCGGCCCAGGCCAGCGCTTCGGCCTCGTCGTCCAGGTCGAGCCAGTACAGGCCGGTGGTGTGAACTTCCGGGTCGACACCGGTGCTGGCGAACAAGCGCTCGCCCAGCTGTGGATAAAAGTCCTGCGACCAGTGTGCCAAGGCAGTCACAGCCGGGCTGTAGCGCCACGGGTACAGCGGCGAGACGATGCCACCGCCAGCCCAGGACGACTCGCGGCCGACTTCCCCCTGATCACACACCACCACCTGCCCGACCTTCGCCGCCAGGTTGAATGCTGTCAGCAGGCCGATCACCCCACCGCCGACCACCACTACTTGCTTGCTCATCTGTCGATCCAACACCTGAAGTAAATCCGCGATGCACCGGGCATCATTCAACCTTCAGCTTCCCCAGCAGTGCACGCTGCCGGCAACGGCCCCCGGATTGCGCCGCACGCCGGCCTGGTCGAGCTGGAAATCGCCACAGCGGTCCTGCGCCATCAGCCCGCTCGGCAGCCGCCGGGCGTGCAGCGTGAAGGTGTCGCTGTCGCGCCGGGCCTGCAGGCTGTAATAGCGGGTACCGCCGGGCAAGGCCGGGTCGCCCTCGACATATTGGCCAGTGCGTACACGGTGGCGCTCCAGGCGCAGGGCGGCATCATGCAGCAGGCCGACCACTTCGCTGCGTGCAGCCCGCCGTAACTGGTCGCTGTAACTGGGGTAGGCAATGGCTGCCAGAATGCCGGTCACGGCCAGTACAATCAACAACTCGATCAGGCTCAAGCCTTGCTGCATGTCAGTCTCCTCGCAATCTCTGCCGCCAGGCAATGCGCCGGGTTGTATCGCCGTCCATGGCATAGACCGCTTCCAGCACATGCCGGGACCGGGTTTGCAGGCTGACGGCGGTGACTCGGTAAAGGGTGACCTGCTGCCCTACCGGCATATGCGCGGCGCGAGTGCTTGGGCCCAGGTTCTGTAGATGGAAGTAACCGGATTTCGTGTGCTGCCACTGCCCCCGCAGCTCATGCGGCCGGGTTGGCGGAAGGCAGGCCGTGCAGGGATCAGGGGGGGCCCGATCAAGTTCGCTCGCCCCTGCCTGCAAGGTGGCCTCAGCCTCTTCGAACGCCAGCAGGCCATCATGCAGGTCGCCGGCCATACGTGTTTCAACCACAGCTTCGCGCAAAGCCGAGGCCGTCAGCAAACCTAGCAGCAGGCTCAACACCAGCGCCAACAGCAACACGACACCGCGTTGACGCTTCATGGCGCCGGTACCGGGTTGCGCAACGCCACGCTCAGTTCATGATGTTGCTCGAGCCTGAGCGTGGGCTCGTATAACGTCAGGGCAATATCTATTCGCTCTCCATGCGACGTTTGCACACGTTCGAAACGCGCCGCTCGCACGTTCTCGACCAACGGCTGAAAATGTTTTCCTCGCTTGAACTTCAGCGTACTGCCCTGAAGCTGATAAACGTACTTGCTGATGGGGTACGCCAACGGGTATCGCTCATCGCGCTCTGCTTGCACGAGCACCTCCCCGATACAGTCCGTCTGCAAAAGCCAGTCACTCTTGCCGGCCTGTCCGGGCAATTCAGCCACCACCAGGCTCAGGGTGCCGGTATCAACATCCAGCGGGCGGGCGAACGCCAGCTGAGCGCCCGTTGCCTTGAAGTCGCCGGGCGCAATCCGCAGGCAACCAAACATCCCTGCCATGCGGATATCCTGCGCCATGCGCAGCAATGCCAGGCGCGCCTCATCCTGCATGCGTACTGCCGCGCTTTGCAGCCGCCAGGCATGGTGGGCCGAGGTGAATAGCTGGCTGGTGGCCGCCAACAGCAGCAACCCGATAGTCAGCGCCAGCATCAGCTCAAGCAAGCCGAAACCACGCTGGGCGCAACTCATGGCCGCCCCCTTTCCCGCTCACTGTGCGCCGCCATCGCCGCCTGCCCATCGCGGCGCGCGCTGTCGCTAGCCTGCAATGCCTGCAGTTGCAGGCCTGCCGCTGCGAACATGCCCACGCCCACGACCACTATGGCCAATAACACTTCGAGGAGCGTCATGCCCCGTTGCCTGGCGTACATCCCTGCACCTCCTGCGACTTTTCCCGCAATGGCATTGAACCCGGGCGACTGGACCACTTGTCCAACGACCGTGAAGCTACAGCCAAGCACTTCCAGGGAAGAATGCACGGTGAAGCAACGGGGTGTAACACTGATACAAATGTTGTCGGCCTTGGCGGTGGCCGTATTGCTGACTCAGCTCGGCATGCCGGCCTACGCCAGGTTGAGCGATGACCTGCACAGGGCGGCGGCTGCGCGTGACCTGGCGCAGGCGCTGCGCAGTGCGCGCAGCCATGCCATGCTGCAAAGCCAGCCGGTGCTGGTGCAGGCGCTGGATGGCAATTGGGGGAATGGTTGGCGGGTAGTGCTGGAGCATAACCGGCAGGTGCTGCGCGAGCAGCGTCTTTCACGGCCGCTGAATATCACCAGCAATGGCGGCGCACAACTGAAGTTCAGTGCGCAAGGGGTGCCGCTGGGGCCGAACAACAACTGGTTTGGTTCAACGATGGAGGTTTGCGAGCGCTTGACCGCAACTAGCCGGTATCAAGTGGTGCTGGCATCAACTGGCAGGGTCAGGGTGCTTACGGAAGAGCCAAAAGACTCCCGATGCAAAGACACCTCCAGCTAGCATACGTGGTCGTTGTGGGAGCGGCCTTGTGTCGCGAAAGGGCTGCAAAGCAGCCCCAGGATTTCAGCGTTGGAGCTGATATTGCCGGGGCCGCTTTGCGGCCCTTTCGCGACACAAGGCCGCTCCCACATAAAACAGCACCAGGTGGGGGCCGTTTCAGATCAGCGAGCGAACCCGCAGCTCTTTGGGCATTGAGAAGGTGATGTTTTCCTCCCGCCCATCCAGCTCCTCAGCGCCAGTGGCGCCCCAGGCCTTGAGCTGCTCGATCACGCCACGCACCAGCACTTCGGGGGCCGAAGCACCGGCGGTGATGCCAATTCGCGCCGCCTGGTCGAACCAGCCACGTTGCAGGTCCTCGGCACCGTCGATCAAATAGGCCGGGGTGCCCATGCGCTCGGCCAGCTCGCGCAGGCGGTTGGAGTTGGAGCTGTTCGGGCTGCCCACCACCAGCACCACGTCGCACTCGTCCGCCAGCTGCTTGACCGCGTCCTGGCGGTTCTGGGTGGCATAGCAGATGTCGTCCTTGCGCGGGCCGCCAATGTTCGGGAAGCGCGCACGCAGGGCATCAATGACACGGCTGGTGTCGTCCATCGACAGCGTGGTCTGGGTAACAAAGGCCAGGTGGTCCGGGTCGCGCACCTGCAGGTTGGCAACATCTTCCTCGTCTTCGACGAGGTAGATGGCACCGCCGTTGCTGGCGTCGTACTGGCCCATGGTGCCTTCGACTTCCGGGTGCCCTTCGTGGCCGATGAGAATGCACTCGCGGCCGTCGCGGCTGTACTTGGCCACTTCGATGTGCACCTTTGTCACCAGCGGGCAGGTGGCATCGAACACTTTCAGGCCACGGCCAGCGGCTTCCTGGCGCACGGCCTGGGAAACGCCGTGGGCACTGAAGATGACGATGACATCGTCCGGCACCTGGTCCAGCTCTTCAACGAAGATGGCACCACGGTTGCGCAGGTCTTCCACCACGAACTTGTTGTGCACCACTTCGTGACGCACATAGATCGGCGGGCCGAAGACTTCCAGCGCGCGGTTGACGATCTCGATCGCCCGGTCGACCCCCGCGCAGAAGCCGCGAGGGTTGGCGAGTTTGATTTGCATGCTCGGCTCCAGGCTTACAGGGCCTTCACCTCGAGGATCTCCACCTCGAAGGTCAGGGTCTTGCCAGCCAGTGGGTGATTGAAGTCGATGGTCACCTGGTCGTCATCGAACGCTTTGACCACACCCGGCAGCTCGGTGTTGGCGGCGTCGTTGAAGATGATCAACAGCCCTTCGGACAACTCCATGCCCTCGAACTGGGACCGCGGCATGACTTGCACGTTCTGCGGGTTGGGCTGGCCGAAGGCGTTCTCCGGGGCCACCACGACGGTGCGCTTGTCACCGCCCTTGAAGCCGAACAGGGCGTTCTCGAAACCTGGCAGCAGGTTGCCATCGCCAACCTTGAAGGTGGCCGGGGCCTTGTCGAACGTGCTGTCGACGGTGTCGCCGTTTTCCAGGTGCAGCGCGAAGTGCAGGGTGACTTCGGTGTTCTGGCCGATACGGGTGTCAGTCATGGACCGGATCCTCGGACTTCTTGCTCTTGAACATATCCAGCGCCAGCATCACCGCACCAACGGTGATGGCGCTGTCGGCCAGGTTGAAGGCCGGGAAGTAATGGCGGTTCTGCCAGTGCACCAGGATGAAGTCGACCACATGGCCGAGCACAACGCGGTCGTACAGGTTGCCGATCGCGCCACCCAGCACCAGCGCCAGCGCCACCGCCAGCCAGGTCTCGTTGCGCCCCAGGCGCTTGAGCCACACCACCAGCACGGCACTGACCGCCACGGCGATCAGGGCGAACAGCCAGCGCTGCCAGCCGGAGCTTTCCGCCAGGAAGCTGAACGCCGCACCGGTGTTGTAGGCCAGGGTCCAGCTGAAGTAGTCAGGGATGACGACAACCTGCTGGTACATGGTCAGGGCATTGTTGAAATACAGCTTGGTGGCCTGGTCGAGGACCAGTACCACCAGGCTCAGCCAAAGCCATGCAAGGCGCCCGAAGCGCCCCGCTACAGGGTTAGGCATAGTGGCGCACCTCGCCGGAACCGCTCAGGTTGTCGACGCAACGGCCGCAGATTTCCGGGTGCTCCGGGTGGCTGCCGACGTCGGCGCGGAAGTGCCAGCAACGGCCGCACTTGGCGTGGCCGGACTTGACCACTTGCAGCTTGAGGCCTTCCACTTCGGTGGCCACGGCTTCGGCCGGCGCCTGTGCGAATGGCACCACGCTGGCAGCCGAGGTGATCAGCACGAAGCGCAGTTCGTCGCCCAGCTTGCCCAGGTCGGCGCTCAGGCCTTCGTCGGCGTACAGGGTGACTTCGGCCTGCAGGTTGCCGCCGATGACCTTGGCGGTACGCTGGTTTTCCAGCTCCTTGTTGACCGATGCCTTGACGGCCATCACGCGGTCCCAGTAGGCGCGGTCCAGCTCGGTGCCTTCCGGCAGCTCGCTCAGGCCCTCGTACCAGCCGTTGAGCATCACCGACTCGTTGCGCTCGCCCGGCAGGTACTGCCAGATTTCGTCGGCGGTGAACGCCAGGATCGGCGCGATCCAGCGCACCAGCGCCTCGCTGATGTGGTACAGCGCGGTCTGGCAGGAACGGCGGGCGACACTGTTGGCGCCGGTGGTGTACTGGCGGTCCTTGATGATGTCGAGGTAGAAGCCGCCCAGCTCCTGCACGCAGAAGTTGTGCACCTTGGAGTAGACGTTCCAGAAACGGTACTCGCTGTAGTGCTCTTCCAGCTCGCGTTGCAGCAGCAAGGTGCGGTCTACGGCCCAGCGGTCCAGCGCCAGCATGTCTTGCGGGGCCAGCAGGTCACGGGCCGGGTCGAAGCCGGACAGGTTGGACAGCAGGAAGCGTGCAGTGTTGCGGATACGGCGGTAGGCGTCGGCGCTGCGCTGCAGGATCTGCTCGGAAACGGCCATTTCACCGGAATAGTCGGTAGCGGCTACCCACAGGCGCAGGATGTCGGCACCCAGGGTGTTGTTGACCTTCTCCGGCTCGATGGTGTTGCCCAGCGACTTGGACATCTTGCGGCCGTTCTCGTCCACGGTGAAGCCGTGGGTCAGCAGCTCGCGGTACGGCGCGTGGCCGTCGATGGCGCAACCGGTCAGCAAGGACGAGTGGAACCAGCCGCGGTGCTGGTCGGAACCTTCCAGGTACAGGTCGGCACGCGGGCCGGTGGCGTGGCCGATGTCGTGCGAACCACGCAGCACGTGCCAGTGGGTGGTACCCGAATCGAACCACACGTCGAGGGTGTCGGTGATCTTGTCGTACTGCTCGGCCTCAGCGCCCAGCAGTTCGGCGGCGTCCAGCTTGAACCAGGCCTCGATGCCTTCCTGTTCGACACGCTTGGCCACGGCTTCCATCAGCTCGACGGTGCGCGGGTGCAGCTCGCCGGTCTGCTTGTGCAGGAAGAACGGAATCGGCACGCCCCAGTTGCGCTGACGCGAGATGCACCAGTCCGGGCGGTTGGCGATCATCGAATGCAGGCGCGCCTGGCCCCAGGCCGGGACGAACCTGGTGTCCTCGATGGCCTTCAGCGCACGCTCACGCAGCGGCTCGCCGGTGGTCGGCTGCTTGTCCATACCCACGAACCACTGCGCGGTGGCGCGGTAGATCAGCGGGGTCTTGTGGCGCCAGCAGTGCATGTAGCTGTGGCTGATGGTTTCGGTGTGCATCAGCGCACCGACTTCGCTCAGTTTGTCGACGATGGCCGGGTTGGCCTTCCAGATGAACTGGCCACCGAAGAATGGCAGCGAGTCCACGTACACGCCGTTGCTCTGCACCGGGGTGAGGATGTCGTCGTTGACCATGCCGTAGCGCTTGCAGGTGACGAAGTCGTCTTCACCGTAGGCTGGCGAGGAGTGCACCACGCCAGTACCGGCGCCCAGTTCGACGTAGTCGGCCAGGTAGATTGGCGACAGGCGGTCGTAGAACGGGTGGCGGAAGTTGATCAGCTCCAGCGCCGAACCTTGGGCGGTGGCGATGACCGAGCCTTCCAGGTTGTAGCGCTTGAGGCACGCCTCGACCAGCTCTTCGGCCAGTACCAGCAGGCGCTCGCCGGTGTCGACCAGGGCGTACTTGAACTCCGGGTGGATGTTCAGCGCCTGGTTGGCCGGGATGGTCCACGGGGTGGTGGTCCAGATCACGATGGCGGCCGGCTTGGCCAGCGAAGCCAGGCCGAAGGCAGCGGCCAGCCTGGCCTCGTCGGCTACCGGGAAGGCAACGTCGATGGTCTGCGATTTCTTGTCGGCGTACTCGACTTCGGCCTCGGCCAGGGCCGAACCGCAATCGAAGCACCAGTTCACCGGCTTCAGGCCCTTGAACACGAAGCCTTGCTTGACCATTTCGGCCAGGGCGCGGATTTCGCCGGCCTCGTTGGCGAAGTTCATGGTCTTGTACGGGTTGCCCCAGTCACCCAGCACGCCCAGGCGGATGAACTCGGTCTTCTGCCCTTCGATCTGCTCGGCGGCATACTCGCGGCACAGCTCGCGGGTGCGGTCGGCGGACAGGTGCTTGCCGTGGGTGACCTCGACCTTGTGCTCGATCGGCAGGCCATGGCAGTCCCACCCCGGCACGTACGGCGCATCGAAGCCGGCCAGGGTCTTGGAACGGACGATCATGTCCTTGAGGATCTTGTTCAGCGCATGACCGATGTGAATCTTGCCGTTGGCATAGGGCGGGCCGTCGTGCAGGACGAACTTGGGACGATCCTTGCCAATTTCGCGCAGCTTCTGGTACAGGCCAATGCTGTCCCAGCGCTGCAGGATCTGCGGTTCGCGCTGAGGCAGGCCGGCCTTCATGGGGAAGGCGGTGTCCGGAAGGTTAAGCGTGGCTTTGTAGTCGGTCATTTCAGGCTCTTCGTTAACGGTTGAGCGTGCCAATGTGCACGTGCGGCGGCGATATCCGCATCGATCGCCGACTTCAGCGCCTCCAGGGAGGCGAATCGCTGCTCTTCACGCAGCTTGTGGTGGAACTCCACCGTCAGGCGCCGGCCATACAGGTCGCCGGCATAGTCCAGCAGATGAATTTCCAGGTGCGGGCGCCCGTCACCGGCAACGGTGGGGCGCACGCCGATATTGCCGACACCCGGCCAGGCCTTGCCGTCGATTTCGATGCTGGCCAGGTAGACCCCGGACAGCGGCACGCGGCGGCGCTTGAGCTGGATGTTGGCGGTAGGTGTGCCGAGCTGGCGGGCCAGCTTCTGGCCATGCAGCACGCGGCCGGTGATGCGGTACGGGCGGCCCAGCAGGTGCTCGGCCAGCTCGAAGTTGCCATCGGCCAGGGCCTTGCGCACTTCGGTGCTGCTGACCCGCAGGCCATCCTGGATCACCGTGTTGGCGGCCTCGACGGTGAAACCGTACTGCTCGCCGGCGCCAACCAGGAAGGCGAAGTCGCCGGCACGGTCGCAGCCGAAGCGGAAGTCATCGCCCACTTCAAGGTGGCGTACACCCAGGCCGTCGACCAGGATGGCCTTGACGAAGGCGTCGGCGCTGAGCTTGCTCAGGCGCTGGTTGAACGCCAGGCACAGCACCCGGTCGATACCTTCGGCCGTCAGCAGCTCGATCTTGTCGCGCAGGCGGGCCAGCCGGGCCGGTGCGGTGTCGGGGGCGAAGTACTCGCGTGGTTGCGGTTCGAAGATCACCACGCAGGTCGGCAGGCCCAAGGCCTGGCCGCGCTCGCGCAGACGCGCCAGGATCGCCTGGTGGCCGCGGTGAACCCCGTCGAAGTTGCCAATGGTGGCGACACAGCCCCGGTGCTCGGGGCGCAGGTTGTGAAGACCTCGAACCAGCTGCATAACGCGCTTCTTGCTCATAAAGTGGCCGATTATAACCACACCCGGGCGCCGGTGACAGGCAGCAGCGCCCAAGGGTGGCACGGAATGCGAAAAACCGACGCCTGACCCGCCCGATGCCTCAGTGCAAGGCCTTGCGGGCGAAATGCCGGGGCCGGAAGCCGCACAGGTACAGGCAGCCGAAATAGGTTACGACGCCCGCCAGCACCAGAGCCCCCAGGCGCACCAGGCGCTCGAGCATGTTGCCCTGCTCCCAGGCCGGCAGGTAATGCATGCCGGCCAGCAACACCGCCGACATCAGCCCCACCGCCAGCACCAGCTTGAGCAGGAACATCGCCCAGCCTGGCTGCGGCTGGAACAGCTGCTGGCTGCGCAGCTTCCAGAACAGCAGGCCGGCGTTCAGGCAGGCCCCCAGGCTGATCGCCAGGGCCAGGCCGGCATGCGCGAGCGGGCCGATCAGGGCCAGGTTGAACATTTGGGTGCAGACCAGGGTGAATACCGCGATCTTCACCGGTGTGCGGATATTCTGCTGCGCATAGAAGCCGGGTGCCAGTACCTTGACCAGAATGATCGCCAGCAAGCCCACGGAATACGCAATCAGCGCCCGCTGGGTCATGGCCGCGTCGGTGGCGGTGAACTTGCCGTACTGGAACAGCGCCACGGTCAGTGGCTCGGCGAGGATCGCCAGGGCCAGGGTGCAGGGCAGCACCAGCAGGAAGCACAGGCGCAGGCCCCAGTCGAGGATCCGCGAGTACTCCTCGCGGTCCTTGTTGGCGTAGGTCTTGGCCAGGGTCGGCAACAGTATGGTGCCCAATGCCACGCCCAGTACGCCGGAAGGCAGCTCCATGAGCCGGTCGGCGTAGTACATCCACGACACCGAGCCAGCCACCAGGAAGGAGGCGAAGATGGTGTTGATGATCAGCGAGATCTGGCTCACCGACACCCCGAGGATGGCCGGCAGCATCTGCTTGAGTACCCGCCATACGCCAGCATCGCGCAGGTTCAGGCGTGGCAGCACGAGCATGCCGATCTTCTTCAGCGCGGGCAGCTGGTACAGCAACTGCGCCAGGCCACCGGCCAGCACGCCCCAGGCCAGGGCCATGATTGGCGGGTCGAAATACGGCGTGAGCAGCACGGCGAAGGCGATCATCGCCACGTTCAGAAGGGTCGGGGTAAAGGCCGGCACCGAGAAACGGTTCCAGGTATTGAGGATCGCACCGGCCAGGGACGACAGCGAGATCAGCAATATATAAGGAAACGTCACCCGCAACAGGGCGGTGGTCAGCTCGTATTTTTCGGCGCTGTCGACAAAACCCGGCGCGGTCGCCCACACCACCCACGGTGCCGCCAGGATGCCGATGGCGGTCACCAGCGCCAGCACCAGGGTCAGCAGGCCGCTGACATAGGCGACGAAGGTACGGGTGGCCTCCTCGCCTTGCTGGGTCTTGTATTCGGCCAGGATCGGCACGAACGCCTGGGAAAACGCACCTTCGGCGAAGATGCGCCGCAGCAGGTTGGGCAGCTTGAAGGCAATAAAGAAGGCATCGGTGGCGATACCGGCGCCGAATACACGCGCCAGGATGGTGTCACGGACAAAGCCCAGCACCCGCGAAATCATGGTGATCGAGCTTACCGCAGCCAGGGATTTGAGCAGGTTCATCGAAAAGATTCACGCCAAGGGCAGAGGACGCTGCCAGACAGCGTCCGAATGTGCGATACTCCCGCGCCTTCGCAGGGGAGCCAAAAATTCCCGAGTTTACAGGTCGCGCAGCAGAAAGGAATATTTCCCTCTTGTTGGCGCACCGCTCGGCGGAACCTTGCAGGTGGCCTTGACATCCGTCCGACTGATCGGCATGATTCGCGGCCTATTTTGTTTGCTATTTACCTAAAGTCTTTCGAGGAGCTCGACGGTGGCCAACACACCTTCCGCCAAGAAACGTGCAAAACAGGCTGAGAAGCGTCGCAGCCACAACGCCAGCCTGCGTTCCATGGTCCGCACCTACATCAAGAATGTAGTCAAAGCCATCGACGCAAAAGACGCCGAAAAAGCGCAAGCCGCTTACGTTCTGGCTGTGCCTGTAATCGACCGTATGGCCGACAAGGGCATCATCCACAAGAACAAGGCTGCTCGTCACAAAGGCCGTCTGAATGGCCACATCAAGGCGCTGAAAGAAGCTGCAGCTGCCTAAGCGACGCGCTAGTCGAAAAGCCGACCCTAGGGTCGGCTTTTTGTTGCCTGCGATTTTTATGGGCTTGCCTGGATAACCTGATCCGGCCTCATCGCCGGCAAGCCAGCTCCCACAAAGAACTCCACAGACCTCCAGTCTTGTGCAATCCCTGTGGGAGCTGGCTTGTCGTGGCGAAGAACCGCGTCGATGGGCCGCAAAGCGGCCCCTTCTGCAGTCTTACTTGGCAATCTGAATCTTCGGCGCCCACTGCAGCCATTCATCCTCGGCCTTGTCAAACAAGGCAAAGGTCTGCTGCGGCCGTGCCGGGTTGCCCATCTGCTCGCCATCCGGCGTGGCAAAGGCGATACCGCCGTCGATCATGGTCTCCACCGACTCGGTACGCACCGTAGCCCCCTTGAACAGCCCCCAGTCGAAACCGAAGCCACTGCTGTTCCAGAAGCGGCTGCCGCTGCGCACCAGGGCCGCATAGCGTGGCTCGATCAGGATATGGATCAACACGCGGTCAGCGCTCTGGCCCAACTCGAAGCCCGTCACCTTGCCCACCGCAACCTCACGGTAGGTCACCGGCACACCCGGCTTGATCGAGCCACGGCGCGGAGCGCTCAGCGTCAAGGGCAGGCCGACCTCAGGCCCTGCCACTTGCGGGGCGTCGGCCAAGGCGATGAAATCGCGCTGTGGGCCACGGTCCTTGGTAGCCGGCTGCACTTCCAGATACTGCCCACCTACCAGCGTGTCGAGGTTCTGCGTGCGCACCAGGCCAAAGGCTGGCTTGACCACCCAGAACTGCGTACCGACCCGGGCGATACGGTCAGCCGCTTCGGTAATGCGCGCCCGCAGCAGCACCGCCTGCAGGTCATCGGTCAGGTCGACGCTTTCGATGCTGCCCACATCCAGGCCACGGAAGCGAATCGCCGTGCCCGGCTTGAGGCCATCGGCACGGTCCACGCGAATGGTGATCAACGTACCCGCGCGGTTCACCGCCTCCTGGCTGTCATGCAGGCGGAAGCGTGGTATGTGGCGCTTGAGCGGCACATCGGGCCGTGGTGTGTCGAACGCGATACCGCCGGCCATCAGGGTCTGCAGTGATTCACTCTTGATCTTGATGCCCGACAGGCCGCCCGTCAGGGTGATACCACTGACATTCCAGAAGCGCGACGAGCCGTTGACCAGTTTTTCGTACTCTTTCTCGATATGCACACCGATCAGGATGCGGTTGCTGTTGCGGGCGAACTGGTAGCTCTGCACGCTACCCACCTTCACCTGGCGGTACATGACCGGGCTGCCGACTTCCAGCGAACCCAGGGTGTCGGCGAACAGCACCATGTGCAGGCCCGGAGCCTTGAGGTCGAGCGGCGGCGCCTTGGCGCGGGCTTCGAACTCACGCTCGGGCCGCGCGCCCTTGTCACCAGGGCGAATGGCAATGTAGTTGCCCTTGACCAGCGCCTCCAGGCCGGTGATACCCGCCAGGGAAATCGATGGCTTGACCACCCAGAACTGCGTGCCCTCGACCAGATAATCCTCGGCCAACGGGTCCAGCGTCAGCTCGGCCGATGCACTGGCCAGGTTGTCTGCCATCGTCAGGGATTTCAGCGAGCCCACCTGGATGCCCTTGTACATCACGGGTGTACGGCCCGCCTGCAGGCCCTCGTAATCGCTCAGTTTCACCTTTACCCGGATACCGGCCTGGGCCGCGTCGAAGTCTTCGTACAGACGGAACGGCAGGTTCGAGTCGGTGGGTGGGCTGTCCTTGCGGTGTTCCGGTGTGGCAAAGGCGATACCACCCGCGACAATGCTCGACAGCGATTCGCTACGCACTTTCACGCCCGAGAGCGAGGCATCGATGCTGACGCCGCTAGCGTTCCAGAAACGCGTGTGCTTGCGCACCAGGCTGGCATAGGCAGGCTCGATGAAGACTTTGATCTCGACGGTGCTCTGGTCCTCGGACAGGCGGTAGCTTTTAACCCGGCCCACCTGGATCTGCTTGTAGAACACCGGGCTGTCACGGTTGAGCGAGCCCAGCCGCTCGGCCTTGAGGGTCAGGTGCAGGCCGGGCTCGGTGTCTGACAGCGGCGGCGCCACCTTCAAGGCGGTAAAGCGCTTGGTACGCTCCCCCTCCCCCGGGCTGACAGCGATGTAGTTGCCTGATACCAGTGTTTCAAGACCGGAGATGCCCGCCAGGCTGACACTCGGCTTCACCAGCCAGAAACGCGTACCTTTGGTCAGATGAGGCTCGGCAGCCTTGTTCATCTCGATGGTGGCGATCACCCCCTGGTTCTCACCCTTGGCGTCGAGCACCAGGCTTTTGACCTTGCCCACCGGCATGCCTTTGTAGATCACCTCGGTCTTGTTGGCGACGATACCCTCGCCCGACTCGAAGCGGACCTCGATTTCCACACCGGCATCACGGTAAGCCTGCCACGCAAGCCAGCCACCGATCATCAAGGCGATCAAAGGCAGGATCCAGATGGCCGACCAGTTCGAGGCTGGGCGGGTTTTAGCCGTTGGCAGGTCACTCATGGTCGTCATCCGACTCCGTGTTGTCCCAAATCAGTCGGGGATCGAAAGTTAAAGCGGCAAGCATTGTGAGAATCACCACAGTTGCAAAGGCGACAGCGCCCAGGTTGGCTTCGACACTGGCTATTCGGCCGAAATTCACCACCGCCACCAAGATGGCGATGACGAAGATATCGAGCATGGACCAGCGCCCAATGAATTCGATGAAGCGGTACATCAATATCCGCTGCCGCGCCGAAAGCGGTTGCCGACGCTGAACGGAGTACAACAGCAAGCCAATGCCCACCAGCTTGAACGTGGGCACCAGGATACTGGCAATGAACACCACGGCAGCAATGGGCAACATGCCATGCTTGAGCAAGGTGATGACGCCGGACATGATCGTGTCGGGGCTGCCTTGGCCCAGGGTGCTCACGGTCATGATCGGTAGCATGTTGGCCGGGATGTACAGGATCGACGCGGCAATCAGCAGCGCCCATGTACGCGCGATGCTGTTCGGCCGACGGGCATGCACGATGGCGCCGCAGCGTGTACAGGTTTGTGAAGTGCTGTCTGGCTGTTGCCTGTTCAGCTCGTGACATTCATTGCAGACAAGAATGCCTGCATCAATCGCCCGCATGCAGGTCCTCCCCTGATAGTGCACTCCAGATCTGGTGCGGTGACATCACCACTTCAAGCCACACCTGGATCAGTAACAGGCTGATGAAGCAGAACAGCCCCAGGCCCACGGTCAGTTCGGCCAGGTCCACCAGTTTGACGATGGCCACCAACACGCCCATGAAATAGACCTCGAGCATGCCCCAGTCACGCAAGTGGTGATAGATGCGGTAGAACAGCAGGCCGAAGTTACGCCCCACGTTCAGGCGGATGCTCAATAGCACGAACAACTGGCAGAGCAGTTTTGCCAGGGGTATGGCCATGCTGCACAGGAACACCACCACGGCCACGCCGCGCATTTCCGAGTTGTACAGGCCCAGCACGCCGCTCCAGACGGTATCGTCCGATGTCTGGCCAAGCAGGTGCAGCTGCATGATCGGCAGGAAATTGGCAGGCACAAACAGCAGCAAGGCAGTGAGAACCAAGGCCAGGCTGCGGTTGACCACATTGTG
>Ga0209676_1000612_pt1 | contig 52191 bp, 51 predicted proteins | sample AraplaCvi_mLB_r2_FD_184282 | JGI IMG/M metagenome (GOLD analysis project Ga0209676, IMG submission 184282) | Arabidopsis root microbial communities from North Carolina, USA - plate scrape MF_Cvi_mLB_r2 (SPAdes) (version 2) | ecosystem: Host-associated > Plants > Roots > Endosphere | place: USA... | reverse complement strand
ATCTCGCGACGGTCGCGGCGACCTTGCCCTGCGCCGCGAATTCGAGCGCTTCCTGCAGGTCCAGGCGGGTGCCCACGATCGAGCCCCGCACCGTGATGCCGTTGAGCACGACACCGAAGATGTCCAGCGGGAAGCTGCCCGGCGGCAGGCCCACCAGCGACAGCGTGCCGCGACGTCGCAGCATGCCCAGTGCCTGTTCGAAGGCCTGCGGCGACACGGCCGTGACCAGCGCGCCATGCGCGCCGCCGATTTCCCGCTTCAGGTACGCCGCCGGATCGGTGGTGCGTGCGTTGACGGTGACGGTCGCGCCCAGGCGCCGCGCCAGCTCCAGCTTGTCGTCGTCCACGTCGACGGCGGCCACGTTCAGGCCCATCGCCTTCGCGTACTGGACCGCCATGTGCCCCAGGCCACCGATGCCGGAGATGACCACCCAGTCGCCGGGGCGAGTGTCGGTCACCTTCAGGCCCTTGTAGACGGTGACCCCGGCGCACAGCACAGGTGCGACCTCGACGAAGCCGATGCCGGCCGGCAAATGGCCCACGTAGTTGGCATTGGCCAGCGCGTATTGTGCGAAGCCGCCGTTGACCGAGTAGCCGGTGTTCTGCTGGCGCTCGCACAGCGTTTCCCAGCCGCCCAGGCAGTGCTCGCAGAAACCGCAGGCCGAATGCAGCCACGGCACGCCGACGCGGTCGCCTTCCTTCACATGCCCGACGCCGGCGCCGACCGCGGCCACGTGCCCCACGCCTTCGTGCCCGGGGATGAAAGGCGGCGACGGCTTCACCGGCCAATCGCCTTCGGCTGCGTGCAGGTCGGTGTGGCACACACCGCACGCCTCGATCTTCACCAGTATTTCGCCGGGGCCGGGCCGCGGCACGGGGACGTCCTCGATCACGAGGGGCTGGCCGAACGCGCGCACCACGGCGGCCTTCATGCGGGTGTCCATGCTCGATCCTCCGGGGGAAGGAACGAACCACTCTACGCCGATCACGCGGGCCCGCTATTGGCCCTCGGACCAGCGTGCATGGCGCCGCGCGTCTCCAAAGCCGGACGATTCAGCGAAGCCGAAGCCCCACGCCATCGGGCAAACGCTGCGCGAAGTCCCTGATCGCTTCGAGGATCGGCGCCGTTTCGCCGAGCCACCACCAATGCGCGGTCCCGGGCAATTCAAGCCACCGGGCACCGGCGATGGCCGTCGCGACGTGGCGGCCTGCGTCGACGCGCACGGCGCGGTCACCTGTTCGATGCATGACAAGCGTCGGCACGCGCACGCGTGGCAGCAAGGCACGTACATCACTCTGCGCGAGCGTGCGCAGGACGGCCTGCATGCAGCGCGGGCTGGATCCCAGACGCAACATGCGCGCCCACCAGCGCTGCAACAGAGGATCACTGGCCTGGTCAGGCGCGAAGGTGTCGATCGCAGCCGGTCGCCCCCATTGCGCGACGAGCGCATCGAGCCAGCGCGCATAGCGCTCGCCCGTCAGTGCCCACGGATAGTCGTGGGCGGCGGTACCTCGCGCGAGCGTTGCCCACAGGGCCAACCCCGCGACGCGCTCCGGATGCTCCACCGCGAGCCTGATCGCGATCGGCCCGCCTTCGGACACCGCGAAGACGAGCGCGCGCCGGCTGCCCGCCGCGTCGAGGACGGCCAGCGCGTCTGCACTGCTCACGGTCGTGTCGGCCGGATCGACCGTGCGATCGGAGAGCCCGACGCCGCGCCGGTCGTAAAGGATGAGCCGGAAGTCGCGGGCGAGTTCATGGAAGAAGGGCGCGGGGCCACCGGGCTCCCACGCCTGCTCCAGGTTCGAGATGAAGCCGCTGATGAAGAGGACATCGAGCGGACCGCTGCCCAGCACCTGGTAGGCCACGTGAACGTCGTCGTTGCGCGTGAACCGCACGACCGGCGCGGCAAGGCCATCGGCAGGCGTCGTCGTGGCGGTATCGCGCGTGCGTATCTCATCGGCGAGCTGGAGCGTCGCGACTTCCGGCTCGATGCCGAGCTCGTCGTGCAGGACCTTCCGGCATCGCTCGAACTGCTGCAACGCCACGCGGGGCTGCCCGACGGCGGCATACAGCCGGATGAGTCGGCGCTGCGCAGCCTCGTCAAGCGGATCGATCGCGACCAGTTCCTGCGCATGACCGAGCGCGCGCTCGTGCCGATGGGTTCCTTCCAGCTGCGTCGCGAGCTGCGCCAGCGCCTGCGCACGCGCCTGGTGCAGCGATTCGCGCTGTCGTTCGAGCCACGCCGCCAGCTCGTCGCATTCGTCCAGCGCCAAGCCCTCCGCGAACTCGGCGGCGGCCAGCCGCGCCGCGTGCTCGAGGGCAGCGAGGATCTCCTCGCTCACCTCACCGCTCGATCGGTACAGTCCCTGCGCGAGGGCGAGGCGCAGCAACGCGAGGTCCGTGGCGGCACACACCTCGTTCGCGAGTGCGACGGTTTGACGATCGGCGACAAGCGCGTCGTGCCCCACGTGGCTCGACATCTCGTGCAACAAACGGCGCATGCGCCCGCGCGCATCGACCTCGTCGGCATCGGGCCAGAGCATCGCAGCCAGGCGGGCGCGACTCATCGGACGCGCCTCGGCGGCGAGCAGGGCGAGAAGGGCCTGCTCGCGCCGTGCGCCCGGCTCGAACACGCCGGACTCGTGCTCGATGCGCACCGGCCCCAGCACGCGAAGCGCAACCGGTACCGGCACCTCACTGCTCATGCAACTGCCCGCTCGAGACATTCGACGTCGGCTGGGCGCGACTGCGAGCCCACCCAGGTGATGATCCCGGCCACCACTTCGTCCGGCTCGCGCGCCCAGGAAAAGTGACGCAGCCAAGGTGCGTCGGCTGCGACGCCATCGATCTGCCGGCGCTCGATCGCGCAGGATGCGAGCCTCGCGAGCAGCTCGGTCGCCGCGCCCGTCGGCGCCACGGGGTCGGCACGGATTTCGAGCGACAGGACGGGCAGCACGACACCATGGAGCGCCTCCTCGTAGTCGATTCTACTGCCCGCACAGCGGTACCGGCCGGTGGTTGCGTTGTAACTCCAGTCGGCCATCAGACGACGCGGCTGATCGCCGCCGAAGCCCAGCCGCCGTCCCGGATAACGCGGCAGCAATGCGGCCGCCAGACGCACCGCGTGCACCGCGAAGCCTGCGCGCCACCGCAATGATCGCGGCCACGCGCGATAGTGGGCGGTGCCACTGGCCACCAGGATCAAACCCGCGAGGCGGGATGCCGCGTGCACCGCCGACAGGCTGCCCAACTGACCGCCCAGGCTGTGTCCGACGAGATAGAGGGGATGGCCAGGAAACTGCCCGGCGATCGCGGCGATCAACGACGGGATGTCCTGCGCGACGATTTCCTGATAGCCGAACTGCTCGCCGCGCCGTGCGAGCGCTTCGTTCTCGCCCTGTCCGCGCAGATCGGCCAGCACGGCCGCGCCTGCGGTGGCTTGCGCAAGCGCTTGGGCGAACGGCGTGTAGAAGCTCGCGGCGACACCCATCGCCGGCAGGCAGAGGAACACCGGCGCGCGCGTGCGTGGACGGGAGTGATTGAAGATGACGATGGGCATCGCCTGGTCGTCATCGGCGAACCATGTTCGGCTGGGCTCGAAGATCGACATGATCGGCTCCAGGTTCGGTAAGGAGCCGTGAGCCTAGCGAGCGGGCGTCCGCTGATCGTCCGCTGGCTGGCCGATCCTGGCGTGGGACGCCGCGGGGTGCGGCAGGTATCCGGTAGCGCTCATCTGCCCGAATGCAGATGCGCCACTCGCGTCAGGACAATTCCACCCCGACAGGACTGACGAACGCGCCGCGTCGCCGCGCCCGGCGCAACAGCAGCACGACGGCGGCGGCGATCAGCGCGATCACCAGCAGCGAGCTCTCCGGGCCGAACATGCCGCCTGTCAGCCAGTCGGGCCCGGCGAGGCGGCTTTCGATCGGCGCCAGCCCCCGCCAGTCTTCGATGCCCGAAAGCGGCACGCCGCTGAGCAGGATGGTGAAGTTCCATGCCGCGTGATGCGCGGCCACCACCCACAGGTTGCGTGTGAGGACGAACACGCCCGCCCAGAGCAGGCCCAGCAACGTCACCGACACCAGCATGGTCGCCGCATCGAGGGCACTGCCCTGCTCGACGTTGCCAAGGTGCATCAGGGCGAACACGCCGGCCTGTATGGGCAGCGCCCACGCCGTTCCGATGCTGCGTTCCATCACGCGGAACAGCAGGCAGCGATACGTGAGTTCTTCGAGCGTTGCCGCCACAGCAATCACGGCCGCCGCGCCCAGCAACGCGGACGAGAAACCGCGCAGCACGACAGCCTCGTACGCACCCAGCGCGAACAACGCGGTGATCGGCAGCCCCACCAGGGCAGCACCGCCCATGCCGCCGAGCACCAGCGGCAATGGTTGCAGCCGAAGCTCGGTCGCCTCGCGCCTCTCATGCCAGCGCACGTAGGCCCAGTACGCCAGCAACGCCACCAGCGGGATGCCGACGCGCCTGATCGCACTGAGCGTCTGCGCCGTGGGATGGAATGCGGCGTCGATGAGCGGCAACAGTCCCTGCCGGAAGGCGAGCATCGCACCGAAGACCGCGATCGCACCGAGCAGCAGCGACCCCAGCATCCGGGCGACGGCACGCAGGCGCTGACGCCAGCCGGACCCGGGATGTTGTGCGCTCACCTGTTCCATTTGCCCGCCTGGCTCCATTGCGCAGTGAACGTCATCTTCGCGGCGGGACGGCGCCGGAGGAAGTGCCTTGGCGCGTTTGCCGCGTGAACCAGCGAGCCGTGGCCCGGGCGAGTTCGCCCACTCGGGCTACGCTGGCCACAGGGGCGGATGGAAGCTGCTGCGACGCACCACGTGCTTCCACGAAGCCTTCGCCCGCTTTGCTGGATCTGGCGCGAAGCGTCAGGGTTTTCCCAAGCTCACGGCACCTGGTCTCATTTTCGATACTTCGCGGTCGGGCCCGGGAATCGGCGTGCTACACCCGCACGCACCACACGCAATGGTGCTACGCGGATGAATTTCCAGGGAATGTGGAAGTGGTCGGTGTATCTGTTCTGTTCCGCCTTGATGGTGCTCGTCGTCGTGCTGTCGGTGCAGAAAAAGGACCTGCTGACGGAAAAGCAGCGGCTCAAGTCCGAGGAGTTCTACCCGAAGAAGAGCGAATGGCTGCCGGACCTGACCTTCAAGGCAATGGACGGTCGTGAAGTCCACATAGGCCACGGTGGAACAGGGCGACAGATCGTTCTGCACTTCTCGACGAAATGCCCTCATTGCATCTCTTCGGCGAAATTCATCGCCGAAGTATCGCGATCGGCCAAGCGAATGGGCGTCGAGATGGTCGGGTTCACTCCCGAGACCAATCGGGCGGACGTCAGCAAATTCATGGCCGACAACGGGATGGATTTCCCCGTCGTGTCGGTGCCTGCACGCAGAACGCTGGGGGTCCTCCAGTTCCGCATGAGTCCCACGCTGATGGTTCTGTCGCCCGATGGGCAGATAGAACACATCCACGTCGGGAAGATCGTCTCCGACAAGGAAGCAGTCGGGGTTGTCATGGCGTCTGTGCGAAAGGAGTCGCGGCAGGCGAAGCTCTAGAGGAACTGGCTATGATCAGAAGGAAGCTTGGTCGTATGTTGTTCTCGCTGCTGATGGTTGGCGGTATCGCGTTCGGGTCGGCGCAAGCGTTCGGCCCCCAACCAGGACAAACGCAACTGGCAAATGGATGTGTGCAGTGCGCGCTGTGCAACCCCATCCTCGGTGGTGTGACCGACATGGAGTATCAAGGCGTCTGCATCTACTGCTGTCAGGTGCCATAAGGCGCCCGCAGCATTCATGGCGGGGATCTTCCCCGCCATGTTTACGCCGGTGAGCGTGTCCGCTGTCGGCCAGAAGCGGTCATTCGGCTCCCGCACGCGTAGCGCCAGCCGATGGCTACTGTGCTCTCACGACATCCGGCAACTGGTAGGTTCCGTCCAGGATGACTTTCGTTGGTACGTAAGTGCGGACCAGCAACGCGAACTGGCCCTCCGGCGCCGGCAACCAGTTCGCGCTTGCGAGCGGATCGCCGGGTTCGACATGGGACAACGTCAGCGTGAGCGAGCCGTCTTCGTTGAACTTCAGTTCGTCGGCATCGAGGTTCACCGTACCGATGTTCGCGCGGCCGTTGGGACTCTTCGCAAGCATGTAGTAGTCGCGGTCGTACATCGTCAGCGACCAGAAGCCGCCGCGGCTGCGGTCCACTGGTGGGAGCGCGTCTTTCGGGAACGTTACGTTGTAGCGATATCGCCCCTGCAGTAGCGCTCCCTTGTTATCGGTTCCACGAATGAAATAGATCGCTTCGTGGTAATCGTTGACAAAGATGTAGATCACGGCGGCCTGCGCGCGCCCGAACCAGTCCGTTCCCCACGCGCCGCCGTTCTCCTGGCGTTGCCAGCCGTTGCCCGCATCGACGCCGACTTGTTCGTAGCGGGCGCTTGCGACCAGCTCTGCATCGGCGACCAGCGCCATTCGGTCGAGCATCGCTTTCCACCGCGGGCTGGAGCTGCGCAGGGACAGCAGATTGCGCGCCTGGTCGGCCATCGCCGCATCGTCGGCACCTACTGCGGGATTGGCGCTCAGCGCCTTCTCGAGATCGTCCCAGAACCGCCGGGGATCGACAGGCCGAACGCGCAGAAGATCCGGGTCGGCGCTGAGCATGGCCTCCGTCAGGCCCGGCGGGAACACTTTGTTGCGCGCACTCGCCTCGCAGTCGAACGTGCGTCGCTCGGGCGTATCTTCGCCGTAGGGATAGATGCCCAGTTGGTTGAGGACGATGCGTGCCTCGGCCTTGGCAGTGGGCGTGCGGCCCGTGAACGCACGACCGAACACGCCGCCGACGTTGGTGGGCTGCCGCAGCACCTCGATGAATCCGTCGGGCTTCTCGCCTTTCCAGTTGGGCCCGACCAGCAAGTACTTGCCGCCGGGAGTGCCTGACGCGGAGCCCAGCTGATGCGTCACCGTCGTGAAGAGGTCAACGATCTGTATCGTCCAGTAATGCCCGGCGGGCACTTCGAGTGGCGTCTGGACGACGACGCTGTCGGTGCGAAGATCCACGAGGCCAACCCCGTAAATCGTGTCGTTGTTGGGCGTGACGACCTTGCGCTGCGATGACGGCATGTAGTCGTCGAGATACCCCATGCGATTCTTGGGCGCGCCTGGGAACAGGCCGAGCGTTGCACCGGGTCCGGCATCCTTCATTACTTCCCATGCGCTCGTCCGACCGAAGGTATCGACTGCGGGATAACCCCAGAAATACACGATACGCGCCAACGACTCGACGTACGCTTCATATGCCAGCCTTGCCGGCACACCCTCGGCCTGTGCCAGATCTGCATGAGCGGGATCGAACGCACGGACTACATACGGCGCTACAGCCATGACGGCGCTCCTGTCGTCGGGAGCGGACACGATGCGCGGAGTGCGTTAAGCGTTAGTGAGGACTAGCATCCGCTTCGGGTCGGAAACGGACCTTAGCAATCCTTGCGTCTTGACACACTTCTATAGTTCCATGATTATGGAATTATGAAGACCGACACCGCTTTGAAAGCCCTTGGCGCCCTGAGCCATGAATCCCGCCTGGCGGCGTTCCGCGAACTGGTGCAGGCCGGGCCCGACGGCCTGTCGGTCGGCGAACTGCGCGACCGCCTCGATCAACCAGCTGCGACGCTGACCGCCCAGCTCAACATCCTGCGCAACGCCGCGCTTGTCCACGACCAACGCGAAGGGCGCGTCATCCGTGTGCGGGCCAACTACCTGCAGATGAACGAGCTGATCGCCTACCTCACGGAAAACTGCTGCAGCGGAAAGACCGCCTGCGCGCCAGCCACCACGTGCAAGCCGAAGAAGAAGGGAGCCTCGAAATGAACCGTTTCCACGTCCACCTGAATGTGTCCAACCTGCACGACAGCATCCGTTTCTACTCACAGTTGTTCGCCACGACGCCTGCGGTGGTGAAGCACGACTACGCGAAGTGGATGCTTGAGGATCCGCGCATCAACTTCGCCATCTCCACCACCGGCCGCACGCCGGGCATCGACCACCTCGGCATCCAGGTCGACAGCGCGGACGAATTGGCCGCGTTGGGTCAGCGACTGGATGCGGCCGGCAGTGCGATCGTCCCCGAGCCCGATGCGACGTGCTGCTACGCACGCTCGGACAAGATGTGGACCGAAGATCCGCAAGGCACCCGCTGGGAAACCTTCCACACCTTCGGCGATGCAGTCACCTACTACGCCGCCGACGGCGACTGCGGCAACGACGGTGCGGCGTGCAGCCCGCAGGCGCCCGCCGCGAAAGCGAAGGCAGCGTCGGCCTGCTGCGCACCGGCGTCGGGCTGCTGCTGAGGCGCGCATGATCATCCGAGCCCTTGTTCCCGGCGAGGAAGCGCAGGTCCGCGCACTGCTCGCCGATTCCGCGCTTCCCGTCGAAGACCTGGATCAATCGATGGTGCGCTTCGTCGTCGCGGTGGATGAGGTCGGCGCGCAGGGTGCGATCGGCCTTGAAGCCTTCGGTTCCGTCGGCCTGCTCCGGTCGCTGGTCGTGCGACCGCAGGCGCGCGGCGGCGGCATCGCCAGCCAACTGGTCGATGCACTGGAAGCCGATGCACGCCGGCTCGGCATCCGCCAGCTGGTGCTGCTGACGCAGACGGCTGCGCCCTTCTTCGCCAGGCGTGGTTACGTGCAGCTCGCACGCGATGCGACCCCGGTTCCGGTACAGGGCAGCGCCGAGTTTCGTTCCCTCTGCCCCGCCTCCGCCACGTGCATGACCAAGCATCTGGAACCCGAATCCATTCACGCCAGCGGGACGACCCAAGCATGAAGCGCGTCCTGTTCGTATGCGTGGAGAACGCCAACCGCAGCCAGATGGCGGAAGCGTTCGCGCACATCCACGGTGGCGACGCCGTCGAGGCGCTGAGCGCCGGGTCGCGACCTTCCGGCGTCATCAACCCCAAGGCCATCCGGTTCATGTCCGAACTCGGCTACGACCTGAGTGGACACGATTCCAAGTCGCTCGACCGGATCGAAGGCGAGTTCGACGCCGTGATCACGATGGGCTGCGGCGACAACTGCCCGTGGGTTCCTGCCCGGCGTCGGGAAGACTGGGCCCTGCCCGATCCCAAGCACATGGACGACGAGGCGTATCGCGCCGTGCGCGACGAGATTTCCGCCCGGGTGAAGCAACTGCTCGCGGAGCTTTGATGGACCTGCCCCGAAAGCTGCTGGCGGAATTCCTGGGCACCGCGCTACTGCTGGCGACGGTCGTGGGCTCGGGCGTCATGGGCGTGGCGCTGTCGGCTGGAAACGACGGCGTCGCGCTGTTGGCCAATGCTTCTGCCACCGCTGGCATCCTGTACATCCTGATCGTGGTGCTGGGCCCGATCTCGGGCGCGCATTTCAATCCGCGGTCACGCTGGTGATGCGAGTACGCGGCGAACTCGGCAACTCCGAAGCGCTGGTGTACATCGCGACGCAGGTGGTAGCCGCCGTGCTGGGCGTATTGCTGGCGCACGCCATGTTCGGCCTCGCGCTGCTGCAACCCGGCACGCATGCCCGCACCGGGGCCGCCCAGTGGCTCAGCGAAGGCGTGGCGACTTTCGGGCTGGTGCTGACGATCCTGCTGGGCGTCCGGCACCGCATGTCGGCGGTGCCTGCGCTGGTCGCGTGTTACATCTTCGCTGCGTACTGGTTCACCGCCAGCACGTCGTTCGCCAATCCGGCCGTCACGCTGGCGCGCAGTCTCACGCAGTCCTTCGCGGGAATCCGACCCGTGGACGTGGCGGGATTCGTGCTCGCGCAGCTGGCCGGCGCGCTGCTGGCCATGGGGGTCGCGAGTGCGTTGTCGGCTTCGCCGCGTGCGGGACGGGAACACGACGAAGCACGCAAGCCGGCGTAAGTCGCGCAACGCGCCGCCCTCGCCTCGCGTGATGCCCCTCAGGACGAGGGGCCTCGTTCCTCCGCCCGGGCATCGACCGGCTGCATCGAAGCGCGCAGTTCAAGCATCGGGTCCTGCGGAACGTTGACCATCCCGGTGGATGGGCGGTCCAGGTCGACGACAAGACTCGCGGCGAGCGTGAGCAGCAGGAACAGCAGCGTGGTCGCCCGGCGCTGGTGGCCGCGTTCGTAACCGACCATCCCCGCGGCCAGCAGCGCGAACAACACCAGCATCCGCATGATGCGCGGCGGAATATGCGCCTGCCGGGTGGCGAACCGCTCCGCGGCGAGGTCGATGGACTCGTTCGTCGTGGTGACCAGCAGCGAGGCGCGTGGCGTATCGCGGAAGGGCGCAATGGCCGCCATCAACATCTCCCAGAGCTGGTTCTGCAGCGCTTCCGTGCGTTCGTACTGGGCGACTTCCGCACTCGCGGACGCGGCCTGCCCGAACGCGATGCGCGTGTCGACGTAGCGACGCAGCAGGTCTTCCATGCGCGCGCGCTCCGGGGCGTCGAGCAACTGCATCCGCAGCCACGTCGTGCCGATGGCGTTGGCTTCCTTGACCACCAGCTCGCGCCGGCTCTCGTACCGCGCCAGCGCGATGGAGAAGGTGAAGCCGATCAGCAGCGCCAGCAGCCCGAGGACGGAGGTCATCGCGAAGGCGTCGCCCTCCTTCGCCGCCGGATCCGGTCCCCGGGCCTGGCGTCGCACGCGCAGGAACCGGCCGGCCTCACGGGCGAGCAGCATGCCGGCGAACAGCAGCACAGCCAGCAGCCAGAGCGGCGCGTTGGCGAACGTGGTCTGTTGGTCCATCTCGTACCTCGCTCGAAGCTGCCTGGCATCGGAAGGGACAACGACAGCCTGCGGCACCGGCCGGCGGCAAATGCTAGGGAGGCGGGAATCAGGAGGTTGTGAAACCACTTCGCCGCCCACCGCGGGCCAACTCACATCGCGTGAACGCGCCGGGTCGAACACTCCCGCAACGATCACAGGGACGGCGGCCGCATGACCCTGCAAATGCTGATCCTGCTGGGCATACAGGCCAGCATCCTGGGCACCGTCTTCTGCTACGGCCTGCAGGCCACGTGGCGCGACGCCGTCCACCTGGTGCGACATCGCGGCCTGCTGGTGCGCTCGCTGCTGTCGATGTTCGTGGTGATGCCGATCGCGGCGATCGTCATCGTGAGCACGTTGCCGCTGCCAAGGCCCACGCAGATCGTGCTGATCGCGCTGGCGATCTCCCCGATCCCGCCGATGCTGCCGAAGAAGGAAGGCAAGGCCGGCGGACATGCCAGCTATGGCCTCGGGCTGATGATCACCGTCGGGTTGCTCGCCATCGTCCTCTCGCCGCTTGCGGCGGAACTGATCGGCCTTTACTTCCACCGATCGTTCGACGCCGATGCCGCGGCCGTGGCCAAGCCGGTCCTTCTGATGATCGCGCTGCCGCTGGCCCTGGGCATGCTGGTGCGGGCGTGGAAGCCGGACCTTGCAGCGCGCGTGGTCCGGCCGCTGCTCATCGCCTCGACGGTGCTGCTGGTGGTGTGTGCGCTCGCGATCATCGTGAGCGTGGCGCGCGCCATGGTGGGATTGATCGGCAACGGCACGCTGCTGGCCATGTTCCTGTTCGCCTGCGTCGGGCTGTTGTCAGGCCATTGGCTGGGCGGGCCCGTGGGGGACCAGCGCACCGTGCTGGCGCTGTCCACCGCATCGCGGCATCCCGCCATCGCGCTGGCCATCGCGAAGAGCAATTTCCCCGACGAACGTTTCCTCGCCGCCACCGTGGTGCTGTACCTGCTGGTGGCGACGATCACGGTCCTGCCCTACGTGCAGTGGCGCAAGCGCTCGAAGGATTGACGGCGTGATCGATCGTTGCGGTGGAACCAGTCAGGTACCGGTTGGCGAACGCACGCCGGGCGTGAGTGCAAGCAGATGGCGCACCACGGGCGGAGACGGCCCGCGGTGATAGGCGGTCGCCTCTTCCTGCAAGTGCGCGTCTGCCTTGGAGACACGATGATGCTGGCGCATATGCTCGGCCCATGATTCGACCAGGAACCATTCGATGATCTGCTCCGGGTCGGCGGCATCTTCCGTGACGCCCCAGAGATAGGCCCCGTCGCGTCGTCGTCCCTCGGACAACCTGCGCAGTACGCGAAGGAATGCGGCCTGCTGGTCCACAGGCACCTGATACTCGATCTGCACCATCACCGGGCCGCGATCATTGCCGACGGGCGTGGCGAGCAGGGGTTGGGGCCAATGGTTCGATGGCTCCAGGTTGGCCTCGCCCCGGGGCAGGCGGACGCGGAAGAAGGCCACCCCGGTGATCACCAGCCCGACACCGCCGATCAACAGCGCCAGCGGTACGCCGACGACCTGGGCGACCAGGCCCCACCCGAAGCTGCCCGCGGCCATGGCGCCATTGAACACCATCAGATAGACGGCCAATCCGCGGCCGCGCACCCAGTTGGGCAGTACGGACTGGGCCACGCCACTCAATGTCGTCAGGGCCGTAATCCAGCCGACGCCGAGTACGAGCAGCAGCAGCACCGCGAGCCATCGCGGCGGCGCGAGCGCGAGGCAGCCGATGACGATGGCCGTGCACAACGAGGCCGCGAGCAGCAACCGGTCCGGATCCAGGCGCTGGCGCAACGCGGGCAACGCGAACGCCCCGGCAACGGCACCGCCACCCACCGCACCCAGCAGCACACCATAGAAGCCAGCGGAACCTTCGAGCATCTGCCGAGCAACGAGCGGCAACAGTGCCCATACGCAAGATGCAAACAGGAAGAAGATCGCCGCACGAAGGAGGACGACGTGCAACTCCTGGCTGGTGCGTGCGTAACGCAGTCCGGCGCGGAATGCACTGAGGAACTGCTCGTCCAGATCGCTCGCTGGCGGGTGCGGACGACGCCACCACAGCAGCGCCGCAATGACGATCAGGTACGTCCCGACGTCCGCCCCGTAGGCCACCGCAGCACCGAAGCTCGCCAGCAGCAGGCCACCCAGCGCGGGGCCAATCGCGCGGGCGATGTTCACGCCCAGCGAGTTCAACGTTATCGCGCTGCGCAGCGATTCGCGCGGCACCAGCTCCGGGACGATCGCCTGCCAGGCAGGCATTGCCAGCGCGGTACCCACGCCGCCGAGGAAGGTCAGCACTACCAGACGGCTGATCGTCATCGACGACGTTGCGGCCAGCAGCAGTAACGAACTGCTGACAAGAAGCAGGAACACCTGCGCGAAGATGAGGAAGCGGCGGCGATCGAGGATGTCGGTGAGGACGCCAGCAGGAATCGCCAGCAGGAAGATCGGCAATGTCGCCGCCGTCTGGATCAGCGCGACCATGGCAGGGCTGGGCGAGAGATCGGTCACCAGCCATGAGCTGGCGACATCGCGCATGAACGAGCCGGTGTTGCCCGCCACCGTCGCGGTCCACAGTACGGCGAAGACCGGTTCGCGAAGCGGCGCAAAGTCGCCACCGGAACCGGATCGACCCGAGTCGTGCGCAGGCGGCGGGACGGCTGCGTTCTTCATGCTGCGACCGGCATGCGCAGGTCGTGGCGGGCGATCTGCGCGAGGGCGACGTTCATTCCAACATGCTCGAAGGACGCGTTCACCATCATCCCTCCGGTCGGGAAGTGCGATTGCCGGTATCGCTAGCGCGCCAGGAAATCCAGCACCTCTGCGGCAACCTCATCCGGGTATTGATGGTGCGGGGCATGCCCGGTCTGCGAATGGAACACGAACTTGGCGTTACGCATTTTCCCGATCAACGGAAACCAGTTCTGTCCTGCGGTGCTGGTGTCGTGGTCGCCGGCGATGACGAGGATCGGCAGCTCGACCTGCGTGAGCTTCTGCCTGCGTCCGATCGCGTCTTCGTGGAACCCGCCGGCCGCCTTGAAGTAGCGTTCGAACTGCGCCGGCTGCGAGGGGATGCGCGCGTCCACGTCGGGCCGCACGCGGATGCGTTCGCGCGACTGGCGGGCGCGGTCGCGGCTCAGGGCGGAGCCCGGCTCGAAGAACAGCACCTCCTCGTCGGCCAGGTCGTTGACGGGCTTGAGCGCGCGGTCGAGGAACGCCGGCTGCAAGGGGATTTCGTTCTTTCCCGGCGGGTTCGTCGCCAGCAGCACCACGCGGTCCGCGCGCGCAGGCCGGTCGATCAGATACGCCTGCGCCAGCAGCCCGCCCCACGACCACCCGAGCAGGTCGAACTTCTGCAATCCCATCGCATCGACGAACCCGTCCAGCGATGCGATGGCCTGTTCCATGGTCTCCGGCTGCGTGCCCTGCGAATACCCGATGCCGGGCAGCTCGAACACGATCACGGTGTGCTGCCGCGCCAATGCATCCAGGAACGCGGGGTCCCAGGTATCCAGTGTGCCGCGGAAGCGGTTCACCAGCACGATCGGCGTGCCGCTCCCCAGCTTCCGGTACGCGATGCGATCGGAACCGACCTGCACCGTGCGCGTTTCGGCTGTCGCAGCGCCGGCGGCAGCGGCCTGCGGTGCGAACAACGAACCAAGGATCAACAGCGACAGTAGCGACAGCGTGCGCATGGAAAGCCTCTCGTGGATGCGCTCACGCGCGGTGGCGTCAGCGTGGATCGATGGCCGGGATGTCGAACTGCACCAGGTTCCAGCGCGTCGCCTTCTCCTCCCACTCGTCGCCTTCGCGCGGCGTGAGCGCAAGCGCGAGGTTCGCCACGAGCATCCGCTTGCCCTGTACCGCCGTGGCGGCCGGAAAGAGCAAGCCGAGCGGAGCGCCATCGGCGCCGATACCGTCGAAATGGCCCGCGCGGGCGCGCACGAGGCCGTGCGAATCCAGCGCGACCACGGCGTCGACCTGGTTGGACGCCACCCAGAGCAGTCCGTCGTGCAGCAGCAGTCCGTCGGCGCCGTAGACGCTGTCGGCGAGGACGTCGAGTTTTCCGCCGGCCAACGGCATGCGCAGCACGCGGCCATCGCCGGCGTTGTTGACGTACAGCAGGCCGGCAGGCTCATCGATGGCGATGCCGTTCGCACCGAACGGCAAGGCGCCCGTCGTCGCCAGCAGCGGATCGCGCACCAGCACGTCGACCTTGCACGGCCGGCATGTGGTCGCGTCCTCGATGCGGTAGATCGCACCCTGGAACGAATCCGACACGTAGGCGTTACCTGCAGCGTCGAAGGCGATTCCGTTGATCGCGGGGAATCCGGCCGAACCGTAGACGATCCGGTCCTGGCTGCCATCGGGATTGGCCACCAGCCGGTCGCCGGGGGCCGGTGGCGTCAGGGCGCCGAAGCTCGCTACGTCCTCGGGGGATTGGCCCGTCTCGAATTTCGCAGGCAGGCGCTGGAGTTTCGATGCGCCGAAATTCAGGAAGTAGATCGCGCCGTTCGCATACGCAACGCCCGTGATCGGCGTCGGCCCCAGGTCCGCGCGGGCGAGCAACTGTCCCGTGGGCGACAAGCGAACGATCTGGTTCCTGCGCGCCGTCGCGGGTTCGCGACTGTCGAACGAACCGACGTAGACCTCGCCGGAGGCTGGATCCGTCGCGAGGCTCTCCGGGTGGCGGAAATCCTCCGGCAGCGTCACGAAGGGACGCGTCTCGATGCGCACGGGCGAGTTCGTCGTCTGCGCCGCGGCAAGCGGGCATGCCAAGGCCAGGACAACGACTCCAAGGATCCTTTTCATCTCATCACCTTCAGCTTGTGGGCGAGCATTGGTGGATCACGCAACAGCGGCGGTACGGAACCGGCGCCGTATGCGCAGCGCCTGCACGGCCGCGCCCGCGAGGTACACGAGGAAGCCGGCGCCGACGATCGCCTTCAGCACGGGATCTTCGGGCCCCGTGAAAGCCGGTTCGCCGATCGGGATGCGCGTGCCGGTTTCGGTCAGGCCGGGAATCAGGTGGAAGAACAGCGTCAACGAATTGCCCAGCACCGTGACGTAACGCGCGAACCCCGACGACCCGCCGAAGCGCTCGGCCGCGCCTGTGACGGCGAGCACCACCAGCGTCACGATGGCCAGCACGTGGGGAACTCCGAATCCGCCGTGGCGGAAGATGAAGAGGCCGGTGAAGGCGGTCGCCGCCGTCAGCCACACGTACAGCGCGCCGGAGCGCGTGCGCGTCCCGATCTCGCCGTACCGGACCAATGCCGTGACGCCGAAGAACACCGCCACCAGTGCGATGGCGGTGTGGAACATTCCGAACGGCGAGATGTTGAGCATGGCGTGTACTCCAGCGTTCGTGCCGACGGAAGGTTCGCGGCGGGCGGGGCCGCGTCAGGACTTCGCGAAGGCCAGCAGGTCCGCGTTGAGGCGGTCCTTGTGCGTGTCGGTGATGCCGTGCGGCGCGCCTTCGTAGACGATCAGCTTGCTGTCCTTGACCAGCTTCGCTGAAGCGCGGCCGGCGGCGTCGATCGGCACGATCTGGTCGTCGTCGCCGTGGATGATCAGCGTGGGCACGTTGAACTTCTTCAGGTCTTCGGTGAAGTCCGTTTCCGAGAACGCCTTGATGCTGTCGTAGGTGTTCTTGTGCCCGCCGAGCATGCCCTGCATCCACCAGGCGTTGATGACGCCCTGCGACGGCTTGGCACCCGGGCGGTTGTAGCCGAAGAACGGGCCCGACGGGATGTCCAGGAACAACTGCGAGCGGTTGGCCACCAGGCCCTGGCGGATGCCGTCGAACACCGACACGGGCAGGCCGCCGGGATTCGCATCGGTCTTGACCATCAGCGGCGGCACGGCCGACACCAGGGCGAGCTTCTTCACCCGCTTGGTGCCATGGCGGCCGACGTAGCGCGCCACTTCACCACCGCCGGTGGAGAAGCCGACGAGCATGGCGTCCTTCACGTCGAGCTTGTCCAGCAACTGCGCCAGGTCGTCGGCGTAGTGGTCCATGTCGTTGCCGTCCCACGGCTGGCTGGAACGACCGTGCCCGCGGCGATCGTGCGCGATGCAGCGGAAGCCGTTCGACGCGAGGTGGAACATCTGCGATTCCCAGCTGTCGGCGTTGAGCGGCCAGCCGTGGCTGAAGACGACGACCGGCCCGGTTCCCCAGTCCTTGTAGTAGATCTCGACGCCGTCTTTGGTGGTGAAGGTGCTCATGGCTTTTGCGATTCCTGCATCGGAGGGAGTGGGGGTGGCGGCGGCCTGCGTTGCCGGCGGCGGCTCGGAGGACGAGCAGCCGACGAGGGGAAGCAGCGAGGCGGCGGCCAGGACGGTGCCGCCGATCAGCACGGTGCGGCGACCTTCGTCGATGGGGTTGGCGTGATCGTTTGGCATGGTCTTGGCCGGATGTGGAGGTGGCGGGACGTGCCACGGAGGAGGGCCGGCGGGACGCTGCGGACGTGCGCTCGGCCCGCACACGATAGGTAGCCGCCGCCATCGCGCCGTACACGCATGAGGGGTCAACCCGTCCCCCCTGTTCGGGGGAGATCGAATGTCGCCGGCAGGCGGTCGCCGCGGCATCCCCCGTTTTGGGGAGTCGTCATTCCTCCGGGTTGCGGTTTGAGCGGCGGCGCCGCAAGGCGAGTCTGGAGGACCACGCGAACCTGCGTGCCGTCCCCACCGGAGCGCATCCCATGCCCAAGGCTTCCCCTGGTCCGAGTTCGACGTTGCTGACCCCAACGGATCACACGCTGATCCTGATCGACCACCAGTCGCAGATGGCGTTCGCGGTGCGGTCGATCGATGTCGGATCGCTGCGCACCAATGCGGCCCTGGTGTCGCGCGCCGCCGTCGGCTTCGGCGTATCCACCATCGTCACCACGGTCGCCGAGAAGAGCTTCTCCGGGCCGTTGTTCCCGGAGATCGGCGACACCTTCGTGCAGGGCGCCGTGTACGACCGCACCACGATGAACGCCTGGGAAGACGCTCCCGTCGTGCAACGCATCAACGAACTGGGGAAGGACCGCCTGGTATTGGCCGGCCTGTGGACGAGCGTGTGCATCGTCGGCCCGGTGCTGTCGGCGATCGAACAGGGCTTCCAGGCCTATGTGATCACCGACGCCTGCGGCGACGTATCCGACGAGGCGCACGAGCGTGCTGTCACCCGCATGGTGCAGGCCGGCGCGGTACCCATGACGAGCCTGCAGTACATGCTCGAACTCCAGCGCGACTGGGCGCGCGGCGAGACGTACGGACTGACGACCGGCATCGCGCGTGAACTCGCGGGCGGCTACGGCATCGGCATCCAGTACGCGAAGGCCATGTTCGGCGCGCAGGAAGGCGGGCACTGAGCGCGGCGGTGCGGCCGTCCCTCCCCCCGGGTCGCACCGTCGCGCTCCCATCCGGAGACGCACGATGAAGCCGTATCTGTTCTCGCTCGGGGCCGGCCTGCTCGTCGGCATCGTGTACGCGTTGCTCAACGTCCGTTCGCCGGCGCCACCGGTCATCGCGCTGGTGGGTCTGCTCGGCATCCTGCTGGGCGAGCAGATCCCGCCGCTGCTGAAGCACTACCTGCACAAGGACGCGCAGGCGACGGCGTGGATGGACGAACAGGTCAAGCCGCACATGTTTGGCGACCTGCCGCAGTGCAAACGCAACCGCGCGGAGCAGGACGAGCCGGACGCACGCTCATGACACCCGGCGGCACCGGCGTGGACGCCGGCCGGCGCGCCTTCCTGGGCGCGGCGGTGGGTGCCACGTCGGCCGCCGTCCTGCCCGCGATGGGAACCTCGACGATGCCCGACCTGATCCTGCACGGCGCACGCTTCACCACGCTCGACCGCTCGCGTCCCCGCGCTTCGGCCGTGGCGATGAAGGACGGCCGCTTCCTGCGCGTCGGCGACGACCGCGAGGTGCTGGCGCTCGCCGGGCCTGCGACGAAGGTGATCGACCTGCGAGGCCGCGCCGTGCTTCCCGGCCTGTGCGACAACCACACGCATGTGATCCGCGGCGGCCTGAACTACAACATGGAGCTGCGCTGGGATGGCGTGCGCAGCCTCGCCGATGCGATGGCGATGCTGAAGCGCCAGGTGGCCATCACGCCGCCGCCGCAGTGGGTGCGCGTGGTGGGCGGCTTCACGGACCAGCAGTTCGCCGAGAAGCGTCTGCCTACGCTGGAGGAACTCAACGCGATCGCGCCCGATACCCCGGTCTTCATCCTGCACCTGTACGACCGTGCGCTGCTCAATGCGGCGGCGCTGCGCGCAGTTGGCTACGGCCGCGACACGCCGGAACCGCCGGGCGGCGAGATCACGCGCGATGCCAATGGCAACCCCACCGGCCTGCTGCTCGCCCGGCCCAACGCGAGCATCCTGTACGCGACGCTGGCGAAGGGACCGAAGCTGCCGTTCGATTACCAGCTCAATTCCACGCGCCACTTCATGCGCGAGCTCAACCGGCTTGGCGTCACCAGCGTCATCGACGCCGGCGGCGGCTTCCAGAAGTATCCCGACGACTATGAAGTCATCCGCCGACTGGCCGACGAAGGCCAGCTCACCGTCCGGCTGGCGTACAACCTGTTCACGCAGAAGCCGAAGGAGGAGAAGGAGGATTTCCTCAACTGGACGCGCGCGTCGAAGTACCGACAGGGCAACGACTATTTCCGCCACAACGGCGCGGGCGAGATGCTGGTGTTCTCCGCGGCGGACTTCGAGGACTTCCGCCAGCCGCGCCCCGACATGCCGCCGAACATGGAAGCGGATCTTGAAGCGGTCGTGCGCATCCTCGCGCAGAACCGCTGGCCCTGGCGCATGCATGCCACCTACGACGAGACGATCAGCCGCGCGCTCGACGTCTTCGAGAAGGTGAATCGCGAGATCCCGCTGGACGGACTCCACTGGTTCTTCGACCACGCCGAAACCATTTCCGACCGGTCGATCGAACGCGTCGCGGCGCTCGGCGGCGGCATCGCCGTGCAGCACCGCATGGCCTACCAGGGCGAGTATTTCGTCGAGCGCTACGGCAAGGCCGCCGCCGAAGCGACGCCGCCGGTCGCGAGGATCCTGGCATCGGGCACGCACGTGTCGGCAGGAACGGACGCCACGCGCGTCGCGTCATACAACCCCTGGGTTTCCTTGTCGTGGCTGGTCACTGGCCGCACCGTCGGCGGCATGTCGCTGTATCCGCCGGAAAACCGCCTCGATCGCGAGCAGGCCCTGCGCATGTGGACCGAGCGCGTGGCCTGGTTCTCCAATGAAGAGGGCAACAAGGGGCTCATCAAGGAAGGCCAGCTCGCCGACCTCGTGGTGCCCTCGCGCGACTACTTCGGCTGTGCGGATGACGAGATCGCGCAGATCAGCTCACTGATGACGGTGGTCGGCGGTCGCATCGTGTACGCCGCCGACGAGTTCGCGCCCCACGATCCGCCCATTCCTCCTGCCATGCCGGACTGGTCGCCGGTGCGCACGTTCGGTGGCTACGGCGGCCAGATGGCCGACGCCGCAACGCGAACATCACTCCAGCAGGCCGCCAGTTGCGGATGCGCGCACGCCTGCAACGTCCACGGACACCAGCATGCGAAAGCGTGGGCCGCGAGCGTTCCTGCCGGCGACCTCAAGGGATTCTGGGGAGCGCTCGGCTGCGCGTGCTGGGCCGTCTGAGCGGCATCATTGCGTCATCTGGCCCAGGATTCCGCGCCGGATGCCGATGCGGATCGCCTCGGTGCGGTTGTGGCATCCCAGCTTCTCGAATATGCGGGACACGTGGGATTTGACGGTCTCGATGGAGATGCCCAGCTCGCTGGCGATCCGCTTGTTCTCCTTGCCCTCGGACAGGAGCTGGAGCGTGCGCAGTTCGCGCGGTGTCAGCAGTTCGTTGCCCAGGTGTGTGGCCACGTCCGCGCAGACTTCCGCCGAGACATACCGTCCGCCGGCGTGCACCTTGCGGATGCAGTCGAGCAGTTCGTCGCGAAGCGCGCTCTTGAGCAGGTAGCCGGCCGCGCCGGCGGCCATTGAATCCCGCGCGTTCGCATCGCCCCGGAAGGTTGTGAGGATGATCACGCGGGCCGTCGTGTACTCGCTGCGCAACGCGCGCACGCCTGCCAGGCCGCCCATGCCCGGCATCTGCAGATCCATGAGCGTGACGTCGGGAAGCAGCCGGCGGAAGGCCTCCAGGCCCGCTTCGGCGTTCGATGCACCACCCACCACTTCGATGTCGGGTTCGCTCGACAGCATCGCCGCGATTCCCTCGCGCAGGATGGGATGGTCGTCGATGGTCAGCACGCGTATCGGCATGGCGTTCACGATCATGGGGGACACGAGCGGAAGGCCGGTCCTGCTCGTTGGCGAAGAGAGTACATCCGTAGTCGCGGCCCGCGCGACAGGCGGCATTTGGGGGGCGGCGGCACGGCTTCGTCATTCCCCCGGATGGGGGAGGTGGCGAAGGCAAGGATGGTGGATTGCAGGGCATCGGCCGGCTTCTACAGTTTCCGCTCGCGGACCTGCGCCGGGAGTGGCAACGATGCTCGTCAATGTTCCCTGCCTGGATGCCTTGCTCGACCGGCACGCCGATCCATTGGGCGCGTCATTCAACGCGTACCGGAACCACGCCTACCGGGTGGTCAACTTCCATTGCCTGCTGAGCCAGGAGGAGGTCGACCTGGAAAAGCTGTCGATCGCAGCCGCGTACCACGACCTGGGCATCTGGTCGGCGGGCACGTTCGACTATCTCGCGCCATCGATCGCGATGGCGATGACGCACCTGCACGACATCGGACGCACCGAGTGGTCCGACGAGATCGCGGCCATGATCGACCACCACCACAAGCTGACGCCGTGCGATCCGCGCGAACGCGCCAGTGCCGAGACGTTCCGTCGGGCCGACTGGGTGGATGTGTCCAGGGGCCGGTTGCGGTTCGGCCTGAAGCGCTGCGTCGTTTCGCCAGTCATGGACATGTTCCCCGGCCTTGGCTTCCATCGCCTGCTGTTGAAGCTGTCGCTCAAACGGATGCTCACCCATCCGCTCAGTCCCCTTCCGATGCTCCGCTGGTAGGAACCTCCCACCCCTCAAGGAATCGAAACCATGACGACCCCGTACACGCTTGCACCCAACTCGACGGCGCGCAGCACCTCGACCGCCGCCATCGCCCTCTGCGCCCGCCTCCTGATGAGCGCCGTGTTCCTGATCTCCGGAGTGTCCAAGCTCTCCAACGCCGAAGGCACGATGGCGTACATCGCATCGGCCGGGCTGCCGTTCCCGGAGTTTTCCTTCGGCGTGGCGGTGCTGGTCGAGATCCTGGGATCGATCCTGCTCATCGTCGGCTACCGCACCCGCCTGGTCGCGGTGCTGCTCGCCGTCTTTTCGATCGTCGCGGCGCTGGCATTCCACTACCAGATCCAGGACCAGAACCAGTTCATCCATTTCCTGAAGAACCTCGCCATCGCCGGGGGCCTGCTGCACGTGGCCGCGTTCGGTCCCGGCAGCCTGAGCGTGGATGGCCGGCGCTGAGAAATGCACCGGAGGGAAGCCCGCCGCCGGCCGTGGCGGCTTCCTCAGTGCTTCGGGTATGCCGCGTCGGCGCCGATGCCGACCTTGACCTCCGTGCCACCGCCGGGCCTGCCGGTGATGGTCAGCGTGGCGCCCACCAGCAGTGCGCGTTCGCGCATGCCGGTCAGGCCCCAGTGCCGGTCCACGCCCAGCCGTTCTTCCGGGATGCCGATGCCGTCGTCCTGCACCACCAGGACGACGCCGGTATCGCTGTACGTCAGACGGATGTCCACGCGCTTCCCCTTGGAGTGGAGGCAGGCGTTGGTGATGGCCTCGCGCCCGATCTGGCGCAGCTCTTCGTAGACCGCCGGCTGGAGCGGACGGGGCGGCAGGGGCATCGTGATGTCGCACAGCAGCTCATGCTGTGCCGCGAGCTCCTGCGCGTGCCGCCCCAGGGATTCGCCCAGATCCATCGTGCTCGCCTCGGGATCGCGCAGGAGGTGGATCCGGTCGCGCCCCTCCCGGATGGTCGCCTGCGTGCGATCCAGCACGCGTTCCATCTCCTGGCGAAGCGACGCATCGCGCGGCAGCTTCGACGCCAGCGCCTGGAAGCCCAGCAACATGCCTTGCATGCCTTGCAGCAGGGTGTCGTGCAGGTCGCGCGCGATGCGTGTCCTTTCGGCGATCTGCGCATCGAAGCGGTCGCGCAGCCGCGCCGTCTCGTACCTGAGCCGCAGTGCGTAGAGCACCCAGAGTGCGAGCGCGATGGCGGCGACCAACAGTCCCTTGAACCACATGGACTGGATGAACGTCGGCGGCACCGTGAAATCCAGCGACGCACCCTGCCGATTCCACACACCGTCGTTGTTCGCCGCGACGACACGGAACCGGTAGTCGCCGGGCGCAAGGTTGGTATAGAACGCCTGTCGGCGATTGCCGGCCTCGACCCAGTCGTCGTCCACGCCGACGAGCTGGTAGCGGAACCTGACCCGCTTGGGCACGGTCAGGCTCAACGCGGTGTAGTCGATCTCGATCCGCGACGCACCTGCCGGCAGCGTCGCCGACGTGGGGTCGCGCAATCGCTGCGAACCGAATGCCAGCCCGGTGATGCTCACCGGTGGAGGTAAGCGGTTGCGCGCGAGTCGTGTGGGCTGCACCTGCATGATGCCGTCGGTCGTCAGGAACCGCAGCACGCCGTCGCCGCCCTGGACGGCACTGTTCTTCGAATACCCCGTCACGGCAGGCGCTTTCAGACCGTCGTCGAAGTCGAACAATTGCGCCTGCAGGGGCGCATCGGGATCATCGAAGCTGCGTGAGAGCGCGTCCCGCGACACGCGTGCGATGCCTGCGCGCGACAGCAGCCAGGTGAAGCCACGACGGTCGTCGGCTATCCCGACGACGCCCTGGAGCCACGGGGCGTCCCGCTTGAGTTGCGTGATCTTGCCATCGCGGAGCCTGGCCATGCCGCCCACGCTGGCGACCAGAACGTCGCCTGCCACAGGCCGCAGGGCGGTGATCTCGCCGCCCGGGATGTCGTCGGATTTCCACAACACCTGCGTCCTGGGAAGCTCCATGTAAACCAGGCCTTGCGAACGCACGTGCGCGAGCAACCCGCCCCGGTATGCGACCAGCGTCGTGACCTTGAGCGGTCCATCCGGCCCCTCGGGGAGACTTTCGGTCCACGTGCCGTTTTCGAAGAGGGTGATGCCGCCGCGCGTACGACTGAGCCAGAGGCGTCCGTCACGCGTGGCCACGCAGTCCAGGAAACTGCGACGCTTTTCGGTGGGGATACGTTCGAAGCGCTGGCCCACGCCGCGGAAGAAGGCATCGCTCGTCGCGAACCAGACCACGCCACTGGCGTCCTCGCACAGCGCCTGCGGATTGTGCAGGCCGTCGAGCAGTCGCGTCGTCGCACCGCGCGGGGAAATCGCGTACAGGTTGTCCGAATCGGCGGCATAGACGGTTCCGTCGCGGGCGGCCATCACGATGTAGCCGAACCGGGAATACGGCGGCACTTCGGTCGCGGGGCGGACATTGGCCGGCGTGAAGCGATCCAGTCCCGCGCTCGTGCCTACCCAGAGATTGCCCTCGCGATCCTCCAGGATCGCCAGCGCACGATCGGAGGACAGGCCGTCTTTCGCGGTAAAGGTTTCCTCGACGGGATTCTCGCCGCGGTACAGGCCGTCGGGTCTCGCGATCCGGAAGATGCCCGCCGAATAGGTGACGCCCCATATGGAGCCGTCGCGATCGAACAAGAACGTCCGGTAAGAATGTGTCGCGGATGCCGGCTGCACCGAACTGAACGGTGGCACCTCGGGCCGTGCGAGCGGAGGCTGTGGCAGTCGGCGCGTGCCGCTGACGCTGCTCGACAGCCAGACGCGTCCGGACCGGTCCGTCGCCAGCCCTTCGTTGTCGCCATCTCCGCTGGAACCTGCGACTCCGACATCTCTGAAGTGCCGTTCGCCGGGCGCCAGGACCAGTGTCGCGAATCGATCGGAGAGCCAAATGCGTGCATCCTTGCTCTCGGCGATTCCCCAGGCGGAGGCGCGCGTCATCCCCCATTGCTCGCCGATGCTTTCCCAGTGACCGCTCGCGTAGCGCATCAGCGGATGGTTCGAATTGCCGGTGACGGCCCAGACGGCTCCGCTGCGGTCTTCCAGGAAGCTGTACACCCACCGGTCGCTGGCGGCCGGTGACCGGTCGACCAGCTTTCCCGCGCGAAGCACCGCGATGCGGCCGGACTGGTAACCGACCCACAGCTCGCCGTTGCGTGCGGCCATCAACGCCGAGACGGGTTCGCCTGCGCGCGCGCCGTTGGCGGGCGCCGGCACCATCTCGAAGCGCACGCCGTCGAAGCGATGCAGGCCACTGTCGCTGCCCGACCACAGGAAGCCATCGGGTGTCTGGGCGAGGGCATAGATGCCCAGAGGTACGCCATCCTCTGCGGTCCAGCGTGTGTGCTTGAACTGGGTGATGCCTATTGCAGGATCCAGCGCATGCGACGGAGCCGCGTACAGCAGACCCGAAAGAATCAGGAGAATTGCCAGAAGATGGCGCACCACAGCAGCCCCCGTAGGCTGTTGGACGGGTTGGTTGAACGCTTGCGCCAGTTCCCCTTGCGCAGAACTCGATCCTAGCTGTTCTCCGGAAACGACCGGCTCATCCTTTCGCCGCATGACCTCGCAGGGCGGCTCGAATGGTTTCGGATGACACCAATATGCTTCCGGCGCCGACAGCGCGCTCACATCAAACGTCGCGTCGCGTGCGCAACGGTCACGTGCTGCGCGTAGTGGCGGACTCGATCCTTCGACGTTCCAGATCGACCCCTGGCATCGCGCTTCTCGCGAAAGATCGCCGCCGCCACGGCCACCCGCGCATACGGATGACTGCCTTCCAACTTCCCTTTGGAGTCGTCAACGACGTTGCCACAGCCGACGCACGCTGATGAGCCTGGACTGCAGCCTCGCCCTGTCAGCCTCCTGCGAATCAGCAGCTGGAGGCCTTACGGCTACTGGTGGGCCCACCAGGATTCGAACCTGGAACCAAGGGATTATGAGTCCCTTGGCCCGCGGTGGCTCCGAACCCCTATGCGCCTCCGCCCTGCTTCTTGGCGCGCACTTTCTTCACGGGCTTCTCTGCCGGCTTCGGCACTTGCGTGGCTGCGTCGGGCGGGGAGGCTGCGGCCGCATCTGCCACCTCCTTCTTCGGAAGATCAAGCGCGGCTCGTTCCAGCCGCCTTCTGCGCATGAAAGCCAGAAGCTCAGAGCCCTCGCTCGTCAACCGCCAAAATTCGTTTCCAGCCTCGTCGCGTCTCGTGATCTCAACGCAATTGAACGCCGCAAAATCCGCAAGGAATCCGCGAACCTCGTTTCTAGGTGCAGGCCAGTCCGAACGCAGTTCTGCCAGAGGCACCCCACCCACAACCATTGCAATGTAGCGTGATAGCGCGACAACAGATTGGTCCGAGTGAAGTTCTGGCGCTACAGACTCGTATATCCAATACAACGAGGTCTTCTTGGCGACTTCCCACTCGGTCGCATCTTTCTTGAACACGTTGACTTCGCGCTTGGTCTTCTTGAAGACATTCATCGTGGCTTCGAAGGACTTCGCCTTGTTATCCCGCTCTTCATAGAGCTCCAACTTTGCACGAAGATCAGCGTTCTCGACGCTCAGCCTAACCGCTTCCTTCGATGCATCGTCATCCGAAGGATTCGCCCGTACCCATCCAGTTCGAGGGTAGGCATTGAAAGCCTTCATCAATGCGATGCTGCACTTTCCGTAAAGATCATCCTTATTTGTCCAGAAGCTAACTGGCTTCTGCCGAACCTTGGTCTTGAACATCTCAAGCTTTTCGCGAGCATCTTGGTCTGACTCGCACTTCGCCATCGGCCACTGCACGCCACTAGCAAGAACGAAACCTAAGGTGGGGATACCCTTAGATACCGCATAGTCGTACTCCATCTCTGTATAGCTGATGCCAGCATCGGTAACACTGCCGTAGCGATGGGCGACGACCACGACGTAGTAGTCGCTCTGGTCAATCTGCTTCTTGATTATGTTCCACTGCATCTCATCGGCTGCGCTGAACATCTCCATCCCAACCGGTATATGCCCCATCTCAAGTGCGGCCTTTATCACTAGGTCGCGCTCTTCACGCAGATCTTCGAAAGTAGAGCTCACAAACACTTGATACTTGGCGGTCATGCCCTGCTCCTATATCCCCATGTCAACAACGCGTTCATAAACATGCTCTGGAAGCTACAGACAAGCTGCGAAGCTCTTTCGTTGCTGTCTCTGCGTGCTTAGCGTAATGGCTCGGCGACAAATGCGCATACCTCTTTACCATCGCTTCGGAGTGCCAAGCACCGAGCTCCTGCAACACATGAAGCGGCGTCCCGTTCTGAACGTGCCAGCTTGCCCATGTATGCCGCAGATCGTGCCAGCGAAAGTCTCGTATACCTAAGGAAGCCAACGCCTCACGCCAAGCCTTTGTGTTTGCGCATCGGATAGGCGCCCCCTTATAGACAAAGACATACGATTCGTGATCTCTACGACGGCGGCGCAATACGTCCATCGCTACGCTAGAGAGCGGCACCGAAATAGGTCGCCTTGCTTTCGCTTGATCCGCGTGAATCCACGCCAGCCTTCGCCTCATATCCACCTGCCCCCACTGCAGACCAACAATGTTGCCGTGGCGCAGTCCGGTAGCGAGCGCGAATAGGACGATGTCCCTCTGATGCTCCGGGAGGCGCGCGAGTAGCTTACGCGCCTGCTGCGGAGTCAACCATCGAACGCGCCGCCGTCGCTCGGGGTACAAGACCACCTTGGGACACCGAGCGGTCCACTCCCACACCTGATGCGCGCGGCGGAGAATTGCGCGAATCAGCGCGAGGTAGCGATTCGCATTCGCCGGTGAAGTCCGGTCGGCAATGCGCCTACCAATCTTCGCCACGTCATCGCCCTTGATCGTGGTCAGCCGCCTGTGACCGATCCATGGCCTCAACACAGCCAACTTTGCGCGATCCCTCTCGTGCGTCGCTTTGTGCCGCGTTTCGTCCAGCCATCGCACGGCTGCTTCATCCCATGTTCGCACAGCAACACCATCTTCCTCTGACGCTGGCGATGATCGGCCCCACAAGAAGCCGCGACAAGACGCTACGAACGGCAGAGCATCACGGGCAAAGTGCGGTCACCAGCTGCTTGCAGGTGCGGATTCGATGCGGCGGGGTCCAAGGTCGCCATAACCGCTCACCTGTGGTGCCGATAGAAAGGCACCGGATGGAGCCAGAGCGGCCGCAGGCGCGGCCATAGCCGTAGGGGGCATGCCCCCTACACCCCCGGCAGCCGCAACGACGCGGTACGGGTTGTAGCGCGGCCCCTTGCGCGCGAGCGAGATGCACTCGCCCTGCGGAATGTCGTACGTCGTGCCCTGCTCCGTCAGGCACGTGCAGCTGGCTTCGCGCCAGTTGCCGTTTACGTCTTCGCCGGCACCGGCAGCAGCACACACGAGGATCGGATCGGCGGTGACCTGGCGCTTATCGAACACCGGCGCAGTCCATGGCATCGACGGGAAACGCGGCAGGTGCTCCCGAGCGTAGTCCGCGCCATAGCCCGGTTCGTTCGGGTCCGTCTTCCACCGGGGTTTTTCATCATCCGACGTGGATTCCGGCGGCGCGCCCGCGCCCAAGGGCGCTAGGGCTTCCGCCGCTGCCTTTGCATCTTCTTCCACGGGTTCGGCCTTCGCATCCGGCTTGAACACGAACACCCACAGGCACCACGCAACCAGCAGCATCACCAGCAGCGACGACAACGCCTGCCAGACCTTCTTCGGGATGCGGAACTTGTACGTCGCCGTGTGCAGCGTCGCCGATTTGTAGCGGCCGTACAGGGCCGGCGGGAAGCTCCAGATTTCTTCCTCGGCTTTCTCGCGCTGCTGCTCGTCGTACGGATCGGCCTGCACACGCGACCACGTGAGCGACCCGGCGCGGGCAAGACCCATCGCGCGGTTCATGTGGATGTGCTTGCCGGCCAGCTGGCGCACATTGTGGTGGATCTTCGACGGCCACTGCGTCACAAGCACGATATCGAAGCCGCGATGGCGATGCGTGGACATCGCGCGGATGCGCGGATCGTCGGACTCGCCCGGGCGGCCCGTCGACGGAAACAGCTTGCCGTAGCGTTCCAGCCCGGCCGTGCTGCCGTCGCTATGCGCTTCGTCGTAGATCACGAACGAGCCGTCCGGCAGCTGCGTCCAGTCGTTGTGTTCGGGCAGCTTTTCGACCCACGGAAACGCGTCCGGGTTCTCGTCGGTGGTCGCACCCGCGATGTTCGTGAAGAAGCGGCGCGGCTGTTCCTTGCCCTGCTTCACGCCCTCGGCGTTGCGCTCGTACTCTTCGAACATCAGCGCCATGGCGCGCAGCGTCTTACCGTTGCCCGGCTGGCCGGAAATCAGAATCAGCATGGTCAGCTCTTTTTGATGGCGACGCGCGTCGCTTCGATAGCGATGCGCGTGACGATGGCGGAACCCACTGCCGAGATGGCGACGCCGAACCCGGACATGAGCATGATTTGCAGCACGGAGGACGCGATGCCGCTGAACTTCTGCGCAGCCCCGTTCATCGCGGACAGCACCAGCGGCGTCAGCGCAGCGAACGTCACGAGCCCGAGCCCGGCGCCGGTCAGCATGCGCGCGATGGCGCTACCGAGCAGATTGGCGAGCAGTGCACCTAACCATGGCATGGCCTACTTCCTCACTCCGGCGATGATGAAGGCCGCCATCAGGCCACCCATGGTGACCACGACGGCGTACAGGTAATTCGCGAGCTGGCACAGCGGTTCGAAGCTGAAATTGACCGGCGCGGAGTAACCGCCAATCGTCACCGTCGTGCTAATCGGCGCAGGGCATGTGCCGCTGCCACCGAGGCCACTGCTCCACTCTTGCGACTGAATCGGCGCTTCGATAAGGGGCACCTGAGGCTGGCCCAGCTGCTGCCCATTGCCGTCCAGAAATGCCTTGATCGCGTCCAGGCGCGAATGCGTTCCGGCATCGCCGCCCGACGTGCCGCCCTTCTTCATCAGCTCGACCATCTGCGAAGTCGCGCAGGCGGTGCGCCACTGCTGAATCAACGCCGCTTCTTCCACGGCATCGCATCCGACGTTGCGCGCTTCATCACCCAGCGCGACCGACTCACACACCGGCATCTGCTGGCAGTATTCGCCCATAATGACGTTGCGCGCTTTGCGAGTGTTGCAGTCGATGCGCCACAACTGTTTCGCGTGGAGGCACATGATTTCATCGCCCGAGCAGAGCGGCGGGCGATCACACGTCGGGCTGTCCTCGGCCTTGTGCTCGCCGTCAGGCTCCGCACCCTCCTCCTCGTCGTCAGGCGTGCCGTCGTCGTCACTGTCGGGCTTACACGCGCCGTCTTTGCCTTCGGCCTGCCCTGCCCCGCACTGATCCTCGCTCTTGACGCACGAGCCGTCAGGGCCTTTCACCTGCCCGACCGGACAGATTTCCTTCTCCGGCACGCACTCGCCGTTCGCATCCTTCTTCTTGCCCGTCGGGCACTCGGCGGGCTGTGTGCAATCGCCGGTGCCGCCATCGATCGGAACCCCGTCCGGGCATTCCGGAACCGGCTGACACGTACCATCGGCCTGCTTTCGATAGCCGGCCGGGCACTCGTAATTATTCGGGTCACACTTGTCGCCGGTCGGATTGCCGGCCACATAGCCGGCGAACGGTTGCGTAGGAAGCTGGCGCAAGCCCAGCACTTCGCAACTGTACGACTGCCCATTAGAACCGGTTGACGTCTGGCACCACGTCCGCCCCTCATTCACCGGATTCGTCGGCACCACCGGCATGCTGGGGCAGCGCGGATCGATACAGGACTGCGTCGCCGTGTCGAACACTTCGGGCGGTGTGCACCCGGTCGCCGACCAGCTGTAACCCGTGTGCTCAACACGTACCCACCCGGTCTGTTTGCTGCCCGAATAGCTATGAACGCAGTTGCCAAGGCCAAACAGATTCGTTTGTGATGCCGTGCAGGTGTATTGCCCTTGGGGAACCGTCGCAGCGCTGCACGTGTTAGCGCCGAACACACCAGGGAATCCGGTTGCGCTCCAATACGCTTGTGTAGTCGCCTTATCTGCCAAGCAATGCGACAGCGCTTCGCTCTGCGTCGCGTGGTTCTGATTCAACTGCGCATGCGCCGGAAACACCGCGCCAACGAGCAGAAGCAAGAGCAGACAAACGCGTCGCAGCATGGCGAACCTCAATCGTCGAAAGTGATGTAGAGGGCGAGCAGCCCAACCACGAGAACAAACCAGCCGGTCATCGCAACCTCCCAAGAAAGGAGGCCGGGGTTTCCCCCGGCCCTGCTCCACCGCTTCGGATCAACCGAAGATAGTGGCCTTCATCCACTTCCAGCCCACCGCCGCAGCGGCCGGCAGCAGCTTGGCGGCACCGATCAGCGCCACGCCCGCAGTGATCGCACCGAGGGCGGTAACAGCACCAGCAACATCGAACTCCATGGCAACACCTCTTTGATTTGGCGCGGGCGAACTACCCGCGCACTCCATTGCGGCCGATGAATTTCCAGCCCCACGCACACACGAAACACGATGCGATTGCGGAGAGCAGGATCAGCGCCTCGGCCACGGACAGCGCTGGAAGATCGGAACGTTCGACCCACGCCGCCTGCGTGCACGTTGCCGTCGCGGTGTCGAAGCTCAGGCATTCGTAGACGCGGCGAGCCATGGATCACTTCACCGGGACCAGACGCGCGCGGCCGAACTTCAGGTTGCCGTGCTGATCGGTGCTGAAGCTGTCGCGCGCGAACGTGTAGCGGCCCGGTGCGAATTCCTTGCCCTGCGTGACGTTCACCTTGAACGGCAGCGGGTAGTCGGAGCCGGCGGCGAACAGCGCGGCTTCCTGCTCGGCGTAGACCGTGCCCTTGTAGTCACGCGGGTTGGTCGATTCCTGGCGCTTGATTTCAACGAACATGGCTTGTGTCCTCGTGGTTGTGGCGGCAACGCTCAAGCCAGAGCGCCCACCGGATCGCAGCGGTCAACATGACCAAGACCTTCTCGGATGAACTGCGGAAGCTGTGCCGTATCGAATCCGCGGAAGCGCCCCGGCACAGCGTCACGGGCGAGCGCGTTGGTGATGAACTCTTGGAAGCGATCACCGAAAACTCGGAAGCCAAGATGGAAGGAAGGGCCGACCTGCGTGCTCAACCAGCGCGCCCATGCGACCGCAGTCGCAGCGGCCTTGACCTTCTGTGTACGTACGCGCTCGGTCACATCTGCCGGCAGCGATTCGCACACGTTGTATGCGCCACGCAGGTACGCGAGCGGATGCGTGAGCATCGAGAACGGCAGTTCGGCGTGCTTGTTGAAGAAGCGAACTTCTAAGCGAATCCACGGACTGTCCGGGTCGCCCTGCTCTTTCCCTTTCTCGTAGACGCACAGCTCTTTGCGGCCCTTCTTGCCGGCGTAGAAGCTGCACCCGGTACCGTGGCCGTGGTCGTTGATGAAGCGCGTCTTGGGCGGCTTACCCGGGCCGGGGGCGCGGACAATTAGGTCGCCTCGTTCGACACGGGCGTCTAAATCGCGAGGGCTGACGTACTGGCCGAGGTAATCATCGAACGCGAGGTCGCAGCGCGTGATCTTGGCGGCCATGGTCGCAAGGCCGTTGGCGACACGCTGCCAGTCGTTGACCCACTGGCAACCACTGCCCGAGATCGACAGGTGCACCGTGTCGTTGTTGCCACCGACGCCGACCTTGCCGACGATTTCGCCTGTCTCAGCGATCACCGGCGCGCTGTTGACGTAGCCCTGAAAGCCATGGCCCGTGAAGTCGCCGATGGTGAGCGAGCAGTGCCGGCCGAACAGCATCGCGGCGAGCTTGAGGCCGAAGTCTTCTTCGCCCACTTCCTGCACCAGCGCTTCGGCGTTCGGAATCGTCACACTCAGGAAATCGACGAGAGCACCATTGCCTTCGCCGATGCGAATGGGACGGGGATGTGTACGTCCGGGCTTCGGCTTGGTGGACTGCCGCTTCACTACTGAGGCGTTTAGGCCCGTGTTACTAGACGGGCCATTCAGCCCCCCGGGGAGGCCCCGATATTCGGCGAGCACGTCGTACGCGGGACCGTCGATGGCGGCAGGCGCGCACATCCAGCACAGACCGTTGGTGATCCGGTCGGCGGCTTCGCCGCACTGGCGACAGGCGTTGTCCAGGCGGATCACTGGCGACCACCGTGGCAGAGCAGGAACGCGAGCTCGCGCCGGCGTTGATCGCGGCGCAGGAAGAGCAGCGTGAGCAGTGCTTTGCGAATCCCCATTGCGGTACCCCTACCGGAGCCGGGGACAACGGCGGCGGGGTGACCGCCGGGGCCTGTCCCCGGCGGGCGGCCCTCCGGTAAGCTCACTTACCGGTAAGGCACCTTACCGCCGCCCGTTTTATCGTGTCAAGCAGGCTTACCACGGAGGCTCTATGGACGCTGCTGAACTTGTTACGCGCGCAATGAAGGCCACCGGCGATCAATCGCTCAGGGCATTTGCGGCTCGTTTGGGCGTGAGTCACGCAGCCGTGCATCACTGGATGCAAGGCAATAACGCGCCAAGCTTCGAAGTGGCGGCGGAGATGGCGGAGCTAGCGGGCTTGCCGGTCGTCAAGACGGCAGCTGATGTGCGTCTGCACTCAAAGGATGGCGCGAAGCATCGCGCCTTGCTTCGACGCCTTGCAGCAGCAGCCGCAATCGCGTTCGCTGCACTGCCGGTGATGAACCTGTGGGCCCAGCAGGATTCGAACCTGCAACCAAGGGATTATGAGTCCCCTGCTCTAACCGTTGAGCTATAGGCCCGTGGGGTGCGGAGTTTAGCAGCCGGCGGGGGCGCGTCAGCGCTTGGACATCGAGTACGGACGCTGCTTCGGATCCGTCGCCCACGCCTTGTTCGGCTGCGCCTGCATGGTGAAGCGCAGTTCGCCGCCGGCCATGATGTCCTCGTGGCGCAGGAACGCGCGCTCCAGCGGCTTGCCGTTGAGCGTGGCGCTGCCGATGTAGAGGTGCGCGTCGTCCAGGCCGTCGGCAATCACGGTGAAGCGCTTGCCGTTGGGCAGGTTCAACGTGGCGCGCGGCATGAACGGGCGGCCGATGACGTACTCGTTGCTACCCGGCGCGACCGGGTAGAAACCCAGTGCGGTGAACACGTACCACGCCGACATCTGGCCGAGGTCGTCGTTGCCCGCAAGGCCATCCGGACGCGGCGCGTACTGCGTCTTCATGATGTTGCCCAGGCGCGCCTGCGTGCGCCACGGCTGGCCGGCGTAGGCATACAGGTACGCAACGTGGTGGCTGGGTTCGTTGCCGTGCGCATACCAGCCGATGAGGCCAGTGATGTCTTCCATGTGTTCGAAGATCTTCGGGTCGACCTTCGCATCGAACACGGCGTCCAGGCGCGCCAGCAGCTTGTCGTCGCCACCGTGCGCGGCGGCGAGGCCGGCGACGTCCTGCGGCACGTACCACGAGTACTGCCACGCGTTGCCTTCGGTGTAGTCGGTGCCGTAGCCGCTGGCGCTGGGGTCGAAGGGCTCGCGGAAACTGCCGTCGCGCTTGCGTGCACGCATGAATCCGGTGGATTCGTCGAACGCGTGCTGCCAGTTGGTGGCGCGCTTGCCGAACTGTTTGGCGACATCGTCGCGGCCCATCGCATCGGCCATGCGCGAGATGGTCCAGTCGTCGAACGCATATTCCAGCGTCTTCGACGCCGCTTCTCCTTCCTCGTCGATGGGCACGTAACCCAGCTGCATGTACTGCGCGATGCCGTCGTACGGTCCGTAGCTGGCGCTGGCGACCATGGCGTCGAGCGCTTCGTTCGCGTCATAGCCGCGAATGCCCTTCATGTATGCATCGGCGATGACCGGCACCGAGTGGTAACCGATCATGCACCACGTCTCCAGACCGTGGAATGCCCACACCGGCAGTACGCCATAGGCGCTGTGGCGACGCGCGGCGAGCAGTGAGTTGACGAAGTCGTTCGTGCGCTGCTCCGGCTGCACGATCGTCAGCAGCGGATGCAATGCGCGGTACGTATCCCAGAGCGAGAACGTCGAATAGTTCGTGAAGCCCTTCGCCTGGTGCACCGCGTTGTCGGAACCGCGATAGCGACCGTCGGCATCCATGAACAACGACGGCCCCATCAGGGTGTGGTACAGCGCCGTGTAGACGCTGCGACGCATCGGTTCGGGCGCATCGACGTCGAGCGCACCGAGTGCCTGCGACCACTGCGCCTTCGCGTCGCTGCGCACGGCGTCGAAGTCGAAACCGGGCACTTCCGCATCGAGGTTGGCGATGGCGCCCTCCTCGCTCACGGGCGAGATGGCGACCTTCACGATCATCGTGTCGCCCTGCGCGGCATCGAAGTCGAGCGCGCCGACCAGCTGGCGTCCCTCGATCTGCGCACGCTGGCGCGGGTCCTTCTCGCCCGGCGGCGGGAAGCCCTTGTAGACGACGTTCTCTTCGGTGTCGTGGAACTGATGGCCGCTGACCGGTTTGGAAAACCGCATCGCGAAGTACAGCTGGCGACCCGGCGCCCAGCCGCGCGTTTCGCGGAAACCGGTCAGCGTGCCGTCGGGACGCAGGCGCAGGCGCGACCACTGCACCTTGCCCGGGTAGTCGTACATGCTGGTGCGCATGTCGACGAGCACGTGCGCGGGCTTGCCCTTCGGGAACGTGTAGCGATGCACGCCGACGCGCGGGCTCGCGGTGAGTTCGGCACGGATGCCGTAATCGCGCAGCGTCACCGCGTAATAGCCGGGCTCGGCGCGCTCGTCCTTGTGGTCGAAGCGCGAGGCGTAGCCGCTGCCGGGCTTGTCGATGTCGCCGCGTTCGAGCCTCACTTCGCCCGCGATGGGCATCACCAGCACGTCGCCCAGGTCCGAATGCCCGGTGCCCGAGAAATGCGTGTGCGAGAACCCGACGATGGTGTGGTCGTCATATCGGTAGCCCGCCGCCCAGCCGTAGCCTTCCTTGCGCGACTTGATCTGCGTGTCGGGGCTGAGCTGCACCATGCCGAAGGGCACCGTCGCGCCGGGGAAGGTGTGGCCTTCGCCGCCGGTGCCGATGAAGGGATCGACCGAGGCGAACGCCTTCGCGCCCGCGCCGCCGGTCGGTGTCGCCGCGGCGGCGAGTCCGCTGGCCAGCGCCAGGGCAGCGCCGGCCAGGCGCAGGGAATGGGAACGGGCACGACGGGACATGGGCGCTCCTGAAGCGGATTCGGACGCGGCTTGGCCGCAATTTGGATCGTTCTAAACGCCGGACCGTAGCACGGCAGGCCGGGCTGGCTCATGTTGCGGTGCACGATTGCGCCCGGTGCCCCGCCCACGCAGGATGCCCGATTTAGAACGATCCAAATGCCGGAGCCAAGCTGGTGACTGCCCCCGCCCTTCGCGGCCGCGTGACGCTGACCGACATCGCCGACGCCTGCGACCTGTCGCGCGCGACGGTGTCGCTGGTGCTGCGCGGCAGTCCGCTGGTGAACGTGGACACGCGCGCACGGGTCGAGGCCGAACTCAAGCGCCAGGGCTACGTCTACCACCGCGGCGCGGCGAACCTGCGGCGCAAGGTGTCCTCCACCGTAGCGCTGGTCATCAACGATCTGTCGAACCCGTTCTTCGCCGAATTCGCCGCGGGCGTGGACGAAGCCCTCGCGGCCGCCGGCTACGTCACGCTGCTCGGCAGCACGGGCGAATCCAGCGAACGCCAGCAGGCGGTGCTGACCTCGCTGCTCGAACACGATCCGGCCGGCATCATCCTCTCGCCCGCCGAAGGCAGCGATGCGGCGCGACTGCGTCCGCTGCTCGCCGCGCGCACGCCGATGCTGGTGTTCAACCGCACGCTGGGCGAGGAGTGGGATTACCTGGCCCTCGACAACGCGCACGGTGCGCGCCTGGCGACGGAGCACCTGCTCGCGCAGGGCCATCGCCGCATCGCGTTCTTCGGCGGGCATGGCGAATCCAGCTCGTGTTTCGAGCGTCGCAAGGGCTGGCACGCAGCGCTTGCCGAAGCGGGCATCGCGCCGGAACCGCAATGGATCGTGGAATGCGCACCGACGCGGCTGGAAGCGGCGCGGCAAACGGGCGCGCTGTTCGTGCGCGACCCCGCTCCGACGGCCGCGGTCTGCTACAACGACGCCGTCGCGCTGGGCCTGATCGCCGGCCTTTCCACGCGCGGGCGCCGCGCCGGGCACGACTTCGCCGTCACCGGTTTCGACGACATCCCCGAAGCCTGCGTAAGTGCGCCGCCGCTTACGACCATCGCGGTCGATCCGCGCGCACGCGGCCGCCAGGCGGCGGAGTTGATCCTGCAACGCCTGCGCGATCCGGCCACGCCGGCCGCCACCACCATCGCCCCCGTGCGCCTGAACGTGCGCGCGAGCAGCCAGTTCACCCTGCCCGGAGACGCCGCATGAGCGGTCGGCCGCTGTCCAATCGCACCGCCATCGCGGTGCTCACGATGATCTTCTTCACCTGGGGCGCGCTGACCAGCCTCAACGACGTGCTGATCCCGCACCTGAAAGCCGTGTTCGAGATGAACTACGCGCAGACGATGCTGATCCAGTTCACCTTCTTCAGCACATACCTGCTGATGTCGGTACCGGCGGGCAAGGTAGTCGCGGTCGCCGGCTACAAGCGCAGCATCGTGATCGGGTTGTGCGTGGCGGGCGTGGGCGCGCTGACGTTCTTCCCGGCGGCGAAGATCCCGTCGTATCCGTTGTTCCTGTTCGCGTTGTTCGTGCTGGCCAGCGGCATCACGCTGCTGCAGGTATCGGCGAACCCGTACATCGCGCTGCTGGGCGATTCGCAGACCGCGTCGAGCCGCCTGACGCTGGCGCAGGCGCTGAACTCGGCGGGTCACACGCTGGCGCCGCTGCTGATCGGGCCGCTGATCCTTTCCGTCGCGGTGATCGGCGCCGCCGACCTGGCGCTGATGCCCGAAGCGCAACAGACGGCGTATCGCGTCGCGCAGGCCGAATCGGTGCAGCTGCCGTACCTGGGCATCGCGGCCGGTCTGTTCCTGCTGGCGGTGTTCGTCGTGCTGTTCCGCCTGCCGGCGCTGACGGAGGCGACCGAGCGCGCCGACCACCAGCGCCACACGTTCGGCGAAGTGCTGCGTCATCGCCACCTGCGCTTCGGCGTGGTCGGCATCTTCGTGTACGTCGGCGCGGAAGTGGCGATCGGCAGCTTCCTCATCAACTACATCAGCGATCCGCGCATCGGCGCGCTCGATGCCGCCTCGGCCACGCGTTACGTCGCGTGGTACTGGGGCCTGGCGATGGCGGGCCGCTTCGTGGGTTCGTTCCTGCTGCGACGCATCGAACCGCGAGTGCTGCTGGGGTTCTTCGCCATCGGTGCGATGGTGCTGCTGGCGACGACGATCCTCACCGAGGGCCGCGTGGCGGTATGGAGCGTGGTGGCGATCGGCCTGTTCAACTCGATCATGTTCCCGACGATCTTCACCCTCGGCATCGATGGCCTCGGGCCGATGACGAGCAAGGCCTCGAGCCTGCTGGTGATGGCGATCGTCGGCGGCGCCGTGGTGCCGCTGCTGCAGGGTCTGCTGGCCGACCGCATCGGCGTGCAGCTGGCGTTCGCGCTGCCACTGGTCTGCTACGCCTTCGTGGCCTGGTACGGATTCAGTGGCGCGCGGCGTGTCCACGCGGATGTCGAGGCCGTACCGGTGACGCAGGCATGAGTGCAGTGGTCAAGCGCGACGCGATCGTCTGCTTCGGCGAGGCGCTGATCGACTTCCTCGCCCTTCCCGCGTTGCCGGGCCAGCCGCGGCATTTCGTCGAATTCGCCGGTGGCGCGCCCGCCAACGTCAGCGCGGCGGTCGCGCGCATGGGAGGCAATGCGCGCTTCGTCGGCATGCTCGGCGTGGACATGTTCGGCGAGTTCCTGATGTCGCAGCTGCGTGCGTTCGGCGTGGATACGCGCTTCACCGCGCACACCAGCGCGGCGCGCACGGCGCTTGCGTTCGTGTCGCTGGACGAGGAAGGCGAGCGCAGCTTCAGCTTCTATCGACCGCCCGCGGCCGACCTGCTGTTCCGCGTCGATCATTTCCGCAGCGAATGCTTTGCCGATGCGGCGGTAATGCACGTGTGTTCCAACAGCCTGACCGAGGCGGAAATCGCGCACACCACCGTCGCAGGCATGCAACTGGCGCGCGAGTACGGCGCGCTGGTGAGCATGGACCTGAACCTGCGGCCTTCGCTGTGGCCGGAGGGCTTCGACGCGGCACCGCGCTTGTGGGAGGCGCTGGCGGAAGCGGACATCATCAAGCTGTGCCGAAGCGAAGCCGACTTCCTGATCCGCCGAGCAGGCCACCACGACGCGATGCTGCAACGCCTGTGGCAGGGCCATGCGCGATTGGTGCTGGTCACCGACGGCGGCAAGCCGGTGCGCTGGTTCACGCGCGCCATGCAGGGACAGGCGCCGACGTTCAAGGTCTCCGCCGTGGACACCACTGCGGCGGGCGATGCATTCGTGGCCGGCCTGCTGTTGCACCTGGTGGACGCCGGTGTTGGCGCCGACAACTTCGATGCGTTCATCGCGAATGAGCCGGCCCTTACCGAAGCGCTGCGCCATGCCGCCGCGGCAGGCGCGCTGGCGGCGACCCGGCACGGTGCGTTCGCCGCGATGCCCACGCGCGATGACATCCAGAACCTCCTGCGGACCGACGCATGACTTCCGACACGACGCCCGACTTCCGCAGCGAAGCCCTCCTGCGCGCGCACATCGCCGACACGATGGCGTTCTACCACCCGCGCGCGATCGATCCGAACGGCGGCTTCTTCCAGTACTTCCGCGACGACGGCACCGTCTATGACGCGTCGCACCGCCACCTGGTCAGCAGCACGCGGTTCGTCTTCAACTACGCGATGGCAGCGCGCGAGTTCGACAACGCGCAGTACCTCGACGCGGCGCGGCACGGCCTGGCCTACCTGCGCGACGTGCATCGCGATGCATCGAGTGGCGGCTACGCGTGGACGATCCGCGACGGCGTCGCCGAAGACCGCACCAACCACTGCTACGGTGTGGCATTCGTGCTGCTGGCGTACTCGACCGCGTTGAAGGCGGGCATCGACGACGTGGTTCCGTGGATCGACGAGACATGGAACCTGCTCGAATCGCGATTCTGGGATGCGCAGGCCGGGCTGTATCGCGATGAGGCCGACGCGCAGTGGAACTTCTCCGACTATCGCGGCCAGAACGCGAACATGCACATGTGCGAGGCGATGCTCGCCGCGTATGAAGCGACGCGCCAGCTGCGCTTCCTCGATCGCGCCTTGATGCTTGCCGACCACATGACGCGACGCCAGGCCGCGAAGGCCGGCGGCCTGGTGTGGGAACACTACGATCGCGAGTGGAACGTGGACTGGGACTATCACCGCGACGACCCGAAGCATCTGTTCCGTCCGTGGGGCTACCAGCCCGGGCACCAGACCGAATGGGCGAAGCTGCTCGTCATCCTCGACGCCCACCTGCGCGAGCGCGGCACGCCCGCGCAATGGCTGGTCGATACCGCGCGCCATCTGTTCGACGTCGCGGCTCAGCGCGCGTGGGACACGCAGTTCGGCGGGCTCTGCTATGGCTTCGGCCTCGCGCCGGAGTTTGCCGTATGCGATGACGACAAGTATTTCTGGGTACAGGCCGAATCGCTCGCGGCGGCGGCGCGGCTGGCCGATGCTTCCGGCGACGCACGCTACTGGGAGTGGTACGACAAGCTGTGGGCGTATTCGTGGCGGCACTTCGTCGATCACGAGCACGGCGCTTGGTATCGCATCCTCGACCGCCGCAATCGCAAATACAGCGACGAGAAGAGCCCGGCCGGAAAGACCGACTACCACACGATGGGCGCCTGCTACGACGTCCTGACCGTCCTGCGTAACCGCGGAGAGCGCTGATGCGACTGCACGCTGCGTTGTTGTCCCTGCTTCTGGTTCCCATGCTGAGCGTCGCGGCGGAGGCCCGGTCGCCGGATACGGCCTTCAGTGACGCCAGGGCCGCGCGCACCGCGGAGGAGGTCAAAGGCCAGTTCATGCACGCATGGCGCGGGTACCGTGAGTACGCGTGGGGACACGACGGACTCAAGCCACTGAGCAACCAGCCAGCCGACTGGTACGGCGAGCCGCTGCTGATGACGCCGGTCGATGCGCTGGACACGATGATCCTGATGGGCCTGGACGAGGAAGCGAACGAGGCGCGCGAACTGATCGCGACGAAGCTTTCGTTCGATCGCGACCTGGACGTGAAGCACTTCGAAGTGGTGATCCGCCTGCTGGGCGGATTGCTGTCGAGCTATCAGCTGACCGGCGACCAGCGCCTGCTCGATCTCGCGCAGGACCTCGGCACGCGACTGCTGCCCGCATTCGATTCGCCCACCGGCCTGCCGTACGTCTACGTCAATCTGCGCACCGGAAAGGCGCACGGCAACGAGAGCAATCCCGCCGAAGCCGGCACGCTGCTGCTGGAATACGGCACGCTGAGCAAGCTCACCGGCAATCCCGTGTTCTACGAGAAGGCCAAGCGCGCACTGGTGGAAACCTACAAGCGCCGCTCGAAGATCGGCCTGGTCGGCGAGCGCTTCGACGTGACGACGGGCGAGTGGACGAACACGCGCAGCCACGTCGGTGCGCGCATCGATTCGTACTACGAGTACCTGTGGAAGTGCTGGACGTTGTTCGGCGACGAGGACTGCCACGCGATGTGGAAGGAAAGCATCGCCGCGGCCAACCGCTACTACCCGGAAGAAGTCGACGGCGCGCTGTGGGTCGGCCACGTCGACATGGACAGCGGCGAGCGCGTGGCGAGCCGTTACGGCGCGCTCGATGCATTCTGGCCCGGCTTGCTCGCGCTGTCGGGCGACGTGGGGCAGGCGCGCCGGTTGCAGGATTCCTCCTTCGCGATGTGGCGAAAGTGGGGCATCGAGCCGGAAGCCTACGACTACCGCAAGGGCGAGGTGACCTCGGCCGGCTATCCGCTGCGGCCGGAGATCATCGAATCGGCGTGGTATCTCAACCGCCTCACCGGCGATGCGAAGTACCGCGCGATGGGTCGCGAGATGTTCGACGACTTCGTCCGTTACACACGCACCAATTCCGGCTTCGCGACGCTGGGCAGCGTGATCACGAAGGAACAGGAGGACGACATGGAGAGCTTCGTCCTGGCCGAAACCTTCAAGTATTTCTACCTGCTGTTCGCACCGCCCGAAACGCTGGACCCTGCCAAGGTCGTGCTGACCACCGAGGCGCATCCGCTGCGGCGGACGTGGTGATGACCACAGCCTGCTGACAGCACGCTGTCAGCGGCCGGGCGTACGCTGGCCCTCCCAACAAGGAGGATCACCATGGATATCCAGCAGGTCGCCAACCGCCTCGTCGAACTCTGCCGCACCGGCCAGTACGACCAGGCGCAGCAGGAGCTGTATGCGCAGGACGCCGTCAGCATCGAGGGGACCGGGCAGGACGCCGAACACATCGCGCATGGCATGGCCGCGATCCGCGAGAAGGGCAAGCAGTGGGCCGACAACCTCGTCGAGGTGCACGGCGGCAGCGTGAGCGATCCGGTCATCGCCGACGGCTGGTTCAGCGTCGCGATGGGACTGGATGCGACCTACAAGGACATGGGCCGCGTGGCGATGAAGGAAATCGCCGTGTACCAGGTGCGCGACGGCAAGATCACGCACGAGCAGTTCTTCTACAACACCGACAAGTCGTAACGCAGCGGGACGGGCAAACCGCCCCGTGGAGGTCGCCATGAACGCGAAACCATCCACGCCGCCCACGAACAACGGATGGAAGACCTGCAGCGGCGGGCACAAGTACCGCGGCCCGGGGCCCTGCCCCGTATGTTGGCCCGGCGGTGCCGCAAAACGCGCCGCGAAAACGACGAAGCCCCGCTGAGCGGGGCTTCGTGATCGAACCGACTGGTTGAAGCGTCAGTCGATGTCGAGGAACGAACGCAGCTGTTCCGAACGGCTCGGGTGACGCAGCTTGCGCAGCGCCTTGGCTTCGATCTGGCGGATGCGCTCGCGCGTGACGTCGAACTGCTTGCCGACCTCTTCCAGCGTGTGGTCGGTGTTCATGTCGATGCCGAAGCGCATGCGCAGCACCTTGGCTTCGCGCGGCGTGAGGCCGGCGAGGACATCGCGCACGGTCTCGGTCAGGTTGATGTTGGTCGTCGCCTCCACCGGGGACTCGATGTTCGTGTCCTCGATGAAATCGCCCAGATGGGAATCCTCGTCGTCGCCGATCGGGGTTTCCATCGAGATCGGTTCCTTGGCGATCTTCATGACCTTCCGGATCTTGTCCTCCGGCATGTCCATTTCCTTCGCCAGCTCTTCCGGAGTCGCTTCGCGGCCGTACTGCTGCAGCATCTGGCGGCTGATGCGGTTGAGCTTGTTGATCGTCTCGATCATGTGCACCGGGATACGGATGGTGCGCGCCTGGTCGGCGATCGAACGCGTGATGGCCTGGCGGATCCACCACGTGGCGTAGGTCGAGAACTTGAAGCCGCGACGGAACTCGAACTTGTCCACGGCCTTCATCAGGCCGATGTTGCCTTCCTGGATCAGGTCGAGGAACTGCAGGCCGCGGTTGGTGTACTTCTTGGCGATGGAGATCACCAGGCGCAGGTTCGCCTCGACCATCTCCTTCTTCGCCTTGCGCGCCTTGGCTTCGCCATAGGCCATCTGGCGGGAGATGTCCTTGATGTCGGCCAGCGTCAGGTACGAGGACTTCTCGATCTCCATCGTCGCCTGCTGCTCGGCGATGATCTGATCCTTCACGTCGCGCAGGCCCGACGACCACTTCTGCTTGCGCTTGAGCAGTTCGTCGACCCATTCCAGGTTGGTCTGGTTGCCTTCCCAGGCGCGGATGAAGTCCTTGCGCGGCATCTTCGCGACGCGCGTGGACAGGTCCAGGATGCGGCGCTCGTGGTCCTTGATGCCGTTGACCACTTCGCGCAGGCCACGGACCAGCACGTCGGTCAGCGGCAGCGGAAGCTTGAAGGTCACGAAGATCGCGGCCATGTCCTCGCGCAGCTTCAGCACCGACTTGTGCGCGGCGCCGTGCTTTGCGTAGGCCTTGAGGAACTTCTGGTAGTTGTCGGCCAGCGCTTCCATGCGGGAAGCGACTTCGACCGGATCCGGACCGCTGACGACTTCCTCGGTCTCGCCGTCGGAAACGTCGTCCTCGTCCTCGTCGGCATCGGCATCGGCGTCGGAAGCTTCGGCCACGACGGGCGCCGGCGGTTCCGGCACTTCGTCCAGGTGGTCGTTGAAGCCGACGATGATTTCCGCAAGGCGCTTCTTGCCCGCCTTGTGCTGTTCGTAGTCTTCCAGGATCGAGGCGATCGTCGCCGGGAAGACGCCCAGCGAAGCCTGCACCTGGCCGAGGCCTTCCTCGATGCGCTTGGCGATGGCGATTTCGCCTTCGCGGGTGAGCAGCTCGACCGTACCCATCTCGCGCATGTACATGCGCACCGGGTCGGTGGTGCGGCCACCTTCACCGTCCAGCGCGGTCAGCGCGGCGGCGGCTTCTTCGGCGGCGGTGTCGTCGACTTCACGGTTGCCCGTGCCGCCGTCGGCAAGCAACAGCGTTTCGGCATCGGGGGCCACTTCGTGGACCTCGATACCCATGCCGTTGATCATGCCGATGATGTCTTCGATCTGCTCGGCATCGACCAGGTCGTCGGGCAGATGGTCGTTGACCTCGGCATAGGTCAGGTAGCCCTGCTCCAGGCCCTTGCTGATCAACTGCTTGATATCGGAGGAGGGGGGCTGACGTTCGTTGGCCATGTGCTGCGCCACCGCGCTAATGGGAAGGGATGGGAACGTTCCAGTATATCAGGCCGGACCGGTCGGGTTGGCCTATCAGGACCGCAGGAGGAAGGTGACCGGGCCGTCGTTGACCAGGCTGATCACCATATGGGCACCGAACCGCCCCGTTTCCACCCCCCCGGCGTGTTTTTGTCTGCAGATGCCGATCAGGGCGCTGAACAACGGTTCAGCCACCTCCGGCGCCGCGGCCGTGCTGAAGCCCGGACGCATGCCGCTTCGGGTGTCCGCGGCCAGGGTGAACTGGCTCACCAACAGCAACCCGCCGCCGGTCTGCGCCAGGCCCAGGTTCATTCGGCCTCCCTCGTCGGCGAATACACGGTATCCGAGCAGCCGGTCGGCCATCCGCGCGATCTGCACCTGCCCGTCGCCGGGTTCGACGCCCACCAGCGCGAGCAGGCCCGGCCCGATCGCCCCCACGACTTCGTCGTCCACCCGGACGCTGGCTTCGGTCACGCGCTGGATCAGGGCGAGCATGGGATTCCGGGCGGGTCGAATGGAGCATGGATGCTGTCGAGCCGGGCGCGACGGGTCAACCGGCGCCCACGACGCGGCCGGTAGACTGAATGGATGGACCGCCTCGCCGCACGCCTGCTGTACCTGTTCGCCGCCCTGATCGGCCGCCTGCCCTGGCCGGTCCTGCTTCGCCTGGGCGATGCGCTGGCGGCGTGGTGGCGCTGGCGCGACGTGCGAGAAAGCCGGGTGGCGCGGATCAACCTCGAACTCGCCTACCCCGACCTGCTGCCGGCCGAGCGCACCGGACTGCATGCGGCGATCCTGCGCACGACCGCGCGACAGGTGCTGGAGACCATCCGCCTGTGGACCCGCCCGCACGCCGAGAACCTGGGCCTGCTGCGCGAACAGCACGGCACGGAGCTGATGGACGCAGCCATCGCCGCCGGCCGCGGCGTGATCATTGCCGCCCCGCACCACGGCAACTGGGAACTGTTGAACCAGTGGCTGGCATGGCGCACACGGCTGGCGATTCTCTACCGCCCGCCAGAGTCGGAGGTGGTCGAACACTTCCTCAACCTGGTCCGCGCCGACCACGAGCAGCCCGGCGAGGAAGAACGCGTCACCCAGGTGCGCGCCGAAGGGCCGGCGATCCGCCAGTTGTTCAAGCGCCTCAACGAAGGCGGCGTCGTCGGCATCCTGCCCGACCAGCAACCCAAGGCCGGCGATGGCGAATTCGCCCCCTTCTTCGGCGTGGATGCGCTGACGATGACGCTGCTCGGGCGGCTGGCCTCGCGCACCGGCGCGACCGTGTTGTTCGCCTGGTGCGAACGCGTGGACACGCATGCCGCGCATCCGGGTTTCGCGCTGCACCTGCATGCCGCGCCCGAGGCCGTGTCCGATCCGGACCCGAAAGTCGCCGTGGCCGCGCTCAACGCGGCGGTGGAAGCCATCGCGCGTCGCGATCCGGCTCAATACCAGTGGACCTACAAACGCTATACGCTCAGGCCGCCGGGTTCAGGGGAAGAGAACCCGTACTGGAATCGCTGACGGCGCATCGCGCCGGACACAACACGACGGGGGAGTCGTTCGATGCGCAGGAAGCTTTTTCTGGGGGCGTGGCTTCTGGTCGCGCCGATGGGCAGCTCGTTTGCCGGCGGACTCGCAGCCGATACCGCCGAGCCGGTGGCCGCGACCGCAGCCACCGACGACATGGCGCAGATGAATGCCGTGAGCAAGGCGTGGGACCGCTATGTCGAGGCATGCCTGAAGGACGATCCGGCGACGGCCGATCTCATCGCGCCAAGCTCGCTGCGCCACTACGAATTCCTGCGCGACGTGGCGCGCGCAGGCTCCGCCGACCAGCTGCGCCGCCTGCTCCTGCCCGATCGCGGGATCGTCTACGCATTGCGCGCCACGCAGAAGCCGGAAGCACTCGCGGCGCTCGACGGCGCGGGTGTCGCACGGCTCGCTTTCGGTCGCAACTGGTCCGGCGCGGTCGCACCGCAGGAAAGACAGTCGCCGCCACAACTGTCCCATGTCACCGTCCTGCCGGACGACGTCGCGGTGGGTGAACTGCGCCCACCGAACGGCACCCAGTTCAACTTCGGCCCGTCGTTCGTACGCGTGGATGGGCGCTGGAAGGTCGTCACCGAATCCACGACGCCCGACGAAGCGATGTACCTGGGGCAGTTCCTCAAACAGTCCGGTCAGTCCGAAGCGCAGCTCATGCAGGCGGTCATCGCCCGCTTCGTCGGTACCGACTCCGCACCGAACCTGGCAATGCTCGACGCGGCCCCGGTCGACGATGCGGCATTGCGCACGCGCATCAACGAAACCTGGCCCGACTACAACGACGCCTACCGCACGCGCATGCGCGCGATGGAACGCAAGGCGATCGACGGCGATCCGCTCGCCCAGTTCGCGTACGGCACGATGCTGTACACCGGCCAGGCGCCGACGCTGGTGAAGCAGGACAAGCCGCGCGGCCTGGCGTTGCTCGAACAGGCGAGCAACGGCGGCGATGCGCGCGCGGCGTCGGTTCTGGCGGCCTCGCTCATGACCGACGACGTACCCAAGGACGGTCCGTTCCCGCCCGACCGGCTGAAGCGCGCATTGCCCCACCTGCGCCGTGCAGCCGAAAGCGGCGCGCCGATCGCGATGGGCGCCCTCGGGAATTTCCATTTCAACGGCGCCGGCGGCCTGGCGCGCGACTGCCTCCAGGCCGAGGAGTGGGAAGCGCGAGCCGAAGACGCCGGTTGGGAACCCGCGCGCAACGAGCGCGTCTGGTACCTCGCGGTCTGCCCCATCCCCGAGCAGCGCAATCCGGCGCGCGCGCTCGAACTGGCCGCCGCCATGATCGCGGCCGCCGACAAACAGGACTACGCCGGGCTCGACACCATCGCCGCCGTGTACGCCGCGAACGGTCGCTTCACCGAGGCGGTGGACTTCCAGAAGCGGGCGATCGCGGCACTTCAGGGGGACGAGTCCGGCGTCACGCGCCGTGGCATGAAGGAGCGGCTGAAGGCGTATCAGGGCAAACTGGACTGGACCCAGACCTACAGCGTGTACGAACGCCGATGAGCGAGCCGCAAGCCGCAGTCGTCCCCACCGTCGCGCCCGGCGAGTGGCATCCCCTGCCCGACCGCGCGCGGCTGCCGAGCATGCTCACGCCGATGCTCCCATTCGCGATGCCCGGCCTGGTGGGCGGCTTCGTGCTGGCGGGCGTGTTCGACCTGTGGTTCGCGCCGCCCGCGCTGGCGTTGATCGGCGCCGCGATCGGCGCATGGATCGGCCTGAAGCATTACCGCAGCACCTTCTGGCGCCTGGACGAAGACGGCCTGGCCGTGCGTCGCGGCCGGATGTGGCAGCGCGAAACGCGCGTGCCCGCCACGCGCGTGCAGCACCTGGACCTCAAGCGCGGGCCGTTGCAGCGCCAGCGCCGGCTTGCAACGCTGGTCGTGCACACGGCCGGCACACGCCACAGCGCGGTGACGGTGCCGCACCTGGACGTCGACGACGCCGAACGCCTGCGCGACCTGCTCTCGCGGCAGATCGATGCCGATGACGACGCCTGATCCCATCGCACCGCTGCCCGACGTCGCGCCCGACGCGACGGTCGCGGCCGAGCGCCGCCTGCATCCGATGTCGTGGCTGTTCGTGCTGGTGCAGCAGCTCAAGCAGTTCGTGCTGCCGCTGGTCGCGCTGCTGGTGTTCGGTCGTGGCGACCGTAACGAACTGTGGCCGCTGATCGGCGTCGCCGTGCTCGTCGTGCTGTCTCTGTGGCAGTACTTCACCTATCGCTACGGTGTGGCCGGCGACCGGCTGGTGATCCGCAGCGGCCTGTTCGAACGCAGCCTGCGCGTGATTCCGTTCGCGCGCATCCACAACGTCGCGCTCCAGCAGTCGGCGCTGCACCGCGTCTTCGGCGTGGCCGAAGTACGGCTGGAATCGGCCGGCGGAAGCAAGCCCGAAGCGCAGATGCGCGTGCTCAAGCTCGACGACGCGCTGGCGCTGGAAGCGCTGGTGCGCCATCGCGGTGCGTCGGCGACGGCGGTCGCGAACGAACCGGAAGCGGCCACGCTGCTTGCGCTGCCGTTCGGCGAGATCGTGCGCCTGGGGCTGGTGTCGAATCGCGGGCTTGTGGTCGTAGCGGCGGCGTTCGCGGCAATCGTGCAGATCAGCCAGCGCGCGGTGCTCAACACGTTCCAGTCGGTCGGCAAATGGCTGTTCGGCTTCGCGGGCGAGCATCATTTCGGCCTCGCCCAATACGTGGTTTCCGCGCTGGCGGTGGTGCTATTCGCCATCATGGCCCTGCGCGGCTTCTCGATCCTGCTGGCGCTGCTGCAGTACCACGGCTTCCGTCTGAGCGAGATCGGCCGCCGCCTCACAGTCGAACGCGGCCTGCTCGCACGATGGCGTACCAGCGCTTCGCGTCGCCGCATCCAGGCCTGGACCCTGCGCGAAGGCACGCTGCATAGGCTGCTGAAACGCCGCAGCCTCGACGTCGATACCGCCGTCGCCGAAGAACAACAGCAACAGCGCGCCCTGCGCGAACTGGCGCCGATCGCGGCGCCGGCCGAATGCGACGCGCTGATCGAACACCTGCTGCCGCGCGCGGGCTGGTCTCAACTGCAATGGCAGGCGTTGCCGGCGTCGAACTGGTGGCGGCTGGTGTTGCCGACGATTCCGGTCGTAGTCGCCATCGCGATTGCCGCAAGCTGGCGCATCGGACCGTGGGGGCTGCTCGTGCTGGCGTGGCTGCCGTGGGCGGCGTTCGTCGCGCATCGGCGCGCGCGGCGCATGGCGTATGCGGCCAATGCCGAGGTGATCGCGGTGCGCGAAGGCTGGTGGACGCGCCACTGGCGGTTCGCCGAACTGGACAAGCTGCAGGCGCTGCAACTCACGCGTTCGCCGCTGGACCGTCGCTGCGGCACCGCGACGCTGCACCTGGACACGGCCGGCGCGGGCGCGCTGTCGCCCCAGTTGCGCGTGCGGTTCCTGCCGGTCGATGAAGCGCAGGCGCTTTACGCGTCGCTGTCGCGCACGCTCGCGCGGCGGCCGCTGCGCTGGTGATGCCTCAGGCGCCCGGGCCCCAGTAGCCCAGTTCGCGGCGGATCTGCATCCCGCGCAGCCACGACGACAACGGCTTGCGACGCAGCCGGCCCAGGTCGCCACGCAGCAGTGCCTGGGTGGCTTCGATCACGCGCTCGGACGAACGGCCGTCGCGATACGGATGGATCGCATCGCCATACGCGGCGATCGCCGCCTTCAGGGCTTCGTCCGGCGCAAACGCGCGCGCGAGCATTTCGGGCAGACGCGCCGGATCGTCGAAGTCGATCATGTGCGGCTTCGGCGCGCGGTTACGGAACGTCACCACCGGTTTGCGCTGCACGACGAACTCCGACACCACCGACGTCGTATCGGCCAGCAACACGTCCGCCGCGCGCTGCGCGGTGACGAGCTGTTCCGTCTCGAAGAAGCTCGCGTTCGGACCGGCCAGCGCGCGGTAACGCTCGAACAGTTCCGGCGCGCACTTGGGATGCAGCGTCAGCAGCCAGTAACGGTCGCCGCGGGCGATCTCGGCGGCGATGACGTCGTACAGATGCGGCGCGGCACTCAGGCGCTCGGTGAAGGTCGAGGCGAACATCACCACCGGCCGGTCGCCCGCGGGTGCACGCATCGCCGCCGCGGCGCCGGCATCGTCGCGGAACAGCGGGTCGAGCTTGGGCCAGCCGGTTTCCACCACCGCGAAATGCCCGGCCTGCGCGGCCAGCGCCTGGAACGGCGCGGTCGTCGCCGGGCCCTGCGTGCAATAGAGGTCGAACAGGCCGCGTACGCGGAAATGGCCGCGTTCGTCGGAACGCTTCTCCACGTTGAAACCGTGGAAAAGCTGAACCTTGGCGCCGGAAACGAAGGTCGGCACCCAGTTCGCCGCGCTGAACACGGCTACCGGTTTCAACGCGACCGCCTCGCGCAGGCCTATCATGCGCACCGGCGACGGCAGCGCGGCCCCCGCGGCGCCATCGACGAACCAGGCGTGAACGCCGTATCCCGCGGCTTGCAGCGCCTGCGCCAGCGGTTGCAGGATGGGCAGCGCGTACCGCTCGCTCGCGAACAACAGGGTGTCGGCCATCAACGCTTCCTCGGATCCATCGCTGCAGGGCTCTCCGGCGGCCGCGCCACGCGCGGGCGGCGGCACGCCCCTGTCGGCCTGCATTATCGCGTTCAACGAGGCCGACCGCATCGCCGACTGCATCGCCTCTCTGGCGTTCTGCGACGAAGTGGTCGTGGTCGACTCGCATTCCACCGACGACACCGCGCGGATCGCGGCAGAGCTGGGCGCGCGCGTGATCCAGCGGCCCTTCGACGGCTTCCGCAGCCAGAAGCAGTTCGCCATCGAACAGGCCCGGCACGACTGGGTGCTGTGCCTGGATGCAGACGAGCGCATCGGCGATGCGCTGCGCACGGCGATCGAGGCCGAACGCGCGCGCGGTTTCGAAGGCGCCGCCGGTTATCGTTTCGCCCGCCTGAGCGAGTATTTCGGCAAGTTCCTGCGCCACGGCAATGCGTATCCGGATCGCGTGCTGCGCCTGTTCGACCGCCGCCGCGGCGGATGGCGCGGCAAGCGCGAAGTGCACGAAGCGGCCAGCGTCGACGGGGCGGTGCGCACGCTCACCGGCGACCTCATCCATTATCCGTACCGCTCGCTCCAGGCCCAGTTGCAGAAAACGCAACGCTACGCGCGCATGATGGCCGAGCACGATTTCGCCCGCGGCAAGCGCGCGACCGTGGCGAAGCTGGTGCTTTCGCCCGCCTGGCGTTTCTGGCGCGGTTACCTGTTCCGCGGCGGCTTCCTCGACGGCTGGCACGGCCTGGTCTACGCCTACGTCCGCGCGAACTACGTGCGGCAGAAAACCATCATGTTGTGGCTGTTGCAGAACGGCCGCCCGATCACCGATCCCACGCCATGAATGCTTCCAAGACCCCGCGCGTCAGCATCGTCATTTCCACCTATAACTGGCCCCAGGCGCTGGAGCTGGCGCTGGAGGCACTGGCGCGCCAGACGGTGCTGCCGCATGAGGTGATCGTCGCCGACGACGGCTCGCGCGATGACACGCGGGCGATGCTCGAACGTCTCGCGCGCGACTACCCCGTGCCGCTGCGCCACAGCTGGATCGAGGACAAGGGCTTCCGCCTGGCGCTGGCGCGCAACCGCGCGATCGCCGCGACCACGGGCGATTACGTGCTGATCCTCGACGGCGACATGCTGCCGCATCCGAAGTTCGTCGAGGACCAGATGCATGCCGCGCAGCGCGGCAGCTTCGTGCAGGGCATGCGCGTGCTGACCGACGAAACCGGGCGCGACCGTCTGCTCTCGCGTGAAGTGAAGCAGCTGGGTTTCTTCGATCGCGGCCTGACACGACGCCGCCACACGCTGCGCATTCCCGCGCTGGCGGCGTTGTCGCTGCGCGTGACGCGCAACCAGAAGACCAGTTCGATCAAGGGTTGCAGCCAGGCGTGGTGGCGCGA
>Ga0209676_1000611_pt1 | contig 52273 bp, 48 predicted proteins | sample AraplaCvi_mLB_r2_FD_184282 | JGI IMG/M metagenome (GOLD analysis project Ga0209676, IMG submission 184282) | Arabidopsis root microbial communities from North Carolina, USA - plate scrape MF_Cvi_mLB_r2 (SPAdes) (version 2) | ecosystem: Host-associated > Plants > Roots > Endosphere | place: USA... | reverse complement strand
GTTCATTATGAAGCAATGGCAACAGGACTTCCTATTGTAACAACAGCAAGAGGTGGTAACCCAGAAGTTATTATACCTGGTGAAAATGGATTAATTGTTGAAAATCCAGAAGACCCTAGTGAATTTGCAGCAAAGATTACAGAGATATTATCGAATAAATCATTAATGAGAAGTATGAGTAACAGAGGAAGAGAACTAGCAGTTTCTAAATATACCTGGAGTCGAGTAGGAAATGAGATTTTAAACGTATGGAATCAATCACAATTTGTTTCTGCTATTAATTCGGAGCAATTAGAACAATATGAATCTAAATTAGTCTTTAAAACAGCAGCTCCTGTACAAGCGAACAAAAACATTCCTACAGTATCTGAGGAAAAACAAGTTAACGAAATTAACGAAACTAAAGAAATCAAGATTGATAAAGAACTAGTAACAGTGGGTAGACAGCAATCTATTCGAAGCAATAAGGTACTAGGGAAGCAGACTGTTCAAATCCGAGAATTAACGAATGTTAACCCAAGAACATTAAGAAAAATCAGAAGCATAACAGATCGAGTGAATGCAAATACGAACACGGTTGTCGAAGTGAAAGATGTTAATACAATGAAAGAATCAAAAAATGAACTAAATACACAAATTAACCAACAAAAAGGACTAAGAAAAATTTCGAGTGTTATGGAACAGTATAATAAGAAGTTTATTTCTTAGAAAATTTAAAGAGCTTGTATTCTTACATGCTCTTTTTTTATGTTTTAAACAGTTTTCATTCAATAATGATTATGGTCGATCATGCCATTTTATGATAATAGGAAGAATGTACATATAGTAAATAAATAGTAGAATGACTATTACGGCCATAGGCCAGCTTTTTTTGAGCAAAAATATCACCTCATTACTTTAGTATGCTAATTTTTTTATATAATTATTCAATTCATCTAATTTTAAGATAGACAATTAACAAGTATATTTCAGTTGTAGAGGCAAATAACCTACTAAATTTATTACATAGTAGGTAATTGAAATAGTAGATTATTTGTCCATATATGAGAAACGTCTACTAGGTATACATTGAACTTTCAATATTAATAGGCTTATATGGTGTCCAAAATTCCAAATTTACATATACAGTATTATTGAACAAAGATTTGGAGGCAACCATAGATGAAAATCCGAAAGGCTATTATTCCCGCCGCCGGTCTCGGGACTCGTTTTTTGCCGGCAACGAAGGCACAGCCGAAGGAGATGCTACCAATAGTTGATAAACCAACTATTCAATATATTGTTGAAGAAGCAGTCGCATCAGGTATTGAAGAAATCATAATTATTAGTGGTAGGGGGAAAAGATCCATTGAGGATCATTTTGATAAGTCTTACGAGCTTGAAGAAGCTCTACTACGCAAAAACCAATTAGAAGAATTAAAGGAAATTCAGAAAATATCAAGCATAGTCAAAATCTTTTATGTCCGTCAAAAGGAGCCAAAAGGTTTAGGAGATGCAATATTATGTGCAAGAAGCTTCATAGGTGATGAACCATTTGCTGTATTGTTAGGTGACGACATTGTGTTGTCATCAACCCCATGTCTAAAACAAATTATAAATGTATTTGAAAAACATAATAGTTCAGTAATTGCTGTTCAAGATGTAGCTGATGAAGATGTTAGTAAGTATGGCATTATTAAACCAAAAAATATAGAAACTGATGATGATTTATTTCAAATAGACTATTTAGTGGAAAAACCCAAAAAAGAGAATGCGCCATCAAATTATGCTATTATGGGTCGATATATTCTAACTCCGGAAATTTTTGAAATATTATCGAGACTTCCTGTTGGACAAGGATGTGAATTGCAGTTAACGGATGCCATCAATGAATTGAATAAAGAACAAAAGGTCCTGGCATATAACTTTGAGGGAAGACGCTATGATATTGGTAATAAAATTGGATTTATTATGGCAACGATTGATTTTGCAATTCATAGAGATGAAATAAAAGAGGAAGTCCTTGCATTCTTAAAAGACATAATTGAAAAAGAATACTCCCTAAATAGGGGGAATGAATAAAATGAAAATTGCTATTTTAGGTACGGGCTATGTAGGTTTGACGACTGGTATTTGTTTGTCTGAAATAGGCCATTACGTTACATGTATCGATATAAACGAGCAAAAAATAAAGAATCTTCAAGTTGGAATCTCACCGATTTACGAACCAGGACTAGACGAACTACTTGTTAAAAATGCTTTAGAAGAAAGATTATTTTTTACATCGTCATTTAGCGAAGGTTTGGAGTCAGCAGAGATCATCATAATTGCTGTTGGAACACCACAAAGAAATGATGGTGCTGCCGATCTATCATATCTAGAAGGTGCTGCTGTTCATATTGGAACACATATTCAACCTAATACAGTTGTTGTTATTAAAAGTACAGTTCCAGTTGGGACGAATGAATATATTAAAGATTTAATTCAAAAAAACTGTCCAAAAGAGATATCGTTTGAAATTGTTTCTAATCCTGAATTTTTAAGACAAGGTTCTGCTATTAAAGACACAATGAAAGCCGATCGCATCGTAATAGGAAGTGAAAACGAACAAGCTAGAGAGAAGATAAAAGAGATGTACAAACCGCTAAATGTGCCGTTTATCATGACTAATATACGAAGTGCAGAAATGATTAAATATGCTTCTAATGCCTTCTTAGCAAGTAAAATCAGCTATATTAATGAAATTTCTAACTTATGTGAAGCAGTTGGAGCAAATGTTGAAGATGTTGCAAAAGGAATGGGTAAAGATTTTCGAATTGGTGAAGCATTTTTACATGCAGGGATTGGGTATGGTGGATCGTGTTTTCCAAAGGATGTAAAAGCATTACTTTATACTGCTAAGTTAAATGGTGTAAACTTTGGATTTTTAAATGAGGTTATTGCAATAAATGATCATCAACATGAGTTGCTCGTTGAGAAAGCCTTAAAACGTTTTGGTTCATTAGCCGGGAAGAAAATCGCGTTATTAGGTTTATCGTTTAAACCAGAAACGGATGATATGAGAGAGGCTCCTTCTATTAAAATATCGCGTGCTTTACTGACATTAGGTGCAAAAGTAAGTGCTTATGATCCAGTTGCAATTGAAAATGCAAAACATATATTAGGTGAAACGATAGAATATGCATCATCTGTTAAGGAATCGGTGAATAACGCAGATGCAGTGTTCATTGTTACCGAATGGAATGAGTTTAAAGAATTAGATATAAAGAGTTTAACAGAGAGCATGAAAAATCCAATTATTTTTGATGGTAGAAATTGTATTTTAGAATCTAAGTTAAGAGACTGTGAAACAGTAGAATACTATCCTATTGGAAAACCATCGATTTTGAGAAACGTAATGTAAATTCATAAGACTAAAAAAACTAAAACGACTTCTCAATCAGTTTAGATCTTGGTTTTTGTAGTTTGTTTACAAGCAAAAACGACTTCTAATAGAAAGAAGTCGTTTTTATTTTCAATATTTTTTATGGAGTGTTTTTAATGGGACGATATATTTTTTTTAAAAACTTTTTCAAAAGTAGTGGAAGGATTTTTTTTCGACGGTTGACGAGTCTACCAACGATCGCTTTTTTTTCTTCTTTTGAAACCATCCAATCTTCAGGAATACATTCAACAATTTCTTCTAATAAAAGGACTGGAACAGTTTGAATAATATTTAAATGTTTTTTAAACTCTTTCTCATCTTCAATAAAGTTCACCATTAATTGGTGTGTAGCACTCTTCATAATTTTCTGAGGTAAATTTTCTAGCTCTGGAATTAGCCAACTGTAAGAACCAAAAACCTCTGCATGATCAATAATCCATAAATGATAGTTATTCGAGTCTTCCTCATGCAAAAGAATATTTTTTCGTGTGCGGTCTTCATTATATAGCCAGTAATCAAATAATATGATTCCTGCAAGACTTTTAGCATTTACGATATGTTGAATTGTTGAAACTTGATGGCCATCCTTGCAGTTCGGTACATATAATGAAGCAAATTGATACTGAGAATTATTGATAACTTCTTCCGTTAAATCAGGAATTTTAGATGAGAATTCAACTGGAATTTGGACGATTTGAGCGAATGGAATAGGCAAATCTAAATATCTAGCTATGCAATATGCAATCCATTCATTGGGTAATGCTTTTTCGAAACCATTGTGAAAGTACTTAACAACATAATCTCTTCCATCATTAAAAGTAATTAAATACGAGTTCGATTTACCTTCAAGTTTTTTGACAAAGGAGACTGGCTCAATCATCGCACTTCACCTCATCCTCTTTTTGCCCAATTTGTAAAAGTATTTGAAGATAAATATCGGCAACTCTTTCGATTGCAAAATGTCGATCTACGTGCCTTGTTGCTGCTTTGGACATTTTTTCGTGATGAACTGGATTATCTAAAACGGAATAAATTTTCTTAACAGCGTCTTGCACATCATGGCCACGATACAATTTTCCAGTTTTTCCGTTCATAACAAGTTCCGATATTGGCATAATGTTTGAAGCAACAACTGGAACACCACATGCCATGGATTCTATAAATGTATTTCCAAATGATTCTGATTTAGTTGTAGCTAAAGAACATCCTCCAGATTGAAGCACTTTTGCATAAACATGAGGCATTTGTTGATAGGGAATGACTGGGAACCATTTAATGATATCATTCAGATTCTCTTCATTCCATGTCATAGCAAATTCCTCTCTTTGTACACTTTGTGCGCCTCCTATCAACCATATTTCAATATCAGTCCGTTCACTTTTGATTGTTTTCGCTATTTCTACGAGCATTGGCCAATTTTTGCGCTTATCAACTCTACCAATCCAACAAACCACTTTCTTATCTTTAGGTAGAAGCGGTTCGTTTTCAAAATCTATTTCATTTTCCGTTAATGGACGAAAAAAAGACGTGTCTACGCCATTGTAGATGACATTTATTGGGATGTTATCAGTTAAGATAGAAACTAATCTTTTTTGATAATTAGAAGGAACAATAATGGAAACAGGCTCAACTGTTCTAAACTTTTTTAAATGTGGCTGCAGTTTAATTAATTCTGGTGTCCGAGCTTCGACAATAACAGGACCATTATAATTTGCTTTTTGAATCCATTTATAAGCGGCCCCCGTATCTACTACAATGATTGCATCATAGGCATTGTTTTTTATGATATTAATAATTTTATCTTCATCTTTCGTTAAATAAACAGTAGCGACATCTTCCATAATGTGAAGTCCACCGTGGTCTGTTGTGTAAAGGAATTCAGTTTCAATTCCATATTTTTTAAAATAAATTGCCCGGTTTCTCCAACCAGCATTTACTCCTCCAACTGTTAAAAGGCGCCAGATTACAAGGACTTTCAAATTTTTCCCTCCTCATTTAACTGGTTTTATATGATCTATGACTGAACAGTACCAGTATTCGATTTAAGTTTCCTTAATGTTTTCAAACTATATTCTTGTTAACCATTTGTGGTTGAGCAATTCTCTACACACGGTCGGCTATTAAATTGTAAAGAAGTCCTAATTTATTTAATTCAATTTTTATTAATTTGTAAGGGCATGTGACTAAAAAAAAGAAATTTAATCAACGAATGTACTATGTTTCTATTATTTAAAAATAAGAAGAGGGTTAAATAATAAGTTGGATAATAGTCTGAAAATTTAAAAATGTATTTGTTTTATGTATGAATTATGATAATGTATAAATAATAAATGAAGGATAAACTGCAAAATTAATTGTGAATGAAGTTAAAACTTCAAAGATGGAAGGATTATGATCATGGAACAAATTTCATTTAAATTGTTAGTGAAAGAAAAATTTTCTCAGCTTTCCCCGGGACAAAAGAAAGTGGCTAATTATATGATTGAGCATTTGGAAGAAAGTGCCTTTAAAACTGCTTATCAAATTGGTAAAGAGGCAGATGTAAGTGAAACAACTGTCATAAGGCTTTCTTATGCGCTAGCGTTTGAAGGGTTTAGTGATATGCAAATCAATATTCAAAAACACTTACTTCAAATGAATAAATCAGATATCACAAATGGGGAAATCAAGAAAGAGGAACAACATAACGAACATACATTTTCAAAAGTAATTGAAAATGAAGTAAATATTTTAAGAAATTTATTGGAACCATCAAATGTACAAGAAGTATGGAAAGCTGTTGATGCATTAATGAATGCTGATCAAATATTAATTGTTGGTCATCGAATTTCACATGTTGCTGCATATTGGTTTTCTAGCACGTTAAGCTCTTTAAGAGAAAATGTTTATTTATGTACGCCGGCAGGAGACTTTTACGAAAAATTTAGTAATTTAACGAAGGAATCAGTTGTTGTTGCATTTTCTTTTCCGCGATATGCAAAAGACACCCTCACGATATGCGAATGTACAAAAGAGCATGATATTCAACTGATTTCGGTGACTGATCGATTATTGTCTCCTATCGGACGAATTGCTGATATTGTCTTAACAACTGAAGAAAACGTTGAGAGTGGAACAAATTCGATTGCATCAGTCATTAGTTTATTAGATTTAGTCATTGCTGGAATTTATAAGAAAGATCGAAAAAAAGTTCAATCATATCAACAGAAATTAGAAAAGCTTTATTCAAATTATGAGGTATTTATAGAATAAAGCTTTTCATGAAGGAGGCTATTAAAATATGAATCCAATAGAATATATTGATCTACATAAAAACGCCATTATAGAAACATATCATGACTTACATTCGCTAGCCGAACCGAGTTGGGGGGAAGAAAAAACCTCTAAATATATTAGAAATAGATTAGTAGAAGCGGGTTTCCATGTTAAGACTTTTCAAGCTCATTATGGGCTGATTGCTGAACTAAAAGGGGAATTAGAAACAGTCGTTGCGGTTAGAGCAGATATGGATGCTTTAGTACAAGAAGTAGAGGGAGTTGTAAGAGCTAATCATTCTTGTGGACACGATGCACATAGCACAATGGTACTTTTCACTGCACTTGCACTCGCAACAAATGTTATAAAGCCAAAACATACGATTCGGTTTATATTTCAACCTGCTGAAGAAAAAGGTGAGGGAGCACTTCAAATGGTGGAAGATGGGGCTTTAGAGAATGTCATTTCATTATTTGGTATTCACGTTCGTCCAAAGTCGGAGGTTCCATTTTTACATGCATCACCTGTCATTATTCATGGGTCTGCTGAAACGATAAGAGGTACATTTAAAGGTCGTCAAGCACATGCCTCTCGTCCACAAGATGGAATTAATGCAATTGAAATGGCTACGTTACTTGTCATGAAATTAAAGGCAATAAAAATTGAAACTGACACACCTTTTTCAATAAAAATGACGCAGCTTCAAACAGAAAATGAAGCATCAAATGTCATACCTGAAACAGCTACATTTACTCTTGATGTACGTGCGCAAACAAATGAAGTGATGGAATTATTAAACGAAACTGTTACTTATATATTTAGCGAAATCATGGATGAGACTAAGGGGACAATGACTTGGTCAATGGAAGAATTTGTACCAGCGGCCGTTTTACATGAAGGTGCAACGGAGATTGTCGCAAGAGCAATTGCTGATATTCTTGGTGCTAACAATGTAGTTCCTAAGTGTATCTCTAATGGTGGTGAGGATTTCCACTTTTATACAAACAGATACCCTAACATTGCTGCAACAATGATTGGATTAGGATGTGATCTCAATTTTGGTCTACATCATCCACAAATGAATTTTAATTTAGATGCACTTCATTATGGTTCCAAGATATTAGTTCAATCAGTGTTAATAGCATTAGAAGAAGGCACGACTTCAATCTAAAAAAGAGGTGTAATGATGCAAAATGGAACAAGTATTTCTCAACAGAGTTTGAAAACAAACACTGCCCCAAAACATTTAGATCGTAAATTAAAAACGAGACATCTTTCTATGATCGCGATTGGAGGAACAATTGGTACAGGATTATTTTTGGCAAGTGGATCAATTATTCATACTGCTGGACCTGGTGGGGCGTTAGCAGCCTATTTAATTGCTGGTATAATGGTTTACTTTTTGATGACAAGCTTAGGAGAAATGGCAGCATTAATTCCGATTACTGGTTCATTTAGTACGTATACATCAAGATTTGTTGATCCAGCTTTAGGTTTTGCGGTTGGATGGAACTATTGGTATAACAATGCAATAGTTGTTGCACTCGAACTGGCCGCGTCTGCCATTATTATGAAATATTGGTTTCCATCAGTCCCTGGAATCGTATGGAGTATGATTTTCCTTTTTCTGATTTTTGGTTTAAATATTTTAACTGTAAAAGGGTACGGAGAATCAGAATTTTGGTTTGCGATTATTAAAGTAATTACAATAATTATCTTTATTGCTGTAGGACTTCTTATGATATTTGGCATCATGAATGGACATACTTCAGGATTTGATAACTTTACTAATGGTGAGGCTCCATTTAAAGGAGGATTTCTATCAATTATTAGTGTGTTTATGGTGGTCGGATTTGCTTTTCAAGGAACAGAATTAGTTGGGATTGCTGCTGGTGAAAGTGAGAATCCGAGAAAAAATATCCCTAAGGCAATCAAACAAATTTTCTGGCGTTTGCTTTTATTTTATGTCCTTGCGATTTTTGTTATTGGGTGCCTAATTAGCTACAATGACCCACAACTATTAAGCTCTGATATTGAAGATATTGCGGTGAGTCCTTTTACACTTGTATTTAAAAATGCTGGAATTGCTATGGCTGCATCAGTCATGAATGCTGTTATTTTAACGTCTGTATTGTCAGCTGGAAATTCCGCATTGTATGGTGCATCAAGGGTAGTGTGGGTTCTAGCAAAGGAAGGGAAGGCACCTGCATTTCTAAAAAAAGTAAATTCTAATGGCATTCCTACAAATGCAATCTATTTATCTACAATCATTGGGATGGCTGCTTTTCTTGCTTCACTTTTTGGTGAAGGGACAGTATATACATGGTTATTGAATGCTGCTGGATTATCAGGTTTTCTTTCTTGGTTAGGAATTTCAATTACACATTATCGTTTTCGAAAAGCATACATAGCGCAAGGAAGAAAATTAAGTGATTTACCATATGTATCAAAATGGTATCCATTTGGACCAATTGTAGCAACGATTCTTTGTGTCATCGCAATACTTGGTCAAAATTATTCTGCATTCACTGGTGCACAAATTGATTGGTATGGTATTTTAGTTTCTTATATTGGCTTACCATTGTTTTTATTAGCTTATTTTGGTTATAAAATCTTGAAAAAAACAAAAATGGTTCCTTTAAAACAAGCAGACTTTAGTCAAGAATAATAAAAAAATCAAAAGGGGGATCTTCATGACTAAGACAAATCAGATTACAATTCGTTCCCTACAATTAATTGAAGAACTTGAAGAAGTTAGAAAACTAGAATCCTCAATTTGGGGAGAGAATGATTCTATTCCAACACATCAAACGTTAACTGCTGTAAAGAATGGTGGACTTGTTTTAGGTGCCTACGATGATCAGAAACTAGTTGGATTCCAATATAGCTTTCCTGGATTCGATGGTAATTCACTTTATCTTTGTTCACATATGTTGGGGATCGATACGGCATATCGAAATAAAGGGATTGGAAACCTACTTAAAATTGCACAACGTGAAGAAGCACTTGAACTTGGTTATTCTCTTATCACATGGACTTATGATCCGTTAGAAAGCGTGAATGGTTATTTAAATATTGCTAAGCTTGGCGGGATTTGTAGTCATTATGTTGAGAATTGTTACGGAGAAATGGATGATCTACTTAATAATGGTATTCCATCAGACCGTTTCCTTGTAGAATGGCATATCAGAAATGATACAAATAATGGTAAGCAATTAGATGACATTGAATTAAATCAAGTGATACTTGAGTCAATTATACAGTGGAACGAAAACGAAGAAGGATTTCCGGTGCCAAGTAAACAATTAGCGAAGATAGAGAAAAAGCTTGCATTTGTTGCTATTCCGAAAGATTTTCGATCAATAAGAGATCATAATCTTCAACTTGCACAGGAGTGGAGAATGATAACGAGGTCTGTATTTACAAAGTTTTTTTCAAATGGTTGGAAGGTCATTGATTTTCATAAGAATAACAAGACCGAATTACCCGTTCAATTTTATGTATTAAGTAAATAGAATAGGAGAGTTTTATCTATGAAAATTAAACAAGTCATTTTACGCCATATGAAGCTGGATTTATTACATCCATTTACAACTAGCTTTGGAACTGAATATGACCGAGAATTCATTTTAGTTGAAGCAATTAGTGAGGATGGAATTTCAGGTTGGGCTGAATCAGTTGCGATGTTAGACCCTTTATATAATGAGGAAACGGTAAAAACAAATCGTCATATACTTGAAGATTATTTAATTCCGATTGTATTAAATAATGAAATCTCTCATCCTAATGAACTATCTGAAAAATATTTTGCTCATATTCGTGGGAACTATATGGCAAAGTCGGCAATAGAAGGTGCAGTTTGGGATTTATATGCTAAGCAGGAAAATATTTCGCTTTCAAAAGCATTAGGTGGAACAAAAAAAGAAATTGAAGTTGGAGTTAGTATTGGGATTCAAGACAGCATAGATGCAACAATAAATATAATACAATCACGTTTAGAAGAAGGCTATAAGCGGTTTAAATTAAAAATTAAGCCAGGCTGGGATGTTGAATTAATAGATAAAGTACGTAAAGTCTATCCGGATATTCCATTAATGGCTGATGCAAACTCGGCTTATACTTTAGCTGACCTTGAGCATCTTACAGCATTAGACCAATACAATTTAATGATGATCGAACAACCATTAGCTTATAATGACATTATTGATCATGCTGAACTTCAAAATAGAATGGAAACAGCTATCTGTCTTGACGAAAGCATCCATTCATTAGAGGATGCGCGGAAAGCTTTAAAACTAGGAAGTTGTAAAATTATTAATATCAAAGTAGGAAGAGTCGGCGGTTTAACACAAGCAAAGAAAATTCATGATTTATGTCTTGAGAATGGAATCCCTTTATGGTGCGGTGGAATGCTAGAATCTGGTATTGGAAGAGCACATAATATTGCAATTACCTCCTTACCAAACTTTATCTTACCTGGCGATACAGCCGCATCATCATTATACTGGGCAGAAGATATCATTAAACCAGAGGTAACAGTAGAAAATGGAATCATTAAGGTTCCAAGCTCTCCTGGAATTGGATATGAGCCAGACATTGAAAAAATTAATAAGTATACAATCTCAAAAAAATATTTGTAGCATAAAAAAACAAGGGTTAAAAGTAAATAAACTTCTAACCCTTGTTTTATTTTAGTTTTTCTTCGCTTTATCCTTTGTTCGGTCTTTTATCTCTTTTTTTAATGTTTGGAATTCCTTTTCATAGTATTTTTCATTATGCTCTAATATCCCATTTCCATAACGAACTTGCTCGTACGCATGTAGAAGGTCTTGATGATGTTGGAATTCAGCACGTTGAAACCATTCATTTAAGGTCTCGTGTTCATGCCTACCAAGATCGTGTTTGAGTGCAAATTTTTGAAGCTGGAATATTAATTTGCGAATATGTTCTGATGGGGCAGAATAATTGAAAAATCGTCTTTTTATTTTTGTGTTTTCTTTAAATGATAGTTGATCAATTTCTAGTGGTGATTGTTGTAAAGTTTGTTCAACTTTTATGAATTTAAACTTATATAAATAAACGCCAATCACAATACAGATTAAAATGAAAATAATCAGCCAAGACCAAGAAGGTATATCGGATAGGAAGCTGTTACCTTTTTGTGTCTGTGGTATTTTATCAAGATTCTGCCTTAGCTCTTCTTCTTCTCCCTTTAGTTTAGGTTGAAGATGAATTGTTTCTAAGAGGTTGAATAAAGGGGCTGCCATAAAGCCTACTAATTTGAGTAAACCATCGAGTAATTTAAAAATTCCCCATTTCACCGTAGGAATAAAGATTGTTACAAATGAAGCTAAAATTACCGCAATTGAAAGGGCTCCGAATAAGCCATGCACATTTTTTAGCGCATTTTTATGAACCGCTTGCTGTAAAAAACGTCCAAAGCTAAAAAGGACTGTAAAACCAATCGAAATCCCATACAGCACATTCATATATGAATAATTTACAATCCAACCATAAAATAATATGAAAAGGCCACTGCAATAGAAAAGAACTTGAAATTTATGTCGTTCTTCGATCCAAAGCGATGAATCAATTGAAAATGATTTCATACGGAAAAATAGAAAACTAGCACATGCGATCGCTGTGATTTGATCGAATCCGAGAACATATCCGATTCCACCTGCAACGATTCCAGTGAGGAAAGGGATTAATTGTGTTACTTGTTTTTGCTGTAGAATGAAAAATAAACTGATATTTCCTACCAAACATACACTAAGAAAGCTGAATAAAGGTGGAAGTTGATTTGATGAAAAATTAAATAAGCATAAAAGAAAATATACATATAAGCATTCTAATGAAAAATAATAATTAGGAAGTATACGGTTAATCATAATGTACCTCTCATTTTCCTCTTACTTGAAACAAAACGATCATCAAAGTGGTACGATTGAAGGATGTTGTTCATCATCCTGAAGATAATAAACTTTTTGACCTCTTTTTTGCATTTGTGCGAAATAGCGATCACCCTCACGCCCAAATGGGCCACATAGGATTACGACAGGTGATTTTAGTTGTTGTTTCTCTACAAAATGTAATAGTTTTGAAATCGGTTGAGTACTTCTTTCGCGATTTATACGAGCAAGTATTTCAAAGGTTTTTCCTAATTGAGTTGATCCCCCACCTAATGGCAAGTGATAAACTGGAACGCCACTTTCCATGTTCAAATTCAGAACAATTTCGTATTCAATATTCTTCAAAGTAGCGTATCTAACCATATAAGCTATATTACTAGCAATTGAATCAAGATTTTCTATCACATTCATACGATAATTCGGTAAGTCTATATCTCGTAAATTAATAATAAAAGTCCATGAGTATTCAGCAGTCCTCTCAAATACCTTCGTTTGTAAGACTTGAGCCTTTGCACTTTGTTTCCAATGAATTCGTTGGAAAGGATCAGAATAAACATAGTCTCTAGTACTAATTGGTGCCAACACATCCTCGAACATACTTGAAGAAGATGAAAAGTAACCATATGATTTTGTAGCGATCAACTGTTCAATTTTAGATACAGGAATTAAATTAGGATATATGACAATTTCTTGATGCAAAAAAGGGATACATAATAGTTCCACATTGCCTATTCCAAAGAAATTCGTAACAGTGATTTCCAGTGACTTCACTCTAGTAACGCCTCTTTTTACAGCGTTTAGTTGAAGCGAAACTTGTACGCTTTCTTTCCCCTTAATTTGAAAAGGTATAGTCAGCTCTAAATCTCTTTTATCCGAACTTGAGCTTGAATGTAAATTAGGGGCTTCAATAATTGGTTCCAATTTTATCCGAAGAGTTGCATGGATGATTGGTAATCTACTAAGTTGAGTGAATTTAAGTGGAAGTTTAAATTCTTCTCCAACAGAAACTTTAATTGATTCTTTGTTATTTTCAATAACAAGATGATCTGAAACATGTTGTAAATAATATTTGCCCATCCAACTCATGACAATTAAGAGAGTGCCTAAAAACATTAATAAATATGAAGATTGATAGAAATTGATAATCAGAAAGAAGATACCAATTACAGATAATCCATCTAATGAATTTCTTCCAAAGACTTCTTTTTTCCAAATCATTATTTATTCGCTCCGGCTTCAACAGGTACAGCTACATTTTTTAAAATAGAATCCATCACTTGGACATTATTCTTTTTCAAAGAGCCTTCCAACGTTAATACTAAGCGGTGCGCCAACATATAAACAGCAACATCCTTTACATCTTGGGGAGTTACATATGTTCTATTATTTATAAATGCTCGGCCTTGAGCGCATCTCATCAATGCAAGTGTTCCACGGGGACTTACACCCATTTGAATATCCTCGTGTTGGCGAGTTTCCTGCACAATACTTAAAATATAATCTTCAACCTCATCGGAAATATGTATATTTTTAACTTCCTCTTTGATTTGAGTAATTTCATCTAAAGTAAATATTTGATTCAAACTTGAAAAAGGAGAATTTGTTCGATGTGTCTGCATCATTTTCTTTTCCTCTTCAAAAGTAGGGTAATCAAGTTTGATTTGCATGAAGAATCGGTCCATTTGCGCTTCTGGTAATGCGAATGTACCTTGCTGAGATTCAATAGGATTTTGTGTAGCAATTACAATAAATGGTGTTGGAAGTGAAATCGTTTCGCCATCGATTGTAACTTGGCACTCTTCCATCACTTCGAGTAGACTTGATTGCGTTCTTGGGGTAGCACGGTTAATTTCATCAGCTAATAATATATTTGTCATTACAGGGCCAATTCTAAGTTGGAATTCTTGATGTTTTGGATGAAAGAATTGAATTCCTGTTACATCACTAGGTAATAAATCGGGTGTGAATTGAATTCTCTTAAATAATCCGTTGACCGTTTTAGCGAAGCTCTTTGCTAACTGAGTTTTACCTGTACCTGGAACACTTTCTAGTAAAATATGTCCATCATTAATAAGTGCAATAAATATCATTTCTACAACTTCATCTTTACCGATTATTACTTTACCTATTTCGCTTTTTAGCTGTGATAACTTTTCTGAAATATTCATTTTACTCTCCTTTAATCTACTTGATCGTATCTTCAATACAGTGTTGAATATTATACAAAATATTCCAATTTTTATGACTTAAATATATTGTAAAGGTATTTTGAAAGGTAGTCTATTTAAAAAGTTTTTTTGAATTCGAGGGACAGAATATTAAAATACATTAATTTAAATAGAATTTGAGTAATATATAATGATTGAAAATATTTCTTAAAAGTTGTACATTTTAAATTGGTAAAAAAATTGGAATTTCTTGCCGATAATAATATTGATTCATCTTGAGCATGGAAGTATATATGGAGAATCAATTCATACAGTTCAAATCGCATAAAAGTTAATTCTGTTAAGTAATCTTCCATTTTTTTATAAAATTATTGTCAGACTTTTATTGGAGCGAAAATCATATGAACAACCCTATTAATTGTGAAAGATGCTTTTCCTTAACGGTTCAAAATGGAAAAAGTAAACTATGTCAAAAGTGTCAGAAGATAGACAATGCTTGGTTAGAGATTGTATTAGATTATCTAAGAAAAAGAGAAAATCGAACTGCTACGATTGTGCAAGTTTTGAATGCTACGCTTGTGAATGAAGAGTGGATCTATGATTGGGTTAGACAAGGGAAAATATTGCAGAGGCATTTTCCGAATATTGGATTACCTTGTCCAAAGTGCGGTGAGAATTTGACTGATGGTGTTTCGTTATGTCCAAGCTGTTCGGGTAGTTTTGTAAAGGGCTTGGAGGAAGTAAAGGAAATTGAAGGACTTCAAGGTGATAAACATACAGCTACTTATTTTAAAAGAAATGAGTAATGGTTAGAAGAGTCTATTGTAGGCTCTTTTTTTTTGTTTTTGGGTCTGGTCTAGGAATGAAGAGTGTTGAATTCCACTGCAGGTGCTCGCTTTCCATGGGGTGGGCGCTGAGCCTCCTCGGTGCGTTCGCACCTGCGGGGTCTCAGCTGTCCCACATTTCCCATAGGAGTCGAGCACCTTCCGTTACATTCACCTTCTTGAGTAGCCTTCAATTATTTTAAAAAATTTTGAAAAAGAAGAGTGATGAAATACTAACAATCTTTTAAAAAGCGTTTGAAAAGAAGAGAGATGAAATACTAACAATCTTTTAAAAAGCGTGTGAAAAGAAGAGAGATGAAATACAAAACACTCCTAAAAAAAGCGTTATAAAATGAAGAGTGTTGAATTCCACTACAGGTGCTCGCTTTCCATGGGGTTGGCGCTGAGCCTCCTCGGTGCGTTCGCATCTGCGGGGTCTCAGCTGTCCATATTTAAGTTGCAATCACTAGATTTCATTAATTAACGATTCTAAGGGGAAAGTTTATATTTATATAACAATGGAAGCTTAGTAGTTTTGGATAAAAATTAGAATATTCTCTACAATGTTAGTTTTAAAAATTCTAAATTAACAGTTAATTATTATTCTAAGATTATTACTTTAATTTTTTGAATATTCGCCGATACATTTAAATGTAAAAGTAGATAGATATTTGTTGTAATTAGGGGGAAGTATGGATGAAATGGACAATTGGTCGAAAATTAATATTTTCATTTATTCTAATATTAGTTATTATTTTAACGCTTAGCGCTTTTTCAATTACAAGTACATTTAGACTAAACAATAATACAAAAGAAGTAAGTGAAGAAGTTTTACCAAAGGTAGAGTTGATTGGTGAAATCAATTATATTGCAGAACACATTTTAAGTACGACTCAAAAGCATATGTTAAGTGATGATGATTCTTACAAAAGAAAATATGAGTACGAATTGGAAGGTCAATATAAATTAATTGATCAGGCGTTTTCTCAATATAAAAAATTACTAGAAACAAAAGAAGAAAAAGCATTATTTGAAAAACTACATATTGAATGGGATGATTTTGTAGAAAAGAATGCAGAAATTCTTGAGTTAAGTAATAAGATGGATACCAAAAATGCTGTTTTGACATCATTTAGTGGAACAGCTCTATTTGATAAAATGCATACTGATTTAGATGCATTGATTAAAATGCACCAAAAACAAGGTAAGCAAATTAATGAAAACAGTAATAAAGAATTTACAAATGTTACTTACACAACTTTAATTAGTGTAATCGTTGCGTTTGTGCTGACTATTTTAATCGCAGTTGTGTTAGTCAGAAGTATTAGAAAACCTTTAACAAAATTATCGACGCAAGTAAAAGAAGTTGCAGAGGGTAATCTTATACTAGAGCCTTTGGATATTAAAAATAAAGATGAAATTGGTGAATTAGCAAGTAATGTTAATACAATGACAGCTAATTTAAAAGAACTAATTGAAAGTGTTGTGTATAATTCGCAATTAGTTGCTTCAACATCAGAGGAATTGTCTGCAAGTGCAGAAGAAACAAGTAGGGCTTCTGAGCAAATTACAAGCTCAATCATTAACATTGCAGAAGGTGCTGAACAACAAGAAAAAAGTAGTTTAGAAGCATTTACAGTTGTAAAAGAAATTTCAACAGGAATGGAACAAGCTGCTTCATCAATTCAAACAGTAGCGGAAAATTCGCTTTCTACATCTGAAAAAGCAGTTTATGGAAATAAAGTTTTAGTAAAAACAGTTAATCAGATGAATATGATTCATGATACGGTAAATAACACATCAAATATTGTTAATTCACTTGGCGAAAAGTCCGATGAGATTGGTAAAATTGTTACAATCATCACCGAAATTGCTGAGCAAACGAATTTATTAGCGCTAAATGCTGCAATCGAAGCTGCGAGAGCTGGCGAACAAGGTAAAGGATTTGCAGTTGTTGCAGATGAGGTTAAAAAACTAGCTGAACAATCTAGATCAGCAGCAGGACAAATTTCTGGTTTAGTAGGATTTATCCAAAATGAAGTCAAAAAAGTAATTACTTCAATGAATGAAGGTTCGATTGAAATTAAAAACGGTATTAACCTTGTTTCTGAATCTGGTGAAAACTTCAATCATATCGTTAAAATGATTGAAGAAGTATCTGCACAAACTCAAGAAGTATCTGCAATATTTGAGCAAATTAATGCAAGTTCACACAGTATCATTAGTATAGTAGAAAGAACTTCAGAAATTTCAGCAGAGGCATCAGGGCAGTCACAAAGTGTGGCAGCTGCAGCTGAACAACAAAACGCTTCTATGGAAGAAATGTCTGCATCAGCAGATATTCTAAGTAAAATGGCAGAAGAGTTACAAGATACTGTTAAAACCTTTAAAGTATAATAAACATCACAGTCACTCATTTTCAAATGGGTGACTTTTTTGCGTAGATTTAGGAGGATTTTTGATTTAATAGCTTTACGAAAAATAAAAGAGGGTCGATAATAAGAAGTAACTATGAAATAAACGGTATTATTAACAAATTACTTAATAGAAAAAAGTCTAATAAAAATAAAAAAAGAATTTACATTAGGAGAATCATCTTGAAAAAATTACTTCTTATGAGCACAATGTTACTTTTTATCCTCATTTTTATAAAGAAAGAATATTTCTCCAACGAGCCAATTCAGAATCAAGCAATACATGAAGAAAAAGAGATTAAAAAAACACCAACTACTGAGCAAAAGCCTGAAAGTGAAAAAACGATTGTATCAAAAGCAACAATTGGAGCAATTGGAGATATACTGATTCATAATGAAGTTTATGAAGATGCGAAACAAAAAGATGGTTCATATAATTTTCATAAAATGTTCAAAGAAGTTAGCGCGACAATGCAAAAGCCGGATCTTCTTGTTGCAAATCAAGAAACAATGATTGGTGGGGAAAAGCTAGGGTTATCAACCTATCCATCATTTAATAGTCCTTATGAAGTTGGTGATGCATTAAAGGCTGCAGGTGTGGATGTTGTGACGCTTGCTAATAATCACTCACTAGATCGAGGAGAAGTTGCCATTAAAAGTGCAATATCTCACTGGGATCATATTCATATGCCATATACTGGGGTTTATAAATCCAAGGCAGATCATGAAAAAATTAGAACTTTAACAAAAAATAATATTCGATTTGCTTTTCTTTCATATACTTACGGGACAAATGGAATCCCTGTTCCAAAAGGGAAGGACTATTTAGTGAATTTGATTGATAAACAGAAAATTCAACAAGATGTTCAAAGAGCGAAAACAATATCAGATGTAGTTGTCGTCTCGATGCATTGGGGAAATGAATATGAAAGATTGCCAAATCAATTTCAGAAAGATTTAGCGAAGCAATTAGCGGATATGGGCGTTCAAATCGTAATTGGAAATCATACACATGTTTTACAACCACCAGCTTGGGTGACAGGTAAAACAGGTAATAAAGCTTTCGTATTATATTCTTTAGGAAACTTTTTATCAGCGCAGGATGAGTTATATGAACTAATTGGTGGGATCGCATCAATTGATGTCGTGAAAACGAAATATAAAGATGTAGAAAAAATAGAATTAACAAATCCAAGTTTTACACCAACCTATAATTACTACTACAAAAATCAAAACTTTAAAATATTACCATTACAAAATATAAGTGAATCCTACCTTGTATATGGAGAGGGAAGATTTAAGAATATCAAATCTCACATGAGAACTTATATAAAGGATTTACATTTTGTTGAGCCCATTCATAATTAAAGGCTCTCTTCTAATAGATTGTTGCTATATAAAAAAAATTAAGTCACTTGGAAAATCTATTTTGAATTGTTCCATTCAAAATAGATTTTTCTTTTTTTTATCGAATAAAACTCTATTTATCAAGCATTACTAAAGCAATCTCAAAAAAATATAAAAAAAATTTATTTTTTTTGCAGGGTTTTATAAAAATGCTTCGTCTAATGTTATGAAGGGGAAAAGAGGTGATACAAAGTGGAGTCAGATGAGCAATTGGTAGATAGTATTTTAAACGGCAATCAACAACATTTTAGAGAACTAATTTTAAGGTACCAGTCTCGTGTGTTAGCAGTTGCCCTAAAAGTTACAAATAATCAAAAAGACGCAGAAGATATCTCGCAAGAAGTCTTTCTTCAATTGTATCGATCTCTTGGAAACTTTAACGGAGATTCTAGTTTTTCAACTTGGATATATCGAATAACGATGAACAAAGCGATTGATTATAAACGAAAACAAGATAGGCAACTCGAACAAGAACCAGAAGATGTTATTTCATCATTACCTGAAACGAATCGTTTATCGCCAGAAGAAGCGTTATTAAAAAATCTAGATAAAGAACTAATTCATTCTTATTTAATAGAATTGCCACCAGCTTATCGGGATGTATTAAAGTTATATTATTTTGACGAACTTTCATATAGTGAAATCTCAATGAAATTAAATGTTGCGGTGAAAACAGTTGAATCTCGTTTGTATCGAGCCAAACGTTTAATAAAAGACAAGCATAGAGGAGGGATCATTTGAAACACTTAACGACTGAACAACTTATTTCTTATCAATTAAAGGAGTTATCAAATAAAGAATCTCAACTTCTTGAACAGCATTTAGAAAGCTGCTCTGCATGTCAAAATGAATTAATCCTACTTGGCGAGCTTCATGAAGATTGGATGAACCCTACAAATTTAGAGTTTTCAGATGTGATGTTAGAAGAGATTATGATGAAAACAGAAGAAATGAATAAAGAAGTAATAAAATCAGAGCAATATTCAAAGCTTCATCATAAAAAGCGTTCGAATTCGAAACTAGTACGACTAGTTCATTTATCTCTTGCTGCAGCGGCAACGTTTTTATTTTTCCATTTTCAATTAGAAAAACAAATTACTAAGTCTAATCAACAAGTCGTTCAAACGATCGAACAAACCTCTAATTTATTAGAAAAAAGTGAAAAAGTGAATTTTACCATACCAAAAATTTGGAAAGGAATGAGTAAATAATGGAAGAAATAATTTTAAAAAAACGTAAAATGGGGGTTTATATTTTATCATTTTTACCTGGTCTAGGGCATTTTTATTTAGGACTAATGCAACGTGGATTGCAATTCATGCTACTTTTTTTTAGCGCTATTTTTATGACACATATGGTTGAGGTGTTTGCTTTCTTTATTCCAGTTATAGTGTTTTATAGTTATTTTGATGCGCTACAATATCATAGTAAATACCGTGAAAATGAAGAACTAATTGATGAGCCTGTATTTAAACAAAATTTAATAAGAGTAAACAAAGCTGTAATTGCATGGATCTTTATCGGTTTTGGAGGTTTATCATTATTAGAAAACTCAGCAGATTATTTACAACTTAGTATAGATTTTAATATTCTATATAAAATCATTGTGAGCGCAGTATTTGTCATAATTGGAATTCGAATTTTAATTGGAAAACCTAAGGAGGAAGTATGAAGAATTGGAAAGTTGGTTCTTTAACGGCTGGAGTCCTATTAATAGTAATTGGGATACTTTATTTTCTTCAGAATTTTATTTCTCTTCCATATACAAAATTACTACTTAACGCATGGCCAATTGCTTGTATTTTATTAGGCGTCGAGATATTAGTCTTCCATTTAATTAGAAAGGAAGATTCACTTAGATTTAGTTGGTTTAGTATCATATTATTAATTTGCATTATGTTTGCTTCAATTGCATTTAATTTTGGTCATATTGCAATCAAGCAATTAGGAATAAATTTAAAATCAACAACTGTTGATATAAATGAAGAACAAAACATTTCAAATGAAATAAATGAAATCATCATCGACGCACCTGATGGAAAAGTGAATGTTCTTGGTACAAATTCGCATGCTTTAAAAGTAAATGGTAGTATGAGAATTCCAACTGACAATAAAAAGGATCCGAATGGTCAGCTTGAAGATTACTTCTCAATTAAAAAGCTCGGTAACAAATTATATGTAAAATGTGAAGAAGAAAAGTATTCATTCATAACATTTCATGATTCAGAAGCTAAATTAAACATAGAATTACCAAAAGACATTAGTACAAAGATAAACGTTGATAATGGTTCTATTGATTTACAAAATAAATCAAATAAAACAGAAGTAGAAATTGATGATGGCGAAATGAAACTAGAAGACGTTTCTGGTTACTTAATTGCGAATGCAAATAACGGATCAATTTCAGTACGAAATGTAGAGTTAAGTGATAACAGTAAGATAACAGCAGATGATGGTGCTGTTGATATTGAAAATATTAAAGGAAAATTAGATGTAAAAGTTGCAAATGGATCAATCACAGTAAATAAAGCAAATGTAACAGAAGAGAGTCAAGTTACGACAGAGGATGGTAATATTTCAATAATGAATATTGTTGGATCATTCGACATGACCTCAAGTCAAGGTACAATCAAGCTTAGTCAAGCAAACTTAAAGGATCGTAGTAAGATTACAACAGAGGACGGAAATATTGATATAGTCGATTTTATTGGTGAGCTTTTTGCGCAAACAAGTAATGGTTCAATTACAATAGATGAAGCTAATTTAATAGGTAATAGTCAGATTACTTCAGAAGATGGAAATATTCAATTGAATATGAGGAAACAGCAGGATGTTACGATAAAGGCTGAAAAAGAAGATGGTTCATTTGAAGGGAATATAGGTTGGAAATCAAACAAAAATGAAGAAGAAAATCGAAAACAAACAGTTATTTTAGGCGAAGGTACGAATCAATTATTTATAAAAACGACAAATGGAAATATTATTGTTAATAAATGATAGATTATAGGTTTTAAGATTCATAATACAAAATAAAACCCAAGCATTTAGCTTGGGTTTTATTTTTATTTGTTTAAAGCATCAATAATTGTTTTGGTATTCCATTCCATCATTTTATAATAAGTGTCGCCTTCCTCACCAGGTTTACCTAAAGAATCAGTAAATACTGTACCTACGATTGGCGCACCAGTTTCTCTAGATACGGTTTCCATACTTCTAGGATCAACACTTGTTTCAACAAATAATACAGGTACTTTTTTAGTATTGATTAAATCCACTACATTTTTTATTTGGCTTGGTGTACCTTGACCTTCAGAGTTAATCTCCCAAATATATCCAGATTGTAAATTGTATGCTTTACTAAAATATTTGAATGCACCTTCACTAGTAATGAGGAATCTTTTTTCCTCTGGAATTTTACTTAATGCTGTAATCGTTTCAGCATGAAGCTTTTCAAGCTTAGCAATATATTCATCTGCATTTGTTTGATAATAGTCTTTATTCTTCGGATCCTCTTCTATTAAACCATCACGTATATTTTTGGCATAGATGATTCCATTTTGAATATCAAGCCATGCATGTGGATCAGTTTCACCTTCTAGTCCATTTGATTCTAAGTATATGGGTGTTACGTTTTTACTAACCATATAAACTGGTGAGTTCTTATCAGATTTATTTGAGCTTTTTAATAGTTTTTTAAACCATGAATTGCCTTCCTCTAAGTTTAACCCATTATAAAATACGATATCTGCATCAGTTGTTTTCATTAAATCCTTTGGAAGTGGATCATATTCATGAGGATTTGAACCTACTGGCGCTAAACTATGAATCTCAACCTTGTCTCCACCAATATTTTTGACAATGTCATAAATAATTGAATAAGTAGTCACAACTTGTAGTTTTTTCTTAGCGTTATTTGAATCCTTTGAGCAAGCAGTAAATGCTAGAAGGAAAATAAGAAGTAGTGGTAATAATATTTTTTTAAATTTCAAGAATGATTCCTCCTTTGTGATTACTTATCCATCGATAAATTTGTTTTATTTTTCCTTGCTTTCATTAGCTTCCAAATTAACCCTTGAGAAGGAGAGAAGAAGAATGCCATTGCAAATAAAAACGCTGCTACAAGTACAATTGTTGCCCCAGATGCTAAATTGTAAGTAAAACTAAAGTAAAGGCCAATGACCGAACAAATTACACCGATTGAAGCCGATAAGTAAATCATGACCCATAGACGGTTTGTTAATAAATAGGCGGTCGCAGCTGGTGTAATTAACATCGCAACGACTAAGATGATTCCTACTGTTTGAAGTGATGCAACTGTAACCAGTGTTAGAAGCACCATTAAACCATATTGAATCAAGTTAATCGGTAGCCCATAACTTTGAGCCATTGTTGGATCAAATGTAGATACAAGTAATTCCTTATAAAATAAGTAGACCAGACTAACGACAACGATTCCAATGCAGATTGTAATCCACATATCAGATGAACGAACCGATAATACATTACCAAATAAAATGTGATACAGGTCTGCACTACTCTTCATAAAAGTGACTAATATAATTCCCACTGCAAACACGGAAGTAAACATAATACCAATTGCCATATCATGTTTTATGCGACTATTTTGACTAACAAATCCAATTCCAATTGCTGTAAGTAAACCAGTTGCAACGGCTCCGATAAAGAAGTTAAATCCTAGCATATAAGAAATTGCTACACCTGGTAATACCGCATGAGAAATTGCATCTCCAATTAATGCCATCCCTCGTAGGACGATAAAACATCCAATTACTCCACAAATAATCCCTACAATAACTGATGTGAGTAGAGCCTTTTGTAAGAAATCATATTGCATGATGGCTTCTATAAAATGTAATACACTCATGATAAACTTACCTTTGCCCTTTCTTTAACATAAAAAGTTTGATTAGAATATGCTTTTGAAATGACTTCTGGATCAAGTACTTCATTTACAGTTCCATATTCTACAAGACTACGATTCAGTAATAATAAATCATCAAAATACTTTTCTGCTTTACTTAAATCATGGTGCACGACAATAATCGTTTTCCCTGAATTTCTAAGTTCTTTTAAGATTTTGATAATTGTTTCTTCACTAGTCACATCAATACCAACAAATGGTTCATCTAAAAATAAGATGTCAGTATTTTGTGCTAATGCCCTCGCTAAGAATACTCGTTGCTGTTGACCACCTGAGAGTTCACCAATTTGACGATTTTTAAAATCTTCCATTCCAACTTTTCTTAAACATTCAAAAGCCCAATCTTTATCTTCTTTTTTAGGTTTCTTGAAAAAGCCTAGATTAGGATAAGTGCCTAATAAAACAACATCTAATACTGTTATTGGAAAATCCCAATCAATATCGCTTCTTTGTGGGACATAAGCAACAAATTTTCTGAAATTTCGAATCGACTGTCCAAAAATGTTAATAACTCCAGTGTCTCTAGGAATTAATTCAAGAATCGCTTTCATTAATGTGGATTTACCAGCACCATTTGGACCGATAATCCCTACTAATTTTCCTTTTTCAACTTCAAAGGAAACATTTTGAATAACTTGATTTCCTTGGTAGGAAACGTAAAGGTCTTTTATTACTAATGCTTTACTCAATATTAAATCCCCCTTTTTTTTTTACCTCGTCTATCTATTTTGCACTGGTGCAACTTTTTGAGTAAAAAAATTTGTCCTCTTAAAATTGTTGATGATAAGAAGAATATATTCGATTAAATAAAAAACATGCGTAAAAAGTTGCGTTAAGGAAACTTTTTTATGTTTAATGAAATTTTAATTGTTCTGTATGACTTTGTAAAGCAAATAAATTCATATTTAATCAATTTTTTTAGTTTAATAGTTTATTTCACTTTATGGTAACCTTTTTTAGCTTGAATCAAGTAGCGCTCATCCCTTACAATTTACATAGTTAGAAAATTTAAAATTAAAGAAAACTAATTATTTTTTAATCTATAAAGAATCTTATGAAAATCGGATAGAAAATGTGCTAAAAGATTTTTAAAACTAACTATCAGTGGCTTGTACTGGTATTAGTTTATCTACAAAATGTTGTGTTTAATAAGTGACTAAATTAAAAATAAAGGAGAACGAATATTTGTATAAAGATAATAATCTTATCATTCGGCCGATTATAGAAGAAGATTTAAAGAGGCTTTGGGAATTAATATATAAAGAAAAATCACCCGAATGGAAAAAGTGGGACGCACCATATTTCGAGCATAAGGCAAGAACATATAATGAATATTATTCAAAAAGATCTGAAGAGCTGAATCAAGACGCGAAATGGGCTATTCTAATTGATGGGAAAGTTATTGGTACTGTAAGTTATTATTGGGAGCATAAACCTTCAAATTGGCTCGAAATGGGAATAGGTATTTATGATACGGATTATTGGAGTGGCGGAGTAGGAACAAGAGCACTTCGACTATGGATCAATCACTTATTTAATACAATGCCCCTCGTTAGAGTTGGGTATACGACGTGGTCTGGTAATCATCGAATGATGAAAGTCGGAGAAAAACTAGGAATGACCTTAGAAGCAAGATTAAGAAAATGTAGGTATTACGATGGGCAATACTATGATTCTATTCGAATGGGAATATTAAGAGAAGAATGGGAAGAATATATTAAAAATGAATCACAAAGAAAGAGTCAACTCAATAGTTGACTCTTATTAGTTATTTTAAGGCAAGTGTACCGATTTTATATGGGAAAGTTTCAAGTGGACAATCTCTCCACTGGCTACAAAAAGTGTGACGATATTATTTTCGACTTTATTTACGAGACCAATCTTCATTGGGTCACTCCCACCATCAAACACGACAAGTTTCCCTTCTTCTTTTCTAAGCTGGTTTTCAAAAGAACGATGTAATGAAGTATGTGAAGGATTAACAGGTAGACTTTCATTTGTGAGATTATATGGAATGACTCTATGATTATATGGTGTGATCCATTTTAAATGGGAGAGGGAAATATACATTGTTTTAAACACTGGTGAGTAAAAAACCAGATAATCACTCAAAACGCTGATAATATACCCATGAAAACTAATATTTCCTGTCACGTAAATTTCAGAAAAAATACCTTTAGCATTTAATAAAATCTTTCTATAGGAGATTGATTCTAATTCCTCACCAATTGAAGGTTCAATTGGATCATCAATTTTTTCTTTTAAAATTTGACTAAGATACAACATATGAACATGCATCCAAGGGATATAGTAATATTTCATACCATTAAATATCACTAATACATCTTGACCTAAATCTGTTAAAATTCCTTCGAAAATTTGGTCTCCGGATAATTTTACTGTAACTTGTTTCCCAAGTAATGTTGCTACATCACTCACTCTAATCTCCTCCTAGAGGTAAAAACGAAATTCTTTTAATGTGCGAAGATTAATTGTACCCAATAATATAATAGAAACAGTGATACAAGTGTAGTAAGAGGGATAACAATTATTGTGACGCTTATATAATCCTTCCATTTTACTTTAATTTTATTTTGTTTTAGAATGTGCATCCAAATTAATGATGCAAGTGTACCAATTGGTAATAATAATGAGCCCATATCACTTCCGATAATATTAGCGAGATAAATCGTTTTTAAAGTAACTGGATCTAAGCCCATTTCAGTTAAGGTAATTGTGCCAATCATTAGCGCAGGGTGATTATTGAATAGATTTGATAAAAGTGAAACTAAGCCGCCCATAATAAAGCTTGCTTGGAATAATCCTTGGTTGACTATTGGTTCACAGATGCTTACTAAAAATGAAGTTAGACCGGCATTGTGCAATCCATATATGATGACATACATAGAGAAAGCAAACAGTAAAATTTGCCAAGGTGTCTTTTTTAGAATATCGATGGGGTTTGTTCGTAAGTGGTACCATCTCCAAATTAATAGTATGAGTGAACCTAGTACAGCTACTATCTCTATTGGGATTGACAGAAAGGATGCAACAAATAATAAACATCTCATCAAAAATACAAAAGCTAGTACTTTTAACATGAATTTTGTACGTTTTCTTTTTGTCTCAACCGAGATTTTGCCCTTTAATGGATGAAAATTTTTGATGAAAAATGATTCTTCGATATCATCTGTAGAAGTAGGTAGGTTAGCAGGTAATTTTTGTTTTAAGACTAGATACATTAAAAAAGACATAAATAGTAAGCCTAAAGTAGCAGGTACAAACATCATTGCCGTATGCATGTAAAGAGTCATGTGTACGATTTTTAGTGCGATTAAATTGACGATATTACTAACTCCGATTGGTGCACTTGAAGCTGTAGCGATTAATGCACCACTAAGAAGATAAGGAATTTGTTGATGTGGTTTTAGTCGAAGATTTTTTAATAAAAGAATTAATATAGGAGTAGTTATTAAAATGCTTCCATCATTGTTGAATAGTAACGTCATCAAAAAACATAATAATTGAATATACCAATATAGTCTGTATCCCGAACCTTTCGCTAAGGTTGCTAATCTTGCAGCAGACCAATGAAAAAAACCGAAGCTTTCTAATATAACCGCCATAACAATAGTTGCAATGATGGTAATTGATGCTCCGCCAATTTTACTAATGATATCAAGTAGGTCATAACCAGTTACAATTCCTGTTGCTAAAATGATCAGCGCTCCAATTGTCGCAGGCCAAGCTTCATTAATTCCTTTTGGCCTCCAAAATATGACTGCCATCGTCATGATAAATACAAAAGCAGTCACTACAATTTCAAAATTCATTTTTATTCACCTTTCTTTACACGGTAGTTTTGTTTTGACACCTACTTGTCCGATTAATATACTAATATTCAATTTTATCAAACTTGTACTTAGTTACTTGTCTAATTTTCTAAGATTGTATGTTTGTCCACATAGTATAAATACCCCATAAAGATAGTTGTCTATTATGTGAAACGCCTAGAAAAGATGTATAAAAACACAAAAACCAGACTAGTCAGCCGAGCTAGTCTGGTTTTTGTGTTTTTATTTCAAAATAATATTTAGTTAATCAAAACATCTTTTTCCATTTACATAATAACTATCTTCTCGAAATGTAGAAAATGCAATTTCAAATTCAGGTATTTTTAAAGACTGGATATATTTTGTGATGGATGCTGAAAATAGATCTCTCGTTTCTAAACCTCTTTCAAACCATTTTACTTCAATAAAAGGGAAAGTTTCTATGACTTTACCATCGAATATTGAAGTAGAATGAAGACATTCAAGTATAAAATTATCTGTTCCACAATCACATATTTCTGCTAATTCATCTACTAATGGTTTACTAATTTGGCGAATATCTTCTACATTAAATCCTCTAAATAATAGTTGCGGCATGATCATTACTCCTTACTTGCTATAATATGGAATTAATTATAACGAAAAAAAGTAATGAAAAGCTAATGCTAAATGAAAATTATATAAAGTACCTGTGGCGTCTCATTAATACTAATTTTCACTAGGGAGTTTGGCACATTTTTCAGTAATCAATATTTGGTAAATTGAATGATACAAATATCAATCAATATAAAAAAGTAGGTTAATAAAAGAAAAAAATATAATTGCTATTGATAATCATTTTCAATTGTGTTATTCTAATCTCATAAAGAAGCTTTAAGTATAAGCCATTGTTTTTAAATGTTCTTGGATTGGATCCTAATTTTGGATTCAACCCTAGAGCCCCCCAAACCCTATAGAAGAGGAAAATGTGCTAGGACATCTATTTTCCTCTTCACCCTAATTGCCTGTACAAAAACGCAGATTATCTGCGTTTTTTTTTTGTGTTTGTAGAATTTTTATAAAGAGATTTTGAAGAAGATATCATCCTTTAAATTATCTAAATATTATACTAATTTATTGTTTTTAAAGTTTTAAACTTTAGAATAAAAATTTAATGTGAATCTAATATTTGTCTAAAATGTGAACGTTGTGAAAAAGGTAACATAAAGGTTGAACACTTGATATATATAGGATTAAGAAGGTTTTTGATGAATGGAAATATGTCTAAAATGTGAACACTTATTTTTAAAGTTCAAATTGCTAATTAATTGTTTGTTTTTTTATTTAAAGTATTTTACTATAACTGTGGATATTGTTTGTCATTACAGTGACAATTTATAAACATACTTAATTAGCATTCTATTTTAGAATCGTTTTTGAACTTTTACTTAATTTAGAGGAAGGAAGAATGAAATGAAAAAATTTCTAATGAGCATCATGGTTATGATGATTGCGGTCATTATGGGTGCTTGTGAAAAAATAGCCGTTCTTGACCCAAAAGGACCTGTTGCGAAAACACAAGCAGATACAATTATTTTTTCGATGTTGATGATGTTAGGGGTATTATTAGTCGTTTATATTCTATTTATTGTCATTATTAATAAATATCGTGCTAGTAAACTACCAGAAGATTATGAGCCTCCTCATGAAGAAGGAAGTAAGTGGCTTGAAATTATTTGGACAGTGATTCCGGTTGTAATCGTAACTATTTTATCAGTCGTAACGGTAAAAACGACAACAGCTGTTGAAACTGTACCAAAAGGACATGAAAATGATAAAACGCTTGTCATTTATGCTAGTTCATCAAACTGGAAATGGCACTTCTCATATCCAGAACAAGGAATTGAAACAGTTAACTATGTGAATATTCCTACAAACAGACACGTAGAATTCCGTTTATATTCTTTCGGACCAATCACTAGTTTCTGGGTTCCACAATTAGGTGGTCAAAAATATGCAATGAGTGATATGGTTACAAAATTGAATTTTGTTGCTTCAAGTGAAGGTTCATTCATAGGGAAAAATAGTAATTTCAATGGCGAGGGCTTTGCTGGTATGGAATTTGAAGTATTAGCAATGAGCGATAATGAATTTAATAGCTGGGTTACTGATGTAAAAGAAACAGCACCTGCGCTAACAGAAAAAGAGTTTGATAAATTACTAGAAATAGAACATTTAGGTAGAAAAACATATACTTCTACTCATTTAGAATTTAGACCAGCTCCAGAAGGTGAAAATGCTGGCCATCATCATGGTTCATCAGATAGTGAAAGTGGTACACATGACCACCACGAGATGGATATGGACATGGAGGGGGATAAATAATGGGTTTCAAATGGGATCACTTTTTTGTAACAGGTGAACCAATGATTTATGGAGCAATGGTAAGTATTGTTTTAGTATCACTTGCTATTGTAATTGGTTTAACCAAATTTAAAAAATGGGGTTATTTATGGACTGAATGGTTAACAACAGTTGACCATAAGCGAATTGGTGTTATGTATATATTATGTGCACTATTAATGCTGTTCCGTGGAGGGGTTGATGCATTATTAATGCGAGCTCAACTTGCGGGTCCAGATTTAAAAATTTTAGATGCTCAACATTATAATGAGATTTTTACAACACATGGTCTTATTATGATTCTCTTTATGGCAATGCCGTTCATTATCGGTTTAATGAACATTGTTATTCCTCTTCAAATTGGGGCAAGAGACGTAGCATTTCCATATTTAAATGCAGTTAGCTTCTGGTTATTCTTTGCTGGAGCAATGTTATTAAATGTAAGTTTCATCATCGGTGGTTCACCTGATGCAGGTTGGACAGCATATTTCCCACTAGCGGGTAAAGAATTTAGCCCGGGTGTAGGGAATAACTATTATGCAATTGCACTACAAATAGCTGGTTTAGGTACATTAATGACCGGTATTAACTTTATTGTAACAATCTTAAAAATGCGTGCACCTGGTATGACATTAATGAAAATGCCGATGTTTACTTGGAGTATCTTAATTACAAACGTTATTATTTTATTTGCATTCCCAGTATTAACAGTAGCTCTAGCTTTAATGATGTTTGATCGTATGTTTGGAGCTCAGTTCTTTACAATGGCAAATGGCGGAATGGATATGCTTTGGGCGAACTTGTTCTGGATTTGGGGACATCCTGAAGTGTATATCGTAATACTTCCTGCATTCGGTATTTATAGTGAAATTATTTCAACCTTCTCAAGAAAAAATCTATATGGTTACAAGAGTATGGTTGTTAGTATGATCGCAATTTCAGCATTAAGCTTCGTTGTATGGGTTCACCATTTCTATACAATGGGTCAAGGCGCAATGGTAAATGGTTTCTTTAGTATTACAACAATGGCAATTAGCATACCTACGGGTGTGAAAATATTTAACTGGTTGTTCACAATGAGAAAAGGTAAAATCGAATTTACTGTTCCTATGTTATACGCATTAGCTTTTATTCCAATCTTTACGATTGGTGGGGTAACAGGCGTAATGCTTGCGATGGCAAGTGCGGATTATCAATATCATAATACGATGTTCTTAGTAGCGCATTTCCACTATGTATTAATCCCAGGTACTGTATTTGCGGTAATCGCTGGATTCTACTATTGGTTCCCAAAAGTATTTGGATTTAAATTAGATGAAAAAATCGGTAAGATTACCTTCTGGTTTATTACGATTAGCTTTAACGTTACATTCTTCCCATTATTCATATTAGGATTAAAGGGTATGACTCGTCGTACGTTTACTTATAGTGCAGAGTCAGGTTTTGGTCCATTAAATCTTGTTGCAACAATCGGTTCAATTGGATTAGCAATCGGATTTATCTTACTTGTTTACAATATTTATTACAGTGTACGTTATGCACCAAGAGAAACAAACGGAGACCCTTGGAATGCTAGAACATTAGAATGGTCTACAAGTAGTCCAATTGCTCCTTATAATTTTGCTGTAATTCCAACAATCGATTCATTGGATCCATTCTGGAAGAGCAAAAAAGAAGGTACATCTTTACTAAAAGGTGAGATTAAAGATATTCATATGCCAAGCAATAGTGGGATACCGTTTATTTTAGGTGCTGCGTTTATGGCATTTGGATTCTTCTTAATATTTGAATGGTGGGTACCAACAATTATCTTCTCAATTCCAATATTGATTTGCTTAATTGCTCGTTCATTCCAACGAGATCATGGATTCCACATTCATAAAGAAGAAGTAATAGAAACAGAGAAAAAATTACGAGGTGATCAATATGAAGAGCAAGCCTCTGTATAGTTTAGGTGAAGAAAGTTCTAATCGAATTTTAGGATTTTGGTTATTTCTTGGAGCAGAAATTGCTTTATTCGGTACATTATTTGCTGTTTATTTAACATTAGCAAACAATACTGGTTCTGCACCGACTCAAAAAGAATTATTTGAAATGAATGGTGTGATGATCGAAACATTCGCACTATTAACGAGTAGTTTTACAATTGGTTTAGTTGTCAATGCAATTAAACTAAACCATAAAAAAGCATTTATGAGCTTTTTGATCATTACTTTGGCTTTAGGTGCTATCTTCCTTGGTGTTGAGATAACAGAATTTTTCACTTATGTACACGAAGGAGCAACTCTTCAAAGTAGTGGGGCACTATCTAGTTTATTTGTTCTTTTAGGAACTCACGGTGCGCACGTTACGTTCGGTATGTTCTGGGGTATTGCAATTTTAATTCAGACATATCGTGAAGGAATTACAGAAACTACAGCAAATAAAACATTTATTTACTCGTTATACTGGCATTTCTTAGACGTAGTTTGGATCTTTATCTTTAGCTTTGTTTATGTGAAAGGACTGATTGGATGAGTGCACTATTTCCAAAGCAACAAGTGGTTGGCTTCATCCAATCACTTGTGCTTACGATCATTGCATTAAGCGTATATTTTTTAGACATCCCATATAGTATTTCATTGATCATTTTAATCGTAACTGCATTATTACAAGGTGGGTTACAATTGATTGTTTTCATGCATATGGGTGAGAATGAAGATAAGTCTGTATTATATCTTAATTTAGGTTATGCAATATTTGTAGCCGTAACAATCGTATTTGGTACGCTCTGGACATTGCTTTGGGGTTGGTAAATAAAAAGCTTTCAGATTGCCGCCAAACGCTCGCTTACTTTGTTGTTTCGCCTGCTTGAGATGCTCATTACCTTCTTAGGTAACTCCGCGCTTCTCATCAGGCATTACGCTTCGAAAGACAAACGTTTTCAATCAGTCTGAAAATCTAATTTTTGTATTGTTTACACAAAAAAGCTCTTCTTTAATAGAAGAGCTTTTTTTGCATATTAATTTGATAATTTTTTCTCTCTATCATTTGGAAGCATAAAAGCAACTAAACCTAATAAAGGTAAATAACTACATAAATTCATTACAAATGTTAAGCTTGTTGCATCTGCTATAACACCTAGTAAAACAGCTCCTAATGCGCCCATTCCAAACGCTAAGCCCACGATTAATCCACTAACTAATCCTACTTTACCAGGTACAAGTTCTTGAGCATACACTACGATGACACTGAAAGAACTTGAACTGATGATTCCGATTAAAAATAAGATTGGAATGACTGCAAGTAACGAAACATGAGGCAGTAATAATGCTAATGGGAAGGTCCCAACCAATGAAAATAATATCATATTTCGTTTACCAAATCGATCTGCTAGAGTTCCACCGATAAATGTACCAACTACACCAGAAATCATGAAAATAAATAAATATAATTGCGTACTTTTAATTGATAAACCATAGCTATTAATTAAGTAAAATTGATAATAATTACCGATTCCCGCAGAATACCAAGAACGAGCAAAAGTAATGAAAATCAAAAGAATAATTGCAAATTTTACAGCTTTCGTAATAGATGAACCTTCAGTTTTCACTTGAGCTTTATTCTTTTGCGGAATAAGGTTTTCGTTTAGCTTATTTCGATACCACATTGATACATATATTAATACGCAAATGCCGATTCCAGCTAAAATGGTAAACCATGCTGCTCCTTTTTGACCAAGTGGTACAAATATAAGAGCTGTAAAAATAGGAGCAAGAGAATTACCTGTATTACCACCTACTTGATAGATGGCTTGAGATAGACCTCTCTTTGAACCAGAAGCTAAATAAGCAACTTTAGAACCTTCTGGATGGAAAATAGCAGAACCAAGTCCAATTAATAATACTGATAGCAATACGACGATCAAATTCGGTGCGAAAGCTAAACAAAGCATACCAAGTAAGCTTGAAGCCATACCAATCGGAAGCAAAAATGGTGAAGGTTTTCGATCAGAAAATATCCCAAAAACGGGTTGCATCACAGAAGAAGTCATATTGAGAACGAAGGCAATGAAACCAATTTCTGTGTAGGTTAGATTCATTGTCTTTTCTAAAATCGGAAAAATAGCTGGGACTACAGCTTGCATAGAATCATTTAATAAATGACCTAAACTAATAGCAAATAAAATTTGATACATAGTACTTTGACTAACAACATTTGATTTAACTGCTGGTTGCATTAAAACCCTCCTTTCGTCTGAAATAATCATAAACTAATCTTCAAAAAATTTACATAATTTTGCCTGCAAAAACTTCCATTCAATTTATTGCAGCATTATAATAGAGGGAATGAAAGCGTAGACAAACGCTATATGGAGATTAAAATGGAAAAATACACAAGAGATTTAAAAAAATATATACTTGAACACAAAAATGATTTGAATCGACCAGCGATGGAAGCTTATATGAAACATAAATTTCTATTTTTAGGTATTAAAGCACCTGAGAGAGTACAATTAACAAAGCAATTTATAAAAATGAACGGTGATCCAACTGAGCTGAAAATAATCAGAGAGATTTGGGATTTAGAGGGCAGAGAATTTCAATATATAGCTTTAGCCTTACTCGATCGCCAATATAAAAAAGCTGAAAAAGAGCGAATACAATTTTATGAAAGTTTAGTTGTAGATAAATCATGGTGGGATACTGTTGATACCCTAGCTGGAAGGTTAATTTGTTTTCATTTTCTTACATATCCTGAGTTGATCGAAGAATATGCAGAGAAATGGATACAATCAGAAAATATGTGGCTAAATAGAGCTGCGATCCTTTTTCAAATGAAATTTAAAGATAAAACGGATCAAGAAAGACTATTTAGATACTGTCAATTAATGTCTAATTCAAATGAGTTTTTCATTCAAAAAGCAATTGGATGGGCTTTAAGGGAGTATTCATATATAAATGGGGATGCGGTTGAAAACTTTATTCAAAACACAAATCTAGCACCATTAAGTAAAAGAGAAGGTATGAAGAATATTGATAAATTAAGGAAACAATAATCTGTCGATTTTCCGGGAAATATCTTAATAAGGTAACTACATTTATTCATTCTAAAAGTAGTCGCTAATTGAATTAGAAGATATAAATACAGAAGTTGAGATACTTCTAAGGGAGATGTAAAATCGACTTAACTAACATTGTATTTACTTAAATAATGTTACTAAAGTCAGGTTGAGTCAAGTGTATGAAAAAGTTATAATAAATTCATTCTTGATAATGAATACAAATTAAAGGGAATATAGGGAGAAAAAATGAGATTTAGATTATTAAAAGTCATAAAGTGCTGTCTCTGTATTTTGTTACTAACTTGTTTTTTCATTCAAAAAAATACACAAGCTGAGGAAATTAATCTTTTTAGTGATAAGGCTATTACAATCCTTGCTGATAGTGGTGAAGTAGTTTATGAAAAGAACGCTAATGTAACTGATTTTCCGGCGAGTACAACAAAAGTAATGACTGCAATTATTATGATGGATCATGTAAAGGAAAATGAAGCAATAACGATGTCAGCAAGAAGTTTACAGGAAGAGAAAAGTAATTCACAAATTCTTTTTTCTGAAGGAGAAAAACTGGATCGTAATACTGCATTAAAGACAATGATGATTTTAAGTGCAAATGATTTAGCATACGCGATTGGGGAAACAGTTGCGGGTGATATGAATTCTTTTGTTAAAATGATGAATGAGAGAGCTAAGAAAATCGGGGCTAACAATACTCATTTTACAAATCCAAACGGTTTGCATAATGATAATCATTACACTACTGCATATGATTTAGCTTTAATTGCAAAAGAAGCTTTGAAATATCCACAAATCATTAAAGCTATGGGTACGAAAGAAGCTCATATTACCACTTCAAAACAAATGAATAAGTATATATTCAATAGAGGTAATATGTTTACAAATCCTTATTTCTTAGCAGGAAAAACAGGGTATACAAATACATCTAGAAATACCTTAATCGAAATTGATCAAAAAGATGGTCAACAAATCATTAATATATTATTACGTTCATCGAAGCCACAGTATTTAAATGATATTAAATTATTAGATGCATATGCTTTTCCGAGAATTTATAAAAAGGTCATTGTAAAAGAAGAGGATTGGAAAAAAGAAATAAAAGTTAAAGACGATGTTATTCAAACAAAAATTAGTGAAGATTTATCGTTTTTAACCGCAAAAAATCCAAATACGAAATACGAAGTTAGTGTAAAAGAAGAAAATGCGTTAGCCACTTTTTATAAAAACAATGGTCTTCATAAAAATCAAAAAATTGGAAAAGTTGAAGTTTTATCAGATGGAGAAATAGTAACAACAGCAGATTTGTTAACAGCCAAATCATACGACCGTCCAACAGTGTTCACCTTAAATACATTAGTAATTGCGGGGATAATTATCGTCTTTTTAACAATCGTATTGTTTACAAGACCAAGAAGAAAAAGAGTATATATAAAAAGTCGAACGTAATGAAACGTTCGACTTTTTTATTAAAAGAATATGTTAAGAATTTGATAAAAAATGGCTGCAACAGTTGCTGAAATTGGAATCGTAATAACCCAAGTGATTACCATGCGTTTTGCTGTGCCCCAGTTAACATCTTTTACACGTTGAGCTGACCCAACACCCATAATAGATGAAGAAATAACGTGTGTCGTACTTACTGGTAAATGTAATGCAGTAAATGTGAAAATAATTGCTGCAGAAGATAAATCAGCTGCAGCCCCATTGATTGGGCGAATCTTCATAATTTTACCGCCAACAGTTTTAATGATTTTCCAACCACCTATTGAAGTACCTAAAGCCATTGCTGTAGCACAGGCGATACGTACCCAAAGTGGAACATCTGAACCTGGTGCAACTTCATTCGATGCAATCAGGGCAATCATGATAATTCCCATTGCTTTTTGTGCATCATTCGTTCCATGAGTGAACGATTGTAATGCAGCAGTGAAAATTTGAACAATCCTAAAACCTTTATTCGTTTTAGAAAGGTTTGAACGCTTGAAGATCATAGCTAGTATTGACATGACAATAAAACCAACAGTTATTGCAATAACTGGTGAAATTAATAAAGCCTGAATAATTTTAATGAAACCTTCAGATTCTAATGCGCCAAAACCTTTTGCTGAAATAGCAGCACCTGCTACTGCACCAATAATAGCATGAGAAGAACTACTTGGAATTCCATAATACCATGTTAATAAATTCCAAAATATTCCACCTAATAATGCTGCAATCACGACAACTAGTCCATTTGTACCTTCTATTGTTTTAGGATCTACAATTCCATTCGTAATCGTTTTAGCAACACCTGTAAAAATAATTGCACCAAGGAAGTTCATTCCAGCTGCTAACAGAATAGCTGTCCTAGGCTTAAGTGCTTTTGTTGATACTGATGTAGCAATCGCATTTGCTGTGTCGTGGAAACCATTGATAAAATCAAAGGCTAATGCAAAGATAACAACTAGTACCGTAAGTAAAAATAAGTGTTCCATATTATTTCTCCTTACGCATTACGCATGATAATTTGTTCAAGAGTATTGGCTACATCTTGTGCACTATCAGCAATAGATTCTAACATTTCGTAAATTTCTTTATATTGGATAATTTTAATTGGATCTTTTTCATTCATAAATAATTGCTTAATTGAAGTACGTAATAACTCATCACATTGTGATTCGTAATCTTTAATTTTAATCGCATGTACACGGATCTCTAATAATTTTTTATTAGAAAGTAATTTTACAGATTCTAAAATTTCTTCAACAGCTTTATGTAAAATGTTAACGAATTTTACCATGTACTCGTCTGCACCTGTAATTGAATACATTTCAAAGCGAGCAGAACAATGCTCAAAGCCATCTAAAACATCATCCATCATCATTGCTAATTGAAGAATATCTTCACGCTCAATTGGAGTAATGAAAGTTTTGTTTAATTCAACAATTAGTGAATGAATGAATTTATCACCTTTCGTCTCATATTCTTTCATTTCTTGTGAAAATTTCTTTAAGTCGCTTGCATTCTTGATTTTAAAGTCAACGTAATATTTTGAAGATATGTGCAAGTTATCAGCAATACCTAAAAGCTTCTCAAAGAATACATCCTTTTTTTGTCCAAAAAACATTATGATTCCTCCAAATAAAACATATAGTTTATTAATTACCTTCACAATACTCATTAATAGTATGTCTAAATTAGCAATGAAAAATGTCGAATAAAGTAAAGGCTACGTTAATAATAATAATTGGTTTTAAAAATTAATCAATTAAAAAGATATATTATATTTACAAATTTACAATATCTTTACAATTCCTTAACATAATTAATAATAAGATTTACTCTATTATTGACTTTATTTAAGTGATTCATTAGCATAAAATTAATTAAAAATGTACGTTTAGACTAAAGGGAGTGACGATTTGATTGAATCGGTAGTGGATGTAGAGGGGAACGTAAATCAAATAGTAAAGAAACAAAGAGTTTACTTTCATGCAGGATCTACAAAAAGTAGGGAATTTCGAATTTCGCAGCTAAAGAAACTTTACAATTCAATTGTAAAGAATGAAGAAAAAATAAAAAATGCACTACATTTAGATTTAAATAAATCCGAATTTGAAGCTTATTCTACTGAAATTGGTTTTACTTTAAAAGAAATATCTGAGGCGATTAAAAATCTTGAAAATTGGATGAAACCAATTAGAGTAATAACTCCAATTACCCATGTCGGCACAAAAGGTAGGATTTATCGAGAAGCATATGGTGTTACATTAATTATTTCCCCTTGGAACTACCCTTTTCAATTAACAATGACGCCATTAGTAGGTGCAATTATTGGTGGGAATACAGCCATCATTAAACCTTCAGAACTAACACCAAACACATCAAACATCATAGATCAAATGATACGTGAACTTTTTAATGAAGAATATGTCGCCGTTGTTCAAGGTGGTGTTGAAACGAGTACAGAATTACTTAAACAGAAATTTGATTTCATCTTCTTTACTGGTAGTGTACAGGTTGGGAAAATAGTGATGGAGGCTGCTTCAAAGCATTTAACTCCTTTAGTTCTTGAATTAGGTGGAAAAAGTCCTACGATTGTTCACCATGATGCGAATCTTAGTGTTACTGCTAAAAGAATTATTTGGGGTAAATTTACAAACGCCGGTCAGACATGTATAGCACCAGATTATATTTATGTACATGAAAAGGTAAAGAACCAACTTATACAAGTTATGAAACAAAAAATTGTTCAATTTTATGGAAATCAACCTCTTGAAAATGAAGAATATACAAAAATTGTAAGCGAAAGACATTTTAATCGTTTAGTAAACTTTTTAAAAGATGGAAAAGTAGAACATGGTGGTCAATCAGATTCAACTTCACATAAAATTGAACCGACGATTCTTTCAGATATTTCATGGGAAGCATCAATAATGGACGAAGAAATATTTGGACCAATCCTACCGATATTAACCTATCAAAACTTGGATGATGTCATAACGGAAATTAATCAACATCCTAAGCCTTTAGCGCTTTATGTATTTACAGAGAATAAATCAATATCAAATCAAATCATCGAACGAGTTCCTTTTGGGGGTGGATGTGTCAATGATACTTTATATCATATGGCTACTCCGTATTTACCGTTTGGTGGTGTTGGAGAAAGCGGTAGTGGGAGCTATCACGGTGAGTACAGTTTTAAAGCTTTTACACATGAAAAAAGTGTTCTAGTACAAACCACGAAAATTGACCTAAAGATTCGATATCATACTACAAAAAACGCTTTACGGTTTATTCGTAAATTGTTAAAATAAAAACTAAATACAACTTCGTTTTTTAGCTCCTTGCAATAAGGGGCTTTTTATGTGTCGAAAAAATTTACTTACTAAAACGACTTGTTAGATTGGACGGGAAAATGAATAATATAATCGAAATTGATGAAGTAGTTAAAGAATTTAATGATAATAAAGTCATATTACCTCTATCGTTATCTATTTATTCGGGTGAATTTTTAACGATTCTAGGACCAAGTGGTTGTGGAAAAACAACGCTTCTACGGATGATAGCTGGTTTTGAAGAACCGTCTTCAGGTGTTATTAAGCTTAATGGGGGAGTCGTTAATAATTTACCGCCATATAAAAGGGACATGAATTTAGTATTTCAGCACTATGCGCTGTTTCCGCACATGAATGTTGAAAAAAATATTCAATTTGGTTTGAAAATGAAGGGGATTTCATTAGCAGAACAAAAAACTCGAGCTGAAGAAGCGATGAAATTAACACAATTGACCGAGTTTAGAAGTCGTAAACCGCATCAACTTTCAGGCGGCCAACAGCAAAGGGTTGCGATTGCCCGTGCAATCGTAAACAATCCAAAAGTGTTGTTACTCGATGAGCCACTTGGAGCTTTAGATTTTAAATTAAGAAAAGATTTACAAAGAGAGCTTAAAAATCTTCAAAGAGAGTTAGGGATTACATTTATTTATGTAACTCATGATCAAGAAGAAGCTATGAGTATGAGTGATCGAATTGTTGTCATGAATAACGGAAAAATTGAGCAAATTGGTACGCCAAAAGAAATTTATCAAAATCCGGCAAGTAAATTTGTAGCATCCTTTATTGGTGAAAATAACTATTTTCATAAAGATGATCAGTTAATTGCTGTTAGACCAGAAAATATTAAAATCTCACAGTCACCTGTTGGAAAACATAAAGGAATCATCAAAGATATTGAGTTTGTTGGTACACTTAACAAGATTTATATTGAATTAAAAGGTGAAGAGAATACGTTGATTGTTTATCAAATGCCTGATCAGACGAATCTATCTCGAAATGAAGAAGTTTACATTCATTGGAAATTGGAAGATGAGGTGATCATGTATTGAAGTTTGGAAAATATATTATTACACCTTCAATCATTTGGCTAATTGTCTTTTTTCTAATTCCATTATTGTTCATTTTTAAATTTGCTTTTATGAAAAATGGAATGTATGGACAAATTGAAAACGTCATTACATTTGAAAATATAACAAAAGTTTTTGACCCTTTGTATTTAAAAGTATTATGGACAACTTTTTGGATTGCAGTCGTAACGACAATCATCACTTTATTGATCGCGTACCCTTATGCATATACAGCTACAGTTGTCAGTGAAAAATGGCAAAGGATGCTATTACTATTCATAACAATTCCTTTTTGGATTAATTTTTTAGTACGATCTTATGCACTTATCGTGATTTTTCGTTCTAAAGGTATTATTAATACACTACTATTAAAACTAGGGATTATTAATGAACCTTTACAATTACTTTATAATATGCCATCAGTCATAATGGGAATGGTCTATACATTATTACCATTTATGGTTTTACCAATATTTGTGGCAATCGAACAGCTAGACCATCGCAAGTTAGACGCAGCAAATGATCTAGGAGCGACGCCATTTCAAACATTTTTCCATGTAACCTTGCCATTAACAATGAAAGGTATTTTTGCAGGAAGTATATTAGTATTTGTCGCTTCATTTGGAATGTTTGTCGTATCTGATGTAATGGGTGGATCAAAGGTTGCTTTAATCGGAAATGTCATCCAAAATCAGTTTTTAGGAGCAAGAAACTGGCCATTTGGATCAGCGCTTTCAATTTTCTTAGTGATTTCTTCAATTGGATTAATTGGCCTTTACTATTTAGCAACTAAAAATATAGGTGCTGAAAAAAGTGGAGGTGAGAAATAGGTGAAAAAGAAATTACTAATAGGATTTTCTACAATTGTTTTAACTTGCTTATATTTACCTATTTTGGTCTTAATTCTTTTTTCATTTAATAAATCAAGAATAAATGCCGAGTGGTCTGGTTTTACTTTCCAATGGTATATAAATTTATTTGATAACCCTCAAATTGTTGATGCTTTTATCAATAGTTTACTTATAGCGATCATTACAACGATTTTATCGACAGTACTAGGTACGATTTGTGCGTTAGCATTACATAGATATAAGTACAAATTTTCAAAATTGATTAGTGGTCTTATTTATTTACCAATTGTTGTACCTGATATTTTAATGGGAATTGCATTATTAATTTTGTTTACTAATTTTCATTTTGAATTAGGAAGTATGACAATCATTATTGCACATGTAACTTTTTGTATATCCTATGTTGTGATACTGCTAACGGCTAGACTATCAGGTATGTCAAAGGATTTAGAAGATGCTGCAAGTGACTTAGGAGCGACCCCGTGGCAGACATTTAGATATATTACATTACCAGCGATTATGCCCGGCATTATTGCGTCAGCATTACTAAGCTTTACATTAAGTATTGATGATTTTGTGATTAGCTTTTTTGTATCTGGTCCAAGTTCAACTACATTACCGATTTATATTTATGGAATGGTTAAAAAAGGTGTCACACCTGAAATTAATGCGATTTCAACTATACTAATCGTAACAATCATAGGGCTAATGGTTCTATCTGAGGTATATCGTACTAAAGGGATGAACACAGAGAATACAAAGAAAAAATCTTATATAGTTTAAAATGAATAAGGAGATTATCTAAGTGAATAAATTTAAAAAAGCGGCTAGTTTACTTTTTTCCTTTGGATTAACAGGTTTATTATTGTCAGCTTGTTCAGTTGGCAAAGAAGAACTGAATATTTACAGTTGGGCAGATAATTTTGATCAAGAAGTATTAGAGTCATTTGAAAAAAAATATGATGTCAAAATTAATTATCAACAATTTGCGAGTAATGAAGAATTGTATGCGAAATTAAAGGCGGGTGGTTCTAAATATGATGTGATTCAGCCTTCAGATTATATGGTGAAATTAATGATTCAACAAGATATGTTGGAAAAATTAGATAAGGATAAAATGCCAAATCTAAGTAATATTGCTCCAGAATTTACGAACCAAGAATTTGATCCAAAAGGTGACTATTCAGTTGTTTATACTGGTGGATTAACAGGAATTGCGTATAATCCTAAATATGTAAAAGAGGAAATTGATAGCTGGGAAGATCTATGGGACCCGAAGTACAAGGGACATGTTACTTTATTAAATGATAACCGCGAAGTATTTGGAATGGGTTTAATTAAAAATGGATATTCCAACAGTTCATTAAATGAAGATGAACTATTAACTGCTTTTAATGATTTAAAAACAGTAACACCAAACCTTTTAGCATTTGATACAGATACAGTAAAACAAAAGTTTATCACGGAAGATGCTTGGATTGGTCAAGTATGGTCTGGGGATGCAGCATATATTCAAAAAGAGCTTTCAAACATTAAATGGGTTGTACCAAAAGAAGGGTCATCAAGATGGGCTGATACATTTGCGATTCCAAAAGGTTCAAAGCAAAAGGGATTAGCAGAGAAATTTATTAATTATATGTATGATCCTAAAGTTAGTGCGAAAAATTATGAGTCAATCGGATACTCTGATCCAAATATGAAAGCTGAACAATATCATTCTGAAGAATACAAAAAGAATCCTTTCATAAATGTAACTGCAGAAGAAACAAATCGTACAAATTGGATTAAAGATGTAGGAGATCAGACTGAACTTTATGATAAATATTGGACGGAATTAAAAACTGGTCAAAATTAATAAGAAGGCTATCTCTTAGAGATAGCCTTTCTTTAATTAGAAAAAATTTTGTTCAATAAAAAGCGGAATTGCTCTCTTTCAGATTGATCTAGCTTTTCAATTAGAGAAACCCATAAAACTTGTCTTGTAGCAGAAAGCTCCTCAACCATTTGGATTCCCTTGTCTGTTAATTCAAGCCAAGTTACTCTTCGATCTCTAAAATCTCTTTTTCTTTTTACTAACTCATTGCTAACCATTTTATTTATTGCTGTTGTAATTGATCCAGATGATAAGCCAATTTGCTTACCAAGTTCTGTTGCTGTCATTTGTTTATTTTTATATAAAAGATGTAACAATAAATATTTTGGTGAGGTTAATGAATTGGTAGATTCTTCTTCACTGGCTTTTTGCCAAGTTTTTCGAACTTGTATTAAAAGCTTCGTTAAGTCATCAACTAAAAGCTTGTCATGTTCATTTAACATATTGTACTCCAATTCCTGTATCTTCTTTTCACTTACTCATGAATAAACTTTTGTCATAAAGTTTTACGAATAGGTTACCAATTTATAGGTGATTTTGCAAGAAGCTAGTCTGGTTAAAACGATTTTATAAAATTTGTCAAGTTTTGGTTGTATATTAACTATGGTAATTTGTAAATAGTATGATAAAAGACATTTGGTAGGGGTGAAGTACAGTGTTTAAGTATTTTAAGTTTAAAATAAATGATACTGTTCAATTTGCGAAGAACGATGGTCATTTCTACCGAGTAATCGGATATCGAATAGAAAAGAGTATTTATTTAAATGATGAATACAATAGCATTATATATGAACTTTTACGAGAGTTTGATGGCCTTCAGGTTGATGCTGAGGAAGATGAATTAATAAGTGTTTCAAATTTTGATGAATTTTACGGATCAATGTTTGAGAAATTAGGGACTTTTACAATTAAATTTGCGAAGAAACAAGAAGAAATCAGTAAAGAAAAAGAAGTATTGGCTAATTCGGTCGATGAACTATTGGATAAATATAATGATTATCGTAGACTCGCAATGCTTTTTAAGGATTGTTTGTACGATTTAGCTGCTGAAAATGTACTAAATGAATTAGCGGATTATGCTGATACAAAAAAAGATTACACGCACTAAGCGTGTAATCTTTTTCCATTTGTAGTTTTAATGGATACGGACTTTGTAAAATATTTACTTTCGTAAACGAGTTCCGTTACTTTTGCACAAATACCGACTGATAAAATTGTATAACCTACTTCATTCCAAGATAGGTAACTTAATGAAAAAAGAAGGATACAAGCATCAAAAATAAAGTATACTTTCCCAATAGAAATATTTGATTTCTTACTCATTAAAATCGTTAATAAATCATCTCCACCAGTCGCTCCACCGAACTTAAGGATTAAGCCAAGACCAAAACCAGCAAAAACTCCCCCTAAAATTGCGGGAATAAAAAGATGATTTTCGAATTGTAAGGTGACCGTAGATGTTTTTTCAATGATTGAATAAAAAATTGAAAAAGAAACTGCACCAATAAAGGTATTAATCAGTAATCTTTTACCGAGAAAAAAACCAGCCATTAATATAATGGGAATATCTAAAATTAATGTTGTTATTGATGGTGAAATATTAAAAGAATTTTTAACTAATAGCGCAATTCCTAGAAAACCACCTTCAGATAAATTGTTTTGAAAATGAAAATGGTATAAAGAAGTTGCTAAAATAAATGAACCGATCAAAATCATTAAGGTCTCACCCAAACGATTGTTTATCATTGTTATTTCCTCTTTTCGTAGTTAGTAGTTTAAAAAGTTCATTACTTAAACTAACTACGTACAAATAGCTTCTCGTAGTTAGTTTAAAAACTCCCTAACTACTACGCTATATGTCATTGAAGAAATAACATAATCGCCTGTCAACCATAGTTTCGCCTACCTTCAGTTTTATTTTAGAGTTCTATTCGTTCTCTAAATAAAAACTGCTAAGTGTAGGATAGATCTTTACGTTGCCAAATGCTCCTTCGAGCAATCATGGTTACACGTCCTTTTTCCCAGTTTTGTTAGAAAAAATCTAACAGATAAAACAAGTTCAAATGAACTTATTCTTAATCTTATCATATGTTGAAAAGTTTGAAAAAAGAAAAGATTTAACAAAAACTTAAAATTATAAAAAAATAGTGTAAAATTTATACGTGAAATTATTCACAAAATATACATAGCTTTTTCTTAAAATGAGCGTTATATTGAAGGTGTGGAGGTTGAACTAATACATATATGTGAAATTCTTCACATAATTTAAATTGATAGTGGGACGTAATTTGTTTTATATGGACAAAAACAGTCCACATTTGAAGGAGGACTACTGATGACCGTTCAAGAGAAAGAAAGAAATGACTTGGTTAACGCTTCAACTATTGTAAATGAATTAGTTATAAAAGGACAAATAGCATTAAAAGAATTTGAAAACTTTGAGCAAGATGAGATTAATAAAATTGTTCATTCAATGGTACTCGCAGGATTAGACCAGCACATGAGATTAGCCAAAATGGCGCTAGATGAAACTGGGAGAGGGGTATATGAAGATAAAATTATTAAAAACTTATTTGCAACCGAATATATATGGAATTCAATTAAAAATAATAAAACGGTAGGCATTATTAATGAAGATAAACAAACAGGGATTATAGAAATAGCTGAACCAGTAGGGGTAATTGCTGGTGTAACTCCTACAACGAATCCGACCTCTACAACACTGTTTAAAGCCATTATTGCGATAAAAACTAGAAATCCAATTATTTTTGCTTTTCACCCTTCAGCTCAAAAATGTAGTCGAGAAGCAGCTAGAATAGTTCATGAAGCAGCAGTAAAAGCAGGTGCACCTAAAAATTGTATTCAATGGATTGAAGAGCCATCAATAGAAGCTACTAAAAGCTTGATGAATCATGAAGGGATAGCACTTGTTTTAGCGACAGGTGGAGCTGGTATGGTAAAGTCAGCTTACAGTACCGGGAAGCCGGCTTTAGGAGTTGGCCCTGGTAACGTACCTTGTTATATCGAAAAATCAGCAAATAAAAAGTGCGCAGTCAATGATTTAATCCTTTCAAAAACGTTCGATAATGGTATGATTTGTGCTTCTGAGCAGGCAGTCATTATAGATGAGGACATTTATGATGAAGTAAAAAATGAACTGAAGGAAAACAATTGCTATTATGTATCAAAAGAGGAGAAGAAAAAATTAGAAAGTCTTGTAATTAACGAACAAACATGTGCTGTTAATAGTGATATTGTAGGGAAATCTGCTTTTGAAATTGCAAAACTTGCAGGAATAGATGTTCCAGTGGATACAAAAATCTTGATAGCTGAATGTTTTTCCGTTGGTGAAAAAGAACCACTAACAAGGGAAAAGTTAAGTCCAGTATTAGCTGCTATTAAAGTAAAAGGTTATGAAGAAGGATTTAAACGATGTGAAGAAATGTTAGAGTTAGGTGGGTTAGGACACTCAGCTGTTATTCATAGCGAAAATGAAGAAATTCAAAGAAACTTTGGACTAAAAATGAAAGCTTGTAGAATTATTATTAATTCACCATCGTCACATGGGGGGATTGGAGATTTGTATAATGCATTTATTCCTTCACTTACGCTAGGGTGTGGATCTCACGGTAAGAACTCGGTTTCTTCAAATGTATCAACAGTACATTTATTAAATATTAAAAAGTTAGGCAGACGAAATACAAATATGCAATGGTTTAAACTGCCCCCTAAAATTTACTTTGAAAAGTATTCAACAGGGTATTTAGAAAAAATGCCTAATATTTCAAAAGCCTTTATTGTGACAGATGAAGCGATGGTCAAACTAGGTTATGTCGACATTATTAAATATTATTTAGAAAAACGGGAAAATAATGTTCAGATTGAAATATTTTCTGATGTCGAGCCAGACCCTTCAGATCATACTGTTTTTAAAGGTGCAGAAAGAATGCAATTATTTCAACCAGATACAATAATCGCCTTCGGTGGTGGTTCTGCAATGGATGCTGCAAAAGGTATGTGGATGTTTTATGAATATCCGCCGACTTCATTTGATGGCCCAAAACAAAAGTTTCTAGATATTCGTAAACGTTCATATCAATATCCTAAATTAGGTCGTAAGGCGAGCTTTGTCGCAATTCCAACGACTTCTGGAACAGGTTCAGAAGTCACTCCATTCGCAGTCATAACAGATAAGGAAAAGAATATAAAGTATCCATTAGCAGACTACGAATTAACGCCAGATGTAGCAATCATCGATCCTCAATTTGTATCAACTGTTCCAAAAAGCATTACTGCAGATACGGGAATGGATGTTTTAACGCATGCGATAGAAGCATATGTAAGTGTTTTAGCAAATGATTATACAGATGGCTTAGCCCTTCAGGCGATTAGATTAGTATTTAACTATTTACCACGAGCATACCATGATGGATCAGATTTTGAAGCGAGAGAGAAAATGCATAATGCTTCTGCTATTGCGGGAATGGCGTTTGCAAATGCATTCTTAGGAATCAATCATAGTTTAGCACATAAAATTGGAGCAGAATTCCATATACCACATGGGCGAGCAAATGCTATTTTAATGCCACATGTCATTCGTTATAACGCAAAAAAACCTACTAAATTTACAGCATTTCCAAAATATAAGTATTTTGTAGCTGACAAACGATATGCTGAAATCGCCAGAACCTTAGGCCTACCTTCTTCAACAACTGAAGAAGGAGTTGAAAGCTTGATTGAAGCTGTTTGCAGTTTGGCAAAAGAACTAAACATTAATATGAGTATACAGGCCCAAGGTGTGAGTGAAAATGAATTCACAGAAAAAGTATCATATTTAGCTGACCGCGCTTTTGAAGATCAATGTACAACAGCTAATCCAAAACTTCCGTTAGTAAAAGAGCTTGAAGAAGTGTATTTGAACGCTTTTATAGGCATTTAACTAAGGGGAAAATGGAGCTTACAAATTATGTAGGCTCCTTTTTTGTGGACTATACATTTGATATAATGTCTATATCGAAAGTATGGTGAGTAAAAAATGAATGGAAATAAATATGATTCATGGTGTGAAACGATCATAACCGCAAAAAATAATAATCAAACAATCGAACACTATTTAAGAAACTTCTGGCATTTTCCTAAGAAATTATTACATGAATTACGAATGGAGAAAGGCGTAAAACTAAATGGTGAACTAAAGGCTTGGAATACCTCGCTTTCTACGAATGATCGATTAGAAATCAATATCTTTAAAGAAGAAGATTACGGGGTAATACCTCAAAATCAATCGATAGAAATCTGCTATGAAGATGATCATTTATTAATAGTGAATAAACCTTTTGGTGTTGATACACATCCAAATGAGGCTGGACAATTACATACATTAGCAAATGGTGTGGCATATCATTTTGAACAATCTGGTTTAAAAACAAAGGTTCGACATATCCATCGTCTTGATAAAGATACAACTGGTGGAATCGTATTTGCAAAGCATGCATTAAGTAGTGCAGTTCTTGATGGACTATTAAGCCAACGAAAAATAAAACGGACATATACAGCAATTGTAAGTGGGAATGTAAAATTAAAAGAAGGTACAATTAATGAACCAATTGGACGAGATCGTCATCATCCTACAAGGAGAAGGGTTTCATTAAAGGGAGATAAAGCAATAACTCATTTTAAGAAAATGAAGTATAATTCAAAGCAAAATATAACAATTTTACAGTGTCAGCTAGATACTGGTAGAACACATCAAATTCGTGTCCACTTAAGTCACTTAGGACATCCAATTATAGGAGATACATTGTATGGAAGTAAATCTAGATTGTTACAACGTCAAGCTTTACATGCAAGTAATGTTCAATTAATTCATCCATTTACAAATGAACCTCTCTCAATTGATATTCCTTTTCCAGCAGACATGAGACAGATACTAAATGAGAAGTGAGATGAGTGAAGATGATTTTAGAAGTAATTGCAACAAACGTAAAAGATGCAATTGATGCACAGAAATTTGGTGCAAACCGAATTGAATTAGTTAGTGGTATTGCAGAAGGGGGATTAACACCTAGTTATAGCACGATAAAGAATGTTATAAATAATGTTACAATTCCAGTTCATGTAATGATTCGACCACATAGTCGCTCTTTCACATATGATCAATACGACGAAGAAGTGATTTTAAGTGATATTGATATATGTAATGAACTTGGTGCTAGTGGTATTGTATTTGGTGCATTAACAAAAGAAAAATCAATTGATGAAAATCTATTAAGCAAAGTATGTAATCGTACAAATGGAATGAATTTTACATTTCATAGAGCAATTGATGAAGCAAATGATATAATCGCAGCATTACATATATTGAATCAATACCCGGAAATTACACATATTCTTACATCAGGCGGAATGAATAGTGCAATTGATGGTGAAGAAGTTATTAAGCAAATGAATGATTTAACAAAACAATCAAATATTAAGATAGTAGCAGGAAGTGGGTTATCCATTTATAATGTTGCCAAGTTTATTCAACAAACGAATGTAAACGAGGTGCATTTTGGTTCTGGTGTTAGAAAGAATCAATCATCTATTGAAAAAATCGATTCTTATATGATGGAAAAACTAATTGAGCAATTGAAAGATCATAATTAGATAAAATAAAAAAGTAGTCCACTTGGAAGTGGACTACTTTTTATTTATATGTTTATACTATTATTTACCGATGAATTGTTGAGTCCAAGTGTTTGCTCTTGAGTCATAACCAACACCAATTTGAGTTAAGTTAGGATTTAAGATGTTTGCACGGTGACCAGCACTGTTCATCCATGCAGTTACAACCTCTTGAGGAGTCTTTTGACCTTTAGCAATGTTTTCTGCTGCATAGCTATAAGAGATACCGAATTTTTTCATCATATCAAATGGTGAACCGTAAGTTGGACTGTTGTGGTCAAAGTAGTTTTTATCAGTCATATCTTGTGATTTAATACGAGCTACTTTTGATAATTCAACATTTAAAGTAAATGGTTTTAAACCATTTTTAGTACGTTCAACATTTGTTAATTCAAATACTTTATTTTCATAAGCATTTAAAGCAGTTGAAGTTGATGGTTTTTCTGCTTCTGGTGTTGCTGGCTTTTCAGCAGGTGTTGATGGTTTAGCCGGTGTAGATGGTTTTTCAGCAACTGGTGGTGTAGTTGGTTTAGCCGGTGTAGATGGCACAGTTGGTTTTGTAGTAGAGTTATTTGAACCATTAGCTGGTTTTGATTGTGCTTCTACTTGCTGTTTAATTGCTTCCTGTAACTTAGCCATATCGATACCAAATTTTGATAAATCAATTTTACCGTTAGTAGTATTTAAGCTTGGTAGATTGAAGTAACTAAATAATATATTATTTAAATCAATATTTTGAGTGTATGGTTTTGTTTCCTTAGTTGTAATTGTATCCGCGTTTACTGCAGTTACAGGAGCACCTACTAGTAGAGTAGCAGCCAATGTTGATAATGTAATAACTTTTTTCATGTCTTATTCCTCCATTTGTTTGGTTATTGTCTCGCTGTACAAGTAATACTTTAGCATGAAAACGTATGACATAATTATGGGAAAAAATGGAGAACGAAATATGAGGATTTTTTTGGAAAGGTAGAAAAAAGGACTTTTTGGCTAAATGCCTAATATATTAACTATCTTAGTAGATTCATAAAGTTGATCAATCAAAATAAATGCATAAAATTTCCATAAAAAAAGTGAGAAATTGCGAAAACACGAGATTTCCACATTACAATAGTGGAAGTAATATCCAATTTTGTTTTAGTTCAGTTACGATTGTAATCATTCTGTAAAATATGTATTGAGGGTGAATCAATTGAAATTGTTTATTGATGATACAAGGCCAGTACCTTACGGATTTATACTAGCTAAATCAGCTGATGAAGCAATAACATTATGTGAACAACAACGTTTTGAACAAATTTCGCTTGATTTTAATTTAGGATTTAGAAAAAAGACGGGTTTAGAGTTTATGAAAGAGTTTATTGAAAAAGGATTATATGTTTCACATATCAATATTCATA
>Ga0209676_1000610_pt1 | contig 52296 bp, 49 predicted proteins | sample AraplaCvi_mLB_r2_FD_184282 | JGI IMG/M metagenome (GOLD analysis project Ga0209676, IMG submission 184282) | Arabidopsis root microbial communities from North Carolina, USA - plate scrape MF_Cvi_mLB_r2 (SPAdes) (version 2) | ecosystem: Host-associated > Plants > Roots > Endosphere | place: USA... | reverse complement strand
GGATGGGGCTGCTCGGGATCGCTCGGGGTCATGCCGGGGCGCCGTGGAAACCGACGCCCAGCCTACCGCGAGCGGAGGTGACGGTCAGCGCAGGGCGGCTGCGGCGTCCAGATCGGCTTCAGACAGCGCGTGGCCTTCGTGGGCGGCTGCGTGGATCAGCCGGCCGGTGAGCACCGAACCTGCCAGCATTTCGACCACCTGGTAGTGCACGTTGCCCTGCACGCGCGCCTTGGCGGCCAGCTCGACGCGCTCGCTGGCGTAGACGTCGCCGTCCAGGCGGCCATTGAGGATCACGACCGGCGCGCGGACTTCGCCTTCGATGCTGCCGTTCTCGGCCAGCGTGATCGTGGCGCGCTGGCCTTCCTCGGCGATCACCTTGCCGACGATCCGGCCTTCGACGTACAGGCCGCCGCTGAAGCGCAGATCGCCATGGAGGACGACCTGGGCGCCGATGAGGGTGTCGACCTGGCCGTCGATGTGGGCGGGTTTGTTCTTGAACATCGGGTACTTCCGGTTGCGCGCCGGCGAGCCGGCATGGGTGAGAAGGTCAGGTGGCGCCGAGCTGCCAGCCCAGCGTCTGTTCCACCGCCACGTCGCCGCCGTCGAGCGACACGCGTACGCGTTGCGGCGTGAAGTCGGCCGGCAGCATGACGCTGCCATTGAGCTGCTGGAAGTAGCGGAAGGAATAGTCCTGCGGCGGCGCCGAGCTGCGCTGGTGGAGCTCGTCCCAGCTGATGGTCGCGAGCTTGCCGTGGCGCACGCCCTCGACGGTGAAATGCAGGCGGCCGCGGCTGATCGCGCCCTTGTTGAGGCTTTGCGTCAGCACGATCTGGTAGCGCCAGCTGCCGCCGGATTCGGCGTCGAAACGCGCCGAATGCACGGCCAGGCCCTTGGGCTGGCCGGTCGCGCCGACGAGGCGCTCGTAGAAGGCGATGTTCGCGCGCAGATCGGAGATTTCCTCCTCGCGTTCGGCCAGCTCGCCCTGCACTTCCTTGTTGGCGGCACGGCTGATCTGGTCCGACCGCGACAGCGTGGCCTCGCGCTGGGCGAGCTGTTCGGCCTGCGAACGCCAGCGGCGCAGTTCGTCCTGGGCGGCATCCAGCTGGGCCGTCACCGCCGGCAGCTTCGGGGCGGCGTGGCGCTCGGCACCGAACCAGACGCCCGCCAGCGAGCCCAGCCAGGCGATGGCGAGCACGACCGCGATCAGCGGCCGGCGGTCAGGCCGTTGCTGGACGATCGTGAAACGCGGCGGCGGCGCCCTGCGCGGCGTGTTGGTCATAAGCATGTTTCCGGCGATGCAGTCGCCGGATTCCCCAGCCCCTATACTTCGATGGACAGTCTAGCGAGGGAGCGACATGACGGATGCGCACCTGTTCGCAATTGGCGTAGTTCTGGCCTGGTTGGCCGGAATCCGCGTCTATCTCACGGTTTTCGGCGTCGGGCTCGCGGGATTCTTCGGCTGGCTGGACCTGCCGCAGGCGCTGCAGGTTACTTCCTCCCCGTGGGTGCTGGGGGTTTCGGGCCTGCTGGCCGCTGGTGAATTTTTCGCCGACAAGATCCCGGGCGTCGATTCAGGCTGGGATCTGCTCCACACCGTGCTGCGGATCCCGGCGGGCGCCTTCCTGGCGGCGGCCACGCTGTCGCCCGATGGCCAGCTGGGCGCCGGCGCGCTCGCGGCCGGCGCCGGCGTGGCGCTGACCAGCCATGTGCTCAAGTCCGGCTCGCGCGCCCTGCTCAATACCTCGCCCGAGCCGGTGAGCAACTGGACGGCATCGATCACCGAGGACGTCGCGACCATCGGCGGGCTGGCGCTGGTGTTCGCGCATCCGTGGATCGCGTTGAGCATCGTCGTGGTGGTCAGCATCACCGTCGCGCTGCTGCTGTGGTGGGTTTGGCGAATGCTGTTCCGCCGCACACCGAAACCCGGGGCGGTTTGAGATAGCGTTCTGAGGTATGGTTCAAAAGAAAACGCCGCCGGAATCCGGCGGCGTTTTTGTTTCGGTTCCTTGAGGCAGCGCGATAGCGCGCTATCAGTCTTCCAGCTTCGTAAGCAGATAGTTCTGCTCGCCGAGGCGCTCGATCAGCGACAGCTGCGTTTCGATCCAGTCGATGTGCTCTTCCTCGGAATCGAGGATGTCGGCGAACAGCTTGCGGCTGACGTAATCGTTCACCGATTCGCAATAGCGGATCGCGTCGCGCAGCAGCGGCAGGCCTTCCAGTTCCAGCGAGAGGTCGCACGCCAGCACTTCGCGCGGGTTCTCGCCGATGCGCAGCTTGCCCAGCGCCTGGAAATTCGGAAGCCCTTCGAGGAAGAGGATGCGCTCCGACAGCTTGTCGGCGTGCTTCATCTCGTCGATGGATTCCTTGTATTCGTGTTCGGCCAGTTCCTTCAGGCCCCAGTTCTTCAGCATCTTGGCGTGCAGGAAGTACTGGTTGATCGCGGTCAGCTCGTTGTAGAGCGCCTTGTTGAGAAATTCGATGACCTTGGCGTCGCCCTTCATGGCCGGCCCTCCGTAAGCATGGATGGCGGCACTCTAGCCCGTTCAGGCGGTCGATGACGGAACGCGAATCGGATGCAGCCGCGTCCGAGAATCAGTCGCGGTTGGGAGGAAGTCTCAGGCGGCTTCCTGCATCACCGCGAAGGGCAACTCGCGCACTGCATGGGCGGAGTCGAGCAGCGATGCAGCCATGTCCAGGCAGCTGCCGCAATTGGCGCCGGCGCCGGTGCGCATGGTCAGTTCGGTCACGCTGCGGCAACCGGCCTCGGCGGCCGAGCGGATGTCGTGATCGGTGACCCCATTGCAGATGCAGACGTACACGGCGGCGGTATCGGATCGGGCAGCCGGATCGGCTGCAGCGCCATTCCGCCATGAATGAGAATGATTGTCAATTAACGGCAGTTAATCCGTCCGCCCCTGCTCGGGCCAGTTCAGCCCTGCCCGGCCCCGGCGCCGCGGCAGCGCGGTCCCCGGTGTCGGCCGATCTGGTCCTGCGGGCGGAACTCCGGCCCGGGCGTCGGCACCGCCGTGGGGCCGGCCACCTGCCGCGCGGCCGGTGCCAGATGCCGCAGGGCACGGGCGTACACGGAGCGCTTGAACATCACCACGTGCTCGACCGGGTACCAGAAATCCACCCAGCGCCAGTGGTCGAATTCGGGCTTGTCGGTGAGGTCCAGGCGCAGATCGGACTCCTGCCCGGTCAGGCGCAGCAGGAACCACACCTGTTTCTGGCCGATGCAGACCAGGCGGTCGTTGCGGCGGATCGCCCGCTGCGGCAGGCGGTAGCGGAGCCAGCCCGGCGTCGCACCGAGGACCTCGACGTGCTCGGGAAGCAACCCCGTCTCCTCGCGGAGTTCGCGGTACATGGCTTCCAGCGGCGTCTCGTCGCTGTTCATCCCGCCTTGCGGGAACTGCCAGCCGTCGCGATGCACGCGGCGCGCCCAGAACAGGCGCCCGTCCGGGTGCATCAGGACGATGCCGACATTGGGTCGGTAGCCGTCCGGATCGATCACGATGCGGACTCCTGAATTCACTGCCTCCGACTCTGCCACGCCCTCGCCCGCGACGACAACCCGGCGCGGGGCGATTGACGGACACCCCTTCGGCATGAATAATTCGCGGTTCTCCGCGGGGCTATGTAGCTCAGCCGGTTAGAGCACAGCACTCATAATGCTGGGGTCGGTGGTTCGAGTCCACCCATAGCCACCATCCGCGAGAGAACACACGAAAACCCGCAGCGATGCGGGTTTTTTGTTGCCTGTCTTGGGGGAAGGCACCCTGGCGCCCCTGGTGCGGTGCCCCGAGCTGCCACCCGATCCGCAAAGTTGATGAGAATCATTTGCGTTTGAGTGACACCGCTGCCCATAATCCGGCCCCTCATTCATAGGGGAAGCGGACCGATGTCCCGTTCCATGCGTTGCCGCCGGCTGGCGGTCCTGTCGCTGCTGGTGCCTACCGCACTGGCTTCCGCCATCGCCCACGCGCAGCAGGCCGGCGATCAGGCGCACGCGCTCGACGGCGTCACCGTCATCGCCGAGCGCGCGACCACCGCGACCAAGACCGACACGCCGCTGACCGAAACACCGCAGTCGGTCAGCGTCGTCACCTCGGCACTGTTCACCGATCGCGGCGCGCAGAACCTGCAGGAAACCCTGCGCTACAGCGCCGGCGTCGTCGCCGACGCCTGGGGGCTGGACACGCGCGCCGACGCGAGCACGATCCGTGGCCTGGACCCGGTTCAGTACGTCGACGGCATGCGCCGCCTTTACAACTTCAGCCCGATGGCGCGTCCGGAGGTCTACGGCCTGGAGCGCGTGGAAGTGCTGCGCGGCCCGTCGTCGATGCTGTACGGCGCGGGCGCGGCCGGCGGCATCATCAACGCGATCAGCAAGCGTCCCAACTTCCAGACCGGTGGCGAGATCGGCCTGCAGCTGGGCAGTTTCGATCGCCGCCAGCTGCAGGGCGACGTGACCGGCCAGCTCGGCGATTCGGGCAACCTCGCCGGCCGACTCGTCGGCGTGGTGCGCGATTCGGGCATGCAGACCGACGAGATCGACGACGACCGCGTCTACATCGCGCCGTCGATCACCTGGCGCGGCGAGAACAGCAACCTCACCGTGCTGGCCAGCTACCAGCGCGACAGGACCGCGTCGAGCCAGCAGTTCCTCCCCGTCGCCGCAACGCTGCACGCACCGCCGGGCCGCAGGCTCGATCCGGGCACGTTCCTGGGCGACAAGGATTTCGACAAGCTCGATTCGCGTGTCGCGAGCGCAACGGTGCTGTTCGACCACGCCTTCAACGACGTTGTGACGTGGCGCTCGAACCTGCGCTACATCGATGCGAAGACCGACTTCCGCGAGATCTTCCCCGACACCTACAGCAACCCGGAAAACCCGTTCATCGATGAAGACGGGCGCATCCTCAACCGCCTCACCTACGGCGTGAAGCCGGACAACCAGATCCTCACCGCCGACAACTCGCTGCAGTTCGATTTCGCCACCGGCGCGTTCCAGCACGTGCTGCTTGCCGGCGTGGACTACACGGATTTCCGCGAACAGTCGTCGACCTTCTCCGGCGTCACCACGCCCATCGACATCTACAACCCGGTTTCCACCGGTGTGACGATTCCCGAATACGCCCCGCTGCCCGACCAGCGCAGCACGCAGACCGGCGTGTACGTGCAGGACCAGATCCGCTGGGCCGACCGCGTGACGATGGTGGCCGGCGCGCGGCGCGACCGAGTCGTGTCGAAGACGCAGGGCATGGACGACCAGACCGACAACGAGACGACCTGGCGCGTCGGCGTCATCGGCGACGTCGGCGCCAACGTGTCGCCGTACGTGACCTATACCGAATCGTTCCTGCCCGTACTGGGCCAGGACGTGTACGGCAACCCGTTCGTGCCGATGCGCGGCGAGCAGATCGAGACCGGCGTGAAGTGGCAGCCGATGCGCAATGCGCTGGTGACCGCGGCGTTCTACAAGATCACCGACACCAACCGCCAGACCAACGACCCCGAGAACGTGCTCAACGTCGTGCAGACCGGCGAGATCGAATCCAAGGGCTTCGAGCTGGAAGGCGCGTTCGTGTTCGAGAACGACTTCACCGTCACCGCCAGCTACAGCCATAGCGAGGCGGAAGTCACGCGCAGCAACATCGAGTGGGAAGTCGGCCGTCGCCTCAACGACACGCCGCAGGACCTCGCTTCGATCTGGCTCGCGAAGGGCTTCCAGGTCGCCGACGACATGACGCTGCGTGCGGGCCTGGGCGGCCGTTACGTCGGTTCCACCGTGTCCGCCGGCCCGACCACGTCGATCCGCTCGCCCGGCAACACGCTCGCCGACGCGATGCTCGAACTGCAGCTTCCGAGCTGGGTGTTCTCGCTGAACATCACCAACCTGTTCGACAAGGAATACTTCGGTCCGTGCCGCTACTTCGGCGACTGCTTCACCGGCAATCCGCGCACCGTGGTGGGCACGGTCAGCTACCGCTTCTGATCCAGGCACAAGGACGCCGCCATGCAACGCAGCACGCTCAAAGCCTGGTTCCTCGTCCACAAGTGGACGAGCCTGGTATGCACGGTGTTCCTGCTGCTGCTTTGCCTGACCGGCCTGCCACTGGTGTTCTGGGAAGAGATCGGCCACCTCACCGGGGCCGAGCCCGACGTCGCGCCGGCCGCCGCCGGCGCGCAGCCGCAGAACCTGGACGACCTGGTGAACCGGGCGCTGGCGGAATATCCCGGCGACGTGCCGCTGTTCCTTGGCTGGGACGACCATTCGCCCAGCGTCTACGTGAACACCGGCGCGCGGCCGGACACGCCGCCGCCGCAGATGCACACGGCGATCCTGCACCAGTACACCGGCGAAGTATTGCCGGCGCCGCAGTTCAACGAAGGCGTGATGTATTTCATATACCGGCTGCACACGGACGTGTTCGTCGGCCTGCCGGGCATGCTGTTCCTCGGCGCGATGGCCCTGCTGTTCGCCGTCGCCATCGTCTCGGGCGTCGTGCTGTACGGCCCCTTCATGCGCAAGCTGAAATTCGGCACGTTGCGGACCGGGCGCAGCCGTCGGCTGGCATGGCTCGACCTGCACAACGTGCTGGGCATCGTGACGCTGGGCTGGGCATTCGTCGTGGGCATGACGGGCGCGATCAACACGCTCGCCCAGCCGCTCGAACAAGCGTGGCAGACGCAGCAGCTGGGCGAGTTCGCGAGGCGTTACGAAGGACGCCCGCGACCGCAACAGCTCTCGCCGCTCGACGACGCCGTCGCCCGGGCGCGCGCCGCCGAACCCGGCATGACGCCCGCGTTCGTCAGCTTCCCCGGCACCGGCTACAGCGGCGATCACCACTACGGTGTCTTCATGCACGGCAACACGCCGCTGACCGAACGCCTGTACCGCCCGGTGCTGGTCGACGCCGAAACAGGCGAAATCACCGCGCGTCCGCAACTGCCCGGCTACATGACCACGCTGCTGCTCTCACAGCCCTTGCACTTCGGCGACTACGGCGGCATGCCGTTGAAAGTGCTGTGGGCGTTGCTGGACCTGCTGACGATCGCGGTGCTGGTGAGCGGCCTGTACCTGTGGTTCAAACGCGGCAGCACCGAAGCACGCGTGACCGAGATCGAGCGCAGCGGCCTGGTCGCCGATGCGGGAGCGGCACGATGAGCCGCGCGACGACGCGCAGTCCCTTCATCGCGCCCGCGTGGATCACCATCGCCAGTCTCGTGGGGCTGATCAGCGCGCTGGTCGGCGAAGGCGTGTTCGACGTGGTTTCCTGGCTCGTGTTCGGCCTGCTGGTCGGCCTGGCCGTCCGCGCGTGGGTGAAGCGCGACCGCAAGCGCTGACGCGCATTCAACCAAGGCGCTCGAAACCGAACAGCGCCTGCAACGGATGTGAACGACGCTCCAGCCGGGCCCGCATCAGGCCGGCGCCGAGCATGCTGTAGACGATGCCGTTTCCACCGTAGGCCATCGCGAACAGCACGCGCGGCCCCCACTGCTCGTGTGGCCCGAAGAAGGGCAGCCCGTCCTTCGTCTCCGCGAACGTGCCGGCCCAGGCGAACGACGGCTCCGTCGGCACGTGCGGGAACAGCGCCGCCACACGTTTCATCAGCTTGTCCGCCTTCTTCTCCACGCGTGCATCGCGACGCTTGGGGATGTCGACCGCGTCGTCCTCGCCACCGACCAGCAGCCGCGAATCGCCGGTGGAACGCAGGTACAGGTACGGCCGCGCGCTCTCCCACAGCATCGTGTCCGATAGCACGCCCAGTTCGATCGGCTCGGTGATGCACGCATAACTGCTGCGATTGCGCGCGACGTCCTGCTTGAGCCAGCGCTGCGTTTCGTATCCCGCCGCGACGACGACATGCCGCGCCGTCACGCGCGCGCCCTCGCCGCTTTCGAGCACGACCTGGCGAGGACCGGCACTCACCGGCTCCAGTCGCGTCCGGCCGTACACGCCGCCGCCGCGCCGCTTCAGCCGTTGCAGGAGTCGATGTGCAAGCCGGTAAGGATCCACGCGCGCGGCGGTGCGGGTGAGCAACGCCGCGGGCGCGTCGAATCCGTAATCGCGCGCGATGTCGGCGCGATCGAACCATTGCGTGTCGAGTCCCGCACGACACCGCGCCTGGTACTCGTCGCGCAGTCGCCGCACGTGCCAGAGGTGGCTGGCGAAATAGAGGCTGTCGCTCATGCCGAAGTCGACGTCGCGCACGCGCATCGCCAGCTCGCGCAACTGTCCGATGGCCTCCTCGCACGCGCGATACGCCATCCTCGCCGGTCCTTCGCCGAACTCACGCGTGAGGTCCGTCAGGTGCGTGTCGATCTCGTACTGCAGCAATGCCGTGCTCGCGGCGCTGCTGCCCCAGCCGACGTCGCGTTGTTCGAACACGGCCACGTCGAAGCCGGCCTCGCCAAGCGCATCGGCGATGATGGCGCCGGTGATGCCGCCGCCGATGACCGCCACATCGCAGCGCAGGTCCGCGCGCAGCGGCGCGTGCGATTGCATCAGCCCGTTCTTGACCGCCCAGAACGGGTAGCCACTCTTCAGGTCCATGCCGCGCCCGCTATGCGCGATCGTGGCGCGACTTCCGCCGCGCCACGATGAACTGCCCGACGATGGCCGCCAGCAGGATCGCCGCATTGGTGGCGACGAACACCAGGTTGTCCACCATCAGGCTGTAGGCGATGAAACCCAGCGAGGCCACGCACTGGCCGGCGAACAGCCAGCGCGAGACGCCCAGGGCGTCGTCGTCCTGCGCCACGGTGACGATCTGGCGGACCAGCGTCGCCAGCAGCACGATCGACGCGAGCCAGCCGATCACGTCGGGGTTCATGCCCTTGCCGCGTCCTCGCGCGTGGATCAGCCCTGCGCCTCGAAGCCGTGCTTGAGGCGGCTCATCTCGTCGTGCCCCTGCTTGACCGAGGCGTACGCCTTGTCGATGACGTCACGGGCCGACGGCGTCAGCTCGACGTCCTTCACGGCGTCCTCGTACTTGTGCTTGATGTGGTCCTCGCCGCGTTCGACTTCCTTCACCACCGCTTCGTCGCCCTTCGACATCGCCGAGCGCAGGTCGACGAACACGCGGTGCGCCTTCGCCAACACGGTGCCATCGTCCTCGGGCTTTCCGCCCTGCGAGACGACGTACGCCTGCAACGCGGCGACGGATGCCTGGCGCTCGCTCGCGCGGCGTTCGAACAGCGTGCGAAGCGTCGCGTTCTGGGTTTCCTTTCCGGCCTCGCGGTAGCCGTCGACGCTGTCGATGGTGGTTTCGATGAGGCTGTTTACTACGCGCAGATCATGATCGGTGTTGGCCATCGCGATGCTTCCGTTGTGGGTTCGGTGGATCGATCATCTGTTTGCCACGGCGACGAAATCGTGAATGGAAGCGACCTTCGCGTTTCGTTCATCGACTCTCACGTTCGCGTCACGACGCTTCATCGAGTCTTCAAATCCAGAGGTTTTCAAACATTCGGAAGACGCGCATGAACCACAACGGCCGACTCATCCTGATCGTGGAAGACCATCTTCCGATCGCGGAGATGCTGGGCGGTTACTTCGAATCGGGCGGTTACGAAGTCGACTTCGCACGCGACGGCGCCGAGGCGCTGCGGTTGTCGGCGAACAACCCCTACGACGCGATCCTGCTGGACCGCAACCTGCCGCGCATCGACGGCATCGAGGTTTGCCGGCGCATCCGGCAGGAACAGCGCCGCTCCACGCCGATCCTGATGCTGACTGCGCGCGACACGGTCGAAGACCGCGTGGAAGGCCTCGAAGCCGGTGCGGACGACTACCTGACCAAGCCGTTCTCGATCGAGGAGCTGGAAGCGCGCCTGCGCGGGCTGATGCGTCGCTCGCGCAAGACCGCGAGCGAGCCCATCCGCGTGGGCGACCTGGTGCTGGATCCGCATGCGATGAGCGCCGAACGCGGCGGCGTGCCGATTCATCTGACGCCCATCGGCTTCCAGATCCTGCACCTGCTCATGCGCGAAGCCCCGCGCGTCATCAGCCGCGAGGAGATCCAGCGCGAAGTGTGGCGCGATGAACCGCCGGATTCGGATTCCCTGCGCAGCCACCTGTACATCCTGCGCAAGGCGATCGATCGCGGACACGACACGCCGTTGCTTCAGACCATTCCCGGCATGGGCTTCCGCATCGGCGAGCATCCATCGGCCTTCACCGCCTCGCGCAACCAGCGCGAGAGCGTGGCGATGCGCGGCTGACGCGCAGGTCCAACCCTGAACGGTGGATTCGGGTAGGCTGGGCGATCTCGAACGCCCAGGAAGCGCGCCGATGTCGCTGGGTCCCGTTCGATCCCATCTACGCCACGCCACCGCGTCCGCGCATGGACGCGTCGATGCGCTGCTCCCGCGCGGCGTCGCCGGACGCCGCGATTACGCGGCCTACCTGCGCGCGATGCATTGTTTCGTCGCCTCCAGCGCCCTGCCCGGCGGCGCACGCGAACGTTACCTGCCGCTGCTTTCGGCCGACCTGCGCACACTGGGCATCGCCGTCGAGCCCGCCACCGCGAGCGCCGACCCGGACGACCGCTACGAGCGGCTGGGCTGGGCCTACGTCTTCGAAGGCTCCTCCCTGGGCGCGCGCCTGCTGCTGCGCCAGGCGGCCGAGCTGGGATTCGACGACCGCGGCGGGGCGCGTTACCTGAACGCCCATGCCGCGTCCGGCGAGTGGGCCAACGTGATGCGGCAACTGGAGGACGCCAGGCCCGATGCCGGCGAACTCGAGCGCCTGGTCGACGCAAGCCATCGCGCTTTCGCTGCCGTCGAAGTCGCACTGATCGATGCCCTGCGCATCGAAGAGGAACGTTCATGAATGTCGCCAACGCCACCGAGGCGGAGATCTGTGCCCGCGAGCCGATCCATCTGTCCGGCGCGATCCAGCCGCACGGTTACCTGGTCAGCTGCAGCTGGCCGGACTGGACCGTTCGCCATGTGTCGGCGAACGTCGACGAGTTGTTCGACCAGCCGCCGGCAGCGATGCTGGGCACGTCGCTGCGCGAGTACGTCGATGAAAGCGTCGTGGAGGCCATCGCCGACGCGCTGCGTTTCATCGAGCCCGGCCTGGCCGCGCAGCGCGTGGCGACGACCAACATCGGCAGCGGCGCGCTTTGCGACATCAGCACGCACCTGCACCAGGGGCTGGTGCACATCGAGATCGAACCGCAGCAGACCGGCGCGGACAATGCATCGCTCACGGCGAACGCGATGATCGGCCGCATCTCGGGACAGGATCCGTCTGCGGCCTTCTTCCGGCAGGTCGCAGGACTGGTGCGCGAACTTACCGGCTACGACCGCGTCATGGTCTACCGGTTCCGCTCCGACGATGCGGGCGAAGTCATCGCCGAGGAACATTCGGACGACATGGAGCCCTACCTGGGCCTGCGTTATCCCGCATCCGACATTCCCGCGCAGGCGCGCCACCTGTACCTGATGAACCGTCTTCGCGTGATCCCGGATGCGGGCTACCTGCCGGTGCCGATCGAACCGGCGCGGCATGCCGGCGGCGCGGCGCTGGATCTGTCGCACCACGCGTTGCGCAGCGTGTCGCCCGTGCACGTGGAATACCTGCGCAACATGGGCGTGGGCGCTTCGATGTCGATTTCCATCGTCGCCGGCGGCCGGCTGTGGGGACTGATCGCCTGCCACCATCGCACGCCGCGCCTGGTGCCGCCGGGCACGCGCGCCACCGCGGACCTGTTCGGCATGTACGTCTCGATGCGCGTGGCCGGGTCCGAACAGGCCAAGGCGATGGCGCTGTACGACCAGAGCCAGCAACTCGGCGACGTGCTGCGCGAAGCCACGCAGGGGCGCGCGCTCGCGGACGTGCTGCCCACGTACCTGCGCGTGATCGTGAAGCTGCTCGATGCCGACGGCGCGATGATGCTCCTGGGCAACCGCCAGATGAGCATCGGCACCGTCCCGGGCGGCGAGTCGTTCTCCGAACTGTGCGCGTGGGGCGCCGCGCGCTCCGGCGCGGTCGCCTTCACGCATCGCGTCGAGGACTGGCGCAGCCAGACGCGCCCCGCCGACGGGCTGGCAGGCGTGCTGTCGATGGCTTTCAGCCGCGATGGCGATGGCGTGTACTGCTTCCGCAAGGAACAGGTCGAGGAAGTCACCTGGGCCGGGCATCCGCACAAGGCGACGGTGGCGACCGACGACGGCCATCGCATCGCGCCCCGGCGCAGTTTCGCCGCCTGGCGCGAAACCGTGCGCGGCCAGAGCGTGCAGTGGAGCGACAGCGATCGCCGCATCGCCGAACGCCTCTACGACATTCTCATCGACCTGCATCGCCGCAGCTCGCTCAATGCCGACGAGCAGGTCGTGCTGCGCCTGCGCCAGCACGTGCGCGACGAAAGCGATCGCCTTTCGCGACTGGCGGCGATGCTGGGCGACATGCAGCACCTGGACGACGAACAGACGCGTCGCCTCGCCGAACACATCGGCGAACTCGAACAGCACCTGCGCGGCATCGCCGGCGCGGTGCAGCCTCCCGACGACGAGCGTTGAGTTCCTCGCAACCTGCGGCGTGATTCCCGCGCTTCGTTCAGCCTGAACGGAGCTGCATTTCGCGTTCTCGTCACGGCGGTTTCACGTCGCAACGCCGGAAATGTGCCGGCGGTGAAGCATCCCGTCGCGCCTTCGATTTCCTCAAGCGCCCGGCACCGCACGCGTCACGCACCACTTGGCAATGGGACTGTCGGGAGGGAGGGACGATGTCGAGCAGGCCACTTGCGCCGCAGCGCGCGCCGGCGAACGGCCGGCGCCTTCCGGCTCCGCGGCCGGACGATCCGCACGCAAACACACGCATCTGCGCGCCTGCACGGGCGGTGACGCGTCGCCGTGGCCGCGCGCAATGCGGCCGTCGTTACATCGAGGAGGTGCGCAATGCGTCGTTCTTCGTTGTCCGTCGCCATCGCCGTGATGGCCTGCATCGCCGCCGCACCGGCCCTCGCCGCCGGGCAAAGCGGCGACATCCCATCGTCGGCCATCGCCGCCACACCGGCCGTGCAACCCGAAGCCCTCGCCGCGCTGGAGAAGATGTCCGCCTACCTGCGCTCGCTGAAGCAGTTCGGGCTGCACGCAGACACGACGATCGACCTGGTCACCGAAGACGACCAGAAGCTCCAGTTCCCCGGCACGCTCGACTACAAGGTGCGCGCACCCGATGGCCTTTACATCGGCATGAAGACCGACCGCAAGGAGCGCGAGCTGTATTACGACGGAAAGACGCTGACCGTCTATGGCCCACGCAACAAGCTCTACGCGCAGACGCCGGCGCCGCCGACGATCGCCGCGCTGCTCGGCGTGGCCGAAGACAAGTACGGCATCGAACTGCCGCTCGCCGACCTGTTCCTGTGGGGCACGGCGAAAGCGCCTGCCGCATCGCTGCGTTCGGGCGCATACGTCGGGCCGGCGCGCATCGACGGCACCATCACCGACCAGTACGCGTTCCGCCAGGACGGGGTGGACTGGCAGGTCTGGATCGAGGCGGGCGACAAGCCGCTGCCACGCCGCATGGTGATCACCACCACCGACGACCCCGCGCAGCCGCAGTTCGCCAGCACGCTGACGTGGAACACGAACGCCGCCATCCGCGATTCGGACTTCGCGTTCTCGCCGCCGAAGGACGCCCATCGCATCGAGTTGGTCGCCGCGCAGGAGGCCTCGCCATGAAGCACGCCGCCATGAAGCGCCACGCGGTGAAGCGCCAGGCCCCGAAGCCGTGGGCCAATCCCGTCACCGTCGGCGCAGGCATCGGCCTGCTGGCCGGCGCGGTCGCGCTTTTCGCAGCCTCCGCCGATGCGCAGGCCGGTCCGCACGCACGCGGGGGTGCGCGCACCAGTGTCAACCACGCCGGCGCCGGTGGCGGGCATGCCGCCGCCAATCGCTCGGCGAACGTCAACCGGAACGCGAACGTCAACCGCAACGCCAACGTCAACCGCAATACCAACATCAACCGCAACACGAACATAAACGTGCACAACGACGTCGACATCGACGTGGACAACCGCTGGCACGACGACTGGTACCACGACCATCCCGTCGCCACCGCCGCCGCAGTGACGACGGCCGTGGCCGTGACGGCGGCGGCCGTCGGTTCGATCGTGAATTCGGTTCCGCCCAGCTGCGTGACGACCGTGGTCAACGGCGTCGCGTACCAGCAGTGCGGAAGCACGTGGTACCAGCCGCAATACGCCGGGACCAGCGTCCAGTACATCGTGGTGAATCCGCCGAACTGACCTTTCCGGGAAACCTCCCCCTGACGGAGTGCTTATGCGAATCCAGTGGCTGGTGTTGGGCGCGGCGATGGCGTGGTCGGCCACGACGCCTTTGGCGGCGCAGGGCTTTCTCGTCGCGCAGGCTCCCGCGGCGGGTGCGGCGGCGAACATCGACGCGCGACCGTTCCCGCGCGATTTCACGCAGGCCGGCACGACCTTCAGCGTGCACCAGCCGCAGTACGACAGCTGGAACGACAACCAGCTCAAGGGGCGTTTCGCCATGTCTGTGGACACCGGCACGCACACCGGCGCCGACGGAAAGCCCGTGCGGTCGGCCGACTACGGCGTGGTGACGTTCCAGGCGCGCACGCAGATCGACAAGGACGCGCGCGCGGTGGTGCTCAGCGACATCCAGCTGACGAACGCCAGTTTCCCCACCGCCAGCGCGAAGCAGGCGCAGTACCTGGAACTGGCGCGCGCGCAACTGAAGAACAAGTCGACGCTCACCGTGTCGCTGGATCAGCTGGAATCCGCGCTGGCCATCGCCGCGGTCGACGCGAAGGCGCCGGCGTCGCTTCCCGTGCGCAACGACCCGCCGGAGATCCTCTTCAGCACGCAGCCGGCGATCCTGGTCCTGGTCGATGGCACGCCTGCCCTGAAGCCGAGCGGCGTGGCCGGCGTGCAACGCGTGATCAACAGCCGCTCGCTGCTGTTGCAGCAGAACGGGCAGTTCTACACCTACGTCGGCGGGCATTGGGCGAAGGCCGCGTCCCTCGATGGTCCCTGGAGCGCGGCGCCGACGGTGGACGCGAAGCTGACGCAGGCGATGCAGCAGGCGGTGGCTTCGAAACAGGTCGATACGCTCGACAAGCCACCGCAGGCGCTGGCCGACGCGTTCGCCAATGGCGCAATGCCCGAGCTGTTCGTGCGCTCGCATCCGGCCGAACTGATCACCGTGCAGGGCGATCCGCGGTTCGTCGCGATCGAGGGCACCAAGCTGAGCTTCATCGACAACACCGGCGCCGACGTGTTCGTCGATGCCGGCGCGGACAACGCGTGGTACGTGCTGGTGTCGGGCCGCTGGTTCACCGCGCCGGGCAGCAAGGGGCCGTGGACGTACGTGGCGCCGAACCGCCTGCCGGCCGATTTCGCGAAGATCCCGCCGCAAAGCCCGAAGAGCGGCGTGCTCGCTTCCATTCCCGGCACGCCGGAGTCGAAGGAGGCGCTGATCGCCAACGACATCCCGCAGACCGCGACGGTGAAGAAGGCGCAGGCCAAGCTCAGCGTCACCTACGACGGCGCGCCGCAGTTCGCGAACATCGAAGGCACCTCGCTCCAGTACGCACGCAACACGGCCGTGCCGGTGATCCGCGTGTCGAACGAGGGCTACTACGCGGTCGACAAGGGCATCTGGTTCACCGCGTCCTCGCCGACCGGCCCATGGGCCGTGGCGACGAGCGTGCCGCCGGCGATCTATTCCATTCCGACGAGTTCGCCACTGCACTACGTGACGTACGTGCGCGTGTACGGCAACGACGGCGACGATGTATACGTCGGCTACACGCCGGGCTACTACGGAACCGTCGTCACCGACAACGTCGTCGTGTACGGCACCGGTTACGCGTGCGATCCGTGGGTCGGCGCGTACTGGTACGGCTGCCCGGCCACCTACGGCATGGGTGCGTACTTCGGCTGGAACCCCTGGGTCGGCTGGAGCTTCGGCTGGGGCTGGGGTTGGTACGACGGCTGGTACGGCCCGTACAGCCCGTGGTGGGGTCCATGGTACGGCCCGGCCTATCCGTACGGATGGTGGGGCGGCGGCGCGGCCGCATGGAACGTCTACGGCCACTGGGGCAATGCCGCGGTGCGCGGCACCGCGGGTGCGTGGGCAGACCCGTGGACCGGCAACGTCGGTCGCGGCGCGCGGGGCGGGTATTACAACGAAGCCACCGGCGGGCGCGGCATCGGCCGCGCGGGCGTGAACACCAACGTCTACACCGGCACGACGAGCGCCGGCGCGCAGGGCATCCGATACAACCCGGAAACCGGACGCGTCGTTGCAGGCGGCGGTGCGGCGGCGGTGAATCCCTACACCGGGCAGGCCGCACGCGCGGGCGAACGCACGGTGGTCAATACCAACACCGGTCGCGTGACGCAGGCCGCCGGCGGTGCGGCCATCGGCCCGAACGGCGCGGCCGGGGGCGGCGCATTCAACACGCAGGGCCCCAACGGCGGCGACGCGCGCGGCGCGGGCGGCTTCCACTACAACGCCGACACCGGCACGTTGAACCACGGCGGCGTGGTGCAGGTGAACGACGACGTCTACGCCGGCCGCGACGGCAACGTCTACAAGCACGACGAGAACGGCTGGTCGCAGGTCGATCGTCCCGACCGCTCGCAGAACCTGTCCGGCCAGACGCGGCAGAACGTGGACCCGAGTGCGCTCGACGGCGACCGCTTCGCACGCGAACGCGGCGACCAGCGCATCAGCGGCGGTGGCGCTTCGCTCAATCCCGCCGCGTTCCAGCGCCAGGGCGGCGCGGCGGAGCGCACCGGCGGCGGCTTCGAACGCGGTGGCGGCATGCAACGGCCTGCGGGCGGCATGCAGCGACCGGTGGGCGGCTTCCGTCCCGGACTGGGTGGCGGCGGCTTCCGTGGCAGCGGCGGGTTCCGTCGTCGCTGATCGACCTGCGCGCGACGGCGGCCATGCACCCCGTCGCGCGCCTGTTTCCTTGCGCCGGGCGAACACGGCGAACTGAACGGCCTTTGGAGAGAGAACGATGAACACCCGCCACCTGCTCGCCGCCGGCATCGCACTGTGTTGCGCCGCGCTCGCCCGCCCCGCGCTCGCGACCGAAGGCGCGCTCGGCCGCACCATCACCGGCACGACCGTGCAGTCCTTCGCCGGCGTCGTGCCGCCGACGCCCGGCTTCAACGCCGTGATCGGCTACATCCACTACAGCGGCGAAATCGGCGGCTCGCGCGAAGTGCCGGTCAACAACCTGCTCACGCTCGGGCTGGACGCCGACTTCGACATGGTCAGCGTCACCGGGTTGTATGTGTGGGACACGGGCGAAGGGCGCTGGAACTTCGCCTCGATGGCGACCCTGCCCTTCGCCGAGGTCGACGTCACCGCCGATGTGTCGCTCGGCTCGCGCACGGGCCGGGTGAACGACAAGGCCGACTGGGACGTGTTCGATCCCTTCTTCGCGCCGATCATCGCCGGCTACCACTTCGACCAGACGCACCACATGACGCTGGCGCTGTACATCTACACCGACTGGGGCGACTACGACCCGGACCGCCTGGCGAACCTGAGCCTCAACAACTGGACGTATTCGCCCACCGTCGGCTACACGCAGCTGATGCAGAAGGGCACGCTGGAATTCACGGCGGTGGCCGCCGTCGACTTCTACACCAAGAACGATGCGACCGATTACGAGAACGGCGCCGTGTTCCGCGTGGATGCGCAACTGGTCAAGCGCTTCGCCAACGGCTGGGGCGTGGGCGGCATCGGTGGCTGGATCGAGCAGCTGGAAGACGACGAAGGCCCGACCGCCGACCGGCTCAATGGCTTCAAGGGCCGCGCGTTCGCGCTGGGTCCCACGGTGAACTACACCAAGAAGTGGGACGGCGGGCAGGTGGAATTCGCGGCGCGATGGCTGTCGGAGTTCGGCGTGAAGCGCCGCCTCGAAGGCGATCCGCTGATGGTGACGGCGACGATCGCCTTCTGATCGCGGACACGGAGGTTCCAGCATGACGCTCGCGCGCCTGTTCCTTGCCTGCCTTGCCGCCATGGCGGCGTCCGTCGCATCCGCGCAGGAAAGCGCCGACGAACTGGCGAAGAAGCTGTCCAATCCCGTCGCCTCGATGATCAGCATCCCGCTGCAGTACAACGCCGACTTCGGCTATGGCAGCGAGGACGGGACGAAGCAGACGCTGAACATCCAGCCGGTGATCCCGGCCTCGATCTCGCAGGACTGGAACCTGATCACGCGCGTGATCGCGCCGGTGATCTACCAGGAGGACATCGCCGGCAACTCCGGCAGCCAGTTCGGCCTGGGCAACATCACGCCCACGTTCTTCTTCTCGCCCAAGCAGCCCACCGCCGGCGGCATCACCTGGGGCCTCGGGCCGGTGTTCCTGCTGCCCACCGCCAGCAACGACCTGCTCGGCGTGGACGAATGGGGCGCGGGACCGAGCGGACTGGTGCTGAAGCAGGGCAAGCACTGGACCGTCGGCGCGCTGGTCAACCACATCTGGTCCTTCGGCGGCTCCGCCAACGATCCGGACATCAGCAACACGTTCCTTCAGCCGTTTTTCGCGCGCCAGTTCCCCGGTGGGCGCACGCTCACCTTCAACTCCGAGTCCACATACGACTGGGAGAACCAGCAATGGACGGTGCCGATCAACATCGTCTATTCGAAGGTGACGCGCATCGGCGGGCAGATGGTGAGCTTCGCCGGCGGCGTGCGTGGCTTCGCCGACGCACCGCGCGGCGGGCCGGACTGGGGCGTGCGCTTCGTGGTCACGTTCCTGGTGCCGGAGAAGTGATGCGCCTTCGGGTGGCGGTGTGCACCTTCGTCTTCCCGGGCGCATTGATGTGCGGCGCCGCCGCGGCGCAGGCACAACCCGATACCGCGGATGCCACGACGACCGCCAAACCCGGATGGCGTGAACTGATGCGCGACCCGAAGGACGGCAAGTTCGACATGTCGCGCTGGCTGCTGGAACGCAAGGGCGGTTTCCTGCCGGTGCCGATCATCGTCAGCGACCCCGCCGTCGGCTACGGCGGCGGGCTTGCGGCGCTGTTCTTCCATCGCCCCGCGGGTGCCGCGACCACGCGCACGACCGCCGATGGCCGCCAGCAGCTCGTGCCGCCCAACATCTTCGGCGGCATGGCGCTGAAGACCGAGAACGGCACCTACGCCTACGGCGGCGGCGCGATGCTGCATTTCAGGGACGATCGCTGGCGCTATACCGGCGGCGTCGCGAAGTCCTCGGTGAACCTCGATTTCTACACGCCGGGCCGCTTCACCGAACCATTGGCGATCGGCTACAACGCCGACGGCCTGGTGTCGTTCCAGAAGATCGCCCGCCGCCTGGGCGACGAGAACTTGTTCCTTGGCGTGGCGTGGACGTACATGGACCTGGATCTGAGCTTCGACGTGGCCGGCGACGCGTCGCGCTTCACGCCGAAGGAACGCGCGCAGACCACCTCCGGCATCGGTGTTTCGCTCCAGTACGACCAGCGCGACAACTCGTTCACGCCCAACAGCGGCTGGCTGGGGCAGATCGAAGGCAACTTCTACGACGATGCGATCGGCAGCGACACCAACTTCCAGAGTTACCGTTCGCACGCCTTCGTGTACCTGCCGATGGGCGGCGAGCGCTTCGTGCTCGGCGGCCGCGCGGACGTGCGCTGGGCGAACGGCGACATCCCGTTCTATCGCCTTCCCTTCATCGATCTGCGCGGCGTCGGTTCGGCGCGCTACGCCGACACGCGCGCGGCGACGCTGGAAACCGAACTGCGCTGGAACACCACGCCGCGCTGGGCGCTGATCGGCTTCATCGGCGCGGGCCGCACATGGGGCCGCCACAACGATTTCGGGCAGGCGCCGAGCCAGGTCGCGAAGGGCGCGGGCGTGCGGTACAAGATCGCCAGCGTGCTCGGCCTGTCTACCGGCATCGATTACGCCTGGGGACCGGAAGACGAGACGCTGTACGTGCAGGTGGGCAGCGCCTGGCGCTGATCCAAGATCAAGTGCTGTGGTACCCGGGTAAGCGAAGCGCACCCGGCGTGCGTCACGCGCGCGGACTCCGTGACGGTCTCCGGCATCCTCGAGCGGCGTCAACGAGGCGTCGGCCGCTTTCCTGTTCCGGCGTCGCCACTCGTCGTGCGATGCACTTTGCGGGCGCCCGCATCGCCGCGTCGCGCGTCCGCATGCTCACGCGCCTGGCGGGCGAGGTCTTCGTAGCGGTCGCGCAGGCGGTCGAGTTCGGCCTGGTCCAGTTCTTCCAGGTCCAGCAGCGTGTTCTCCGCCTTGTGCGTGGCGCGGATCAGCTCGTCCAGCTTGATCTGCATCGCCTCGGTATCGCGGTTCTGCGTGTTCTGGATCAGGAACACCATCAGGAAGGTGATGATCGTCGTGCCGGTGTTGATGACCAGTTGCCAGGTGTCGCTGAAGCCGAACATCGGGCCGCTCACCAGCCACGCCACCACCACCAGCGCCGCCAGGCCGAAGGCCGTGGCGTTGCCGGTCCATCGCGATGCCGCCTTGGCGAAAACAGTGAACTTTCCGTGCAGGCTCATGCGCAGCCGGGTCGTCGAGGCGCGGCACGACGCCGCGGGAAAACCTTCCGCCGCGAGACGGAAAATCCGCGTGAACAGCCAGTGCAACGGCAACGCACGCGACCTGCCGAACCGTCACGCGGCGTTACACCGGCGCGGTCGTATGTTCGATGCAACGACGACACCAGAACCCGGAGGCACGCCATGTCGCAGGATCGCAAGGACCCGCCGCTGCACGAGGACAAGAAATCACCGGGCAAACCCGAAGACGCGCGCGACCGCGAGAAGCGCAAGCAGCACGAGAGCGAGAACCAGGACCAGGCGCTGGAGGAAACCTTCCCGGCGAGCGATCCGGTATCGCCGTTCGTGCCCGCCAAGGCGCCGGACTGACCGCACGATGGCGGCCGGCGGCGTCTGGACCTCGACCGCGTCCGACATGCAACGCGCAGGCTGCGCGGTTGGCGCAGGCTGCGTGGTGGAACTGCTGCGGCGCGAGCGTCGCAGCGAACACGAGGCCGCCACGGGGCGCTGGATCGGCCAGCGCTTGGCCGCGCTTCTTGCATTCGATTATGGCGGCGTGCACGCGCCCGATGCCGATTACGACACGCCGCCGTTCTTCGTCCCCGACGTGACGCTGCTGGTGTCGGATGCGCGCGAGCTCGGCATCACCGGCCCGCACCAGCTGCTCGGCGGCGCGGTGCCGCATGCGTTCGTGGCGACCAAGACGATCACCCATCCGCTGGTCGAAGGTGCGCGCGTGCGGCCGGACGGCTGGTCGGATGCGCTCGGCTTCACGCTGCACGATGTCACGCTGCCGGGCTTCTCCGCCTTCAGCATCGAGGATGTGGGCCGCGCCGCACGACTGCTGATCGACCAGGGGCTGCCGGCGCGCATCAAGCGCGCCGATGGCATCGGCGGACTCGGGCAGTCGGTGGCGACGCAACGCAAGTCCCTGGAGGCCGCGCTCGCGAATCTGGACGCGCAATCGCTCGAACGCATCGGCGCGGTGGTCGAACTGAACCTCAAGCCGGTGAAGACCTACAGCGTGGGGACCGTCGCGGTCGGCCCGCATCGCATCGCCTACTTCGGCCTGCAGCAACTCACGCGCAGCCGCTCGGGCGTGGAGGTGTACGGCGGCTCGACGCTGTCGTGCATCCGGGGCGACCTGGACGACCTGTTCGCGACGCTTGAGGATGAAGCGCAGCGCCGCGTCGTGCGCTGCGCGATCCGCTATGACGCGGAAGTCTCGCGCGCATACCCGCAGTTGTTCGCTTCACGGAGGAACTACGACGTGGCGCTCGGCGTGGATCCCTCCGGCATGCCGCGCACGGGCGTGCTCGAGCAATCCTGGCGCGTGGGCGGTGCCACGCCGGCGGAGATCCTCGCGCTGGAGGCGATGCATGGCGATCCGCTGCTGCAGCACGTGAACGTGTCCACGCACGAAGTGCACGAGCTGGTGGACCCACCCATGGGCGCGCAGGTGTACTTCCGCGGCGAGGATCCGCAGGCCGGCCCGATGACGAAGTACGCCATGCTCGACGCGCAGGACGATGCGCATGGACGTTAGTCTCAGGACCATCGAACTGGCGGTCGAGGGCGAGCACATCAGCGGCACCGTGCTCTCGCCGCCTTCGCAGCTACCCGGCGTGCTGTTCGTGCACGGCTGGGGCGGCAGCCAGGAACACGACCTGGTGCGCGCGCGCGAAGCGGCGGGTATCGGCTGCGTGTGCCTGACCTTCGACCTGCGCGGGCACGAGAAGACCGCGCGCCACTGGGAGCAGGTCAATCGCCCGCAGAACCTGGCCGACCTCCTCGCCGCGTACGACTGGCTGGTGGCGCGGCCGGACGTCGACCCCGATGCGATCGCGGTGGTCGGCATCAGCTACGGCGGTTACCTCGCCGCATTGCTGACCGCGCAGCGTCCGGTGCGCTGGCTGGCCCTGCGTTCGCCTGCGATCTATCGCGACGAAGGATGGGAGCGGCCCAAGCTGCAGCTGCATATCGATACGGACCTTGCGGCGTATCGTCAGCGCCGCCTCGACTGGAACGACAATGCCGTGCTGCGCGCATGCGCGGACTATCGCGGCCATGCGCTGCTGGTCGCGGCCGAGCACGACACGGTGGTCCCGCACCCGGTGATGGACAACTACGCCAACGCGCTGCACCGCACGCGTTCGCTGACACGCCGCGTGATTGAGGGCGCCGACCACGCGTTCTCGCAGAAGCCGGCCCAGAAGGCGTACCAGGCGATCCTGGTCAAGTGGCTGGCCGAGATGATCATGGGTGCGCGCGAGGAAGCGGCGATGGCGAAGGTGCGGGAGCGCAAGGCGACGCAGGGCGAGGAAAGTGGATGACGCAAGCGTGCGCAGCTTCGTGGCTTTGTAGCCATGGCTTCGGATCGCCCTGCCCGGCCATTCATGGCCGGGCGTTCGCGGCCGCGCGCGCCAGTGGCGCGCAAGCGCGGCCGCTCACCCATACGGCCCTCCCATCACGGGCAGCACGATCCCGTTGACGTACGAGGAACACACCGGCGAGGCGAGGAACACGTACGCCGGCGATATCTCTTCCGGCTGCGCGGGGCGCCCCATGTCGCTGGATTCGCCGAACTTCGCCACGTCCTTCGCGGAGCGGTCGGCTGGATTCAACGGCGTCCACACCGGTCCGGGTGCAACGGCATTCACGCGGATGCCGCGCTCCAGCAGGTTGCTCGCCAGTGACTTGGTGAAGGCGTGGATCGCGCCCTTCGTCGCCGAGTAGTCCAGCAACTGCCTGGAACCGAACAGCCCGGTTTCCGAACCCGAGTTGACGATGCATCCGCCGCGCGGGATGTGCTTGAGCGCGGCGCGCGCCATGTGGAAGTAACCGGCGATGTTCGTCTGCAGCGTTTCCTGCAGGTGCTCGTCAGTCAGATCCTCCAGCGACTGCGTGTGCATCTGGAAGGCGGCGTTGTTCACCAGGACATCGAGCTTCCCGAACGCCTGCACCGTCGCGGCGACGGCACCGTCGCAGAACGTCGAATCCTTCACGTCGCCCGGGATGAGCAGGCAGCGACGGCCTTCCTGCTGGATCGCCTCGCGCGTCTGCTCGGCGTCCTCGTGTTCGTTGAGGTAGACGATCGCGACGTCCGCCCCTTCGCGCGCGAACAGCACCGCCACCGCGCGGCCGATGCCCGAATCGCCGCCGGTCACGATGGCGACCTTGTCCTGCAGCTTTCCGCTGCCCTGGTAATCCGGCGCTTCGAAACGCGGGCGCGGATCGAGTTCGTGCTCGTGCCCGGGCTTGCTCTGGTGCTGCGCCGGCAGGGGATTCTCCGGCTGCCTGCGTGTGCCGGCCTGCACGGGCTTCTTTTCCTCCTTGCCCTTCTTCGAAGCCGTCTTCTTCGCGGCTTCCTTCGATTCCACCTGCTTCTGTATGGCCCGCTGCTTCGCCGCGGTTCCGTCGGCCTTCGACCTCGGCGTCTTCTCTTTCGCCATCGCTGCGTTCTCCTGTCTCTGCCGGAAACGAAACGCCCGGGTGCGGGCACCCGGGCGTTCGTCGCCCTTGCGGCTGTTGCAAGCCGCCTGCGCGTGTTCGGCGTTACTTCTTGCCGGCCTTGACGATCAGTGCGCTCGCATCGACCTTCGTCACGCCCTTGATGCCCTTGGCGACGGTCACGGCCTTGTCGTGCTTGGCCTTGCTGTCGACGGTGCCGGACAGCTTCACCACGCCGTTGGTGGTGTCGACGTCGATCTCGGTACCCGGCACGTCGGAGGTGGCCATCAGGTCGGCCTTCACCTTCGTGGTGATCCAGGTGTCGTTCACCGGCTGCGCCGAATCGCCTTCCTCTTCGGCTTCGGTGCGATCCTGCGCGAGCGCAGACATCGGCACCGCGGCCAACAGCGCAGCCGCACCGAAGACAGCGGCGAACAGTTTCGTATTCGTACGGATCTTCATGTCGTGCCTCCGTTGAAGGTGCCGACAGCTTTGTGCGCGGCTGCGTATCGCCGCGTGAAATCGGCGATATCGGCACGCTTCGCACCGGCCCACGTTCACCGATGCGAACCCGGTGTGTACGCGAAACGACAGGTTCAGCGATGCGTGCGCGCCAGGCGCAACGCGGCGTCGAGCGCGTCGTCGGATGCCACGGCCAGATCGGGCGCAACGCCGGTCGCTTCCCAGTTGGTGTGCGTGATCGGATTGACCGGCGTGCCGTCGGAGACGAACACGCTGAAGCCCTGGCCGATGTCGATCATCGCGCCGGGATTGGCCGCGCCGGCGCTGCGCGCACCCACGACGGTGGCGCGCCCGGCCTTCTGCAGCGTGTACGCGAACGATTCGGCGGCCGAGGCGGTGCCTCCATCGACCAGCACGTACACGGGCACCTGCGTGCGCGGCGTCGCGTACGGCGTTCGCGGCGCCTCGCTCAGCGACTGCGTGCGCGTGCGGAAGGTGTTGTAGATGTCCGCACCCGGCGCGACGAACGCACTTGCGAGGTATCCGACCATGCTCGGCGAGCCGCCGCGGCAGCCGCGCAGGTCGACGATGATCGCGCGCGTCGTGGACAGGCGGACCAGCGCCTCGTCGATGGCGATGCGCGCAGGGGCGTTCGTGTCGGCGAACTCGAAATGCGCGAACTGACTGAGGCGAAGATGGCCGATGTCGCCGGGCAACGTTTCGACGGTCGTGATGCCGTGGTTGTCCGGCTGCGGCGGGCGGCGCGGGCCCGATGGCGCGTCGGGTCGCGCGGCACCCTCGCCATTCCAGCGCACGCGGAAATGCCGGTCGAGCGGGCGCAGGCGCGCAGTCAGGGCGTCGGCCAGCGGCTGCGGGGGCAAGGCGTCGAACGCGCCACTGCCCGCCTCGCGGCGCAGATCGTCGGCGATGGCCTTCCCGCGCGAGGCATCGAAGTAGTTCGCGGCGATGGCGTCGGCCACCGCATCGACCCGCTCCCGCGGAACCGGCGCGGCGTGCGCGGCGAAGGTGGACAGGAGCAGGACGGCGGCGGCGCACAGCAGCTTGGACATGGCGGAAATCCCGGGGTTTCCAGTACTGGATGCCGCACGCGCCAGGACCGTCGCAGCGCCATGGCGACGGGTCGGCGGTACAATCGGCGCATGAAAATCTTCAAGGCCTTCACGATCGAAGCCGCGCACCGGCTGCCCAACGTTCCCGAGGGCCACAAGTGCGCGCGCCTGCACGGGCACAGTTTCCGCATCGAGATCCACGTCGAGGGCGAGATCGACCCCCACTTCGGCTGGGTGATGGATTTCGCCGACCTGAAGGCCGCGTTCAAGCCGCTGTACGACCGACTCGACCACCACTACCTCAACGACATCGAAGGCCTGGAGAACCCGACCAGCGAAGTGCTGGCGAAGTGGATCTGGGACCAGTTGAAGCCCTCGCTTCGGCTGCTGTCGGAAGTGGTCGTGCACGAGACCTGCACGTCCGGTTGTCATTACAAAGCCTGAGCGCGCCGGCTGGCGCGCCCGGCATCACTTCACCTCGGGCCGCAGCAGCGATCCGAAGGTGAGGTACCACGAGTTCTCGCCTTCATCGTTCGCGCCATAGGCCAGGAACATCGGCCCCAGCGGCGTGCTGAAACCGACGAACAGGCTGCCGGCGAGGATCAGGTCGTCGGCGTCCACGTCGTCCTTCGTCGCCCACGCGTTGCCGGTTTCCAGGCTCGCGCCGACGAACATCGGCATCGAGAACAACCGGCTCGTGTTGCCCGTGCGGCGATACATCACCGCCCGCGCGAGCGCGGTCTGCGTGCCGAACAGCGCGCGCTCGTCGAAGCCGGACAGGTTGAGGAAGCCGCCCAGGAAGCCCTGCGTCTGGAAGAAGTTGTCGTCTTCCAGCGCGCTGCTCAGGTGCGCGCCGAGCAGCAGGTGGTAACGGCCCCACGCCTGGGCCCAGTCGGCCGTCAAGCGCGCGACGTCGCCCTCCACGTTGGCGCCGGCGACGTCGTGGTAGGTCTCCAGGTCCGCGCTCACGCGGATGCCGCGCGTGGGGAAGTTGATGTTGTCCAGCGTGTCCCAGGTCGCGTTGTAGAAGACGCCGGCATACTTCTCTTCGCTGTTGGTGAAGTCGTTGGGATTGCCGATCAGCAGGTCGCCCCGATCCTTGCCGGCCACCAGCTGCGCACTGATGCGCCATTCCGGCTGCGGCGTATAGCCAGCTTCCAGCGCGAGCTGGCGCCGGTTGACGCGGTATTCGGCCAGCTGTGCATCGTCCACCCACAGCGGGAAGGATTCATTGCGCAGTTCCAGCGCGGGCTTCACGTAGAACGCGCCGGTTTCGCCCAGCGGCTGGTAGAACTCCGACAGCAGCCCGGTGATGCGCCCCAGCCGCAGGACGTTGCGCCATTCGGCGCCCAGCGTGTTGACATCGTTGAACGTCAGCTCCGCCGAGACCATGTAGTTGTTGCGGCCGTTGAAGTTGTCGTCGAGCTGGAAGCCCAGCTTGCCGAACGCCGACCAGGGCTTTTCCGCGGGAATGATCTGCAGGCCGCGCTCGCCGTTGCGTTCGACCAGGCGATAGTCGATCTGCTGGAAGCGGCCGTCGCCGTAGGCGGTGCCGATGTTCTTCTCCAGGCGGTCGACATCGAAGGGCTGGTCGATGTTCGGCGCCACCGCGCGCTCCACTTCGCGCGTGGCCGACGGCGAACGGCCTTCCACCACATCGAGGAACGACACCAGCTTCGGATCGAAGGCGCGCATGCGCTGGCGTTGCTCGTAGGCGGCGTAGGTCGCCTCGTCCACCGACAGCGCGCGCAGGCGGGGCAATGCCGCTTCGGCCGCGCGTTCGCCGATCGCGATGGCTTCCTCGCCCCGGTTGAACTCCGCCGCGGTGATGTCGCCCAGATCGGGGCGGATCAGCACGTCGTCCGGACCCAGCGTGGCAAGCGTGGCCTTGGTCTTCTGGGCCATCAGCGCCGAGATCATCTGGTCCATGATCACCAGCGGGTTGGTCAGCTGGTCCTCCTCGTGCAGGGGCGAGCCGACGTCGACGACGATGAGGCGATCGGCGCCCATCTGCCGCACGACATCCACCGGCACGTTGTCGACCATGCCGCCGTCGACCAGCAGGCGGTCGCCCACGCGCACCGGCGCGAACGCGCCCGGCACCGACATGCTCGAACGGATCGCCAGCGCGAGATCGCCGTCCTGGAAGACCACCTTGTCGCCGGTGACGATGTCGGCGGCCACGGCGCGGAACGGGATCGGCAGCTGGTCGAAGTCGTGCACGTCCCACGTCGACAACGTGAGCCGGCGCATCAGCATCAACAGCTTCTGCCCCTGCACGATGCCCACCGGCAGCACGACGCGGCCGTCGACGTAGCCGATCTCCAGGTCCAGCAGGTAACGGAAATCGGCGTCCTTGCGGCGCATCGGCTGGCCGGGGCGCGGCGGGTCGTCGACGAACATGTCGGCCCAGTCGATGGTTTCGATCAGGTTTTCCATCTCCGCCGGCGTGTAGCCGGTGGCGTAGAGGCCGCCGACGATGGAGCCCATGCTGGTGCCGGCAACCTTGCAGACCGGGATGCGTTCGCGTTCGAGCACCTTCAGCACGCCGACGTGGGCCGAACCGCGCGCCCCGCCGCCGCCGAGGACCAGTCCGACGCAGGGCAACCCGTCCTTGGCGGCGGGCGCCTGCGCCAGCGCCGGGAGGGCGGCCGAGCCGGCCAGGAGGGCAGCCAGGAGCGCCAGCCGGGGCAGCAGCCTCCCCGTGCGACGCGGTTTCGGGCGGGAGGAGGCGAGCATCATCGTCCGGTCATCCTGAGAGGCGATCTTGCGTGGGTGCAGCCCGTTACCAGGGGATTCTGCCATCGGACCTTAACTGCCCCAATGGGACCTGAGTCCCGCATCCGTGGTTGTTGCACTGCAACAAACCCTGCGCTATGCTGCACCGCACAATCCACCCTTCCCCCGGATTGACCCAGGAGAACACCATGTACCAGCCGTTCAACGAACAGTTCGCCGCCGCGACGCGTCAGTTCGCGGACACGGCCGCACAGGTCAACCGCCTGGCCCTCGACAACGCCGAGGCCGTTTTCGGCCTGCAGCTTTCGGCCATCGAGGACCGCGTCAACGCCACCTTCGCCTTCCTCGGCGAAGCGGCGGAAGTGCGCGATTTCGACGGCTTCAAGACCCTGTGGCCGAAGGGCGCGCAGATCGCCCGCGAGAACTTCGAGCGCGGCGTGGCCACCGGCCAGGAAGTGTTCGGCCGCACGATGAAGACGCAGGGCGCGATCTCCGAGCTGGCCAAGTCGCAGTTCGAAGCCGCCGCGCGCGGCGTGCAGGGCGAGGTCGAGAAGACCGTGAAGGCAGCCACCGCCGCCTCCAAGCCCACCGTCAAGTAAGCAGAACGATCTCTCTCCCCTTTTAGCTTTCCTTTTTCCGACGCTCTCCGCCAACCCCTCCCGGCGGAATGGAAACCCGGCAGCCCATCGCTGTCGGGTTTTTTCTTTTGTGCCGCCCGGTTGCGACGGCCACCCCTGCGCTCTTACGCTGAACGGACCGGCGGACACGGCCGGTGGGCGATGGGGATCGCCCGCACTCCAGGGGCTGCAACCAAATCAGGAGAGGAAGGATGGGAAAGCATTGGCGTTTCCTTGCGGCGGCGTGCGCGTGCGCGCTCGCTTTCGCCGGACCGGTGGCCGCGCAGGACGGCGGCGAGGATCCAATCACGCAACTGGCGTGGCAGGTCGGCCCCACCGACGGTCAGATCACGTCGCGGGCCCACATCAAGGTGCCTGACGGGTACGTATTCCTCGGGCCGCAGGACACGCGCAAGCTCAACGAGATGATGCAGAACCCGTCGTCCGATGCCGACGAGTACACGCTCGCGCCGAAGGACCTGTCGTGGATGGCATTCTTCACCTTCGACGAGGTCGGCTACGTCAAGGACGACGAGAAGCTCGATGCCGACGACATCCTCGCGTCCATCAAGGACGGCACGGAACAATCCAACGAAGAGCGCCGCCAGCGCGGCTGGGACACGCTGCGCATCGAAGGGTGGAGCTTCAAGCCCCAGTACGACACGCAGCTGAACCTGCTCGAATGGGCGGTGCTGGCCGAGAGCATGCCGTCGCACCACAAGGTCGTGAACTACAACACGCGGCTGCTGGGTCGGCGCGGCGTGATGCAGGTGGTGGTGGTGGCCAGCCCGGAAGAGCTCGATGCGGCGGTGTCGCAGTTCAAGTCGCTGGTGCCGGGCTACGAATTCAACGCGGGCGAGAAGTACGCCGAGTTCAAGGCCGGCGACCACGTCGCCGAGTACGGCCTGGCCGCGCTGATCACCGGCGGCGCAGCGGCGGTTGCGTCGAAGAAGGGTTTCTTCGCGGCGATCGCGGTGTTCCTGGCCAAGGCGTGGAAGCTGGTGCTGATCGGCCTGGCGGGTATCGCGGCCGGCGTGCGCAAGTTCTTCGGCGGCAAGGACCAGGCGAATCAATGACGCTGTCGATGGACGTCCTGCTGGTGGGCGCCGTGTTTGCGCTCTACCTGCAGGACGCCGCGCTGCTGCTGCACTACGACGAGGTCGCGCTGGTGCGCACGCCGCGTGGTTGGCGGGCGTCCACCGGCGGCATCGAGGCGCGCGATCGCCGCCTGTTCGTCCCGGATTTCTTCCGGCCGGCACAGCCGCTGTTCCGCGCCAGCTGGCTCGGCACCGCGCCGCGCGAAGCACCGGCGACGCAGGTGTTCCACTTCGTTGATGCGCTGTCGGTATTCGCGCGACCGCTGCGCCTGCTGTGGCTGTGCCTGTTCGTCGCGCTGCCGCTGCTGTTGTGGCGCCGGCCCGACGCGCTCTGGCTGCTGGCGCTCACCGTGGCGATCTATGGCATCACCGCGTGGCTGTGCGTGCGCGTGTGGCAGTTCCGGTGCGTGCTCGAACTGGGCGAGAAGCAGGCGCTTTCGCTCGCGTTCGAGCTGCTGTGCTGCCCGCCGCATGCACTGAACCTGGTGCGCCGGCTGTCGCTGCGGCGCGGCCTGGACGTCGACGCGGTCGACGCGGTGCGACGCCTGCTGCCGACCGACGTCGCCGCACGGGCCGGCGAGCAGATGCAACAACGCCTGAGCTATGCACTGGCGCTGCGCGGCGATGAAGCCAACCTGCTGCGCGCGCGCAACCGACTGGAGGAACTGCGATGACGGCAACCGAAGCGATCGTGATCGTGGGCGGCGTGGGTTTGGGCTGGTGGGTGGTCACCGTGTTCTGGCCGAGCCTTCGCAACGCGCCGCGCCATCGCCCGGCCCCGCAGGAACCTGCGCGCTCGAGCTGGCACGAGGAACTGGGCGTCCCGCCCAACGCGACGCTGGAAGAGATCGCCGCGGCGTACCAGGCCCGCCGGTCCGCCTACGACGCCGACCGCTCGGCGCACCTTCCGCCGGAACTGCAGGCCGCCCGCCTGGAGCAGTTGCACCGGCTCGAACTCGCCTTCGATGCGGCACGTCGCGATGCGGAGTGGCTGCGCCCGCGCGACTGACGACTGTCCAGCGGCAATGACGCAAAGAAAAAGCCCGCCATCGGCGGGCTTTTTCACTTCGGCGACTGACGATCACGTCGCCGGACGTGGCGCCGGTTCGTCCTCTTCGCGTTCGATCACGGGCTTCTCGTCCATCTTGTCGCCCAGCAGGCGACGCACCGCGACGTAGAACACCGGAATCAGCAGCAGGCCCAGGAACGTGGCGAACATCATGCCGCCGATCACGCCGGTACCGATGGCGTGACGCGAGTTGGCGCCGGCGCCGCTGGAAATCGCCAGCGGGAACACACCCATGATGAAGGCGAACGAGGTCATCAGGATCGGGCGGAAACGCAAGTGCGCCGCTTCGATCGTCGCCTCGCGCAGCGTCTTGCCGTGCTGGCGCTGCTCGATGGCGAACTCCACGATCAGGATCGCGTTCTTGGCCGCAAGGCCAATCACGGTGATCAGGCCGATCTTGAAGTAGATGTCGTTGGGCAGGCCGCGCAGCAGCGAGAACAGCACCGCACCCAGCGCGCCCAGCGGCACGACCAGCAGCACCGCCACCGGCACCGACCAGCTTTCGTACAGCGCCGCAAGGCACAGGAACACCACGAGGATCGACAGCGCGAGCAGCGCCGGCGCCTGGTTGCCCGACAGGATTTCCTGGTACGACTGGCCCGTCCAGTCGTAGCCGAAGCCCTGCGGCAGATCCTTCTCGACGATGTTCTGCATCGCGGTCATCGCTTCGCCCGAGCTGTGGCCCGGCGCCTGCGAACCCACGATTTCCACCGCGGCATAGCCGTTGTAGCGCGTGAGCGACGGCGAGGCGGTGATCCAGTGGCTGCGCACGATGTTCGACAGCGGCACCATCGACGTCGCCTCGCCCACGGCGGCCTGCGTCAACGGGCTTGGCGTGTAGAAGCGCGCGAGCGATTCCGGACCGGTGCGGTACGGCGCGTCGGCCTGCATGGTCACGCGCTTCACACGACCCTGGTCGACGAAGTCGTTGACGTACACCGGTGCCAGCATCAGCTGGATCGCGCTGTAGATGTCGCCCACCGACAGGCCCATCGACTGCGCCTGCACGCGATCGACATCCAGGCGCAACTGCGGCGACTCTTCCAGCTGGTTCGGACGCACCGCGGTCAGCGCCTTGTCCTGCGAGGCCTTGCCCAGCAGCGTGTTCTTCGCCTCGGTCAGCGCCGCGCGACCCTGGCCGCTTCGATCCTGCAGGTACATGTCGAAGCCGCCGAACTGGCCCAGGCCCGACACGGTCGGCAGGTTGATCACGAAGATCTGCGCATCGCGGATGCCGAACAGCGCCATGTTCGCCTTCTGGATGAATTCAGACGCGGTGACCTTGCGCTCGTCCCACGGCTTGAGGCGGATGAACGCGATGCCCACGTTCTCGCCCTGGCCCACGAAGCTGAAGCCCGACACGGTGAAGATGCCGTCGAACGCGTCTTCCTTCGACATCGTCTGGCGCACTTCCTCCAGCACCGTGTTGGTGCGGGTGATCGTCGCGCCCGGCGGCAGGTTGATCAGCGCGATGGCATAACCCTGGTCTTCTTCCGGCAGGAAGCTGCCCGGCATGCGCGTGAACAGGAAACCGGCCAGCACCACCAGCACGCCGAACACCATCATCCAGCGCGGCGCGTGGCTGATCGCGCTGCCGATGTGGCCGATGTAGGTCTTGGCGACCTTGTCGTAGTACTTGTTGAAGGTGCGGAAGACGATGTTGTCGCGGTGGTGGTCCGCCGTCGGCTTCAGCAGCGTCGCGCACAGCGCGGGCGTGAAGCCCAGCGCGAGGAACGCCGAGAAGAACATCGCCATGGCGATGGTGATGGCGAACTGCTTGTAGATCTCGCCGGCCGAACCGCCCTGGAACGCCGAGGGGATGAACACCGCCGCCAGCACGACCGTGATCGCCACGACCGCGCCGCTGATCTGCGTCATCGACTTGCGCGTGGCCGCCTTCGGCGAGAGCCCTTCCTCGGTCATGATGCGTTCGACGTTCTCGATCACCACGATCGCGTCGTCCACCACGATGCCGATCGCCAGCACCATGCCGAACAGGCTGAGCTGGTTGATCGTGAACCCGATGAAGTACATGCCAAGGAACGTGCCCAGCAGCGCGATCGGAATGACCAGCGTCGGGATCAGCGTCGCCCGGAAGTTCTGCAGGAAGATCAGCATCACCAGGAAGACCAGCACGATCGCCTCGAACAGCGTCTTGATCACTTCCTTGATCGAGACGGCGACGAAGGTCGAGCTGTCGTACGGCGAGAACCAGGTCACGCCCTTCGGGAACGTGGCCTGCAGTTCGTTCATGCGCTTGGTGACGGCATCGGCCACGCCCAGCGCGTTCGCGCCCGGCGCCAGCTGGATGGCGAAACCCGCCGCGGGCTTGCCGTCCCACTTGCTGTCGAAACCGTACGACGTGGCGCCCAGGCCGACGCGCGCGACATCGCGTAGTCGCACCGACGTGCCGTCGGTGTTCGTGCGCAGGATGATGTTGCCGAACTGCTCGGGCGTGCTGAAGCGGCCTTCGGCCGAAACCGTCGCGGTGAAGCCCTGCTCCGCCGGCGCGGGATCGGCGCCGATCTTGCCGGCCGCGAACTGCACGTTCTGCGAACGCACGGCCTGCAGCACCTGCGTCGCCGACAGACCGAAGCCGCGCAGGCGATCCGGGTTCAGCCAGATGTTCATCGCGTATTCGCTGCCGAACAGCTGGGTGCTGCCCACGCCCGGCACGCGTGCGATCTGGTCGAGCACGCGCGAGGCGATGATGTCGCTGAGCGAATCGCGATCCATCGTGTCGTCATCGCTGCGCAGCGCGACGACCTTCAGGAAGCCCGCGTTCGCCTTGGCGACGACCACGCCCTGCTGCGTCACTTCGGTCGGCAGTCGCGGCGTGGCGAGTGCGACCTTGTTCTGCACCTGCACCTGCGCGATGTCCGGATCGGTGCCCGGCGTGAAGGTCAGGGTGATGTTCGATCCGCCGCTGGAGCTGGAGGACGAGGAGAAGTAGACGAGGTTGTCGATGCCCGTCAGCTGCTGCTCGATCACCTGCGTGACCGCGCCTTCGGCCGTCTCGGCGCTCGCGCCGGGATAGGACGCCGACACCGTCACCTGGGGCGGTGCGATGGAGGGATACGACTCGACGCCGAGGTTCAGGATCGCGAGCACGCCGCAAAGCGAGATCAGGATCGCGATGACCCAGGCGAAGACCGGGTGGTTGATGAAGAATCTGGACATGGCGGCGAATTAATCCTTCTTGGCCGGTTCCTCACCGGCGGCCTTCGCGGCCTGTCCCTTCGGGGCGCCACCCGGCGCGGCGGCGGCCTTGTCGTCGGCGGGCTTGCCGGCGGCATCGGCCGGCGAAGCCTTGGCGGGCGAGCCCGGCTGCGCACGCTGCACGCCGGAGACGATCACCTGGTCGTTGGGCGAAAGGCCCTGCGTCACGACCCAGTTGCCGCCCTGTTGGCGATCGGCGCGGATGTCCTTGCGCGCGACCTTGCCGTCGCTGCCGACGACAAGTACGAAGGCGCTCTTCGCATCGCGCTGCACGCCGGCCTGCGGGACCAGGTACGCGCCCGGCTGCGTGCCCAGCGTGGCCTGCAGCGTCACGAACGTCCCCGGCAGCAGGTTCTTTTCCGGATTCGGGATCAGCGCGCGCAAGGCGATCGCGCCGGTGGTCGGATCGACCACGTCGCCGGAGAAGTCCAGCTTGCCCGGATGCTCGTACGGCGTGCCGTCGGGCAGGATCACGGTGACCTTCGAATCGCCCGCGAGCTGCTGGGCGCGACGCACCTGCTCCAGCTCGCTGACGCTGAGGGAGAAGTTCACGTACAGCTGGTCGATCTGGTCGACCGTGGTCAGCAGCGTCGGCGTGCCCTGCCCGACGAGTGCACCTTCGGTGACCTGCTGCTGGTTCGCCCGGCCGCTGATCGGCGCGGTGACCGTCGCGTAGCCCAGGTTGATGCGGGCGTTGGCCAGCGCGGCCTCGGCCTGCTTCACCGAGGCGCCGGCGCTGCGTTCGGCCGCCAGCGCGTTGTCCAGGTCGGACTGCGAGACGAACTTGTCCGGGGCGAGGCGGCGGGCGCGATCGGCCGCGGCCTTGGAATTGGCGTAATTGGCCTGGGCCGAGGCGAGCGAGGCCTGGGCCTGCCCGACTTCCGCCTGCAGCGGCGCCGGATCGATCAGGAACAGCACCTGCCCGGCCTTCACGTCGCTGCCTTCGGCGTAGACGCGGCGCTGCAGGACGCCCGGCACGCGGGCGCGCACGTCGGCGCTGCGGAAGGCGGCCAGTCGGCCCACCAGGTCCTTCTGCAACGGCACGTCGCCCGGCTGCACCTTGACCACACCGACTTCCGGCGGGGGCATGCCGCCGCCCTGGGGCTGATCCTTGCCGCCACAGGCGGACAGTGCGAGGGCCAACGCGGCGGCAATGGCCACCGTGCGCGGGTTCTTGACCATGGGGGAAGACTCCAGTTCCTTCATATACGAGCGCGGAAGCCCGGACGGGGTTCGAATTCCTATACCGCTCAGTCTAGCATTCGTCGGGAGCGGCCCATCTCCCATTGGTCACGCCTATCGACGATCAGGCCGTTTGCAGCAAAGGTGCCAGCAGCAGCGACGCGAGTTGTGCCGGATCGGGCTTCTGGCGGAACGGGAGCCGCCCCCAGCACGCCACCGGGAGCCGCTGCTTGAGCAGCTCGAAGTTGTCGTCGGCGCGGGCCATCGCCGGATCGATGTCGTTGGCGATCCAGCCCGCCAATTGCAGCCCGTCCTGTTCTATCGCACGTGCAGTCAGCCGCGCGTGGTTGATGCAGCCCAGCCGCAGGCCCACGACCAGCACGACCGGCAGGTCGAGCGCGCGCGCCAGGTCGACCTGGTCCAGGTCGGCCGACAGCGGCGCGGCCCAGCCGCCCACGCCTTCCACCACCACCGCGTCGGCCTGGCCTGACAGGCGTTCGAACGCGGACACGATGGGCGCAAGGGTAACGCGAATGCCCGCATCGGCGGCCGCCAGCTCCGGGGCCAGCGGATTGGGCAGCGCGAACGGATTGACGTCGTCGTAGGCCGGTCGGGGATCGCTGGCGGCCTGCAGCGCGAGCGCATCCTCGTTTCGCCAACCCTGGGACGTGGATTCGCAACCGCTCGCCAGCGGCTTCATTCCCACCGCGCGCAACCCGCGCACGCGCAGCGCGTGCAGCAGCGTCGCACTGGCGAGCGATTTGCCGATGCCCGTGTCGGTGCCGGTGACGAACCAACCGCGGCTCATCGCAACTCCCGGTTGCGACCGCGCAGTCCGGCCCCATCTACACTGGCATCCCAGGCACTATGCGACGGCAGCTTCGAGGCACTCATGTTCACCAGCGCAAGTCTAAGCGGCAGCAAGCCGGAACAGTACGAACAGCTGCTTGCCCAGGCGCGGGCGCTGGTGCACGGCGAGCGCGACCGCATCGCCAATGCCGCCAACCTCTCGGCGCTGGTCTATAACGCGCTGCCCCAGCTCAACTGGGCGGGATTCTATTTCTTCGACGGCACCGAACTGGTCGTCGGCCCGTTCCAGGGCCTGCCGGCGTGCGTGCGCATCCCGCTCGACAAGGGCGTGTGCGGCGCCGCGGCGTCCTCCCGCCAGACCCAGCGCATCGCCGACGTCCATGCCTTCCCGGGCCATATCGCCTGCGACTCGGCGTCCAACTCCGAACTGGTCGTGCCGCTGGTGTCCTCCAAGGGCGAGCTCATCGGCGTGTTCGACATCGACAGTCCGGTTCAGGATCGTTTCGACGTTGAAGACCAGCACGGCCTGGAGGCGATCGCGCGGGCTTTCGTGGAGTCACTGGAATGACGACGGACAAGCTCGACCCGAAGCAGACGGACAAGCTGCGCAACATCGGCCCCAAGTCCGCCGCCTGGCTGCGGCAGGTGGGCCTGCGCACGCGCGAGGACCTCGCCGCGGCCGGCACGGTGGAGGCCTTCATGCGCGTCAAGCGCGCGGGCTTCAAACCGACGCTCAACCTGCTCTACGCCATCGAAGGCGCGCTGCAGGACTGCCACTGGCAGGAGATCTCCGACGAGCGTCGCAGCGAGCTGATCTCCGCCGCCGACGCCGCCACCGCCCTGCTTCCGCCGCCGCGCTACAAGCCGGCCGCCGCGCCCGTCACGACGACGCAGATGGCGCGCGAGGAAGACCCGATGCCCGTGCCGACGCTGTTCGACGAGCCGGCCGACCGGGACTGAGTTTCGCGCCTTCATTCCCTTCTCCCGAAAGCGGGAGAAGGTGCCCGAAGGGCGGGTGAGGGCGAGCGGAGCCGTCGCGTTCGACTGCCTCTGACGCCTCGACGATCCGGGACGCTTTCCCTCCTCACCCCAACCCCTCTCCCGCATGCGGGAAAGGGGCTTCAAGTAGCTCAACCGCGAAAATGCCGTAGACTTCGCCCCGCTTCGAGGTGACCCGGCGGCTTTCCGCCCATGGGTTGAAACGGGAAGCCGGTGACGCCCACTCGGGCCATTCCGGCACTGCCCCCGCAACGGTAAGCGAGGTGGATCCTCCAGGATCCGGGCTCGGCACACCGCCACTGTGCGCACGCACGGGAAGGCGCCGCAGCCGTAGGACATCGTCCTGCCTCGCGAGTCCGGAGACCGGCCTCCCCGCACGGACCGCCTGGCGACAGGCCGGACCACCACTGGTTGCGATGCGGAGGGCGTCGCGGCGGCGACGTCGGTGCGCCCGCGCTCCCGTCCGCAGCCTCGAATCCTCCGGCAACCGTCCCCTTGCCGTTGGCGCGCAATCGCGCCGGAGATTCGCGATGTCCTTCCGCAGCACCGTCCACGTCCATGCGCTCGCATTCGCCTGCGCGCTCGCCCTGCCCGCCCTCGCGCACGCCGCGCCGCAGGCGAGGGATCTGGACGAAGTCGTCGTCACCGCCAACCGCACCGCCGTCACCGTCAACGACGCGCTCGCGCCGGTGGAAGTCATCGACGCCGGCCAGATCCGCCGCAGTCAGGCGCGTTCGCTGCCCGACCTGCTGCGCGGCCGCGCCGGCATCTCGCTGTCGAACCAGGGCGGCGCCGGCAAGCTCACCACGCTGTTCCTGCGCGGCGCCGAATCCGACCACGTGCTCGTGCTGGTCGACGGCATCCGCATCGGTTCGGCGACGTCGGGCCTGGCATCGCTGCAGGATCTTCCGGTCGACCTGATCGACCGCGTCGAAATCGTGCGCGGCCCGCGTTCGAGCCTCTACGGCGCCGACGCCATCGGCGGCGTGATCCAGGTGTTCACGCGTCGCGATCGCGAAGGCTTCGCGCCGCGCGTCACCGTCGGCGGCGGATCCAACGGGCTGAACGAATTCGCCACCGGCTTCGGCGGGCGCAGCGGCCGCACGTGGTTCGGCGCGGATTACTCGCGCAGCCACACGCAGGGCATCAACGCCTGCAACGGCTATTTCGATCCGGTGACCTTCGACGGCGCCGGCTGCTTCATCGCACCGGACTCGCAGCCCGATCGCGACGGCTACACGCGCGATGCGCTGTCGGTCCGCGGCGGCATCGACTTCAACGAGCAGTGGAGCCTGGAAGGCCACGGCCTGCGCAACGAAGGCGACAACGAGTTCGACGGCGACTTCACCGACCGCGCCAAGACCGTGCAGCAGGTCGTCGGCGGCAAGCTGCGCTGGCATCCGAACGATCGCGTCGACCTGCACCTCACCGCCGGCCGCAACACCGATGCCTCCGACAATTACCTCGGCGACACCTACCTCGACTACTTCAGCACCTATCGCGACAGCGCGACGCTGCAGGGCGATTTCGGCATCGCCGACAAGCAGCTCGTCAGCGTCGGCCTGGACTGGCTCGACGACAGCGTGAGCAGCACCACTGCGTACGACGAGACCTCGCGCGACAACAAGGCCGCCTTCGTGCAGTACCAGGGTCGCTTTGGCGCGCAGTCGCTGGAAGCGTCGGTACGTCGCGACGACAACGAGCAGTTCGGTGGCCACACCACCGGCAGCGCCGCGTACGGCATCGAGTTCGCGCAGAACTGGCGCGTCACCGCCGGCTACGGCAGCGCGTTCAAGGCGCCGACGTTCAACGAGCTGTACTACCCGTTCTTCGGCAACGCGAACCTGCGTCCGGAAGATTCGGAAACCTGGGAACTCGGCGTCGCCTGGCGCGGCGATTCGCTCAATGTGCGCCTCGACACCTTCAGCACCGACGTCGACGACCTGATCGCCTTCGACGCCGCCTTGGGCCTGCCGAACAATGTCGAACGCGCGCGCATGCGCGGTGCCGAACTCGGCGCCGACATGACGCTTGACGACTGGACGATCAACGGCGCCATCAGCTATCTCGACACGCAGAACCGCAGCGGCTTATACGAAGGCAACGACCTCGCCCGCCGCGCGAAGAACAGCGCACGCGTGGACGTGGATCGCGCGTTCGGCAAGTTCCGTCTCGGCGTCACCGCCGCCGGCGAAGGCGCGCGTTACGACGACGTGGCGAACACGCGTCGCCTTGGCGGCTACGGCACGGTCGATCTTCGCGCCGAGTACGCGCTGACCTCGTCCCTGACCTTGCAGGCGCGCGTGGCCAACGTGTTCGACCGCGACTACGAGACCGTGGCGTTCTACAACCAGGCGGGACGGGAGTGGTTCCTGACCCTGCGATACGCGCCCGCGAACTGAGTCACATCCACCGTTGCATCCCTTCTCCCGATCGCGGCGACCGAAGGGAGTGCAGGGATGAGAAGGTGCCCCGAAGGGGCGGATGAGGGCATTCGCGCGTCACGGCGCCAGCCCTCACTCCGACCCCTCTCCGGCGCGCGGGAGAGGGGCTGCTGACGGCGCGCTCACTGCATCGCGCCGATTCTGGCCTTCCGTCATCCTGCACCACCACGTGAAAGGCCACGCCCTCCTCATCATCGACATGATCAACGCCCTCGATTTCCCCGAGGGCGAGAAGCTGCTGCGCACCGCGCTGCCGGCCGCGCGGAGCATCGCGCGCATGAAGCAACGGCTCAAAGCCCGCGGCGTGCCGACGATCTACGTCAACGACAACTACGGCCAGTGGCGATCCGACTTCCAGCATGTCGTCGCGCAATGCGCCGCGCGCGATTCGCTCGGCGCGCCGTTGGCGAAACTGCTGCGTCCCGAAGACGACGATTTCTTCGTGCTGAAGCCCGAACGCAGCGGATTCCGCGATACGCCGTTGCGGATGCTGCTCGAGCAGCTGGGCGCGACGACGCTGATCCTCACCGGCATCGCGCTGGACGTGTGCGTGTTCGCCACGGCGACCGATGCCGACATGCACGGTTTCGAACTGCACGTGCCATCCGATTGCGTGGCCTCACAGACGCCGGGGCGCAAGCAGGCGTCGCTGAAGTTGCTGCGCGATTCGCTGCAGGTGGACACGCGCCCGTCGCGTTCGATCACGCTGCGCTGACGCGACGCCCCACGCGCGAACGTTCGAACCACCACAGCGCCGCGCTCGCGACCAGCCAGCCGAGCCACCACGGCCAGCGCGTGCCGGGGCGGTCCGGCGCCAGCGCCCGGGCGCCCGAAGCCTCCTGCGACGAGGCCGCGAACCGCAGCGTTGCCTCCCGCATCGCCAGCGCGCGCAGACCTGGCGCGGTGTTGCTCGCACGCACATGGAACGCCTGTTCGCGCCCGCCCGACTTCAGTCGATGCCAGCCCGCCGAACGCGGCCAGAACGCCGCGCATCCACGCGCGGCCGGATCGCGCAGCACCGCATGCGACGTCCCGCCCGGTGCCAGCACCGATGCGCCGTCCTGCACGCCGCACAACGACATGCGCTGGCCTTCCCACGCGTCGGCGTCGATCTCGAACGCGGCGTGCGTCCGCGCGCGGGCCAAGGCTGATACGGCATTGCTCCACAGCTGCGCGTGCCGGTCGTCGCGACCGGCGAGCACCAGTCGGTAGCTGTCGGCGAGAAGCCATACGCCGACGCGTCCGCGACCGTGCGCACGCCACGCGGCGAGCGTGGCGCCGTCCGCGCCGCGCAGCAGCGGCACGCCGTCGGCGGCGCTCAGCTTCGCATCGCGGCGGGTGAGTTCCGGCAAGCCCGCCGGCGGGTCTTCGTGCGAACGTGGCGCATCCTGCGTTCCCGCGCCGAGCCGTGCGCGTTCGGCGGCATCGTCGCGCGCGCCCTGCGCGAGCTTCACGACGGTGGAATCGAGACCGCCCTCGACGGCGAAGCCCAACGCGCGAAGTCGCGCACGTTCGTTCGCCGACGGCGCGCCGGTCACGCGGACGAGCAGCCCCATGCCGTCGCGGACCGCCGCATCGAGCGCGCCGCGCTGCGCATCGCCGAGGGCCGACCAGGCACGCTCGTCGACGATCGCCACGTCGAAGCGCGACAGCGTGCCCGCATCGATCGCGATGGGCGCATCGCCCAGCTGCACGCCGCCGCCGACCGACATCTGCGCCTGCGCCGGCAGCCCGGCATCTTCCAGCCAGCGGCGCAGATACTTCACTTCCGGATTGGGCGCACCGGCGAGGAGGAGCACGCGCGGCGGGGCCTGCGCTTCCACCTGCACGGGCACGTCGACTTCTTCCACCGGGCGCTGGCGCGCATCGAGCACGCGGACGCGGAACATCGCGCTCCCCTCGCCGCGCGCGGTGGCGGACAGCGTGAACCGGCCACCTGCCGCCGGCGTCGCGCGATCGACGCGGCGGCGCGCGGGATCGAGCAGTTCGACCGCGCCGCCCTCCACGCCGCCGACGCGACCTGCCACCTCGAACTCGTCGCCGACCGCGATGCGTTCCTGCGCGTGCAGTTCGAGCAGGCCGGCAGGCAACGGCGGCGGCGCGAACTCCACCAGCACATCCGATGCCGAATCGCGATCGCGTGGATCGAGGCCTTCGCCGATCACGCGCACGCGCTGCGTGCCGGGATGGCGCCGCAACGCGGTCGCAAGATCCGGCGCGCGTTCGACGCCTGTCCACGTCGGCGCTTCGGGCAATGCGATGAGCGCATCGCCGGCTGCGATCTGCGTGCGTTGCGCGCCGGCCGTCGCGATCACCAGCGTGCCCGCGCGGCCGGGCACGGTCGGCGGCCACAGCGCGAAGTACAGCAGAGCCGCGCACAGCGGCTGCGCGATGAGCAGTGCGCCGACGCGCGGAACGTGCGAGCGCTGCGACGGTTCGGCGCGCAGGTGGTGGACCAGCAGGCGCACGATCGCGGCGATTGCGGCGATCGCGAGCACCCATGCCGTCGTCGTCGGCGTGAACCACGGCGTCATCGCGCACTCTCCTGCCGCAGCGCATCCAGATAGCGACGGCCCGTCGCACCGCCATCATCTCGGCGCGGCACCGCGGCCGGCGGCCGGGACAACAGCGGCCACAGCTGCGCACGCAGCTCGCGCCTGCATGACCCGCACGCCGGTTCCGCACGCAGCGCATCGATCGCGGCGATCAGCGACAGCGGATCGGCCACGCGCGATTCGTTGGCGCGCAGCCAGCGATCGAGCGCAGCGAAGTCGATGCCGTTGGTGTCCGTGCGCACATCGTCCAGCGCCTGCCAAAGCTGCAGCAGTGCGGGATCCGGCGCGGTGGCAGCGACCAGTGCATCGCCACGGCGCGCGATGCCGGCGCGGTCGCCGGTCATGCGGCGCGCTTCGTCGATGGGCGGCAGCTCCGGGCCCACGCGCGCCAGGTAGATGCGCGTGGCCTGCTGCACCTGCTTGATGTGCTTGAGCGCGGTATAGGCATACGGCAGCGCGAGATCGGGATGCCCCTGGCGCAGGTGGCCTTCGGACTGCCACATCGCATCGAGCGCGAGCTTGAGCGTGGCGCGTGTTTCCGGATCCAGCAGCGTCGCCGCTTCGGCGTGGTCGTGCGTGTGGCCGTATTCCTCCAGCACCGCGCCTTCCTGGCCGAACGTGGACGGCGTCGCGGCGGTCTCGTGCCCGTGATCGTCCGCCGCAGGTTCGTTCGCGTGGTCGTCCTTCTGCGCGGTATCGGATTCGGTCACCGAAGCCACTTCGTCCGACGTCGGCGGTGGCTTCGGCTCGCCTTCGGCTTCCTCGCCGAGGAACTGCCCGTAACGCAGGCGCAGGATGCGCTGGTCCACGCCGATCGCATCACTGCGACGCAGGTATTCGGTGGCGTCGAGCTTGCGCTTCTCCTTCAGCAACGCCTCGGCGTCGATGATGATCTGGCGCTGGCTGCGGAAGTACGCCGGCATCACCTTGCGCACCATGCCTTCCATGTCGCTGGTTTCGGTGCCCAGGTCCGACGGCCAGCGCAGGATCAGGCTCGCGCTGCGCGCGTTCTGCGGCGACGGCGTGCGGTTGTCTTCCACTTCCAGCTGCGCGATGAGGTCATCGCCCACCGCGAACCCGAGCGCGCGCAGGTCCAGCGATTGCGTGAAGCGCCTCGTCGTCGCGCTGCCGGTGCCGCGCAGCGCGAGGGTCTGTTCGTGGAAGGTGATGTTCTCGCCGCTGCCCTGCGCGAGCGTGACGCGCAGCTTCGCGGTGTTCGCGATGCCGTAGTCGTCGCTGGCTTCGAACGACACGGCCCACGCCTTCTGGTTCGCGGTAGCCAGGCTCAGGCCGCGATCCGGTTCGACCACGCGCACCTGCGGCGCGCGGTCGGCCACGGCGTCCAGGCGATGCGGCTTCGCGTCGCGCAGCGGCGGTGCATCTTTCAGGTCCAGTCGATAGAGCGCGGAGCGCGTGAGCACGTGCTCGCCGCGCCATACCTCGCCCTCGCGACGCAGCGTCACGCGGCGACCGTCATGGAAGACGAGTTCGGCGGCGGCCGGCTGCGGTGCGAGGCGAAGCGCCCACGCCAGCTTCGTTCCAACGGGCGCACGCGTGTCGAGCGTGGGTTCGTCGCGCGCTTGGAGCCGCGTGTACGCGGGCGGAACGACGCGCAGGTTCTGCTCGACGATGCGCGTGTGCGTGGGCTTCGCGGCTTCGCCACTGAGCTGCGCGACGACGTCGTCGAAGGTCTGCGCCGGTCGGGTCGGCCACAGCACCGCGCCGGCGACCGCGAGCGCGGCAAGTACGGCGGACAGCGCGATGGCGCGCGATGACCAGCGCGGACGAAGGTCCGGCGCCGCGCCGCGTTCAAGACGCTGCGTCAATCGGCCACGCTGCAGGCGCTCCAGCGTCGTCATCGACGCTTCGGGGGAGAACAGCAGGTCCGTGCTGTCTTCCAGGTCGGGACGCGTCGCGTCCAGTCGCTGTGCGAGCCAGTGCGTGTCGAGCGTGCGCGCACGTTGCCTCGCGAACGCCACGGCGATTGCGGCGGCGATAACGAGCGCGACCGCGGCCACGACGGCACCCTGCCATCGCCATGCGATCGCCGCGATGGCGAAGGCCCACGGCAACGTGCGCGCGACGGTATCGAGCGCGACGCGCGTGCGTGCCCGTTGCAGCGCCTGGCGCAGCAGCGCGGTCACGCTCATGGCGCCACCGCGCGTCGCGACGACGTCGCGAACCAGCGTTCGAGCAGGAAGGCCAGCGCGATCAGCAACGCGAGCCACGGCTGGAGATCGCGCGGCGCTATCGGGAAGGTCGGCCCGCCGGTGAGCGGCGCATGTTCGGCGGAGGGAACTCGCGACGGCGCTGCTGCCGGCGGTTCAAGCGCATCGCGCAGATACTGCGGGAACGTGGCGTCCAGCAGCTGCGGCATCGCCTGCGGCGTGAGCGCGCGCGTGAAGCGGAGCACGCGACCACGTCCGTAGGCGGCGCCTTCGATCAGGGCTGAGCCGGCTTCGTCGCGCCATAGCGGTGTCCATGCGGACACTTCGGGGAATTTCGCATCGACATCGAGCAACAGCGTGAGCCCATTGCGCGCGTACTCGCGCACTTGTGCCGGAACTTCGCCAGCCTCGAGCCAGGCGAAGTGCTTCACGCTGCCAGGCGCTGGCTGCCCGGGCGATTGCCAAGCACGAAGAGCGGCGCGCAGGTAGCGAGCGCCAGGCGCAGGCTTTGCAGGCTCATGGATATCCAACGCGAGTGGAGACGGGGTGGTCTGCGCGACCTCAGCCGGCATCACACCCGGCACGACGCGCCAATCAACCTTCCGCGACAGCACGATGCGCCGGCCGTCCGCGTGGTCGAGCCGTTCGGGCACGAACACCGTCAGCGTCACGTCTTCGGGCAGGTTCGAATCAAGTTCGCGCAGCAGGCTCGGGAGCGATGCATTCGCCGCCTCGGGCGTCGCATCGATCTGCGGAAAGCCCGGTGCCAGCCAATGCCAGCGCGCCTGCGTCTGTGCGAGCGCGGCGCGCGCCTTCGCTACATCGACGCCGGGCGCGACGGCCACGTACGGCGTGTGCGATTCACCGCCGTGCAGCACGGGCCGCGCGAGCAGCAGCGCCATCAGCGCAACCAGCAGCAACCGCACGATCAGCAGCGGCCATTCGTCGAAGCGGATGCGATGGCGCGGCTTCGCCTTCTGCCGCAGCCAGCGCAGGGCGGCGAACTGCGTCGGGCGCTGCTCGCTGCGGCGCGCCAGGTGGATCAGCAGCGGCAGCAGCAGGGCCGCGAGCGCGGCGAATGCGGCGGGAATCAGGAACGCGAGGCTCACGCGTACTCCGCGGCGTCGCGTGCGCCGAACAGCCGGCGCAGCGGCAGGTCGAGCGGCTGGTCGAGCACGTATTCCGCGTGGCGGATGCCGCTGGCATCCAGGCGCGCATCGAGTTCGCGACGCGCCTGCGTGAAGCGCGCGAGGAACTCCGCACGCATCGCCGCGCCGTCGCCGAGCAGCTCCTCGCCGGTTTCCGGATCGTGGAAACGATGGCCACCGTTGAAGGGGAAATCGCGCTCCTCGGCGGTGAGGATGCGCACGGTGAGCACCTCACGGCGGGCGGCGGCGAGGCGCGTCATCACGTCGACGCTGCCGTCGTCGAAACCATCGCTCAGCAGCACGACCAGATCGCCCGCACCGATGCGTTCCCACAGTGGACGCAGCTTCTCGGGCGAGGGCCACTGGCCGCGCGCCTCAAGGCCATGCAGTTCGAGCAGGAAGCGGTCGCGCTGGCGCAGGCCCGCACCGGGCGCGAGCAGCCGCACGCCGTCGTCGCGCAGTGCGACCAGGCCAAAGCGATCGCCCTGCCGCAGTGCGAGTTCGGCGATGCACGCGGCCAGGCCCTTCGCCGCCGAAAGACGCGACCAGCCCGGTCGCGCCTTGTCTTCCTGCGCCATCGACGCGCTCGCGTCGATCAACAGCCACGCGGCCAGCGGGCTTTCGCGTTCGGCTTCGCGCACGAAGAAGCGGTCCGAGCGTGCGTAGAGCTTCCAGTCGATCTGGCGCAGTTCGTCGCCCGGCTCGTATGCGCGGTACTGCGCGAATTCCAGGCCGGCACCACGACTGCGGCTGTGATGCAGCCCGAGCCCCTGCAAACCGACCGCGCGTCGCGAGGTCAGGCGCAGGTCCTTCAACCGCGCGCGTACGGCGGGCGGAATGAAGTCGGCGATGCGAGTGCCGGGGGCGTTCATCGAAGCGTGGCGATCAACCGTTGAACGGCACCGCGCGCAGCAGCGCGGCGACCACGTCGTCGGCGCTCTTCTGCTCGGCCTCGGCGGCGAACGAGAGCAGCAGGCGATGGCGCATCACCGGCGCGGCGAGCGCGGCGATGTCCTCGCGCGTCGCGGCAAGGCGGCCGTGCAGCAGCGCGCGCGCCTTCGCGGCGAGCACCAGCGACTGGCCGGCGCGCGGGCCGCAGCCCCACTTCACCCACTGCTTCACTTCGTCCGGTACATTCGGGCCCGGCCGCGTGGCGCGCACCAGTCGCGTGACCCACGCGAGCAGGTCGTCGCCGAAATGCACTTCGCGCACCAGCGCCTGCAAGGCGAGCACTTCCTCGCCATGCATCACGCTGGGCACGTGCGCGCTGTGCGTGCCGGTGGTCTGCGCGAGGATGTCGCGCTCCTCGCGCTCGGACGGGTAATCGACGCGGATGTGCAGCAGGAAGCGGTCGAGCTGCGCTTCCGGCAGCGGGTAGGTTCCGGCTTGTTCGATCGGGTTCTGCGTCGCCAGCACGAAGAACGGCGCCGGCAGGGTGTGCGTCACGCCGGCATAGCTGACAGTGCGTTCCTGCATCGCCTCCAGCAGCGCGGCCTGCGTCTTCGGCGGCGTGCGATTGAGTTCGTCGGCCAGCAGCAGGTTGGTGAAGATCGGGCCCGGCTGGAAGCGGAAATGACGATGGCCCGTGCCATGGTCTTCTTCCAGCAGCTCGGTGCCGAGGATGTCGCTCGGCATCAGGTCGGGCGTGAACTGCACGCGGCGGAACTGCAGTTCCAGCGCCTGTCCGAGCGAGCGCACCAGCAGCGTCTTGCCCAGCCCCGGCACGCCTTCGAGCAGGCAGTGTCCGCCGGCGAGCAGACCGATGAGCAGCTGCTCGACCACGGACTCCTGGCCGACGATGGCCTGTGCGATGGCGTTTCGCAGCGTGCCCAGCCGTTCGAGCTGGGACTTCAGTTGCGCCTCGGTGAGGATGTCGTTCATCTGGATTCTCTTGGCCCGTCACTTCATGCAATGACGACCGGGTTGGTCAGCTGTTCAACGCATACATCACGATATTGACGGCGAACTTCGTATTGTCCTCGGCGAGGAAACGCTTGTTGCGCCAGTCGTAGTCCCACTCGCAGCCGTAATCCTTGTTGCTGTAGAGCACGCCCAGGCGGCCGTCGATCTCGATGCCCTTCAGGTAATCGTGCACCAGGTCGTCGCCCCAGCCGTTGAGTTCGAAGGTGGTGGCCGGCGGGCCGTCCTTGAACTCGAAGAAGCTGCGGTACAGCGCATGATTGTTCGGCAGTTTCTTCAACGCCTTGGCGCCGAAGATCTTCGCCATCTGCTCCTCGAACGACTTGGCGAACAAACCGTCGATGTCGTGGTTGCAGTCATCGACGAACACGAAGCCACCATTGCGCACGTACCGTTCGAAGTTGCGACGCTCGGCCGGGTTGAAGTCCACCAGCTTGTGGCCGGCCAGGTAGCAGAACGGCGCTTGAAGCATCTTCGGGTCGGCCAGCGCCAGCACGTGCTCCTTCGGGTCCACGCGCAGGTGGGTGTAGTCGATCAGCGAGGTGATCAGGTTCGCCGGCATGCGCTGGTCGACGTCCCAATCGCCGGAGTCGTACTTCAGGCGCGTCAGCCAGAAGTCGTAATCCGCAGCCGCCGCCCGTGCGAGAGGCGGCAGCATCGCGGCTGCCGCGCTTCCCAGCATCAGGCGGAGGAACTGCGCGCGGTTCATATCGACCGCGCGGTATTGATGACGTTGACCCCGTTGAAACGCGCCGTGGCGGCACCGTGCGAGACGGCCGAAACCTGGCTCGGCTGGCCCTTGCCGTCGAAGAACGAACCGTTGAGGCGGAAATCGCGTTCATCGCAGATCGCCACGCACGCGTTCCAGAATTCCGGCGTGCGGATCTGGTACGCGGCGTCTTCGACAAGACCGGTGACCTTGCCGTTCTTGATCTCGTAGAACAGCTGTCCGCCGAACTGCGCGTTGTAGCGCTGCTGGTCGATCGAGTACGAACCGCGGCCATGGACGTACAGGCCGTTCTCGACGTCCTTGACCATGTCGGCGACGCTGAGCGGCGTCTTGCCCGGCATCAGCGAGACGTTCGCCATGCGCTGGAACTGCACGCTCGACCACGAATCGGCGTAACTGCAACCGTGCGATTGCTCATGGCCGAGGATGTGCGCCTCGTCGCGCGTGGCCTGGTAATCGACGAGCACGCCGTCGCGCACCAGGTCCCATTGCTTCGTCTTCACGCCTTCGTCGTCGAAACCGACCGCACCCAAACTGCCCGGACGCGTCTTGTCGGCGACGAAGTTGACGATGTCGCTGCCCCACTTGTAGCCCGCATCGCGCTTGTCGAGCGTGGCGAAGCTGGTGCCGGCGTAGTTGGCTTCGTAGCCGAGCACGCGATCCAGTTCGAGCGGATGGCCGACGTTCTCGTGGATGGTGAGGAACAGGTTGGTCGGGTCGATGACCAGGTCGTACTTGCCCGGCTTCACCGACGGCGCCTTGAGCTTGGCGCGGGCATCGCGCGCGGCGTTCACCGCGTCTTCCATCACGTCGTAGCTGGTGGCGTAGGCGGTGATGCCGCCCGGCAGCGCGCGCTTGCCCGCCGCCGCGCCGTCGAGGTACTCGTAGCCCATGCCCATCGGCGCGGACAGGCCATTGCGCGTGCGGAACTTGCCGCTGGCCTTGTCCACCGCGGTGGCCGTCACCGGCAACCAGATGCGATGGATGTCCTGGTCGACGTAACTGCCGTCGGTGGACGCGAAGTACTTCTGTTCGTTGATCAGGAACAGCGTGGAGTTGAAGAAGTCCGCGCCGGCCTTCATCGCCGCGGCGTTCACCGACAGCAGCAGGTCGACCTTGTCCTTTAGCGGCACTTCCATGCCGTTCTTGCGGATCGGCGTGGCCCAGCGCACTTCGCCCAGGCCGGGCGTGGGCGCGAGTTCGACCTTGCGCGTCTGGTTGCGCGCATTCGCCTTGGCGATCGACAACGCAGTACGCGTGGCATGCGCCACGGCGTCCGGCGTCTGCACGTGCGTGGCGGCGAAGCCCCATGCACCGTCGGCAAGCACGCGCACGCCAACGCCGGAGGATTCGGCGTTGACGACGTTCTCCACGCGCTCCTCGCGCGTGATGACCGATTGGCGCAGGTAGCGGCCCACGCGGACGTCGCAGTACTGCGCGCCGCCCGCACGTGCGGTGTTGAGCGCGGCGTCGGCGAGCTGCCGACGACGCGCGTGATCGACCGGTTCCAGCAATGCCTCGGCGGCAACGCTGCGTCCGAAAGGAAGCAGCGCGCCTGCAGTGGTCAGACCGGTGAAGCTGAGGAAATCACGACGTTGCACGATCTACTTCCTTTCCGTCACACCGCATCCGACAGCGAAGTGAAGGTGAAATCGCGCAGCTTCATCGGCGGAATCATCATCACGAACGAGGACTCGTCGCCGGCCACGCGCACCGGACGGCCGAGTTCCTCGATGTTGTTGAGCATGATCACCGGCGACTCGTTGAAGCGGAAATTCTTCACCGGGTGCTTGATCTGGCCGTTCTCGATGTAGAACGTGCCGTCGCGCGTGAGGCCGGTCAGCAGCACGGTCTGCGGATCGACCATGCGGATATACCAGGTGCGCGTGACAAGCACGCCCTTCTGCGTGCCGCGGACGAGGTCGGCGGTCGACTTGTCGCCACCGGCCATCAGCAGGTTGCCCGGCTCGCCGACGGCGCGCTTGCCCTGCTTCTTGGCCCAGTAACGCGAGTAGTTGAGCGCGACGACCTTGCCGTTCTCGACGATGTTCATCTTCTCGCGCGGCAGGCCGTCCTGGTCCCACGGCAACACGGCGGCGCGCGTGTCCCACGGGTCGGCGGAAATATTGACGCGCGAGTCGTAGACCTGTTCGCCGAGCTTGTTGCCGCCGCCCTTCTTCGACAGGAAGCTGCGGCCTTCATCGGCCTGGCGCGCGTCGAAGAAATTCATCATGAACGAGATCAGGCCCGCGGCCGCGGCCGGTTCCAGGATCACGGTGTACTTGCCCGGCTCCAGCGCTTTGGCTTCGGCCGATTCGGTGGCCTTGCGCATCGCGGTCCGGATGTCGGCATCGGCCTTGAAATCGGACGCGTCCTTGAGGTTGCGACCGACCCAGCCCGAACCGCGGCCGTCTTCGGTGCGCACGGTGCAGGTGTAGTTGAAGTTCGCGCCGCGCTGGTAGGCGAAGTTGCCGTTGCTGTTGGCGATGGCCACGAAGTTCTGGCCGTCTTCCAGGAAGCCGGCCGCGATCAGCTTCTCGCCCTTGCACGGACCGATCGAATCGGCCGCCACTTTCGCGCGGTATTCCGGCGTGATGGCCGCGGTGGATTCGCTGAAGGTCGGGCTGGCCTTGTAGTTCTGCTTTTCGATCGCCGGCATGAATTCCGGGTTTTCCGGCGCCAGGCGCGCGAGGTCTTCGGCGCGACGCACCACGCGTTCGAGCGAGGCGTCGTCGAACTCGTTGATCGTCGCCGTACCCACGCGGTTACCGAACGCCACTTCCACCGCGAGTTCGGTGTTGTCGACGATGCCGCTGGTGGAGATGTTGTTCAGCGCGAAACGGATGTTGCCGTCGACCGAGCCCGACAGCGTCGCGCTGGTCTGGTCGGCCTTGGACAGCTTGATGACCTTGTCCAGGATGGCCTTGGACTGTTCTTCGGTGAAGATGCTCATGTTCTATGTTCTCCGGCGCGATCAGCCGAGGCTGCGGGCGGTGTTGATGACGTTGATGCCGTTGAAGCGCGCCGTGCTCGAACCGTGCGAGACCGCCGAGACCTGGCCCGGCTGGCCCTTGCCGTCGAAGAACGAACCGCCGAGGCGATAGTCGCTTTCGTCGCAGACGGCGGCGCAGGCGTTCCAGAATTCCGGCGTGCGGATCTGGTAGGCGACGTCCTCGATCTGCTGGGTGATCTTGCCGTTCTTGATCTCGTAGAACAGCTGGCCGCCGAACTGCGCGTTGTAGCGCTGCTGGTCGATGGAGAAGGAACCGTCGCCGATGATGTAGATGCCGTTCTCGACGTCCTTGATCATGTCGGCGACGGACAGCTTGTTCTTGCCCGGCGCCAGCGACACGTTGGCCATGCGCTGGAACTGCACGCTCGACCACGAGTCGGCGTAGCAGCAGCCGTCGGATTCGGTCTTGCCGAGGATGTGGGCCTGGTCGCGGATGGTCTGGTAGTCGACCAGCTTGCCGTCGCTGATGAGGTCCCACTTCTTGGTCTTCACGCCTTCGTCGTCGTACCCGACGGCGCCGAGGCTGCCCGGCTGGATCTTGTCGGCGAAGATGTTGACGATGCCGCTGCCGTACTGGAAGCGTTCCTTCTGCTTGTCCAACGTGGCGAAGCTGGTGCCGGCGTAGTTGGCTTCGTAGCCGAGCACGCGGTCGAGTTCGAGCGGATGGCCGACCGACTCGTGGATGGTGAGCCAGGTGTGCGACGGATCGAGCACGAGGTCGTACTTGCCCGGCTTGACCGACGGCGCCTTCAGCTTGGCCTTCGCCTGCTTTGCGGCCGCGATGGCGTCTTCCTTCATGTCGTAGGACAGGCCGTAGTTCACGACGCCGTTCGGCGAGATGACCTTGCCCGACGACGCGCCGTCCAGATATTCGAAGCCTAAGCCCATCGGCGAGGACAGGCCGTCGCGCGTGCGGAACTTGCCGGTGGCCTGGTCGATGGCGGTGACGGTCATCGGCGCCCAGATGCGGTGCACGTCCTGGTCGATGTAGCTGCCGTCGGTGGACGCGAAGTACTTCTGCTCGTTCACCAGGAACAGCATGGAGTTG
>Ga0209676_1000609_pt1 | contig 52392 bp, 52 predicted proteins | sample AraplaCvi_mLB_r2_FD_184282 | JGI IMG/M metagenome (GOLD analysis project Ga0209676, IMG submission 184282) | Arabidopsis root microbial communities from North Carolina, USA - plate scrape MF_Cvi_mLB_r2 (SPAdes) (version 2) | ecosystem: Host-associated > Plants > Roots > Endosphere | place: USA... | reverse complement strand
CTGAAACAGCGCGTCATCGGTGCGGTCGTGTTGATCGCACTGGCGGTGATCTTCCTGCCGATGCTGATCAAGGGGCCGGCGCCCGAAAGCGGGGCGTCCAATGTCCCGCTGGAACTGCCCAAGGCGCCGGAAGGCGACTTCGAAACCCGCGAGCTCCCGCTGGTGAGCCCGGGCCAGGCGCCCAGCGGCGGGGCGGTCGGCATGAACGCCGATGCCAACGCCAATCCGGACGCCGCCGACACGCTCCCGACCGTCGACACCACCGCGACCACGCCGGCCGCGCCGGTGCAGGGCGCGATGCCGGCCGCCACGGGCGGCGGCAACTTCGCCGTGAGCTTCGGCAGCTACGCCAGCACCGCCGACGCCGACCGCGTCGTCAAGGCACTGCGGGGCGCGCAGCTGGCCGCCTACCAGGAATCCGTACCGGGCAACGGCCGCACGCTGCACCGCGTGCGCATCGGCCCGTTCGCGACGCAGGCCGAAGCGGAGGCCGCGCGCCTCCAGTCCGGCCGTGTGCGCAGCGATGTGGGCGCCAAGGTCGTCGTGCTGGACGCCGAGGCGGCCGAGCCCGTCGCCAGCGCTCCGCAGCCCGTCCCGGCGCAGACGGCGTCCGTCTCGGCGCCCGAGGCGCTGCCCGATTCGAGCTCGAAGACGCCGGTCGCGCTCCCGCCGCAGGAACCCGCCAAGCCGGCGCCGAAGCCCGCCGCCCCGGTCGAAAAGCCGGTGGCCAAGGTCGAGAAGCCGGTCGAGAAGCCCGCCGCGCCCGCGCCGCAGCCCGCCGCCCCGCGCGCGAGCACCCCGGCTGCCGCAGCCACGGGTTTCGCCGTGCAACTGGGCGCCTTCGGCAGCGCCGAAGAGGCCGTCAAGCTGCGCGACCGCGCGCGCTCGGCCGGTTTCAGCGCCTTCGTCGAACAGGTCCGTACGGACAAGGGCGTGCTCAACCGCGTCCGCGTCGGCCCCGTCGCCAGCCGCGACCAGGCCGACCAGCTGAAAGCGCAGGTCGCGTCGAAACTGGGCGTGAGCGGCATTGTCCGCCCGCATCCCTGACCCCATGTGGGCCGTGGGCTAGCGCATGGGCGCGATCGACTGGGTCCTGCTGGCGGTGGTTGCGGTCTCGGCCCTGTTCGGGCTGATGCGTGGCTTCGTCGGCGTGCTCGCCTCGCTGGTGGCGTGGGTGCTGGCCGGATGGGCCGCGTTCCATTTCGGCGCCGACGTCGGCCTGATGCTCTCCGGCGACGGTGAGATAGGCGCCGGCGAGCTCTTCGGCGGTTATGCGCTGTGTTTCATCGGCGTGCTGGTGGTAGTCGGCCTGGTCGGCTGGCTGGTGCGCAAGCTGGTGCAGTCGGTCGGGCTTTCAGGGCTGGACCGCATGCTCGGGCTGGCGCTGGGCATCGCGCGCGGTGCGTTCGTCGCCTGCGTGCTGGTGCTGCTTGCGGGTTTGACGGCGATGCCGCGCGAACCGCAATGGCAGCGCTCGCAGGTCGTCCCGGTGTTCGTACCGGGCGCGCAGTGGATGCGCGCATGGCTGCCGGAGTGGGCCGCCGAGCATGTCGACCTCGACGGTCGCGTGCCGACGGAGCACTCGGATCTTCCCCCGGCGGCGACGCCGGACACCGCGCCGGCATTGCCGGCACCGGTGAGCGAGGCCTGAGGGCCCGCGGCAACACACAACTTCACAGCAGGACTCATCACCATGTGCGGCATTCTCGGTATCGTCGGCCACAACGACGTCGCGGCGCAGCTCTACGACGGCCTGACGGTGCTGCAGCATCGCGGCCAGGACGCTGCCGGCATCGCCACGGCGAACGGCAGCAAGCTGCGCGTGCACAAGGGCAACGGGCTGGTCAGCGATGTGTTCGACGAAGGCTCGATGTCGCTGCTGGAAGGCCGCGTCGGCATCGCGCATTGCCGTTATCCCACCGCCGGCAGCGAAGGCTCCGACGAAGCGCAGCCGTTCTACGTGAACTCGCCGTTCGGCATCGCGCTGGCGCACAACGGCAACCTGATCAACACCGACACGCTGCGTCGCGAGGTGTTCGAGCAGGATCGCCGCAACGTCAACACCGAATCGGATTCTGAAGTGCTGCTCAACGTGTTCGCGCACGAGCTGGACGCGACGAAGGCGTTGAATCCCGACGCGGCATTCCGCGCGGTCGAAGGCGTGCATCGCCGCTGCGTCGGCGGGTACGCCGTGGTGGCGACGGTGCTGGGCCTGGGGCTGGTGGCGTTCCGCGATCCCAATGGCATCCGCCCGCTGGTGCTGGGCAAGCGCAATACCGGCGGCCAGGACGAATACGCCGTCGCCTCCGAATCCGTCGCGCTGGACCTGCTCGGTTTCGAGCGCGTGCGCGACGTGCGCCCGGGCGAAGGCATCGTCATCACGCCGCGGGGCGAGCTGTTCACGCGCCAGTGCGCCGAGCCGCGCCAGCACACGCCGTGCATCTTCGAGTACGTGTACTTCGCGCGTCCGGACTCGATGATGGACGAGGTGTCCGTGCACAAGGCGCGCATGCGCATGGGCCAGAAGCTCGGCGAGAAGATCCTGCGCGTGCGTCCGGACCACGACATCGATACCGTGATTCCGATTCCCGACACCTCGCGCGACGCGGCGCTGGAAATCGCCAACGTCATCGGCGTGAAGTATCGCGAAGGCTTCATCAAGAACCGCTACGTCGGCCGCACCTTCATCATGCCCGGGCAGGGCGAGCGCGCGAAGTCGGTGCGCCGCAAGCTCAACCCGATCCCCCTGGAATTCCGCAACCGCGTCGTGCTGCTGGTGGACGACTCCATCGTGCGCGGCACCACGTCCAAGCAGATCGTGCAGATGGCGCGCGATGCGGGCGCGCGCAAGGTGTACCTGGCCTCCGCGGCGCCGGCCGTGCGTCATCCCAACGTGTACGGCATCGACATGCCCTCGGCGGAGGAACTGGTCGCCCACGGCCGCACCGACGAGGAAGTCGAGAAGCTGCTCGGCGTGGACTGGCTGATCTACCAGGACCTTTCGGACCTGGAAGAAGCCGTCTCCGGCCCGAAGCACCGCATCGACGCCTTCGATTCGTCGTGCTTCAACGGCGAATACGTCACCGGCATCGAACCGGGCTATTTCGAGCGCATCCAGCAATTGCGCTCCGACGAAGCGAAGAAAACGCGGAGGGCGTGACGTGCGCGAACTGCAGAAGGCGATGATTCCGGACGACGAGAACGGCGAAGTGCTGCGTCGCATGCTCGACGACGGAGACGACCTCTCGCTCGAGCGTCCCATCGAGTTCTTCCACGTCTTCGACGACGAATCGCAGGCGGAGGCGTTCGCCGCGGCCGCGGCGGACAAGCCGCTGGTGACCGTGGACGAGCCGGAAGTCGACGAGGAAGACGTGTGGCAGGTATGCGTCGTGCGCGTGATGGCGCCGTCGCACGCGGCGATCACCGCGCTGGAACGCGAACTGGGCGAGTTGGCCGAAACCTTCGGCGGTTTCGCCGACGGCTGGGGCTGCTCGCCGGCCGATCCCGCCGCGCATTGAGGCCATGAGGTCGCTGTTCGACGCCGCGCGTGCCTGCCTCGACGCGGCCACGCCGGAGGCGAAGCTCGCCGCGACCTTCGCCACGGCGGAAGCCTTCGCACGCGGCGAGCTGGCGATTCCCGACGACGCGCCGGCACCGGACGCGATCCGCATGCCGGGCCGGCCGGAGCGCCCGCTGCTCGTGCATCCGCGCGATCTTCCGCGACGCGGCTTCGGCAGCGACGAAGGGCGTGCGGCCTTCATCCATGCGATCGCGCACATCGAGTTCAACGCCATCGACCTGGCGTGGGATGCGGCTTATCGCTTTCGCGGAATGCCGCGCGAGTTCTATGCCGACTGGGTGAGCGTCGCGAACGACGAAGCGCGCCACTTCAACCTGCTGCGCGCTCGCCTGCGCGACTTCGGTCGCGACTACGGCGATTTCGACGCGCACAACGGCCTGTGGGAAATGGCCGAGAAGACCGCGCACGATGGCCTGGCACGCATGGCGCTGGTGCCGCGCGTGCTGGAAGCGCGCGGACTGGATGTCACGCCGGGGATGATCGTGAAGCTGCGTTCGATGGGGGATGAGGCGACCGTCGCCATCCTCGAAGTGATCCTGCGCGAGGAAGTGGCGCACGTCGCCGCAGGATCGCGCTGGTTCCGCTGGCATTGCGAGCGCGCGGGCGTGGAACCTGCGCCGCGCTTTCGCGAACTGCTGGCCGAATATGCGCGGGCCGTGTTGTATGGCCCCTTCAACCATGAAGCGCGCAGCGCGGCGGGATTCGACGAGGACGAGCTGGCGGCGCTGGAAAAACTGGCCGGCTGAGCGTTTGTAGCCCAGAGCGGCGAAGCGCTTAAAGCTGCAGCCCGCGCAACTCGAATCCCTTGCGGTCCACCCGCAGCACCGAGCCGTGGTCGTACCAGTCGCCCAGCACGATGCGTTCGCACGGACGGCCTTCGACCATCAGTTCGTGCACGGCGGGACGGTGCGTGTGGCCGTGGACGATGCGCTCGATCCCGTAACGGCCGAACGTGCTGTCCACCGTCGCCGGCGACACGTCGGTGATGGTTTCCATCGTGCCCTGCTGCGCAAGGCCGCTCTGGTGCGCGCGACTGGCCGCGCGCGCCTGTTGCGCGAACGCCACGCGCGCGGCCAGCGGCTGCGAGAGGAACTGCGCCTGCCACTGCGGATTGCGCGTCTGCGCGCGGAACTGCTGGTAGGCCACATCGTCCGTGCACAGCGTGTCGCCGTGCATGATCAGCGTCGGCTCGCCATAGAGCATCACCACCGACGGGTCGGGGAGGATGCGCATGCCGGCGCGGCGGGCGAAATCCTCGCCCAGCAGGAAGTCGCGATTGCCGCGGATGAAGAACACCGGCACGCCGGACGCCTGCAGCGCATGCAGTTCGCTGGCGACGAAGGCGCCGGTTTCAGACGGATCGTCGTCGCCGACCCAGGCCTCGAACAGATCGCCCAGGATGTACAGCGCGTCCGCGTGGCGCGCCTCGGAGCGGATGAAGTGGCCGAACAGGTCGGTGATCCGGGGACGTTCGGCGTCGAGATGCAGGTCGGAGATGAAAAGGGTCGCCATGGGGCAATTCTAGGGCCTGGGCGACGGATCCGGCCGCATCGCGCTCGGTCCGGTAAAATCGGCGGTTTCCGTCGCTCCGAGTCGCCCAGATGAGCTGCCGCACCCGTTTCGCCCCCAGTCCCACCGGCTACCTGCACATCGGTGGCGCCCGCACGGCGCTGTACTGCTGGCTGGAGGCGCGCCGTCGCGGCGGCGAGTTCGTCCTGCGTATCGAAGACACCGACCGCGAGCGCAGCACGCAGGCGGCCATCGACGCCATCCTTGAGGCGATGGAGTGGCTGGGCCTGGGCTACGACGAGGGCCCGATCTACCAGACCCAACGCCTGGACCGCTACCGCGAGGTCGCCGAGCAGATGGTCGCCGCCGGCACGGCGTACTACGCCTACGAGACGAAGGAAGAGCTCGAAGCCATGCGCGAGAAGGCCATGGCCGCTGGCGACAAGCCGCGTTACAACGGCGCGTACCGCGACCGCAACGAAGGCTTCCGCGATGACCCCAACCGGGTGATCCGCTTCAAGAATCCGGTCGATGGCGTGGTGAGCTGGGACGACAAGGTGAAGGGCACTATCGAATTCGCCAACAGCGAGCTCGACGACCTGGTCATCTTCCGCTCCGACGGTTACCCGACCTACAACTTCGCGGTGGTCGTGGACGATCTGGACATGGACATCACCGACGTGGTGCGCGGCGACGACCACGTCAACAACACGCCGCGCCAGATCAACATCTATCGCGCACTCGGCGCGACGGTGCCGCATTTCGCGCATCTGCCGATGATCCTGGACCCGGAAGGCGCCAAGCTGTCCAAGCGCACGGGCGCGGCCGACGTCATGCAGTACCGCGAGATGGGTTACCTGCCGCACGCGCTGCTGAACTACCTGGTGCGCCTGGGCTGGTCGCATGGCGACCAGGAGATCTTCTCCATCGCACAGATGACTCAGCTGTTCGACCTGAAGAACGTGAACGCCAAGGCTTCGCGCATGGATCCGGCGAAGCTCGGCTGGCTCAACCAGCAGTACCTGAAGAACGACGATCCGAACGATGTCGCCAGGCACCTGGAGTGGCACCTGCACGCGCAGGGGCTCGACCCGGCGAAGGGCCCGGCGCCGGCCGACATCGTGGTCGCGCTGCGCGACCGCGTGCAGACGCTGAAGGAAATGGCCGAACGCGCCGCGGTCTGGTTCGGCCCGCTCACGCAGTACGACGAGGCCGCCGTCGCCAAGCATCTGACGGCCGCCGCGCGTGCGCCGTTGGCCGATGCCCGCGAGCGCCTGGCGGCGTTGCCGCAGTGGAGTGCCGATGCGGTCTCGCAGGCGCTGCACGCCACCGCCGAAGCGCTGGGCATCGGCATGGGCAAGGTCGCCCAGCCGATGCGCGTGGCCATCACCGGCACGCAGGTGTCGCCTGATATCTCGCACACCGTGTACCTGGCGGGGCAGGGTGAGGCGCTGGCGCGCATCGATGCGGCCCTTGCAAAACTGCCGGCCGGCGCCTAAATCGGCATTACCCGGCCACGGGAACACGACATGAGCCAGCACCACGCCTGCACCGACCCCTCGCACCACGTCCACGACGGCGATGCCTTCGTGCACGAGGTCGAGCGTGCGTGCGAGGCGCGCGGCCTGCGCCTGACGCCTATCCGGGCGCACGCACTGCGCCTGATCGCCGACGCGGGGCGACCGGTGAAGGCCTACGAACTGCTCGACCAGATGAAGGCCACGCACGACGCCGCCGCACCGCCGACGGTGTATCGCGCGCTGGATTTCCTGCTCGAGCACGGCTTCATCCACAAGCTCGCGTCGATCAACGCCTTCGTCGGCTGCCATCACCCCGGCTCGGCACAGCACGCGGTGCCGTTCCTGATCTGCGATCGGTGCCAGTCGGCGACGGAGCTGGAAGACGAGCGCATCGTCGAGACGCTCGACCGCCGCGCCCGCGAACTGGGTTTCACCCCGCAGGCGCAGACGCTGGAAGTGCACGGCGTCTGCGCGGCCTGTGCGAAGGCCGACGCCGCCTGAGGCGGCCGGCCACGTCGCGGCCATGAAGCCGCGACGTCTGGGCGACTACAGGTACGTCCGGGTGAACAGTCGCAACTCGCGCGCATCGATGCCCACGTCGTGGCGCGTGGCGATGAAGTAGTCCAGCAGCTCGACGCGGGCGGGGGCGGGAACGTCGAGTGGCTGCTCGGCCGACCGGTGCGGCGCGATGTTCCCCGAAGCGATGCCGGGGGACGGGGACTGGTCGCCGGTGGTTTCCACGATCGCACCCTTGAAACGAATGACGCCTATGGCCGACTGCGCGCTGGCGGCGTGGCACGCGGCGAGCAGCGCCGCGGAGATGGAGAGGGAAATGACGGCTTTCATCTTCGAATTCCCTGAAGCACGGCACGTCGCCGCAGCCGCATTCTGCGAAAAAGTCTCAGTCAAAAGCGCCTGAAACGACTGAGAAAAAATCGCATTGCGCAGGAAATCCGTCAGTGATACGCGGGTGAGTCGCTCAGATCACCCGGCGCTTCGCCGCCGTCTCCGCATCGCCCGTATTCGGCGTGCCGGTGGGTTCGATCAGCATCAGGTGCGCTTCCTCGAGGGCCACCGGCCGATGCTCCACGCCGCGCGGCACGACAAACAGCTCGCCCGGGCCGAGTTCGACAACACCATCGCGCAGTTCGATGCGGACGCGCCCGTGTATCACCAGGAACAGGTCATCGGTGTCGGCGTGCGAGTGCCAGACGAACTCGCCCTTCACCTTCACCACCATGATGTCGTGCCCGTTGAACGTGGCGACGGTGCGCGGCTGCCAGTGTTCGTCGAACGCTGCGAGCTTTTCGGCAAGGTTGATCGGAGCGTGCGTCTTCATGTCGCCTGCACCTGCGGTTGTGCGCGGACCGGCATCGGCACGGCCTCGCGGATGGGAAGGTTGGCAATGGCGGCCAGCAGCGCCAGCGCCATGTCGGCATACCACATCCAGCTGTAATCGCCGAAGCGCTCCAGCACCAGGCCGCCGACCCACGCGCCGAAGAATCCGCCCAGCTGGTGCGACAACAGGGTGAGTCCGAACAGCGTGCCCAGATATCGCGGCCCGAATAGCTTGCCGACGAGACCCGCCGTCGGCGGCACGGTCGCCAGCCAGGTCAGTCCGAGGCCCGCGGAGAACAGGAAGAACGTCAGCGGCGTCGGCGGCGAGACCAGATAGATCGCGATCAGCGCCGCGCGACTGGCATACATCGCCGCCAGCAGGTACTTCATGCGAAAGCGCTGCCCCAGCCAGCCGGCAGCAAGGCTTCCACCGACGTTGAACAGGCCGATCAGCGCGAGGGAGACCGCCGAAACGCTCGCCGGCAATCCACACAACGCGATCTCGCTGGGCAGGTGCGTGACCAGGAACGCGATGTGCACGCCGCACGTGAAGAAGCCCAGGTGCAGCATCCAGTAGCTGCGATCGCGCACGGCGATGCGCAGCTGCTCGCGCAGTCCGATGCCGGGCACGGCATTCGCCGTGGGCGTGCGCGCTGCATCGCCCGCGCGACGACGCAACGGCCAGGCGAGCGGCAACGTCGCCAGGGCGGAGGCGGCGAGCGCGAACATCGCGGCGCCCCAACCGGCGATGCTGATCACCGCCTGCACGAGCGGCGCGAAGAGGAACTGGCCGAACGAACCGCCGGCGTTGATCACGCCCGCGGCCATCGAGCGCTTCTCGGCCGGCATGTGCTGGGCGGTCGCGCCGATGAGGATCGAGAAGCTGCCCGCGCCCGCGCCGGCCGCACTGAGCACGCCAAGGGTGAGCAGCAGGCCCCGTTCGGATGCCAGCGCTGGCGCGAGCACCAGCCCGGCTGCGAGCAACACGCCACCGGCGACGAGGACACGTCCCGGACCGCGCTGGTCGGCAATGGCGCCGAAGACCGGTTGCACCGCGCCCCACACGAACTGACCGATCGCCAGCGCGAAACTGATCTGCGCGACCGTGAGGCCCGTGCTGCGGCCGATCGGCGCGATGAACAAGCCCATCGACTGGCGCACGCCCATGGTGATCATCAGCATCGCCGTGGCGGCGAGCACCAGTGGCCAGTAGCGGGCGGTGGGGTGGGGCGTGGCGTTCATTGCGCTTCCATTCGCGCCATCGCGCGGTCGAGTTGGGTGTGCAGCGCATTCACGGCGGTGGCACCGAGTCGCGCATCGATGTCGTCCTGCGCCTTGCGCCACAGCGGCTGCGCGCGTTCGAGCACACGCTTTCCTGCGGGCCTGATGCGCACCAGTTTCGCGCGCGCGTCTTCGTCGCTGCTGGCCAGTTCGATCCAGCCTGCGGCGATCAATGGTTTGAGGTCACGGCTGAGCGTCGTGCGGTCCATGCCGATCTCGCGCGCGAGCGCGCCGACGTTCTGCGGCGTGCGTGCGGCGCGACGCAGGATCGAATACTGGTTGAGGTTGAGGCCGGCCGGGGCGAGTTCGCGGTCGTAGCGCTGCGTCACGATGCGCGAGAGCTTGCGCAGGCGGAAGCACGTGCAGAGGCTGGTGGGGAGGGTGGTGTCGGGCATAAGCGTGTATATACACCTATTTCCGGAAAAGAAAAGCGCCGCCGATGGAGGCGGCGCTGTTCAGGTGCCTTGCTGCGGCGGGCTGCGGTTCGCCGCCCGGCATGTCACCTCAGAAGTACGCCCGTACTCCGAAGGCCACGCCGCGGCCCGGCAGCGGCGCCACGTCCTTCAGGAACGAGGTGTGTACGCGCGCTTCCTCGTCGAGCAGGTTGCTGCCATCGACGAACAGCTCCCAAGCGTTGCCCGCCTTCGTGTCCTGGTGCCAGGCGACGTGCGCATCGACCAGCGTGTAGCCCGGCGTCGGCGTCTCGTGCTCGGCCACGTCGTCCTGCTTCGCGTAACGCGTGGCGCCGAGCGACGCACGCCAGCTGCCCAGTTCCCAGCGTACTTCGCCGCCGACACGGCTCGGCGCGATGCGTGGCAGGTTGCCGCTGCGCGAAAGTTCGGCCGTGTAGTCGTGCGAATGATCGCCATGCGGCACGGCGAAGGCGACTTCGCGCGTACCGCTGCCGGTGAGTTCGCCGCGCACCGTGTCGCCGAACACGCGCAGGTTCCACAGGCCGCTGTCGTTGTCGGCGAAGTTCCAGTTCACTTCCGCTTCGGCACCGTTGAAGCGCGCGTTGTCCTGCGTCCACAGGCGCACGGGGTTGCCGTCCTCGACCACGCCGGTATCGGCCAGGTAGATGAAGTCGTCGTACTTCACGTGATAGACCGACGCGCTCGCCTTGAACGGGCCGCCATGCCAGTGCAGGCCGATCTCCGCGCGATTGGCAGTTTCCTCGTCCATCATCGGCGAGCCCAGTTCGATACTGCTGGTCGCCACGTGCAGGCCGTTGGAATACAGCTCTTCCGCCGTCGGCGCGCGCTGGGCGCGATCCAGTCCGAAGGACATGTGGAAGGCTTCGTTGATATCCCACTTGAACGCGGCCGAGAGGCTCATCGTGTTGAAATCGCGGTCCGGGCCGATCGCCTCGGCTTCGTTCACGTCGATCTTGTTGCGATCCAGGCGCGCACCCAGTTCGGTCTTCACCGCGCCGAACTCGCGCTGGCCCAACCAGAACAGTCCCGCGTCGTTGCCCTTGGACGCCGGTACGAAGGCTTCGGCGCCGATCGCTTCGAAATCGCGCTGTCCCCATTGCACGCCGACCGCGCCATCCCAGCCCAGCACCGGCTTGTGGACCAGTTCCACGCGCGCTTCGGTGCTGGTGTTGTCGAAGACGGTGCCGACGTCCTCGCCTTCGTATTCGGTGTGCGTGTATTCGGTGCGCGCGACCTTGGCGCGCAGCGACTTGAACGCGCCGAGGTCGTCGAGCCCACCGCGCAGTTCGTAACGATGCTGCGTCATGCCGATGGTGACGGGCCCTTCTTCTTCCTCCGCGGGTTCCTCGCCTTCGTGCGCGTGGTCGTCGCCGTGCTCGTGAGCGCCGGCGGGAACGCCGTAACGCGTGTCGAACAGACTCGCCCCGACGCCGAGGAAACCGCGCTCGCCGATCCAGCTCACGCCCAGCGCGCCGCTGTCGGTGCGCACGGCGCTGTTGGGCAGCGTGCCCTTCGTCGCCGGATCAGGCGTCTCGCCTTCGCTTTCCATCAGCTGGCGACTTTCCGGATAGCCGGGGATATCGTAGTCGCCGGTTTCGCGATGCAACGCGTCGGCGTGGAAGACGACGTTGCCCGACGCGGCCGTGGCATCCATGCGGAACATGCCGGTGCGTTCGTCGTTCACCGTGTTGCCGCGGAGCTCGGCGCGGCCCTGCAGCGGTTCGTCGGTGACGGACTCGGGGATGCGGCCATCGACCACGTTTACCGCGCCGCCAATCGCGCCGCTGCCGTAGAGCAGGGTGGCCGGACCCTTGAGCACTTCGATCTGGTCGGCGAGGAAGGGCTCGATGCTGACGGCGTGGTCGACGCTGACGGTGGAGACGTCGCCCGACCCCAGGCCGTCGCTCAACACCTGCACGCGTGCGCCGTCGAAGCCGCGAACGATCGGCCGGCCGACGCCGGGGCCGAAGTAGGACGACTGCACGCCAGGGAGTTTCCCGACCGTCTCGCCCAGCGAATTGGCCTTGACCTCATCGAGCTTCGCGCCGGCGAGGACGTCCACGGGGCGGACCAGGTCTTCGGCGGTGCCGACCAGCGGTGTGGCCTTCACCTCCACGCCGGAAAGATCCTTGGGCTGGTGATCGTGGCCCTGGTCGTCCGCCTGGGCGGCAAAAGGAAGGGCCGCGGCCAGGGCGAGGACGAGCGGGAGGCGATTCAGCGGGCGCTTTGACATGGGGTGGGGTAAAGTACGTGGCTCAAGTTGCGTAATGTTATATTATAACGAGACCGGTACACCCCCTCCCGAAAGTCATGCCACCCATCCGCCCCCGCAGCCTGCTCGATCGCATCGGTGCCACCGGCTCGCTGCTGTGCGCGATCCATTGCGCTCTGCTGCCGCTGCTGATCGCCGTGCTGCCCTCGCTGGGTGTCGCGGCGTGGCTGGGGTCGGGATTCGAGGAAGGCTTCGTGCTGTTCGCCACGGGGCTCGGGCTTTTCAGCATGGCGCTGGGCTATCGCCGCCATCGCGCCGTGCAGGCGCTGTCGCTGATGCTGCCGGGGCTGGCGGTGTTGTGGTTCGGCGTGCTGTACCAGCCGCTGCACCAGAGCGTGATCCCGCATGCGATCGCGATGACCTTCGGCGGCACGCTCGTCGGACTGGCGCATCTGGCGAACCTGCGCCTGAACCATATCCACGTGCACGACGCCAGCTGCGCGCATTAACGGGTCGATCGATCCCAAGCCTTGCTTCGCAACTCTTGGGCCCCTGGCGATCCGTGCTTCCGATCCCCACCCTGCCGGGCGCCCCTTGCCAAGGGGCTTTGTCTCCGGGCGGCGAGAGGGCGCGGCTCGCGTGGTAGACTTCGCGACCTCGCGCGAACGCGAATTTTCGTAACCCCGCACCCCGGTGCGGAACTGAACAGATTCAGGAGCACATCATGGGCAAGGGCGACCGCAAGACTGCCAAGGGCAAGCGCTACAACTCCAGCTACGGCAACGCCCGCAGCGCCACGACCAAGGCCGCCGGCACCGCCGCCGCCCCGGTCGCGAAGAAGGCGACCAAGACCGTGGCCAAGGCCCCGGCTGCCAAGAAGGTTGCGGTGAAGAAGACCGCTTCCAAGGAGTAAGCGCTCCGGCGCTCTTCGGGCCATGCGCCCGGAAGCAGAAAGCCCCGCCTAGGCGGGGCTTTCGCTTTTTGCGGCGGGCGAAGAATGGTCAGCGCTTTGCCGCCGCCTTCTCCACTTCACCCCAGACGCGCAGCAGGTTGCCGCCGAGGATCTTGCGGATGTCCGCGTCCGAATGCCCGCGCTTCTGCAGGCCTTCGACCAGGTTCGGGTAGTCGGCCACCGAGCGCAGCTCCACCGGCAGGTTGCCGCTCACGCCGTCGAAGTCCGAGCCGATGCCGACGTGGTCCACGCCGATCAGCTTCACCGCGTAGTCGATCTGGTCCAGCACCGCGTCGATGTGCGTCACCGGCACCGGATGGGCGTCCTTCCATGCCTTCTCGAAGTCGTCCTTCGACTTCACCGGCTTGCCGGCGGCGGCGAGCTTCGCGTTCTCCTCCTCGAATGCCACTTCCGCGGCGAAGTACGCCTGCGTGTCCAGCGCCGCCTGCGGATTGACGAAGCCGGTGCCGAACACCAGCTGCACCACGCCGCCTTCCTTCGCCACGGCCAGCGCCAGTTCGTCGCTGATGTTGCGCTCGAAGCCCGGCGTGAAATGGCGCATGCCCGAATGGCTGGCGATGACCGGCACGTTGGTCACGCGCAGGACATCGCGGATCGCGTCATCGGAAATGTGCGAGACGTCGACCATGATCCCGACGCGGTTCATCTCGGCCACGACCTTCTCGCCGAACGGGCTCAGGCCGCCCCACTTCTTTTTCTGCGCGTAGGACGAGTCGGCGATGCGGTTGTTGGCGCTGTGGGCGAGGGTGATGTAACGCACGCCACGTGCGTGGAAATCCGCCAGCTTCGACAGGTCGTCGCCGATCGGCGCGCCGTTCTCCATGCCCGGCGTCAGCAGCACGCGGCCACCCTTGCGCAGCTTCTCGACGTCGCCGGGCGAGCGCAGGATCGCGAACTTGTCCGGATGCCGGCCGACCATCGCCTCCACCGCATCGATCTGCGTGTTCGCCACCTGCCAGGCGGTGCCGTCGGCATCCTGCTCGGGCGAGGTGTAGATGGACATGAACGCCACGGCGAGCCCGCCTTCGCGCGCGCGCGGGTAGTCGAACTCCTTCGTCGGGGCGCTCACGCCCAGATCGTCCCAGTGCGACAGCAGTTCGCTGGGTGCATCGATGTGCGTGTCGACGACGATCGCATCCTGCGCGAGTTTGCGCGCCGCGTCGTTCGCGGCGAATGCGGAAGTGGCGGCCATCGACAACGACAGGCCAAGAACGGCATAACGCAAGCGCATGTTTTCTCCCCGTGACAAGTGTTCTTTCAGCTGGTGAATCAAGGATCAGGTGACGCGGTGGCCCCCGGCATGCACCGCCTGCGCGAGGCGACCGCCGAGCCAGTAACACAGTTCGGACGGATGCTGGATGTTCCACAGCACGAAATCGGCGCGCGCCCCCACGCGCAGCACGCCGCGATCGTGCAAGCCCAGCGCGCGCGCGGCATTGATCGTCGCGCCACGCAGCGCTTCTTCCGGCGAGAGGCGGAAATGCGTGCACGCCAGTTGCATCGCGTGGCGCAGCGACTGCAGCGGCGAGGTGCCCGGATTGCAGTCGGTCGCCACCGCCATCGGCACGCCATGCGTGCGGAAGGCCTCCAGTGGCGGCAACGCGGTTTCGCGCAGCACGTGGAACGCGCCCGGCAACAGCACGGCGACGGTGCCGGCCTGCGCCATCGCGCGCACGCTCTCCTCGCTGGTGTGTTCGACATGATCGGCCGACAGGCCGTCGAACGATGCCGCCAACGCGCCACCGCCCAGGTCGCTGAGCTGGTCCGCGTGCAGCTTCACCGGCAGGCCGAGCGCACGCGCGGCTTCGAACATGCGCCGCGTCTGGCCCGGCGTGAAGCCGATGCCTTCGCAGAAGGCATCCACCGCGTCGACGAGCCCTTCGGCGTGCAACTTGGGCAGCCACTCGATCGCCGCGTCGATGTAGTCGTCGGCACGGCCGGCGTACTCCGGCGGCAGCGCATGCGCGGCAAGGTAGGTGGTGCGCACGCCGATGCCCAGCTGTTCCAGTCGCCGCGCCACGCGCAGCATCTTGCGTTCGTTGTCGAAATCCAGGCCGTAGCCGGACTTGATCTCCACCGTCGTCGCGCCGTCGCTGATGAGCGCGTGCGCGCGTGGCAGCGACTGGCGCAGCAGTTCGCCCTCGTCGGCGGCACGGGTGGCGCGCACCGTCGACAGGATGCCGCCGCCGGACCGCGCGATGTCCTCGTAGCTGGCGCCGAGAAGGCGCAGTTCGAACTCGCGGGCGCGGTCGCCGGCGAAGACAAGGTGCGTGTGGCAGTCGACCAGGCCGGGCGTGATCCACCCCTTGGCTTCGATCACCTCGCGAGCCAGGCGTTGCGGCGCGTCGGGCAGGCCGGCGCGCGGGCCGACGTACGCCAGCGTCCCGTCCTTCCAGGCCAGTGCGCCATCGAGGATGTCCGCGTAACCGGCGGGTGCATCCAGTGTGGCGAGCGAGGCGCCAAGGATCAGTCCGTCCCAGGCCGGATGCGGGTTGGAAGTCATGGGGACCGATTCTAACGACATGTCCCGGCCGCCTGTCATGGGCCTTGCGGCCATCGCCATGGCCGGTCCTGCGGGAGACAATGCGGGCATGAAGACCCTCGACGCCGCGATGCTCTGGACCCCCGACGGCTGGCGCTCCGACGCCGGCTTCGACATCGACGACCACGGCCGCATCCGCGCGCGGGTCGCCGCCGAGCCGACCGCCAGCGCCAGCTGGGTCGTGCCGGGCGTGGCGAACCTGCATTCGCACGCCTTCCAGCGCGCCATGGCGGGGCTGGCCGAGCGCCAGACGAACCCGGAGGACTCCTTCTGGACCTGGCGCGAAACCATGTACCGTTTCGCCGCGCGCTTCACGCCCGAGCTGCTGCAGGCGGTGGCGACGCAGCTGTACGTGGAGATGCTGGAGGCCGGCTACACCAGCGTGTGCGAGTTCCACTACCTGCACCACGCCCCCGACGGGCGGCCCTACGACGATGCGGCCGCGATGTCGCGCGCGCTCATCGCCGCCGCGCGCGATGCCGGCATCCGCCTGACGCTGCTGCCGGTGCTGTACATGACCGGTGGCTTCGACGGCCGCGCGCTGGGTGAACGCCAGCGCCGGTTCGGCCACGACGTCGATGCCTATCTGCGCCTGGTCGACACGCTGTGCGAGGACGTCGATCCGATGCTGCACGTCGGCTGCGCGTTGCACAGCCTGCGCGCCGTACCGCCGGACGCGATGCGCGCCGTGCTCGACGCGCTGCCGCCGTCGATGCCGGTGCACATCCACATAGCCGAACAGATCGGCGAAGTGCAGGACAGCCTCGCGCTGCGCAACGCGCGGCCGGTGGAATGGCTGCTGGCCAACGCGAAGATCGATGCGCGCTGGACGCTCGTGCACGCCACGCATCTCACGCCCGCCGAAACGCAGGGCATCGCCCGCAGTGGCGCGACCGTGGCGATCTGCTCGACGACCGAAGCCAACCTGGGCGACGGCCTGTTTCCCCTGCGCGACTACCTGGATGCCGGTGGGCGATGGGGCATCGGTTCGGATTCGCACATTTCCGTATCGCCGGTGGAGGAACTGCGCTGGCTCGAATACGGGCAGCGCCTCGTCACGCGGCACCGCAACATCGCCGTGCGCGCGGATTCGCCCAGCGTCGGCGAGACGCTGCTGCGCGATGTCGCGCGCAGTGCGCGGTTCTCGACCGGGCACGCAGTGGGGACGTTCGCGACGGGCGAATACGCCGATGCGGTCGTGCTTGATACGGACGCGCCGGCGCTGTTCGGCCTGAAGCCCGACGACGCGATCGACCGCTGGATCTTCAGCGGGAACCGCCCGATGGTGCGCGATGTGCATGTCGGTGGACGACGCGTGGTGGAGAACGGCCATCACCGCCAGCGTGCGCAGGTCGCCCTGCGGTATCGCGCGGCGATGGCGGAGCTGATGCGCGAGTAGGCGGCGTCAGCCGAACAGGTCCGTCTTCTTCGGCAGCGCCCCTTCCATCCGCAGCAGGAACTCCTTCGTCGGCAGCCCGCCGCCGAAACCCGTGAGGCTGCCGTCGCTGCCGATCACGCGATGGCATGGCAGCACCAGCGGCAACGGGTTGCGGCCATTTGCCGCGCCGACCGCGCGCATCGCGGACGGCTTGCCGACGCGCTGCGCCAGTTGCGCGTAGCTGATCGTTTCGCCATACGAGATCGCCGCCAGCGCATGCCAGACGCGCAGCTGGAACGCCGTTCCCCGTGGTGCCAGCGGCAGTTCGAAATCGCGCCTGGCGCCTAGGAAGTATTCGCCCAGCTGCGTCGCCGCCAGCCGGATGACCTCGCACTCGCGCGCCTCCCATTCCCCACAGTGCGACATGGGATGACGCGGGTTCTGGAACTCGATCAGATGCAGGCCTTCATCGCTCGCGGCAAGCAGCAGCGGGCCGACCGGGCTGGGCATGGTCGCGTAGCGGATCATGCGGTCGCGTCCGCGCCGGTGGCCCGGTGGGCAGTTGGTTTCGTGCGCGCGGGCTTTTCTGCGCGCACGGCCGGCACCGGCGCCGAATCCCTCCACAGGTGGATGACCGCGTAGCCACGCCACGGCCGCCACGCCTGCGCACGTGTCGCCAGAGCCCTGGGCGTCATGCGCGTGCCGTCGGCGGGCAGCGCCTTCTGCAGCACGAGGTCCTCGACGGGGAAGGCATCCGGGTGACCCAGCGCACGCAGCGCGATGTACTGCGCCGTCCACGGCCCGATGCCCGGCAACGCGATCCAGCGCGACACGAAATCCTCCAGCGTGCGTTCGGAACGGAAATCCACGCGGCCGTCCAGCAATGCGCGCGCGACACCGCGCACGGTCTGCGCGCGTGAGCGGATCAGGCCGATGGATTCAAGGTCGGCATCGACCAATGCTTCCGGCGTGGGAAACAGGTGCGACAACCCTTGCGCGAACGGCTGTGGCAATGCCTGCCCGTACTTGTGCGCGAGCCGTGTGGCGAACGTGCGCGCAGCGGCGACGCTCACCTGCTGGCCGATGATGGCGCGCACCGCGATCTCGAAGCCGTCCCAGCCGCTGGGCAGGCGCAAGCCCGGGCGTTGCGCGAGCAGCGGCGCGAAGCGCGGATCGCCCGACAACGTGTCGGCGATCGCCTGCGGATCGGCATCCAGGTCGAACATGCGGCGAAGCCGCTGCACGATTTCCAGCAGTTGCGACGGTGCAGGCCCATGCAGTTCAAGCTTCAGTGCATGTTCGTCCTTCGGCCATGCGCTCACGCGCAGCCAGCCGGGACGCTCGATCGGCCCTATCACGCGTGCGTAGCTGTTCTCGTCCACGACTTCCACGCCGGGCAATGCACGGCCACGCAGGAAATCCAGCATCGCCGCGAAATCGTACGGCGGGCGGTAGCCCAGGCGCAGGGCCAGCACGTCGCCGGTTTCGCGCTGCTCGCTGCGGCCCTTGCGCAGATCGCGCGGCGCCATGCGATACGCGGTGCGGAACGCGTCGTTGAAGCGGCGAAGACTGGCGAAGCCGGAGGCAAGCGCGATCTGCGTGATCGGCAGGTCCGTCTCGGTCAGCAACTGCTTGGCGAACAGGAGCCGGCGCGTGCCGTGCACGCCCATCGGTGCGACGCCCACGCGTTCGACGAACAGGCGGCGAAGCTGGCGTTCGCCGATGCCCACGCGTTGCGCGAGTGCGGCGAGCGGTTGTTCGGCCAATGCGCCGTCGTCGATCAGTTTCAGCGCCCGTGCGATGGCCGCATCGCCACGCCGCCAGCTGCCGTCGTCGGGCGACAGCTCCGGCCGGCAGCGCAGGCACGGGCGATAGCCCGCGGCCTCGGCCGCCGCCGCGTGGCGGAAATACACCACGCGCTTGGCCGTCACCGCCGGACAGACCGGCCGGCAGTAGATGCGCGTGCTCAGCACCGCCGTGAAGAACAGGCCGTCGAAGCGCGGATCGCGCGTGCGACGGGCCTGCTCGCATACGTGGAAGGCGGGCAGGGTGTCGGCGTGGACGTGGGCGGATGCAGGCATGGGCGCAGGCTAGCACCGCCGCATCGCGCGGACTGGCCGGATTCGGACATGGACGTGGGCGTGCTTCCGGGCCGTGCGCAACCTCGCTTCGACGCGTGCCGCGCTCAACGTTGCGGCGATGCGCTCCGGTCGGGCGCCGGGCCACGCAAGGCCGGCAGCAGTGGGGCGATGTCGCCGTCGTTCGGCGCGGCCTCGATGCCCAGCAGTCGTGCCAGCAGCGGATACACATCCACGTTGTCGAACGCGGGCAACTGCGTGCCCGGCACGAACGATGGCCCGCGTGCGAGGAACAGCGCCCGCATCGACGGCAATGCCGGATCGAAACCATGCGAGCCGCGCGTCGCCTGCGGTGGGCGCTTGGCGAGTTTCTGCGGATACAGCGCGTCCCAGCCTTCGTGCATCTGGCACACGATCGGCGGCACGCGCGGGTTGGTGCCGTAATGCCAACGCGCCGGCAGCGCTTCGCGTCTGTAGCAGTCGTACTGCGCATGCGAACCGAGCAGGCGCGCTTGCGCTTCGCGCTCGCGGCCGGGCAAGGGCTGCACGCCGATGGACTGGCCGTCCGACACCACCGTCGCGATCGACGGCGCGATCATCTGCTCGACCCCGATCGCATGGCGCGGCCCGACGGTGGCCATGCCGTGGTCGGAGACGACGACCAGGTCGGTCGTGTCCAGCATGCCGCGCGCGGCCAGGCCATCGCGCAGGCGCCCGATCACCGCGTCCAGCTCGCCCAGCGTTGCGCGCACCTGCGGTGAGTCCGGCCCGTGGTCGTGCCCGGCCTTGTCGAGCTGTTCGAAGTACATCGTGACCAGGCGTGGGCGTTGCGCCTGCGGCGCGTCCAGCCAGGCCAGCACGTCGTCGACGCGGCGAACCGGCGGCACGGCCTCGTCGTAGGCAACCCAGCGGCCCGGACGCACGCCACCGATCGCCGCACTGCTGCCAGGCCAGGCCCAGCTCGCGCTGCGCACACCTTGCCGTTCGGCAGTGACCCAGATCGGTTCGCCCCCCCACCACCGCACGTCATCCACCGCGTTGCGGTCGGCCACGGCGAAATCGCCGATGCTCTCGTCGCTCATGCGGTTGTGGATCACGCCGTGATGGTCGGGGCGCAGGCCCGTCGCCAGCGTGTAGTGGTTCGGGAAGGTCAGCGAGGGGTAGGACGGGTTCATCCACGCCGCGTGCGCGCCTTCGCGGGCGAGGCGGGCGAGGTTCGGCGTGGCTTCATCCGACAGGTAGTCGGCGCGGAACGCGTCGATGGACACCAGTACCACCGTTCGCGGCGGCGGCTGCGCCGGGTGCGGTGCGTGGGTGCTGCAGGCGGACAGGAAAAGGCAGGCGGCCAGTGCCGCGGCGCGAAGATGGGGCATCGGCCGATCATAGCGAGCGTGTGTTGCGGCATGACTTTAGTCGCTGGCGACGCCGCGCCGCCTTGCCAATAGTGGCCGCAACCCGGCGGCCGCCGCCGGCAACGGAGTGAAGCCCATGCGCCTGTCCGCCGTGAGTCTGTCCGCCGTCATGCTGTGCGTTTCCGCCGCGGCCGCCGCGCAAAGTCCGCCGACGCCCGAGCCGGCACGCATGAGTGCCGCCGAATGTGAGGTCTGGGCGCGCGAGTTGAGTTTCGCGCAGTCGGTCGCCGACCACGACGCGGCGGCGTTCGCCTCGCACGTGGAGACCGACGCCGCGTTCGGCGCCAGCCAGCCGCAGCCCACGCGCGGACGCGCGCAGATCGCCAAGCGGTGGGCGGGCATCGTCGAAGGCAAGCGCTTCAAGCTGTCCTGGTACCCGACGCGCACCACGATGGGCGCCGGAAGCACCGGCGAGGTGGCCTGGTCGAGCGGGCCGTCGCTGTTCGAGGACCTTGACCCGAAGGCGACGCAGCGCTTCCGGATCGGCGCCTTCCATTCGGTCTGGCACCGCGGGAAGGACGGGGTCTGGCGCGTGCTGTTCGACGACGGCGTGGACCCGCGCCCGGCCACGCAGGCCGAAGCGACGGCCTTCCGAGAAGGCCGCCAAACCACCTGCCCACAAGCCTGACGACGGCCTGAAGCCGGGCGGCCGCACTCACGGCCGGCCCGGGTTCCGGGGCGTATGGTTGTAGTGCGGCGACGATGCCGTTCAACGCCAGGTGACCCCCATGGACTCCAGCAATCGCAATCGCAGCCCCGTGCTGGCGACCGCGTTAGCGGCCGTGCTGGGCATCTGCGCCTTTGGCGCGTCCGCGCAGACGGTATCGACCGATGCGCAGGCGCAGGTACAGACCGCGCCCGTGCAGACGGACGTGGCCGTAGCCGCCGACGCGCAGGTCGCATCCGATACGCAGACCGCATCCAATGCGACCGACAAGCGTGCGTCGAATGTCGGCTGCGTCAAGGACACCGGCACCAACATCCGGCCGCGCGATCCGAAGACCGGCAAACCGCTGTGCATCGGCCCGGGCCGCAGCTACAGCCGCGAGCAGATCGACCGCACCGGCCAGACCAACCTGGCCGATGCGTTGCGTCGACTCGACCCGTCGGTGCGCTGATCCGGTGAGCGCGATGCGTGCACCGGTTCGGCAACTTGGTGGGCTCGCGCTGGCGCTGGCATTGCTGCCGGCGCTGGCCTTCGCGCAGCAGCTGCCCAACACGCTGCAACCGCCGCCGCGCGTGGCGCCCATCGCCCCAAGCTCGCCGCCACCGTTGCCGCGCGGGGTGGACACCTCGCGCGACAACTCCCTGCAGACGCTGAACCGTCAGCTCGATGCGTCAAGCCGTCGCGTGGGCATCGACACGCTGCGTAACCAGGTCGATCGGCAGGATCGACTGATGGAAGCCGACCGCGCGCAAACCGACGCGCGTCGCGCCGGTGCCGTCACGCCGGCCGAGTCCGAACGCATCCGCCAGGACTTCGAAGCGCGCCGCGCCGCCCACGATGCCTGGCGCGCGGGCAAGCAAGCGCAGGTGCAGCGGTTGGAAGTGCAGGACATTCCGCCTCCCCCGCCGGTGAACGAGGTCAAGCCGGCGATCGAGCCGCGGCGCTGAGTTCGCGTCTACGCCACCAGCCCGCGCAGCAACCGCTGCAGCGATGCTTCGTAGTACCGCCGGAACGCCGCCTCGTCGAAGTTGAACCTTCCAGCTCGATACAGCGCGATCAAGCCGTGCGTGTGCGCCCATAGCGTGACGGCTACATCCCACACGTCGTCCTCGCGCAGCACGCCGGCGCGCATCGCGTCCTCCACCGCGTCGGCGACGACATTCAGCGTGGGCGAACGCCGCGCGCGGAAATCTTCCGGAAAACGCCGCGCATCCGTGCGCGCGGTCGAGAACGCATGGTCGAACAGGTGCGGGTGCGCCAGCGCGTAATCCAGATAGATGCGCTGCACGGCGACCAACCGTTCAAGCACGTCGCCGCCGCGTCCCCGCGCGTCCCAATGCCGCGCGATCGCATCGAAGCTGTCGTCGCCGATGCGTTTGAGCAACGCCTCGCGATTGGGGAAGTGACGATAGATCGCCATCGGCGTCAGGCCGACCGCCGCCGCCACGCGGCGCATGCTCACTCCGGTTGCGCCCTCGCGCTCGAACAGCGCCCGCGCCGCGCGCAGGATGCGGTCGGCGGTGCGGTTCGTGTCGGTGGCGGCGCGGCTCACGTATACAGCGTATACAAAATCGCCCTGGCAGGCGCGAAATCGCCCCGAACGCGCATGCCGCGCGGCCGACGGCGCATTCGCCCGCACGATGCGGCGCGATAATTCCCGTCGCCCTGCAATTTCCTTCAACTGCTTGGCGCGTCGCCCTCGCGGCGCCCAGCCGACGGAGTCTTCCGATGTCGACCCGCAAAGATCCTTCCCGCGTCATCCGTGCCCCGCGCGGCGCCGAGAAAAGCTGCAAGTCGTGGCTGACCGAAGCCGCGTACCGGATGATCCAGAACAACCTCGACGCCGAAGTGGCCGAGAACCCGACCGAACTGGTCGTCTACGGCGGCATCGGCCGCGCGGCGCGCGACTGGGAAAGCTATGACGCGATCCTGAAGTCGCTGCGCGAGCTGGACGACAACGAAACGCTGTTGGTGCAGTCCGGCAAGCCGGTGGGCATCTTCCCCACGCACGCCGACGCACCGCGCGTGCTGCTGGCCAACTCCAACCTCGTGCCCCACTGGGCGACGTGGGAGCACTTCAACGAGCTCGATAAGAAGGGCCTGATGATGTACGGCCAGATGACGGCCGGCTCGTGGATCTACATCGGCTCGCAGGGCATCGTGCAGGGCACGTACGAGACTTTCGTCGAGATGGGCCGCCAGCATTACGGCGGAAACCTCACCGGCAAGTGGATCCTCACCGCCGGCCTGGGCGGCATGGGCGGCGCGCAGCCGCTGGCCGCGTCGCTGGCCGGCGCATGCTCGCTCAACATCGAATGCCAGCAGAGCCGCATCGACATGCGCCTGCGCACGCGTTACGTCGACGAACAGGCAACCGACCTCGACGACGCGCTCGCCCGCATCGAGAAGTACACCCAGGCGGGCGAGGCCATGTCGATCGCGCTGCTCGGCAACGCGGCGGAAATCCTGCCTGAACTCGTGCGCCGCGGCGTGCGTCCGGATGCGGTGACCGACCAGACCTCCGCGCACGACCCGGTGCACGGCTACCTGCCGATCGGATGGACGGTGGAACAATGGCAGCGCATGCAGACCGAGGACCCCTCGCGCGTGCGCGATGCGGCCAAGAAGTCGATGCGCGTGCACGTGGAAGCGATGCTCGCCTTCGAGGACATGGGCATTCCCGTCTTCGACTACGGCAACAACATCCGCCAGATGGCGAAGGACGAAGGCTGCCAGAACGCCTTCGATTTCCCGGGCTTCGTGCCCGCGTACGTGCGCCCGCTGTTCTGTCGCGGCGTGGGCCCGTTCCGCTGGGTCGCGCTGAGTGGCGACCCGGAGGACATCTACAAGACCGATGCCAAGGTGAAGGAGCTCATCCCGGACGATGCGCACCTGCACCGTTGGCTCGACATGGCGCGCGAGCGCATCAGCTTCCAGGGCCTGCCCGCGCGCATCTGCTGGGTCGGCCTGGGCCTTCGCCACAAGCTGGGCCTGGCGTTCAACGAGATGGTGCGCAACGGCGAGCTGAAGGCGCCGGTCGTCATCGGTCGCGACCACCTGGACAGCGGCAGCGTCGCCTCGCCGAACCGCGAAACCGAAGCGATGCGCGACGGTTCCGATGCCGTCTCCGACTGGCCGTTGCTCAACGCGATGCTCAACGTCGCCGGCGGCGCGACGTGGGTGTCGCTGCATCACGGTGGCGGCGTCGGCATGGGCTATTCGCAGCACTCGGGCGTGGTCATCGTGTGCGACGGCTCGGAAGAGGCGGACAAGCGCATCGCGCGCGTGCTGTGGAACGACCCCGGCACCGGCGTGATGCGTCATGCGGATGCGGGTTACGACATCGCCAAGCAGTGCGCGAAGGAGCAGGGTTTGAAGTTGCCGATGATGTGACGCTGCCCCACCGGCGGCAAAGCGACGAACGGCCCGGGTAACCGGGCCGTTTTCGTTCATGCGGTCCGATCGACCAGTACCTCGATGCGCTTTGGCTGAGCGCCACGATGTCGGCTGATTTGTCGCGAGCGCTCGCGTAAGCTCGTCGTCGAATCAGGGGGGAACATCATGGAAGAACGTACCGCGTGGGGCACCCGCATCCGGCGGGCTGCCTGGGCCATGTCGACAACCGCGTGTCTGTCGCTGGCTGTCGCAGCTGCCCATGCGGAGCCGGGCAATACCGAACCGGCCCTCGTCGCCGAACTGTTGCGCATCGGCAACTCGCTCGACCCGACGAGCTTGCGGTCCCCGGCCAATGGCACCGCCAAGGCGCGCCTGGATGCACTGCAGCATGAGCACCCGGACGTGCCGGAGATCTATCGCGAACTTGCCCGGTATTACCTGGTGACCGGCTACCAACGCGGCGACGACTACGAGCCTGCGCACCTGGAGGCCGCCGCGCAGGCGCTCGACAAGGCGGTCACGTTGAACCCGCAGTACGCCGAGGCGTGGGTCGTGCGGGGGTTCGTGCATCGCCTGCAAGGCAATCGAGAACTTGCCAACGCCGCCCTTGATCGCGCGGAGGAGATCGGGACGGACTACGTCTGGTTGCCGCTGAACCGCGCCGAGCTGCTCATCGACGCGCAGCGCTACGACGATGCGATGGCACTGCTGCGCCAGGTGCAGGCTCGCAAGAACCTCGATCCGAGCGCGCGCGCCGATGCGCGCAGCAAGACGATCGAAGTGTTGCGTTCGACCGGTCGCAATCGCGAGGCCGATGGGCTGTATCGCCAGGCCATCGAAGCATCGCCGCAGAACGCATGGGCGCATGGCAACTATGCGGGATTCCTGCTATGCGCGATGGACGATGAAGAGGCCGCGGTGAAACAGGCGGAGCAGGCGCGGCGCCTGCTCGATTACGGCTTGGCCAGGCTGGTCCATGCCGCAGCGTTGGATCGCAGATGGGCGCGGCAGGCGCTGGCAGGTCAATCGGCGAAGGCCGAAGAAAGCTGGAATGCCGCCATGGCCATCATGGACTCCGACCCCGCGATGGTCGTGAACGAGCTTTGCGGCACCGGTCCGGCGGTCGCCCAGGTGCTGCACGCGATGCGCGCCACCGGCAAGGGGGCGCGCATTCCCGCACTTGTCGCCGTGATGACGGCGGCCGAGAACGCTCCGCGCCCCGTGCCGGGGCTGTTCGTGCTTCCAGTCCGCTCCGTCGGCAGTAATGGCGGCGACGTATTCCTGGGGTCGGAAGAGGATTATCGCGACCAGCGCAACCTGTCGATCCGTATCGTGCCCAGCGTGAGCCGCGAGCTGGCCCGCCAGCTGGGTAGCGATTCGCTCGAAGGCCTGAAGGGCATGACGATCGAGGTGCTCGGCGCGGCCAGCCGGGTGCGCATCGATTTCAGGGAGAAGGGCGTGCCGACCGGCAAGTTCTACTACCAGACCCACGTCGTAGTGACGCGAGCCGACCAGATCGTCGTGCGCGAGAATCGACCGGCGCTTTAGCTCGCCCCTCGAATGCGGGGATAGGGATGTCGATCTCCGCCCCGTTGGTTCGTCGTCTACATGAACCGGCAGACCCGAGCGGGCGCTGCCTTACCATGGGCCCACGAAACGAACGGATGCATTCGATGTCTTCCGAACCTCACGGCAATCTTGCCAACAACGCGTCCACCGCCGGCGCGACGCGCCCCTCCCTCTGGTCCGAACTGCGCGAAGCCATCCGCGGCACCAACGCCGACTACACGAAGATCCCCCTGCGCCGCGCGGTCTTCCTGCTGGCGGTGCCGATGGTGCTCGAGCTGGTGCTGGAATCGACCTTCGCCGTGGTCGACATCTGGTTCGTCGCCAAGCTCGGCCCGTCGGCGGTGGCGACGGTCGGGCTGACCGAAACCTACCTTTTCCTGCTGTATTCCATCGCGATGGGCCTGGCGATGTCGGTCACCGCCATTGTGGCGCGGCGCATCGGCGAGAACCGCCGGGAGGAAGCCGCGATCAGCGCGGTGCAGGCGATGTTGATCGCACTGCTGGTGTCCGTGCCGTTCGCGGTGATCGGCATCGTGTGGGCGAAGGATCTGTTGCGCCTGATGGGCGCCGATGCCTGGAGCATCGAGCACGGCTACCGCTACACGCAATGGATGCTCGGCGGCAACGCCATCATCATGCTGCTGTTCGTGATCAACGCGATCTTCCGCGGCGCCGGCGATGCAGCCATTGCGATGCGCGTGCTGTGGCTGGCGAACGGATTGAACATCGTGTTGTGCCCGCTGCTGATCTTCGGCTTCGGGCCGATCCCCGCGCTGGGCATCGAAGGTGCGGCGATCGCCACCAACATCGGTCGCGGTGCCGGCGTCGCGTTGCAGCTCTACCTGCTGTTCCACGGCGGCAAGCATATCCGCGTGGCGTGGTCGCAGCTGGCGGTACATGGCGCGGTGATGTGGAACATCGTGCGCACCTCGCTCGGCGGCATCGGCCAGATGATCGTGTCGATGACTTCGTGGATCTTCCTGATGCGTATCCTGTCGAGCATGGGCAGCGAAGCGGTCGCCGGCGCGACCATCGCCATCCGCATCATGATGTTCACGCTGATGCCGGCGTGGGGCATGTCGAATGCGGCGGCGACGCTGGTCGGGCAGAACCTCGGCGCGCAGCAGCCCGGGCGCGCGGAAGCGGCGGTGTGGCACATCGGCTGGTACAACATGGCCTTCACGATGGTGATATCGGTGGCGTTCTTCTTCTTCCACCACGATCTCATCGCGCTGTTCACCAATGATGCGAAGGTGATCGACGTCGGTGGCCAATGGCTGCAGATCCTGTCGTACTCGTATTTCGTCTACGGCTGGTGGATGGTGTCGGTGCAGGCCTTCAACGGCGCGGGCGATACGATGACGCCGACGAAGATCAACGTGGTGTTCTTCTGGATCATCCAGATCCCGCTCGCGTACGTGCTGGCGGTGTCGATGGGCTGGCAGGAGCTGGGCGTGTTCTGGGCCGTGTTCGTCTCCGAGACCTCGGTGGGCCTGTTCACGCTGTGGCTGTTCTCGCGCGGCAAATGGAAGACGGTGAAGGTGTGAGATGAGCGGATACGTCCTCGACAACCCGATCTGGGAAGCGCTGCAAAGCCGGCATCGCGACATCGCGCTGGTGAAAGGCGATGCGGCGCGATACCCGGCGCAGATCGCGCCGTTCCTCGGCGTCCCGCACGAGGGCGTGGATGCGGACGGTGCGCTGGGTGCGTTGATCGAGCCGGGCGAGACGACGCTGCTGCTCGATCGCGTGCCACGCATCCCGGCAGGGTTCGAAGCGACGAAGCTGGCGATGCTCGCGCAGATGGTGTGCCCGCGGCCGGTGGAAGCCGTCGAGGGACCGGACATCATCGAACTGGGGCCGGCGCATCGCGAGGACGTGCTCGCGCTCACCGCGCTGGTGTATCCGCACTACTTCCGTCCGCACACGATGCAGCTGGGGCGTTACTTCGGCATCTACCAGCAAGGACGGCTGGCGGCGATCATCGGCGAACGCATGGGCATGGACGACTGGCAGGAAATCAGCGCCGTGTGCACGCATCCGGATTTCCTAGGCCGCGGATACGCCAGGCAACTGCTGGCGATGCTGAGCAACGACACCTTCGCGCGCGGCCGCACGCCGTACCTGCACGTGGCGAACGAGAACGTGCGGGCGAAGGACCTCTACCTGCGCAGCGGGTACGAGGTCCGGCGCGACATCCCGTTCTTCTCGCTGCGACGCACTGGCTGAACGCGGCGCTGTCACCCGGGTGTCACGAAATTGCAGCATCGTGGCGCGGTCGACGTCCGAGGCCGTCCCGATGAAGTTTTCGTTCCTGACGCTGATGCTGGCGCTGGCGACGCTGTCGCCGCATGCGGCCGCGCAGACGCCCTACATCAGCATCGAGCAGCGCCTGACGCCCGAGCAGCTGCGCTCGGTGGGCCTGACGGACGAGCAGCTCGACAAGCTCAATCGCATGCTGCGGCAGGCGCAGGACGGGCAGGGCACGGCCGCGGTGCCGGGCGCAGTGGCGCCTGCCATGGCGACGCCGGCCGCGCTGTCGGCGGTGGACAGCGCATCGCCCGCGAGCCGCGACGCGCGCGGTCGCGACGAGGGTTCGCTCATCGGTTTCAACGACAAGCCGATCCAGAGCCGCTTGAAGGGCTCGACCAGCGGCTGGGAGCCGGGCACGGTGTTCGAGCTGGAGAACGGGCAGCAGTGGAAGGTGCTCAAGGGCGCGCTGAAGCTGCCCAGGACGCTCGACGCGCCGGAGATCCTCGTCGTCCCGGGCGTGGCGGGACGCTGGTTCCTGCAGGTTGTCGAAGGCATGCCGAAGGCGCGGGTGTACCGCATCGACTGACGCCGCTCGCGCGCGAGCCGCCTCAGGCGGGCATCCATGGAAACGGATGCGTCATTACGCTGCGACCAACCAGCGTTTGCAGCCCGGGTAAGGCGAAGGCGCACCCGGGTGCCTTGCCCGAACGGGTCTGAGTCCACAGGTGCGCGAACCCGGGTGCGCTGCGCTTACCCGGGCTACAGGAGCGGGTGCCGGGCCAATGCAGTCCTACGAACGCGTCTTCCCTTCTGCCGGCGGCAACGATTGCAGGTAGGTCCACACCGCGCGCAGTTCCACGTCCTGCATCGCGCTGTAGGACTTCCACGGCATCATGCGATGAAGATGGCGTCCATCCGGGCGCTGGCCGGTGCGCATCAGGTGCAGGAAGTCGCTTTCCTTCCAGCCCTGCAACCCGTTCGCATGCGGCGTGAGGTTCGCCGAGGGCGGCGTTCCAGGTTCGAGCACGTGACCGCCCGCGAAATCCGGGCCGTGGCAGCCGGTGCACACCTGCGCCACGTACTGGCCGTAGGCGACGCTCACCGTGGCCGGCGGCGCGACGCGTTCGCGCGGCGCGTGGTCGACGCGCTCGGCCGGCACCAGCGGGAACTTCCCGAACATGTACAGCACGCGTGCCAGGGGACGCACCTGCGTGCGGCCGGGGTCGGTGTCCACGGTGGGCAGCGTGCGCAGGTAGGCGACGATGGAGGCGACATCGTGATCGTCCATGGCGTCGTAGTCGCCGGTGGGCATGATCACCAGCCCCGTGCCGTCCGGCCGCACGCCGTGCCGGATCGCGGCGGCGAGGCGGTCGTCGGTCCACGCCGGATCGCGCACGGTGCGCGTGAGGTTGCTGGGCACGATGCGGATGACGTTCGGCGCATCGACCAGCAGTTTTCCGGCGCCGTCCGCGCCGTGGCAGTCGGCGCAACCGCGCGTGGCGAACAGGTGCCGGCCGTGGTCGACGGACGATGCGGCCATCGCATCGGCCAGCGGGGGGTCGCGCACCGCCCAGGTGCGCGACAACGCGCGTTCGCTCACCGCCCACGCGGCGCCGAAAACGCCCGCCACGAGCACCGCCAGCACGACCACGCTCCAGCCCAGCCACTTCAACAAACGCCGCATTGCCCTGCACTCCGGTGATGTGAAGACCGGATACGGGAAGAGCGGGCGGGGGAGGACACCGGATGGGGCCGGTAGCGGATGAATGCGTTTCCTGAGGGGCCGACACGGCAACTTTCCCGGCGCCGATGGCCGGCGTGTTCACCCATGAACGCGTGCCGCGCATTGCGGGTCCGGGCGCCGGCTTCCGCCGAACGCGCGATCCTCAATCTTCGCCGTTCGCGTCCTGCGCCAGCCGCCGGCACAGCTGCGCAGTGGCCTCGTCCACCGGGAAGCAGCACTCGATCCGCAACTCTTCCAGCGTCACGTCGCGCGGCGTGCCGAAGGTGGTGATGGTGGAGAAGAACCGCAGGCGATGTTCGTCGCGACCCAGCACGGTCGTGAGCAGCGGCGTCGGCGCCGATTCCAGGTCGCGCAGCCGCCAGCGCGCCGGCACGCCGGGGTAGGCGAGCACTTCCTCCAGCAGTTCGCGCGCCGTGGTGTCGGACGGCGCGGCGGCCACTTCACCGTGCAGGTGACGGATGAGATCGCCCGCCACTTCCTCCCAGTTGTCCACCGCGCCGCGCAGATCGTCCGGATCGAAGATCTGCCGGATCATGTTCGCGTGCGCACTCGCGCGGCCGTGCATCACGAAGCCGTTGACGCGCAGCGCCGCGTCGTTGGCCATCAGCACGTCCCAGTGACGGTTGAGCACGAACGCCGGATACGGTTCCTGCTGCGCGAGGATGAATTCGATCGCGCGCCGCACCTGCGACAGCTCGGGCGTCGCCAGCGCGGTTTCGGGATAACGCGGCGCGAAGCCGGCGGCGACCAGCATCGCGTTGCGTTCGCGCAGCGGCATGTCGAGCGCGTCGGCCAGGCGCGCGACCATCTCGCGGCTGGGCTGCGCCTTGCCCGTTTCCACGCAGCTGAGGTGTCGCGGCGAGACGCCCGCGTCCAGCGCGAGGTCCAGCTGGCTCAGGCGGCGGGCCGCGCGCCATTCGCGCAGCAGTGCGCCCAGTCGGGGGTCGCGCGTTTTCGGGGCGGCGGTGTCCACGCGGCGAGCATACGGGGCGGCCTGCAGCGGCACCATGACCTGCCAGGTCATGGCCGCATGACCTCGCGCTTCGTTGAACCCTTGACCCCCTGCGCGAATCATCCCCATCGACGCCGGGCGTTCCGGCGATGGAGCTCGATCATGCAGCGCAGGGACTTCCTTGGAATCGCCGCCGGCACGCTGGCCACCGCCACGCTCACGGCCGCGATGTTCGACCACAGTGCGGTGGCCGCCACGCCCGCGGCGGCGACCACCGAGGCCGACGATGCCGCCGCGTTCCTCAAGGCACGTCGTTTCATGCGCACGTCCGCGGGCGAGATCGCCTACGTCGAACGCGGGCAGGGCGAAGCGGCGTTGTTCCTGCACGGTTTCCCGCTCAACGGTTACCAGTGGCGCGGCGCGCTCGCGCGACTGTCGCCGTACCGGCGCTGCATCGCGCCGGATTTCCTCGGGCTGGGCTACACGCGCGTCGCCCAGGGCCAGAGCCTGGCGCCGGATGCGCAGGTGCGCATGCTCGCCGAATTGCTCGACAAGCTCGGCGTGGATCGCGTGGACATCGTCGCCAACGACAGCGGTGGGCAGGCGGCGCAGCTGTTCCTGGCGACGTATCCCAAGCGCGTGCGCACGTTGCTGCTGACCAATTGCGATTCGCAGATCGAATGCCCGCCGGCGGCGTTGCAGCCGGTGATCGCGCTGGCGAAGGACAACCAGTTCGCCCAGCAGTGGCTCGCCCCGTGGCTGGCCGACAAGACGCTGGCGCGATCCCCGCAGGGACTGGGCGGGCAGACCTTCACGCACGCGTCCAATCCCAGCGACGAAGCCATCGAGGTCTACCTCGGCCCGCTGGTGCGCGAGGCCGCGCGCACGAACGCGTTCGCCGTCGCACTGGAACGCAACTGGCTCGACGGCATCGGCCCCGCCCTGAAGGCCTCGCGTGTCCCGACGCGCATCGTGTGGGGCACGGGCGATCCGATCTTCTCCGAAGCAGGCGCGGCGCACCTGGATGCGGCGTTCGGCGCGTCGCGTGGCGTGCGGCGCGTGGACGGAGCGAAGCTCTTCTTTCCCGAGGAATTCCCCGACCTGATCGCGCACGAAGCGCGCCGGCTGTGGGGCGTGTAGCGACGCGCCCGCCACCCGCGCCGACGAGTGGTGCTCTGGCGCGGATCAAAGCGACGCGAAACCGGGCAGCCTTCACGGATCGCCAGCGGGCCGTCTGAGACGCTGGCGGCCGCCCGCAGGCGCGCCGCACCGGCGCTCCGCCAACGGCCCCGGGAGCGAATGCATGGAGCACGCACGTATTGCAGCGATCGTCCTGATGGCCGGCGTGCTCGCCGCATGCGGCGGCGGGGGCGGCAGTGGCGACAACAACACGCAGATCCCCGGCGCGCCGGTCGATCGCCCGCCGGCCTTCACCTCGGCGGCATCGGCCACCGTCCCGGAAGGCACCATCGGCGTCTTCTATACCGCCACCGCGAACGACCCGGAAGGCAAGCAGGTCGTGTTCACGCTGACTGGCGGCGCGGACATGTCGCGCTTCATCATTTCGCCGTCGGGTGCGTTGCAGTTCCTTTCGCCGCCGGATTTCGAAGCGCCGGGCGACGCCAACGCCGACAACGTCTACCTGGTCGCGATCACCGCCAGCGACGGCACGCAGAGCGCGACCCTGTCGCTGGCGGTGACGGTCACCGACGTCACCGGCGCGCCACTGCGCGTGCGCCGTGTCGTGACGGGCATGGATTTCCCGATCTTCCTCGCGCCCGTGCCGGATACGACCGGTCGCGTGTTCGTGGTCGAACGCGCCGGGCGCATCCGCCTGCTGTCGCCGTCCAATGGTGCGATCGCCACGACGCCGTTCCTCGACGTCACCGGGCAGGTGTCGACCGATGGCGAACGCGGCCTGCTCGGCTTCGCCACCGCGCCGGACTTCGCGACCAGCGGCCGCTTCTACGTCTACCTGACCGTGCCCGACGGCACCATCGAAGTGCGCCGCTACCAGACGCTGTCCAACAACCGCGACCAGGCCGATCCGGCCAGCGGCGACGCGATCCTGCGCATCGCGCATCCGCGCAACAACCACAACGGCGGTTGGCTCGGCTTCGGTCCGGATGGAATGCTTTACATAGGTGTCGGCGACGGCGGCGGATCGGGCGATCCGGACAACAACGGACAGAACCGGTCCACGCTACTGGGCAAGATGCTGCGCATCGATCCCTCCACCGATGGTTTCCCGAGCGATCCGGACCGCGACTACGCCATTCCCTCCGGCAATCCGTTCACGGCGCCCAACGCGCCGGAAGTGTGGGCGTACGGGCTGCGCAATCCGTTCCGCAACAGCTTCGATGCGCTCACCGGCAACCTCTACATCGGCGATGTCGGCCAGGATCGCGTGGAGGAAATCGACCTGATGCGTCCGGGCGATGCCGGCGCGAACTTCGGCTGGCCGATCATGGAAGGCACGCAGGTGTTCCGCGGCCCGGCCGACACGCCGGGCCTGACGCCGCCGATCGCCGAATACAGCCACGGCAGCGGGCCGCGCGAAGGCAGTTCGGTCACTGGCGGCGTGGTGTATCGCGGGCCGCTGGAATCGCTGCGCGGCGAATACCTGTTCGCCGATTTCGTGCAGCCCAACCGGTGGTCGATCCAGACCGGCGTGATCCTGCAGGGCACGACGATCCCGTCCACGCGCTTCCAGTTGCGCAATGCCGACTTCACGCCAACCGCGGGCACGATCGACAACGTGGTCGCGTTCGGCACGGATGCTTCCAACAACGTGTACATGGTCGATTTCGACGGCGACATCTTCGTCATCGAGCCGGTGCCCGGCGCCGGCGGCGCGTTCTCCGCGTCGGCGCTGGCGGCGCCGCAGGCGGTGCCAGCCGATGCGACCCTGTCGAACGAAGCGTCGGCGCAGCTCGCGCGACGTCTGATTCGCGAGAGCCTGTCGGGGCGGCGCTAGACCGCTCCCGCCGGCGGCGCCGCGGCGGTCGGGCGGCGGCGCACGCGTCGTTGCGAGAGGTGAACGGGGCCGCTGATCCACGGCTGTGCGCACAGTCAGCAGTGACGCCGTAAGCTGTGGGTTCGCGTCTTTTCCGCGCGCCCGTTCACATGCGGGCCGCGTCTTATCCGAGTCCGTTCCCGCATGCCGATTCGTGCTGTCGCCCTGCTGTCGTGTTGCCTGCTCGTCGCCGCCTGCCAGCGTCCCGAACCGGAGACGACCCAAGGCATGGTGATCGAGGAGGTGGCCGCACCGCAGGACGGTGGCGCCATCAGCACCGCCCCGGTGAAGGTCGTGCCCGCCAAGCCGGAAGGGACGCGCCAGGCGCGCACGTCGGTCCGCGAGATCGCCCGCCCCGAGCCCGTCGCCGAACCGCGCAAGCCCTGGGCGGCGCCGCTGGAGCTTAACGCCGGTGCGGCCTCGATCAGCTGCGAACTCGATTACGTCCAGCAGGGCGACGGCGAGGTGCTGGCGGCGTTCGATCGCGACAGCCTCAAGGCCGCGCTCGCGCCGTGCGAATCGGCAGGCGTGGCGCGGCTGCGTTACAAGGGCAAGGTCACCGCGGAATTCGGCACGCTGGTCGAGCGCGTCACCGAAGTCGCCGATTCGATGGACATCCGCAAGCGGGTGCTCGACATCGACTCGGCCGGCGGCCAGGTCGAGGATGCGATCCAGGCCGGCGATTTCATCGCCGAATCGCGCTGGACGATCTGGGTGCGCGAGGGCGCGATCTGCCACAGCGCGTGCGTCTTCATCCTCAGCGCGGGCGACACGCGGATGATCGCCGGGCAGGTCGGCATCCACCGCATCATCCGCATGAGTTCCACCGCCACCACGCGCGCGCAGCTCAACGCCGAACTGCGCGTGGTCTACGAACGCGTGCGCGATTACCTGGAACGCAACGGCGCGGCGACGGCGGTCGCCGACCTGATGATGGCGGTGCCCAACCGCAGCCTGCGTCTGCTCACGACCGAGGAGCTGGAGCTCTACGGCCTGGATGGCGTGAACCCGGCGCAGGACGACCTCGACCGCCTGCGCCTGATGCGCAAGTGCGGCGAGGATTTCGTGAGTCGCCGCGATTCGTTCGTGCGCGCGTTCGACAAGCGCTGCAAGACGCCGGACACCGACCTGGATGCGCTGAACGCGTGCGGCCTGAAGCTGCGCACGGATTTCGGCTTCCCCGACCAGACCTGTCCGTCGGAAAGCCCGCTGTCGGAGTTCGACCGCGATACGGCGACGCTCGAACCGCCACAGGGCGAACAGGGCGCGCAGAGCGTGTCGAAGGCGGCGCCTCAGGCGAAACGGCGCAGCGATAGCTGAAGTGCGGCAAACATCGTCGCCGCAGCCCGGTCAAGCGAAGCGCACCCGGGGATTCGTTCGCGCTGGAACTGCGCGATGCATTGCGGCATCGCATCGCTTGCCCTCACCCCAACCCCAACCCCTCTCCCGCAGGCGGGAGAGGGGCCAGATCCGTTACTGCCGGAACTTCGCCGGCTCCGGCAGCGTCACCGGCACGCCATTGCCGTCGCAATCGCCCGCCTTGCACAGCTCCGCGCGCAGTGCCGGCATCGACTGCAGCAGGAAGTGGAAGATCGTGTTCTGCTCGACGCTGCCGCGCACCGCTTCGCTGCCCGGGCCGCGTGCCCAGATGCCCACGTCGTCGCCGCCGTGCGATTCGCTCGCCGTCGGCACCAGCGCTTCCTGCAGGTAATCCGGATCCTGCGTGTCGACGTTGCGAAGGTCCGGGCGCCCCTTCTTCGGGATCTGCACGCCGCTGACCTCATGCTGGAAGCGCTTGGGGCCTTCCGGCTGCTGCGCGCTGGCGCCGACGTAACCGGGGCCGTTGCTGTAGCTGAGCGTGGTGTAGGGCAGGCCCAGCTGGTCGAGCGCGTAATCGCCCGCGCTGCCATCCTCGCCGCTGCTGCCGCGCACCTTGTCCAGGATCGGATTGCCGCGGCGCGGATAGCCCACGAAGCTGAGCGTGTGCGAATGGTCGGCGGTGACCAGGATCAGCGTGTCCTGCGCGCTCGTCGCATCGGCCGCCGCCTGCACCGCCTCGCTCAGCGCGATGGTGTCGGTGAGCGCGCGATACGCGTTGCCGTAGTGATTGGCGTGGTCGATGCGGCCGCCTTCGACCAGCAGGACGAAGCCCTTGTCGTTCTGCTTCAGGCGCGCGATGGCGGTGCGGGTCATCTCCGCCAGCGTCGGCTCGCCGGCGCCGTCGCGCGGGCGATCGTGCGAGAACTGCATGTGGTCGGGTTCGAACAGCGCCAGCAACGGGCCGCTGGCCGGCGCGTCGCTGAGCTGCTGTGCGTTCCACACGTAAGTGCCGTCCGGATGGCGCTGCTTCCACTGCGCGATGAGGTCGCGGCCGTCGAGGCGCTCGCCGACCTTGTCGTCGTACTCCGGGTCGCGTTCGGACACCGGCATGAAGTTCTTGCGGCCGCCACCCATCAGCACGTCCGGACCGTTGCCGAACGGCGTTTCCACCAGCTGGCGCGCGATGTCGATGCAGCCGGTCTGGCGCGCCTCGTCGGTGAGTTCGGTGTCGTTCTCCCAGTTGCGCTCGGGCACGTGGGTGAACGTGGCGCCCGGCGTGGCATGCGTCACGCGCGTGGTGGTGACCACGCCGGTGGCGAAGCCGCGGCTGGCGGCCAGTTCCCACAACGTGAGCATCGGAACGGCCTGCGCGCCGGCGCAGTCGCGGCGCATCGGCTGCTGGCCGATGCTCAGCACGCCCGCGCGCGTCTTCACGCCGGTGGCCATGGCGCTCATCGTGCCGGCCGAGTCGGGCGTCTGCGAATCGGTGTTGTAGGTCTTGCTGAGCGCCGTGGCCGGGAAGTTCTCCCAGCTCAGGCGATTGTCCTCGCCCGGACCGCCCTTGCGCTGGCCATCGAGAATGCGCGCGGCGGCCACCGTCGTCAGGCTCATGCCGTCGCCGACGAACAGGATCACGTTCTTGGCGCGCCCGCCCATCGCGCCGCGCTGCGCGGCCTGTGCGGCGCCATCGCGGAACCACCACTGCGGGGTTTCGCCGGCGGGATGGCGGATCGTCGGGACATCGACGTCGACTGCGGCGGACTTTGCCGGATCGGTCGCGATGCTGCCGGTGGCGCAGGCGGTGACGAGCAGGGTCGTGGCGAGGGCGAGTGCGGCCTGCGTCAGGCGGGTCTGGGACGGTCGGGACATTCGGAAGGGGTCGTGGAAAGGCAAAGCGCGATTATGGGGCGCGTTATTGCAGCTACGGGACACCGGCGTTGCATTCGCGGCCTCGTCACCCCCTTCGGTGTGGGCTATCGTGCCAAGCCGACATTTTCGGTAAAGAGGTACGGATGAAGCTGGTGTCTGCCTGGTTGCGGATCCCGTTCTGGCAGCGCGTGCTGGCGGGCTTCGTATTGGGCGCGCTGGCGGGCTGGCTGTTCGGCCACCGCGCCGAAATCTGGTTCGAGCCGCTGGGCACCATCTACGTCACGCTGATCAAGATGATCGCCGTGCCGCTGGTGTTCTTCGCGGTGATGAACGCCATCGGCAGCCTGCACGGGCAGAAATCCGTCGCGGCGCTGGGCGGGCGCACGTTCGTGTGGTTCGCGATCACCGCCTCGCTGGCGGTCGGCGTGGGATTGCTCATCGGCTGGCTGCTGCAACCCGGTCACGGCGTGACCGGTCTGACCATGGCGGCCGATTACACCGTGCGCGTGGTGCCCTCGCCGAAGGACGTGCTGCTGGACGTCATCCCGACCAACCCGTTCAAGGCGCTGAGCGAAGGCAAGATCTTGCAGGTGATCGTGTTCGCCGGGTTGGTCGGCTTCGCGCTGGTGAAGCTGGGCGAGCGCGTGTCGGGCCTGCGCAAGCTGGTCGGCGAGGCCAGCGACACGATGGTGCAGGTCACGCGCTTCGTGCTGGAAATGACGCCGCTGGGCACCTTCGGCCTGATCGCCTCGCTGGTCGGCGCGTACGGTTTCGAGAAGCTGCTGCCGCTGGGCACGTTCGTGTTCGCGCTGTACCTGGCGTGCGCGATCCACATCGTCTTCGTCTACGGCAGCCTGATCGCGCTGCACGGCCTCAATCCGCTGAAGTTCTTCCGTGGCGCGGCGCCGGGCATGCAGGTGGCGTTCGTGGCGTCGTCGAGTTTCGCGGCGATGCCGGCGGCGATCCGCTCGGTGACGCACAACCTCGGCGTCGACAAGGACTACGCGGCGTTCGCCGTGCCGCTGGGCGCGAGCATCAAGATGGACGGCTGCGGCGCGATCTATCCCGCGCTGACCTCGATGTTCGTCGCGCAGTACTTCGGCCTGCACCTGGAGCCGGGGCAGTACGCGACGATCCTGATTGCCTCGGTGCTCGGCAGCTTCGGAACCGCGGGCGTGCCGGGCACGGCGATCGTGATGGTGACGCTGGTGCTGTCGGCGGCGGGATTGCCGCTGGAAGGCATCGGCTATCTGGTCGCCATCGACCGCGTGCTGGACATGATGCGCACGATGACCAACGTCACCGGCCAGATGGCGGTGCCGGTGATCGTGGCGAAGGAATCGGGCCTGCTCGATCGCGACGTGTACGAAGCGGCCTCCAGCAACCTCGGCATCGCCGCGGGCGAGAAGGCCGAGGTGCGCGGCACGCGGGAAGTCGGCTGATGACGGCCGCGCAGGTGGACCTGGTCGAACGGTTCCCCGGCGCGGAGGACTACTGCCGCCTGCGCGCGCAGGCCGGAATGGCGCCGCGCACGGTCGAAGCGGCGCAACGCGGACTGCCGAACACGCTCTACGGCGTGAGCCTGCTGCGCGACGGGGATGTCGTCGGCATGGGCCGCGTGATCGGCGACGGCGGCTGTTTCTTCATCGTGGTGGACATCGCGGTGACGCCGGCACTGCAGGGGCAGGGGCTGGGCAAACGCATCATGGTGGCGCTGGACGCATGGCTTCGCGCAAATGCCCCGTCGTCGGCCGTCGTCTCGCTCGCAGCCGATGGCGATGCGAAGCATCTTTACGCGCGCTACGGTTTCGTCGATACGACCGATGGCGCGAACGGCCAGCCTTCGGTCAATATGGAGTACCAGGTCCGATAACGGGCCTCACACGCGCGAATACGCCCACGACTGCATGCGCCCGTCGCGATACGGCATCACGCCGTGGAACGCGCGCGGGTCCTCGTCGAACACCAGCGGCAGGAAGTTGCGGTCGCCTTCCCACATTGGCAATTCGTCCAGCTTTTCGATCGGCACCCATTCCAGCGTGCCTTCCGGATTGCTCGCATGCGGCGTCCCGCGGAATCGCGTGATGACGAAGACGAAGCCGAGCCAGTCCTCGCCGTGCTTGCCGAACCCCGGCCAGCTGATCGTGCCGCGCAGTTGCATCGCGTCGCATTCGATACCGGCTTCCTCGAGGATCTCCCGACGCATGCCGGCCACGACATCTTCGTCGCGTTCGATCTTGCCGCCCAGTCCGTTGTACTTGCCGAGCTGGTGATCGTCCGGTCGCGCGTTGCGATGAACCATCAGCACTTCGCGGCCGTCCGGCGACAGCACATATCCGAGTGTGGCGACGATGGGCGTGTACGGCATCAGCGTGCGCCCTTCGCGGCGGCCTGCTGTTCCTTCAGCGTCTTGTCGAACGCGGCCTGCGCGCGGTCGGCGTAGGCGCGGCAGGTCAGCGTCGTCGGCGTCGTGGATTCGCCGAGCTTCCAGCCCGATGCATCCGGATGCGGTGTCAGCAGGAGGTCGCACGGCAGCGTGCGGACTTCCGCGAATGCGCGGCGGTAATCGTCGGCGATGCGCGGCTGGCGCGGATTGCCGACAAGCGTGTAGCCGGGAGCGCTCAGGCTGTCGACGTAGGCGATGCGCAGCGGCTTGCCGGCCTTCGTATCGGTCCACGTCCAGCTCAGGCTGCCGGGCGTGTGGCCCGGCGTGAAGTGCGCGGTGAACGCGATGCCGCCGAGTTCGACGACTTCGCCGTCCATCACGATGCGATCGGCCTGCACCGGCGGGAACAGCATGTCGTCGCCGAAGTTCACATCGTCGAAACCGCCGCGTTGGAGCAGCACGGCCGATTCGGCGTTCGTCACCAGTCGCGCGCCGGTCGCGCGCTTGATCGCGGCGATGGGGCCGGCGTGGTCGATGTGCGCGTGGCTGTGCAGGATCAGCTTCAGCTCCGACGGCGCGACGCCGAGCGTGCGCATGTGCGCGAGCAGCATGTCGGCCGCCTGCGGCAGGCCGCCGTCGATCAGCACGGCGCCGGCATCGGTTTTCACCAGCACCGCACTGAGGCCTTCGGTACCGATGTACGACGTGCGATCGGCGAGTGCGAAGGGCGCGACGGGACGGCGCCAGTCTTCGCGGGATTCATAGCCCTCCGCCTCGGGAAGCAGGGGTTCGGCGGCGTGCAGGGGCAGGGCGGACAACGCGGTCAGCAGCAGGGAAAGCGCGACGGGAAGGCGCATGGGCAGGCGTGTACGTGGGAGGTGCACAGTGTAAGCGCCGCGCGATGCGGACGATTCACACCGGGGTAACGCGACGCCTCAGGACACGCGCGGCAACGTCGTGCGGCGATACACCAGCCGTACCGCCAGCAGCGCGGCGGGAATCGGCAGCAGCAGGCCGGCGACCGACAGCCACGTCGGATGCGGCACCTTCATGATCATTCCGACCACGCCCGACAGCACCACCAGCGCGACCAGCAGCGCCGCGGCGGTCTGGTGGCGCGCGAGTTTCGCCGCCGCCAGCGCGCCGATGAAGGTGCCGAGCACCCATGCGACGAGCACCAGCAGCTTGGCGGGCAAGGGCATGCCTGCGATGAAGGCCGCGAAGGCGGCTTCGTTGGCCGGATCGGTCGGGTCCAGGCCCGCCGGCGGCGGCCAGACGTTGTGTCCCAGCGCCTCGACGGCGGCGATCACCGCGATTGCGACCACCACGCCGACCAGCATCCCCAGGATCGTGCGTCCCATCAGCTCTCTTCCATCCATCGCCAGGTGCGGCGAGCATCGCGCGCCGACGTTGCCGCCGCAAGCGCGCGGGGCCGCGCATAATCGAACGCCCCCAGCTGCGCCGCGATGGAGCCCGCAATGCCCGATTCACCGCCCCGCCTGCTCGCCTTCGCCGGCAGCCTGCGCCAGGGCTCGTACAACCGGCGCCTGATCCATGTGCTGGCCGAAGGTGCGCGCGCTGCGGGCGCGGAGGTGACGCTGATCGAACTGCGCGACCATCCGCTGCCGATCTACGACGGCGACATCGAAGCCGACGGCATGCCCGACGCCGTGCGCGAGCTGCAGGCGCTGATGGCCAGCCACGACGGCCTGCTCATCAGCACGCCCGAATACAACGGGTCGATGCCCGCGCTGGTGAAGAACACGCTGGACTGGATTTCGCGGCCGATGGAATCCGGCCGCTCGGGCGTATCGCTGTTCCAGGACAAGGTGGCGGGGATCGTGTCGGCCTCGCCCGGTCCGCTGGGCGGCCTGCGTTCGTTATTGGTGCTGCGCGACGCGCTGGCCAAGCTCGGGTTGCTGGTGGTGCCGCAGCAGGTCGCGGTGGGCCAGGCGGCCGACAAACTGACCGACTACGGCATCCTCAACGACGACCGCCTTCGCACCGGCGTGCACGGCGTCGGCGCGGCGGTGGTGCGGCATCTGGGTGTGTTGAAAGCAACGGGAGCAACGGCATGAGCGGACGTCAACGCGAACTCAACCTGCGGTTCCTCGCCGAGCCGACCGACGTGAACTACGGCGGCAAGGTCCACGGCGGCATGGTGATGAAGTGGATCGACCAGGCCGGCTACGCGGCAGCGGTCGGCTGGAGCGGCACTTACAGCGTGACGGTCGCGGTGGGCGGCATCCGCTTCGTGGCGCCGATCCGCATCTCCGACCTGGTGACGGTCCACACGAAGCTGGTCCACACCGGCACCACGAGCATGCACTTCGCCGTGGACGTGAAGGCGCGCGACCCGATGGAGGGCCCCGAGCAGGAGCGGCTGTGCACGCACTGCATCATCGTCTTCGTCGCGCTGGACGCCGTGGAGGGCAAGCCGACGGCCGTTCCTGCCTGGACGCCGGTGAATGACGACGACAAGCGCCTGGCCGAGTACGCGCTCAAGGTGATGGAGCTGAGCAAGGGCATCGAGCAGACGGTGGAGCGGCTGTCGGCGGTGAACGAGGGCGCCTGACGCCGCAGGTTCGATACCGGGTGAGTGCGCCCCCGTAGCCGGGTAAGCGCAGGGCACCGGGGACCGGGTTGCGGTGGTAGTGAAGCCCAAACAGAAAGGCCGCCTTCCGGCGGCCCTATCGGCTGAAGCGCTGCGACGGCTCAGATGCCGTCGACGCGACGCGCTTCGATGAATTTCTGGCTCCAGTACCCGCCATCGAGTTCGGACACCTGCACGTCCTTGCCGCGGCTGGGCGCGTGGACGAAGCGGCCTTCGCCGACGTAGATGCCGACATGGTCGACACGGCCGCGGCGGCCGAAGAAGACCAGGTCGCCGGCGTTGAGCTTGGCGCGGTCCTTGATGAGCTCGCCCGTCTTGGCCATCTCGCGCGAGACGCGCGGCAGCTCGATGCCCAAGGCGTTACGGAACACGTAGCCGACCAGGCCCGAGCAGTCGAACCCCTTGTTCGGGTCGCTGCCGCCCCAGCGGTACGGCGTGCCCAGCAGCGCCATCGCGCGCTGCAGGACGGTCTTGATCTTGCCCTGCTCCTCGGCCGGCAGCTGGCCGATGGGCTCGCCGGCGGCAGCGGCGGGCACCAGATAGCGGTTCATGTCCGTGGCGAGCAGCAGCGCACGGTCGGAAAGGCTCATGGCCTCCGGCAGCGAGTTGTGCGCGACGGGGGGCGGTGCGTCGGCCGAGTCGCCCGCGAGGGACGAGGAGGGCATCTGCTGTGCAAAGGCCGGAACGGCCATCAGAGCCAGCGCGGCGGCGATCGCGAACCGGGTCTTGATCCGGTGTCGGAAGGTCGGGGCGGCAAGGGCGCCTGGGGTCGAAAAGGGCATCACGCAGAGTTCACGGCAACACAGTCGCTGGGGATGATGCCTGCGTGAAAGACGAATGTCGTTCGGATTTCGTTAATTTGTAGTTAAATGAACTCGCACGGTGTCACAAATCGTGCCAACTCTTTCACCATGGCTTCACCGCAGGACGCGCTTCGCCCCGGTGTAGTGGTCCCGCCAGTAACTGCCGTCCAGGTGGTCCAGCCGCACCGTTCCGCCGGTGCTGGGGGCGTGGACGAAGCGGCCTTCGCCGACGTAGATGCCGACGTGGCTGACGTTGCCGCCCTGGCCGAAGAACACCAGATCGCCTGCGGCGAGGCGGTCGGGGACGATCTTCGGCCCCTGGAATGCCGCCAGGTCGCGCGAGGTCCGCGGCAGGCTCAGCGAGAGCATGTCGCGGTAGACGTAATTGACCAGCCCGCTGCAGTCGAAGCCGCTCTCGGGGGTGTTGCCGCCGTAGCGATAGGGCGTGCCGACCAGGCTGATCGCCCGCATCAGCACGGCGTTGGCCGCGACCGGATCGGCCGGTTCGACCACCGGCCAGGCGCGTTGCTGGGGCGGCGGTGTGCGACGCACGCTCTCGCGCCCGCCGCCGCAGCCCGCGAGCGCGGCCACGAAGGCGATCAGGAGAAAGAAGCGGAGGCCCCGCGCTGGCGCGGGAATGAGCTTGCCGGGATAATGCCGAGCTTTCGTCACGGCCGGTACTTTGGCCGTTCATGTCGTCGACGGCAAGACTGCCGCCGCACCCGGGCCGCCGCCGTCGCGGCCACCAGCCGAGTTCCAGTCCAATGAAGATCGAGAAAGACCGCGTCGTCCGTTTCCATTACACCGTGTCCGAAACCGGCCAGGAGCCGCTGGAAACCTCCGAGGGCCGCGAGCCGCTGGCGATCCTGATCGGCCACGGCAACATCATCCCGGGTCTGGAAAAGGCGATGGAAGGCCGCGAGGCCGGCGAGAAGTTCGAAGTCGACGTGACCGCCGCCGAAGCCTACGGCGAGCGCCGCGATGGCCTGACCCAGCGCGTGCCTAAGAAGCACTTCAAGGGCGCACGCCTGGAGCCGGGCATGCAGGCCGTGCTGCCGACCAACTTCGGTCCGCGCGCCGTGACGATCCAGAAGGTCGGCATGAGCGTGGTCGACGTCGACCTGAACCATCCGATGGCCGGCAAGGACCTGCACTTCGCCATCGAGATCGTCGAAGTGCGCGAAGCCTCGGCCGAAGAGATCGAGCACGGCCACGTGCATGGCGATGGCGGTCACCACCACTGATCGTTGCACCGATCGCGCAATACCCGACGGCCCGCGAAAGCGGGCCGTCCTGTTTGGAGAACGGGTTCGGCCTACGATTCGACCCGGCCGATTCCCACCACCGAACGCGCCGATTTCCGAACACTCTTATGCGGGGCGGCGCAGGATCGTTGATGCATCGCATGCTCTAATCGCAGTCCGGTACCGGGGGCGGCGGATGCAGCGGACGGCGGGATGTTGACCATGCAGGCGGCAGGCGCGCGAACGCGCGAACGCGCATCCGATGCCGCGCCCGTTCCGGCGGGCGGGCGCCTCGTCTGCCTCGATGTGTTGCGCGGCCTGGCGCTGCTCGGCATCGGCCTGATGAACGTGGAGTACTTCAGCCGTCCGCTGGCCGACATGGGCAACGGACTGGACCCCACGAAGGCGCCGCTCGATTACGCGCTGTCGTGGCTGGTCTACGTCTTCGTGCAGGGCAAGTTCTGGATCCTGTTCTCGCTGCTGTTCGGCATGGGCTTCGCGCTGATGGACGAACGTGCGCGCGTCGCCGGCACTGACTTTCGCGCGGTGCACGTACGCCGTGCGGCGGGGCTGATGGCGATTGGATTCGTGCACGCGCTGCTGATCTGGGCCGGCGACATCCTGGTGACCTACGCGCTGGGTGCCTTCGTGCTGCTGGTGTTCCGCGACGCCGAACCGGCGCGGCAAGGGCGATGGGGCGCGGCGCTGTACGGCTTGCCAGCGGTTGTGCTGCTGCTGATGGGGATGCTGTGGTGGTCCGTCGACGCGGCGTCGTCGGCTGCGCCGGCGGTGTCGGCTTCCGACGCAGTCCGGCTGGCGCTCGAAAAAACGCGTCGCGCGGACGAAATCGCCGCATACACGACCGGCACGTGGTGGGACGCCGTGCAGGTGCGCGCGCGTTTCTTCGTCGACAACCTCGACGAGACGCTTGTGTTCGAGGTCTTCGCCGTCGGCATGTTCCTGCTGGGTGCGTGGCTGCTGCGCAGTGGCGCCATCGCCAATCCCGGCGCGCACGCCGGCCTGCACCGGGCACTTCGCTTCGTCGCCTTGCCGGTCGGCGTAGCGCTGGCCCTCGGAAGCGCGTCAGTGGCGGTCCGGTTCGACATGGAGGCCGACGGCGGTCGCGCGGTGGTGGCGATGTCCCTGATGCTGCTGGCGTCGCCGTTGATGAGCCTGGGCTATCTGTCGTGGACGCTGCGTGCGCTTCAGACCGGGGCGGGCGCGCGTGTCCTGGGTGTGATTGCGCCCGCAGGCCGCATGGCCCTTACCAACTACCTGCTGCAGTCGCTCGTCGGCACCTTCGTGTTCTACGGATACGGGCTGGGGTTGTGGGGGCGGGTGCCGCGGCGGTGGGAACTGCTGGGCGTGGTGGTCCTGTTCGCGTTGCAGGTCGTCGCAAGCCGCGCCTGGCTGGCGCATTTCCACTTCGGCCCGGTCGAATGGCTCTGGCGGGCTTGCACGTACGGGCCTGCTTTCACCCACATTTCCCGCCGATGCGGACCAGGCACGCCTTGAGCCCCTAAACTCATGCCCATGGAACAGCGCGAAGATGTGGTGATCGTCGGCGCCGGTGTGATCGGTCTGGCCAGCGCCCTGGCACTTCTGGAAAGCGGACGAAGCGTCCGCGTGATCGACGCTGGCCGCGTCGGCGGCGGCAGTTCGCACGGCAACTGCGGCACGATCACCCCTAGCCACGCACCGCCCCTGGCCGCACCGGGCGTCGTCCTGCGCGCGCTGCGCTGGATGCTCACGCCCGACGCGCCGCTGTATGTCGCTCCGCGGTTCGATCCGGCGCTGTGGTCGTGGCTGCTGCGCTTCGCAGTGCGCTGCAACGATCGCGACTGGCGCAGCAGTGCGCGCGCGAAATCGGCGATCCTGAACGACTCGCGCGACCGCCTGGCCGACTGGGTACGTCATTACGAGCTTGCGTGCGAATTCGCCCATTCCGGCGAGGATTACGTCTTCCGCGACGCTGGCGAGTTCGAACACTTCCAGGATGAAGTCGGTTTCCTGCGCGAGCTGGGCGTGCGCGTGGATGTCGTCGACGGCCGCACCTACGAACTGATGGAACCGGCCCTCAAGCCGGGCGTCGCCGGCGCCATCCGCTTCGATGGCGATGCGGTGCTGCGGCCGGATCGCTACGTCGGCGAACTCGCACGAGTGGTGCGCGCGCGCGGCGGCACCATCGTCGAGCAATGCGCCTTCACCGGCGTGCGCGAGGAGGGCGCAGGCGTACGCGTGGCGACCGCGCAGGGCGGGATTGCGGCGCGTGAAATGGTGATGGCGCTGGGGGCGTGGTCGCCCAGGCTCGCCGACGCCATCGGCGCGCCCGCGCTGAAAGGCGCGATCCAGCCCGGCAAGGGATACTCGATCACCTATTCCACGCCCTCGCGCGTGCCGCGCCGTCCGCTGGTCCTGCGCGAACGCCAGGTCTGCGTGACCGCGTGGGACAGTGGTTTCCGCCTGGGCAGCACGATGGAGTTCAGCGGCTACGACGACACGCTCAACCCGCGTCGCCTCGCCGCGCTGGAACGTGGTGCCGCCGAATACCTGCACGAGCCCTACGGCGCGCAGAAGCAGGAACAATGGTTCGGCTGGCGGCCGATGAGTTGCGACGACGTGCCGATCATCGGCCGCGTTCCGGGCAACGAGCGCGTCATCGTCGCGACGGGCCACGGCATGATGGGCGTGAGCATGAGCGCGGCGACCGGGCAACTCGTCTCCGACATCATCGTGGGGCGACGGCCGGACCTCGATCCTTCGCCCTATGGCATCGAGCGTTTCTCGTGAGGACCTGCGCGATGAGCACCCCAGTATGAGCCTGGAAGCCAGCGGCTTCGATCTGATCGTCATCGGTGGCGGCTCCGGCGGCCTGGCCGGGGCATTCCGCGCGGCCGAACACGGCGCACGCGTCGCGCTGCTGGAGCCGCACCTGCTCGGCGGTACCTGCGTGAACGTCGGATGCGTGCCGAAGAAGGCGATGTGGCTGGCCGCGGACGTCGCCGGTCGCCTGCGCCTGGCGCAGACGCTGGGTTTCGACGTGCCGCCGGCGACGCTGGACTGGCCAGAGTTCATCGTCCATCGCGAACGCTACATCGCCAACATCCACGCCAGCTATCGGCGTCGGCTGGATGCCGCGGGAATCATGGTAGTGCCGAGCTTCGCGCGCTTCGTCGATGCGCGCACCGTCGAATGCGAGAACGGCACGCTGCTGCGCACCCGACGCATCCTCATCGCGACCGGCGGGCGACCGATCCGGCCGGAGATCCCCGGTGCGGAGTTCGGTTGCGTGTCGGACGATTTCTTCCAGTGGCGTGCCGCGCCGGAGCGCGTGGCGATCGTCGGCGGCGGCTACATCGCCGTGGAGCTGGCCGGCCTGCTGCAGGCGCTGGGCAGCCGCGTGGACCTGCTCGTGCGCGGCGATCGCCTGCTCAACGGTTTCGACCACGAACTGGCGACGCTACTGGCCGAGGATTACCGGCAGTCCGGCATCCGCCTGCACTTTGGCCATTCGGTCGCGGCGCTCGAGGAGAAAGGCACGCGCGTGCGCTGCGAGGACGGCTTGCTGAGCGATCCCTTCGATGCCGTGCTGTTCGCCACCGGCCGCAAACCCAACAGCGAGCGCCTGGAACTTGAACGCGCGGGCGTCGCCACCGACGTCGGCGGCCATGTCGCCGTGGACGAGCGCCATGCGACCAACGTCGACGGTATTTTCGCCGTGGGCGACATCACGCCGAACCCGCCGCTGACGCCGGTCGCCATCGCCGCCGCGCGACGTTTGATGGACCGTCTTTACGGCGGCGCGACCGCGCTGCTGGATGCACGCGACATTCCGACCGTGGTGTTCTCCCATCCGCCGATCGGGCAGGTGGGGCTCACCGAACGCGAGGCGCGCGAGGTGCATGGCGATGCGGTGCACGTGTATCGCGCCGGGTTCCGGCCGATGCTTGCAGCGCTGGCCGACATTCCCCAACGCAGCCTGTTCAAGCTGGTGTGCGTCGGGGATGAGCGGCGCGTGGTCGGCATCCACCTGCTGGGCGAGGCGGCGGACGAGATCCTGCAAGGCTTCGCCGTCGCGCTCAAGCGTGGCATCACGCTCGAGGACCTGCGCGACACGGTCGCCATCCATCCGACCAGCGCCGAAGAAGTGGTGCTGATGCGCTGAGCGCGCAACGAGACCGACGATGAACACCCCGCACGATTCCGACATCTTCACCCTGCGCCGCGGCACAGCGCCGCTGCTGGTGAGCCTGCCGCACGACGGCAGCCACATTCCCGAGGAGCTGGCCGCGCGCATGGTGCCGGCCGCACGCCGCGCGCCCGATACGGACTGGCACGTGTCGGTGCTGTACGACTTCGCGAGCGAACTGGGCGCGTCGATCATCGTGCCGCGGCATTCGCGCTACGTGGTCGACCTGAACCGCCCGCCGGACGACACCTCGCTCTATCCCGGGCAGAACACCACGGGGCTGTGTCCTGCGGTGCAGTTCACGGGCGAGCCGGTGTACCTGGAAGGCCAGGCGCCGGACGAGGCGGAAGTCGCGCGACGCGTGGAGCGTTACTGGCGTCCGTACCACGACGCGCTCGTCGGCGAGATCGAGCGCCTGCGCGCGCAGCACGGCCGCGTGGTGCTGTGGGAAGGCCACTCGATCCGAGGCAGCGACCTGCCGTTCCTGTTCGACGGCCGCCTGCCGGACCTCAACCTGGGTACGTCCTCCGGCGCGAGTTGCTCGCCGGCATTGCAGCAACGCCTGGAAGCGGTGCTGGGCGGGCAGATCGACTACGACTACGTCGTCAACGGCCGGTTCAAGGGCGGCTACATCACGCGCCATTACGCCGATGCGGCGCGCGGCGTGGAAGCGGTGCAGCTGGAGGTCAGCCAGCGCAACTACATGGACGAAGACAGCTTCGCCTACGACGCCCGCAAGGCCGACACGCTGAGGGCGGTGATCCGGAACCTGCTTCTCGCGACGTTGGCGTAGCCGCGTCGCTCACGCGCTCAGGGCACGCAATGCACCAGCGTCATGCAGAGCATCGTCTGGTTCGCCGCGATGCCCAGCACGGTGCCGAGCGCACCGAAAGCGAAGTGGCGCCACGGCGTGAGCGGCGCTCGATGGCGTCGGACCAGGAAGGCGGCCACCAGCGCGCCCAGCACGCCACCCGGTAGCGAGAAGTGGTAGCTGAGCCAGATCAGGCCGTCCGGCGGCTGGGTCATGACCCACACGCGGAACCAGACCAGCCATGCGGCCAGGCCGACGGCCACGCCCAGCGCGGCCATGCCCGATCTCGCGATTACGGTCACGACCGCGATGATCACCAGTTGCGGCAGCGCGAACCACGCCAGCGTCGTCAGCACGTATCCGCTCTGCGGCATGACCACGATGGCGGCGATGAAGGTGATGACGACGGCGGCCGTCAGCGCAAGACGGGACGTCCTGTCCAGCATCCCGCCCTTGGCTTCGATCGTGTCCATGCGAGATCCCTCTCGTGTGTTGCCGGTCAGACTTCCAGCGTCGCCAGGTCGCCCTTCGTTTCCAGCCACTGCTTCCGATCGCCCGCGCGCTTCTTCGCCAGCAGCATGTCCATCAGCGAATGCGTCTGCGTGTCGTCGTCGACGGTGAGCTGCACGAGGCGGCGCGTGTCCGGATGGATCGTGGATTCGCGCAGCTGCGAGGGGTTCATCTCGCCCAGGCCCTTGAAGCGGGTCGTGTTGACCTGGCCGCTGAAGCCCTTCTTGCGATCGCCCTTCTCGCGCTCGATCTTCTCCAGCAGGATGCGCTTTTCTTCCTCGTCCAGCGCGTAGAACACCTGCTTGCCCACGTCGACGCGGAACAGCGGCGGCATCGCGACGAACACGTGGCCGGCCGCGACCAGCGACGGGAAATGCTTGAGGAACAGCGCGCTGAGCAGCGTCGCGATATGCAGGCCGTCGGAGTCCGCGTCGGCCAGGATGATGACCTTGCCGTAGCGCAGGCCCGACAGATCGTCCTTGCCCGGATCGCAGCCGATCGCCACCGCCAGGTCGTGCACTTCCTGCGAGGCGAGCACGCTGCCGGACGCGACTTCCCAGGTGTTCAGGATCTTGCCGCGCAACGGCAGGATCGCCTGGAAATCCTTGTCGCGCGCCTGGCGCGCGCTGCCGCCGGCCGAGTCGCCTTCCACGAGGAACAGTTCGGTGCGCGAGAGGTCCTGGCTGGAACAGTCGGCGAGCTTGCCCGGCAACGCGGGGCCCTGCGTGACCTTCTTGCGGACGACCTGCTTCTCGGTCTTCAGGCGCGCGGCGGCGCGCTCGATGGCGAGCTGCGCGATCTTCTCGCCCAGTTCGACGTGCTGGTTGAGCCACAGCGAGAACGCATCGTGCGCGGCGCCTTCGACGAAGCCGGCGGCCTGGCGCGAGGAAAGGCGTTCCTTGGTCTGGCCGCTGAACTGCGGGTCGGTCATCTTGATGCTGAGCACGAACGCGACGCGGTCCCAGACGTCTTCCGGCGCGAGCTTCACGCCGCGCGGCAACAGGTTGCGGAAATCGCAGAACTCGCGCAGCGCATCGGTGAAGCCCGTGCGCAGGCCGTTGACGTGCGTGCCGTGCTGCGCGGTCGGGATGAGGTTGACGTAGCTTTCCTGGACCAGCTCGCCTTCCACGACCCAGGCCACGGCCCAGTCGGCGGTTTCGGTGTCCTTGGTCAGCTTGCCGACGAACAGCTCCGGCGGCAGCAGCTCGCGTTCGGCGAGTTCGCCGCGCAGGTAATCGCGCAGGCCGTCCTCGTAGTACCACTCGTTGCGCTCTTCGGTGGCTTCGTCGAACAGCTTGACCGTCAGGCCCGGGCACAGCACGGCCTTGGCGCGCAGCAGGTGGCGCAGGGCGCGCGCGTTGAACTTGGGCGTGTCGAAATACTTCGCGTCCGGCCAGAAGTGCACGCGCGTGCCGGTGTTCTTCTTGCCGACGGTGCCGACGACTTCCAGCGGCGTGGCGCGATCGCCATCCTTGAACGTCATGCGGTACTCGTTGCCGTCGCGCTTGATGCGCACTTCCACCAGCTTCGACAGCGCGTTCACCACGCTCACGCCGACGCCGTGCAGGCCGCCGGAGAAGGTGTAGTTCTTGTTGCTGAACTTGCCGCCGGCGTGCAGGCGCGTGAGGATCAGCTCGACGCCGGGGATCTTCTCCTCCGGGTGGATGTCCACGGGCATGCCGCGGCCGTCGTCGGACACCGAGCAGCTGCCGTCGCCGTGCAGCGTCACCTCGATGGTGCGCGCGTGGCCGGCAAGCGCTTCGTCGACGGCGTTGTCGATGACTTCCTGCGCCAGGTGGTTCGGGCGCGAGGTGTCGGTGTACATGCCGGGGCGGCGCTTGACGGGGTCAAGGCCGGAAAGGACTTCGATGTCTGCGGCGTTGTAACGGGAACTCATTCTTCGACGACTTCTTCGAGGACGTACAAGGCGGAGCGGGGATGGTCGGTGGCCCGGGCCGGAAATACAACACGGGCCGTGACGGCCGTCCGGTCGGGAAGCATCGCCCGTGGCGGTCACGCAGGGTGAGACGCGCCACGTGCGGCCCTTGCGTGGGGCCCGCGGGCGCCCCACATCGGGGTCGGCGCCCCGTTCAGTGCAGGCTCGGCGCCGCGAGGGTAGGGTGCCGCCAGCGTCGTGGCCCGCCCGCAGCGCCGCCCGCTTCAAAGGGCGTGTTCTCCCACTGGAGGTCTTACGCAATGAACATCCGCAAGCTCGTCCTGCCCGCCGTGATCGCCGCCGCCCTGGCGACGCCCGCATTCGCCCAGCAGCAGGAGCCGCAAGCCGACCAGGCCAAGAACGCGCAGACGCAGGATTCGCGCGGCAAGGCCGGACAGAAGGCCGACGCGCCCAAGGCCGATACCGGCAAGGCCGGGAAGAAAGACAAGGCCAAGGCCGATTCCGACCGCGAGCCGGAGGAAGAGGACGAGCGCTGATCGCGCCCGCCGCTTCGCCTGAACGCCCCGCACTTGCGGGGCGTTCTCGTTCCGGGGCGGCGGTCCTCATCCGCCTGCCGGCACCTTCTCCCGCTAGCGGAAGAAGGGCGCCTCCGATTCAAGCTCCTCTCCCGTTGGCGGGAGGGGGGTCGGGGTGAGGGGAAGCGCCCGGCGCGCAACGCACCGGCACGCCCACGTGAACTGCCCGCGTCTCGCCCTGAACCGGCCGAGCCGGTAAACTACGGCTTTCCAGCGGCAGTAAAACCATGACTCCCCTGATTTTCGTCACCGGCGGCGTGGTGTCCTCACTTGGCAAGGGCATCGCGGCAGCCTCGCTGGCGGCCGTCCTCGAAGCGCGC